>Ga0307510_10000695_pt1 | contig 34462 bp, 31 predicted proteins | sample 12_EM_MG_FD_207224 | JGI IMG/M metagenome (GOLD analysis project Ga0307510, IMG submission 207224) | Populus trichocarpa ectomycorrhiza microbial communities from riparian zone in the Pacific Northwest, United States - 12_EM | ecosystem: Host-associated > Plants > Roots > Unclassified | place... | reverse complement strand
CTCAAACACCACCGCAATCCCATCCGGCGTGCGGGCCGCCTGCTCCGCAAACAGCTCGTGTATACATCGCTCCTGCGGATACTCACTCGCCGTCGCATTCCACTGCACCAGTAGCCGATCGCGCTCGGCTTCACTGACTATCTGCAGATCACTCAGGCACGCCTCAGGTCGGGAGACGATCTGCGCAAGCAACGTTCCAACGTGCTCTGCAAGCCTTGCCACAGTTGCATCGTCGAATCGGCATCGATCGTATACAACCTTGAGAGAAAGCCCTTCTCGCACGCCGAAAATCAGACTGAGGGGATAATTGGTCCAGTGCACGTTTCTGAACGTGTCGACCTGAATCGATCGCTCCAGCATCTGCTCGGCCTGCACCTCGTCAGGATAGTTGCCGAACATGAAAAGGCTTTCAAACAGAGGCATGCCGGGTGGCAGCTCACTGCACTTTTGAATGTCCAGAAGCGAGCTGTACTGATAGTCGAATGACTCCAACTGCGCCTGCCACAGCTGTCGGATCCACACATCCGCGTGCTCACGTGGCGAGATGATTGTGCGCAACGGAAGCGTATTGATAAAAGCACCAACCGCCTTCTGGATACCGGGCAACTCGCCCGGTCTGCCTGCCACTGTGACTCCGAAAACAACATCGTCAGTGCCGCTATACCGGCTAAGAAGCAATGCCCAAACGGCCTGGACGAGCGCATTGAGCGTCAACCGGTGCCGTCGTGCGAATGCCTCCAGTGAGCGCCGATCCCTCCAAACGATACATGTGTGTTCTGTGTAGTCCCCCGTCTGCGTGCCGGCCCGTACAGGCAGCCGATCAATGCCGAAGGGCGTCGGCTCAGTCAGCCCCGCAAGACGGTGCCGCCAATAGGCTTGCGCCTTGCCCGCATCCTGCTTACGCAGCCAGCTGATGAAGCTTCGAAAAGAAGGGACGTCGTCTTCCACCATCCGTTCATGGCGGCCGAACGCGCAGTAGAATGAAAAGACTTCGTTCAGCAGCAGGCTGATTGACCACCCATCGAGCATCACATGATGCGAGCTCCACAGTAGCCAGTACTCCTGCTCCGCGAACCGCACGAGCGACAATCGCATGAGCGGCGGCCTGGACAGATCGAACGGCCTGCTGCGATCCGCCTGCACGAGGGCTTCGAAGCGCCGATTGAGATCCACTCGCGCTACATCAGCGCGCCAGTCGTATCGCTCGAAAGACAGACTCGCCTGCCGCAGCTCCACCTGAAGCGAATTTTCCAGGTCCCGCTCAACAAACGCCGTGCGCAATGCGGCATGACGGTCAACCGCGCGCTGCCATGCGTTCTCGAAAACATCAACATCGAGTGCGCCACGAAGCCGGCAGCTGAGCGTGGCGATATACAGAGGCGCGGCTGAATCGTAGAAACTGTGGAATAGGATGCCCTGCTGCAGCGGTGATAGCGGATAGATATCCGCGATCTCCCGAGGTCCGCCGACGGCTCTGACGAGTCGATCGAGCCGTGTCGGCGTGACTGCTTCCGTGCTCATCATTGGATCCTGAGATCAGGAGAACTGACGGACGCAACCCGCTTCATCATCGACATCGTTACGGGAAGAGCATTTGAGGTATTTCCTTGATGAATCATCGTCGTGCGCATTTGCGACCTGCAAGCTTCCGCCCTTCGCGTGTTGGCGTACCACCACTCACAAGTCATACCACCGACCGTCGCAACATCGCATACGGCGCCGACGAGCGGCAAGCGGATGAACGATCGCCGGATCACCGCATGAATGGCTCAGAAGCCACGCACGGACATCCCCCGTCGCATACCAACCGGCGCACGGTTCGTTCTGTAGATCAAAGGCTTGCAAAATTTCATGCCGCAAGCGCGTACAGCTGTACTCGTCAGCCTGCCGAAGAAAGGTGATGATCTTTCGAGTACACGACTGAAGCGCGGGACGCATCAGGACATAACTTCGAATGCATTCCTAACGGCGGTCGTTGGAGGCAGTTATTACAATGACGCCGCCAGAATGCCGGTAGGTTGCCGAGATGCATGAGAACGAAACCCCAGGCCAGTTCTTCCTCCGCCCCGAACACGCCCGGGTCAGCGGGCTCTGTCAGCTCATTGCAGCAACAGGGATCGTGGCTGCTGCCACCGATAAGAACACTAAGGTGGTCGACGATCCGGCCTATACCCATGCGCAACGGCTGGTGGAAATCGAGCCAGGGCGCAGGCTCAATCTTTATTGCACGGGCAAGGGATCGCCGACTGTGGTTTTCGACTCGGTGGCGGGGACGAGACGGTTGCCTGGGCGCTGGTGCAGCCGGTCATAGCCGGGCACACACGAGCCTGCTCGTACGACCGGGCTGGATTAGGCTTCAGCGATCCTAGTGACAGTGCGAACATCGTCGACGACCTGCACCGGCTGTTGACCGCCGCCGCGATCGAGCCGCCCTACATCCTGGTCGGCGGCTCGTATGGCGGACTGAACGTCAGACTCTACGCTGACACCCATCCTGCGGAAGTCGTCGGCATTGTTCTGGTCGATTCCGCCTCAGAAGACTGGATCGAGGAAAAGCTGAAATTGGATCCAGGACACCCAACCGTCGCCGTACGATCGTCGCGCCGCGCGAACTTGGAGATTTTGGGAGAGGCAAAGCAGCAGAAGTAGTCATCGAACGTCGCGCGACGTAGCGAAGTTGGGGCGTGTCGCAAACCTCCGTCACTCCCAGTCAGGATGACAAGCTGCGCCGTCCTTGTAGGCCGTCAATACACTATCGATAGAAGTCAGTGCGCGGCTGTAGCAGGAGCCGCGCGTGTCGCGAGTGACACAGGTCTGAGAGCTGTTGCCGGTGTTTCCAATGCGCACACCCGCGGCTGAAAAACTCAGTGTATCCTGAGAGGACACGTGGTTGGAGGACCTGACGCTGAGCACCTCCAGTCCGGCAACGCGGTTGACTTCGTTCTTCAGGTCCTTCTGGTCCACTACGGTCTGTGCGGACAGACTGCCATCCGCGTTGGTCATCTGGTTGTATTCGACTTCCAGGGGATAGGAAAGCGACTTCCGCACTTCCGTGACCAGAGCGCCCCTTCGTGTCGTCGTCTGGGGGAGTCGATCGTCGTGGACTGCTCGACGCCTTGAACATATGTGGTCGCATTGATGGTGACACTCTGTGTGTTGCTGAACCTGATCCTCTGCGACACTGTCGTTTCCACACGTCCGTGTGAGGTGTCGACATAGCGTTGCTCAGACTTTCTGAGCAATAGATCGCTCGGTTCTCTTTACTGATCCCCTCGCGGGCGGCCGGCTAACGCCGCGGGCACTTATCGCGCCGGAAGGAACAATTTCCGCGCTGTTCGATCCCGTCCTGCTAACAGAGAAACACCATGTATTGATCAGTCGGCTCGCTGGCTTCGGTTGGTTTTTCAACATCGATTTAACACAAGGCAAGCTGGTTTTCCAGCGTCCCGGAGCACAGATCACAATCGATGCCAAGTGGTGTCGCGGACGGAAGCTCCCACGATCGGTGCTGTTCTCCTGGACGTTTGACTCACTGCGTGTGACGTTTGGCACGCGTCAGGATCATTGGAACCACCCGCGGATCGTCGCGGGAGCTGAGCCGGTGCCCCCGCCTCCTGAATTGGTTGCCTGGGTCCGCAGTCGCGAGATGGCCGCGGTCATGGAATTTGCAAGCGAGGAGGAATTCGCAGTCCGCGTGCATTCTTCACTGCAGCGTTTTGATGAACGCCTGCGACCAGTCCTGAGCCGCGACTTTTTCTGGGACATTCAACGGGAGGGAAACCGGATAACGAGCCGAGGTCCAAAGCGGGAAACTGACGTGCAGGCGGTCATTCACGCCATGCTGGTGGATCACATGCTGCTTTCAAACATCGACGTACAACCAGAAACGAGATCGTCGGCGGGTGCAGTCGATTTTTTGTTCACCGGCATACTGAAAGGGGGAAGCCGGTGTCGCCTTTGCGCGGAGTTCAAGTCTGCGCATAGCCCGAACCTGATCTCGGGACTCGCCACTCAGCTGCTGTGTTTTCGGAGATAGAAACACGCCCGCTTCTGGGCTCGCCCCATTTTTAGCGGCGCCTGGGCGAGCAGGCCCATGCGATATCAAGTGACGCTGGTGGAATCCTTTTCAATTTCGCAGATTTTCTTGAAATCGGCGTGCCCGCAGTGTGCCAAGCGCAAAGGACTCAGGAATAAGCGACTGATCAGCTTTGGCTTTTTTGAAAAAGTCTGGCCCGTCCATCATGGGGGCCACGCTGATTCGGCGGTCTAACATGCTGATTCGATTGATCTTTCTGAGTCCCGGACGGCAGTGGTCCAAACTGGACCGACTGACTTCGATATACGTTGATGCGCTCGCATCCCGCTGATTCTAGTGGACCAGGCGATTGGCTTTGTTGAAGGATGCAACCCGCTGCGGCACACCGGTTGGACGATCGTTGCTACGAAATAGCTACCATCTTTACCGGTAGCAACTCGACGTAAAGGGATTGAGAATTTCCATATGCGCTTGTTGTATACATTGACGTCGATGACACACTGGTCCGCTCCGCCGGCACCAAAACAATGCCGGTTCCCAGCATGGTTGAGCATGTAAAGGCACTCGCCGGCTCGGGGGCGGAACTCTACTGCTGGAGCACCGTTGGAGCCATCAACGCCGGGATGGCAATCGTCCAGACCAGACAATCAGATCGACTTTAGGAGATAGACGTCAAAGTAGCTCCACAACGTCGCTAGTGCTCAACCACAGGGATGTTTGCACGAGGCCGCCGTCGCGTAACCGCTGGATCAACTCGACAACACTCAGTGGCGGATTCTTCTTTCGCACCCGAAGTTCCCGAAAGGCTGCAATCGCACGTTTCTCGTTGAGGTCGACTAAATCCATCACAAAATCATCCGGGTGAATGACCTCGATCTGGAGGGTCTCGCTCAAATGAGTTGCAGCGAAGTCAGTGATGTTAAATGTTACGATGGCATCTGCCCTGGCGACCATCGCCGTCACGACAACGTGGCGATCTTTCGCGTCAACAGGGTCCAGCAACGGTGACTCCGGAAGTTCGGTCGCCACGAGTGCATCCGGGAATGCGGATTCAACTGCGTTAGCGATTCTCGCGACTTTACTTCGAGCTACGTCTCCGCCGTCCCGCTCGGTAATCCGCGCTATTAGATTACGGGTCCACTCTTCGCGGATGCGCGGGGACCATTTCGGGCTGAAGAACTCATGGGCGGCCAGCGTCAGCAGGACATCACGCACGAGCATTGGAAACATCGTGCACGCATCCAGCACGACCGCGAAGCGATCGAAGGGAACCATCTAAAGATCGTACCCGCCCGCGTCTTCGCTGGCCTTTACGAGCTCATCGAGCGCCGATCGACGATTGACCTGCATGGTTTTCTTGTAGGCCAACACGTCTTTCATCAACACGCGCCGGTGCCGGCCGATCTTGCGATGCGGGATCGCTCCCGACTCCAGAACACCAATCAGAAAGGGTCGCGAGACGCCCAGCAGCTCCGCCGCCTGCTTTGTGGTCAGTTCGGAGGATTCGGGATAAAGAGTAAAAGTCTGCTGACGAGCCATGAGCGCCAGGACCTGTGAAAACAATCGCAGCGTGGCTGGTGGCACCTCGAGCCGGGCGAAGTCGCTTCCGTCGGCCTTCTCTTCAACCAACGCGATTCGGCGAACTCGCGAGCGATCCAATGCCTCACTCATCAGGCGGCTCGCCTGTGCGAACAGCTCTGCATCGTGGTCACTCAATTCAACGCGATTCGCCGTGATGGTCATGGGTCACTCCTTAACCTACATCATATGCAATAAATTAATTATTCGCAATAAGTGCAACGACGTTCCCCTCGAATGCACTAAGTTATGCGCAATATCCGCTGCTACCAAAAAGCTACCGCAGTTTCTGGGGCCGCGTAAGCCGCTGTTTCTAAAGGCAGTTTCAGCTCAGTCGGTCCAGTGGGAAAATCGCCGAGTACCCCACTCCCGAAGAAATGCGTGAGCGTTTGGCTCAGCGCGACCCCTACCGGGGCAAGGTCTCCCCTACCGACATCCTGCGCGCCGAGCGTGATTCGCGTTGATTGTTGTTGATGCGTCAGCCGTACTCGAGCTCCTGCTGCGCACGGAAAAGGGCATCAAGGTACAAGAGCGGGTGTTGGATGCCGGAGAGAGCCTCCACGCACCCCATCTGATCGATATCGAGGTCACTCAGACTCTTCGCCGCCTGGTGATCCTCAAAGAAATCATCGCAGCTCGGGGCAAACAGGCACTCGAAGATCACGTTGCACTCAATATCAAACGCGCAGAGCACAAAGACCTGCTCGAGCGAGTTTGGTCATTGCGCGACTCCATCACGGCTGAGGATGCCGCTTATGTTGTCCTTGCTGAGATTCTGGATAGCCCGCTGATCACCTGCGACACAAGACTAGCACGGTCTCATGGTCACAAAGCGCGAATAGAATTGATTGACTAGGGGTGTTGCGAACAGCGACACCTCGCAGCGATCTCGCTGTTCTCACATGATCCGGGCAACACCAGCGATCAGCATGGCGGCCGGAACCAGAATCAGCTGAGCCAGTACCGTGCCAGCAAGGCGACTCCCGACGAGCCAAACAATGGCACGCCTGAAATGGCGGCGGCGACCGTCAATCAAAGCGACTTCTCCGGCTTACGCAAGCTCGTGGAGGCTTGCCGCGCCCCTTGATGATCGATCACCGCCTTTCTCTCCGGCTCGGCGTTTCGAGCTTCCGCGGATCGTTCATCCCACCACCTGGCGATGAGGCATGACCGACCCGCAGATCTGACCGAACGCTATGCCGCTTTCTGGATCGAGAGCTTGTCGAACGCCTTCAGAACTCGCTCGGCCGTGCTTCGTGCACTGGCGGGGTTGGCGCCCGTGACCAGACGTCCAACGGTGATCGAGTAGTCGTCAAAGGGAAGCATCGGAGAGCTGTAGTACGCGCCTGCCTTCTCCACCACATCCACCACGAACCTGGCCCCATCCGATTGGAGCTTCTCGAAAACCTGCATAACCACTTCACCCTCGACAGTGAATCCCGTAACGGATTTCCCATCGATAATCGGCTTGCCTATCTTCGGATCAATGACCCCGGACAGGATCACCGGCCCATGGCAGACCGCTGCAACGATGCCCCCACGATTCCAGACGTCCTCTGCGATCGACTGCAGGCCTCGTGCTTTGGGGTAGTCGTACAGCGCAGCGTGTCCGGCCGACGCGAAGAAAACGTCGTAATCCTGTTTTCTAACGTCGGAGGCCTTCTTCAGTTGGGAGTTCAGTTTGACGTTGAACGGGTGCTTCGGATCATCGAAAACGGCCTTGTCGGCCCCTGTCAGAAACTGTTTGGTTGTTGAAAGTTCATCTACCCCGTAGGTTCCGGTCTCCGTCGCAAGATCTACCTCAAATCCTGCTTTTGTGAGGACTTCGTATGGGTGCAACGCCTCGGTGTAAAAAAGACCTGTCTTCGTGCCATCAGGGTAGATGACGCCGTTATAGCTGGTGATGGCAATGAGTGCCTTCCGGGATATGGGTTTCGACATAAAGATTCTCCTGCGCTCGTTTACGGACTAAATGTTTGGTCAGAACTTCATCACAGCCCTGCCCACAATCTCTCCCGCTCGCAGCAGTTCGATGTATTCGTTGACCTGCTCGAATGAGAAAAGCTTCACGGTGTGGCGGATCTTGTCCTGAGCGGCCAGCGCCATGACTTCCGTTAGATCCGTATTGTTGCCCCAGTAGGATCCGTGGAAGGTCTGTTCGCGCGAGACTCGCGGGAAAAGAGGAATGTCCACACGGTCGCCAACCAATCCCACATCGACGTAGTGGCCGCTTATGGCAAGCAGGCTGAATGCGAGTTGCATCATATCCGGCGCACCCGCGCAGTCGATGATGGCATCGAGATCACTCTGTCCTGTGGCCTTGCCGAGTTCCTTGGCCACCTCACCAGAGGTTTTTCCTTTGACGTTGATTGCGTGGTCGACCCCGTAGTCTTTCGCGATCGCGAGCTTGTCGTTGTTGCGGGCGAATGCAACCACTTTCGCACCACCACCGAGCAGCCTGGCGTACTGAACGGCATATCCACCGAGTCCACCAATTCCGAAAACACCGATGACGCGGTTCGGGCCGAGCGCGCCCGCATCGCGGAGCTTCTTGATGCCGCGGTAGGGAGTCATACCGGCGTCAGTGAGGGGTGCGATCTGCTCGAACTTCAGGCGAGGGTCTGCCTTAACCAGATATCGAGCCGGCACGGGCAGGAATTCCGCAAATCCACCGTAAGGACCAAATCCCGGCCAGCGCACGTTAGGGCAGATGTGTGTGTTGCCGACCAGGCAATGGCGGCAGACACCATCGCCCCATCCAGGCGCGACGACCACATGGTCGCCTTCATTCAAGCCGGCAACTTTGGGCACCACGCTGCCGATCTTGCTGACAACGCCCGTAATCTCGTGACCCACCGTTATCGGAGTCGGAATGTCAGCGTATTTTCTGAAGTATCCATCGATGAGTTGCGCGTCGGAGCGGCACATGCCGCACGCCTTGACCTGGACCAGAATTTCATCAGGCTTTATCTCAGGAATCGGCACGTCCTCGAGAACGAGAGGCTTGCCGTATTCGTGCATGCGTGCTGCTTTCATGGGTATCTCCTCGCAATGTTGCGTGTGAAGTCAACCTGCGACGCCTGTTGGGTTTCGAGAGAACCTCAACCATTGGCGACAACGACCATCTTCTGGTTGACCAGTTCCTTGATTCCAAACTGAGAGAGCTCGCGCCCGTAGCCGGAGCGCTTCACACCGCCGAAAGGCAGCTCCGGCGCGGTGGCCGAACGGCTGTTGATCCAGACGGATCCCGTCTCCATTCTAGAAGCCAGCTTCTTGGCGCGCTCGAGGTCGGATGAGAAGATGGCACCCGAGAGGCCGAAGTGGGAGTCATTTGACACCTCGATGACCGCGTCATCGTCACGAACGACATGAACCTGGGCCACCGGACCGAAGAACTCTTCGTAGTAAGCGGGATTGTCGCGCGAGATATTTGTGAGGATCGTCGGCGAGTAGAACGCACCCTTCCCCTCGATGATCTTGCCGCCATAATGCAGCGTGGCGCCGGCCCGCACTGCTCGTTCGACCTGCGCCGCTATGTCATCGCGCGACGCAGTCGAGCACAGCGGCCCCATGTCGGTACTTTCGTCCATCGGATCACCGACTTTCATTCGCTCGAACCGCTGGGTAAATTCCTGCAAGAAGCGGTCTGCGATTTTTGCGTGGACGAGAAAACGTTTCGCTGCGTTGCACGCTTGACCTGCAACGTTCAAGCGTGCGGCCGCTCCAACTTCAACTGCTTTTTCGATGTCGGCATCATCCAGCACCACGAACACGTCCGCGCCGCCGAGTTCGAGAACCGATTTCTTCAGATTCTTCGCCGCCGCAGCAGCAACAATACTGCCGGCCTTCTCGGACCCGGTCAGCGCAACGCCCTGAACGCGATCATCCCTGATCATTCGGGCGATCTGCTCGCTGGATGCAAACAGGTTCGTCCAGGCGCCGGGCGGCGCGCCGGCCGCCGCTATCAATTCCTCAAACGCTACCGCTGCCTGCGGCACGATGCTGGCATGCTTGGCAAGTACGGGATTGCCGATGGCAATGTTGGGCGCGGCGACCCGGATCAGCTGGTAATACGGGAAGTTCCACGGTTCAACAGCGACAATCACACCGATCGGGTGATACTCGACCCAGGCCTGCCCGAACGAGGTGTCGAGCTTCTGAGGCGCGAGGAACGTGGTCGCGTTCTGCGCATAGTAGCGAGCGATGTCAGCGGTGATGCTGACTTCCCAACGCGCTTCCGAAATGCGCTTGCCCATCTCCCGAACGAGGATTCGCGCCAGGTCTTCAGCGCGGCTTTCGATCACCTCAGCAAGACGCGAAAGCACTTGAAGCCTCGGTGGCCTCGCACCCTTGCACCAGTCGGACCTGTACAGGGCGTGGGCCAGCATCAGACCCGACTCGACCTGGGCGTCAGTATGGTTGGCGAATGTCTCGATGACTTCGCCGGTTGTCGGATTAACGCTTCTGTAAGCCATGACTTCGCTCCTTACCCAGTGCGGCGAGCGCCGCTTCGGCTACTGCAACGTCCTGCTCGACAGTCCCGGCGCTGGTTCCAACCGCGCCAACGATGCTCTTGTCCACAACAACGGGAATGCCGCCACCAAAGATGATGATGTTCCCCGAATTACTTTGATGAATTCCGAACAGGGGCTTTCCCGGCTGCGCGAGCTCAGATAAGTCCGCAGTTGATTTATCGAACAGTCGTGCGGTCACCGCCTTGTTGATCGCGAGATCGATGCTGCCGATGAGCGCGCCATCCTGCCGGACGAATGCCAACAGATGGCCTCCACCATCCACGACTGCGATGTTGTAGGCGACACCCAGGCTCGCGGCCTTTGCTTCCGCCGCCGCCAGCATCTTCTTTGCGTCTTCGAGACAGAGACTCTCGTATCGCCTGAGCATCATCGAACGAGCTTCCGAGTCAGAAAATCGAGAATCAATTTCGCGATCGCTTCCCCATCCGTCTCGAGCGCAAAGTGCCCCGTATCGAAGAGATGGACTTCCGCGTCGGGGACATCCTTCCGGAAGGCGTGTGCGCCGGCCGGGCAGAAGAAGGGATCGCCATTGCCCCATACCGCCAGTACGGGCGGCCGCTTCGTGCGCAGATACTCTTGCCACTTCGGATAGAGTGAGAGGTTGGAATCGTAGTCGCCGAACAGGTCGAGCTGCAGTTCCGGATCACGATCGAGAATGTCCTGATCGTGCGCGATTGCGTCAGGGCTCACCAAGTTGAGTTTGCCTTCCGGAACACCGTGCGTATATTGGAAGTGCGTGATTTCGGACGTGAGGAACGGTCGAAGCGCATCGCGGTTCGCGGCCGTGGGCTTTTCCCAGTAGGAGCGCATGGGCGTCCAGGTTTCTTGCTCCAAACCTTCCTCGTAGGCATTGCCGTTTTGCGTGATGATCGCGGCTATTCGGTTCGGGTTCGCCGTTGCAAGACGAAAACCGACGGGCGCACCGTAATCGAACACCATCAGCGCGAACCGTTCGAGTTGCAGCACATCGACGAATGCCTGAACGGACGTGTACAGATTGTCGAACGTGTACGCGTACACGCCGCGAGCGGGTGCTTTGGTCGACCCGAAGCCGGGCAGATCCGGCGCGAGTACCCGGTAGTCGGATGCGAGCTGAGGAATGAGGTCCCGATACATGTGGCTGGAAGTCGGAAAGCCATGCAAGAGAAGCACAGTTGGTGCGAATTGCTCGCCCGCCTCGCGGTAGAACATCTGAATCGAACCCAGATCCACGGTCTCGTATCTGACAGCGCCGCCCATGAGGATCAGACCGGCATGCCAGGAAACTGAGGCAGGTCGAGTTGCTTCATCCAGCGCAGACGGCGTTTGGTAAACATCTCTAGCTTCGGCACGATGAGATTCGAACCATCCAGGCTGCCCAGCATGACGAACACGGTACCGGGGAAAGTCTCCAGGTTGCTCGTGAACAATCGCGCCCCGCAATCCGGGCAGAAGTTCCGGTCCAGGCCTTTGCCGGATTCGGCGACATAGTGGAACGACTTTGGCTTACCGCTGATCAGCGAGAAGTCATCCGCGGGAATGCCGAAGAAGGTGGCCATCTCGCCACCCGACGCCTTCTTGCAATCCAGACAATGGCAGTTCGCGACGAAGCCGGGCTCGGTATCAAACTCGAACTTGCAGGCGCCACACGCGCATTGTGCGGTGTATTTCTTCGTCACGGCATGCCCTCCTGGTCGCGGTACTGATGGAGTCAGATTAGCTCCAATCCAGTGCATGCTGCCGCGGGGCTAACGCCTATTAACCGATTCGAACGTCTGCTCTGTATGCAAAGGAGGAATCGGAGCATGAGCCGCGAGTCGCTCGAGCCGCTCACTCGTCACTCCGACTGCCGCGACCTGAAAACTCTGGAAGCAGTGGGCCGTCCGCCACAACGTCGAGTGGCGGATCCCGTCTGAGCCAGGAGCGGGATTGCCAGGATACTCCGCTGGCCAATCGAAGTGAGTCTCTGCATTCCTCAACCTCTGGACTGCGGTGCGATCATCTCCATCAGAGCGCTGACCGGAGGCCCCCAATGAAGACCACTTTCGTCCCTCTTTCGGGGACATCTTTGCGAAGACACGTGTACCGCGTCATCCTTCCACAGAGTACTCGAAAGTCCCCCCCTTTCTGGGCTGCCCTCAGACGCGGCGGACAGCGATCATCAGCTGACGTTAGCGGACACATTCTCAAAAGGAATTTCAATGGCTTTCCAGACAAGCTCCGTACCGCTGCATACTTCGCTCCGGGATGGCGTTACAAGAAACGTCCCGATCGAATCGAGGGAAAACGACACTTTCTGCTTTAGCCATTTTCGGCTCATCGTTCGTGAACGTCTGCTGCTGAAGGACGGTATCCAAGTGAGTGTCGGCGGTCGGGCATTTGACCTGCTGCTGGCCCTCGTCGAGCGTGCCGGCGAGACCGTCAATCGACAGGAGCTGTTCACGCGCGTATGGCCGGATGTCATCGTGTCGAAAGTCAATCTGCGGGTACATATCGCCGGGCTGCGCAAGCTGCTCGGCGAAGGTCAGGGCGGAAAACGGTTCATCATCAGTGTGGCTTGTAGGGGATATCGCTTCGTCGCCAACGTCAGTCGCATTCAGCCTGCAAATCCCGCGACCAACTTGTCGAGATATTCAGGAACGCCACTGTCAGTACGGACCGAGCGCAAATGTGCTGTCTTCGCAACGGCCCACACATTAGTGACTGATTTCGACAACACGGTGTGCTTCGTGGACCTCGCCGGAATCGACGATCCCGGTCGGGTCGCGACGGCTGTAGCGTTAGCTCTCCGGTGTGAGGTGAATGCGCAACAGTCGCTGAGCGGTGTAGTCGCTTATCTTAGAAACAAAGAATTGCTGCTCGCGTTCGACAACTGCGGTCGCGCCTTTGCAGGCGTCGCCCAGCTCACCGAAAGACTGCTCAACGAGGCCCCGCTCGTTCACGTACTCATTAGAAGGCGAAAAGCACTTCATCCGTCCTGAGCGTTGACCTCTGGAGTATGACTGCCGCCTGGTCGCTCGCCCGGGCCGACATCCGCTGCTACAGCCTTGCGGTTCACCAGGGGCCGCCGGCTTCGGTACCTCCGCGCCCAGACACGGAACAAACCGCCAAGGCGAGTTTCGGTCAGATCCGCCTCAACGGTACGCGCTGAGGATCTCCATCCTCATGACTTGGACGCCGCCATCGGCAAGCGCCGGCAGTTTGGCGAACCACTCCTGAACGTACGGCATGTTGTTATGTGACTCAAAGTCTTCGCGGCTCGCGAACACTTCATAGAAAATGAAATGCCCCGGCGTTTCGCGGTCCTCCTGCAGGAAATACACGAGATTCTTCGGGTCGCTGCGCACGAGTGCAATCAGCGGCAGCGTCACCGCGCGAAGCTCCGATTCCTTCCCGGGCTTCGCACGAACTTCAGCCACGACCGAGTACGCGCCACCTCGAACTCGTGCGTAATCTGTTGCCGGACCGTCCTTCGCGAAACTCCAATCGGGCGCACCGACAGTTGCCAGGCAGGCCATGAGCGACACTACCCAAAATGCTCCGCCAATCTTTTTCAACATGTCGGTGTTCCTCGCAATATCAATCCGCCGCCAGCATGCGCCGACGAGCCTCGAGAGCCTTCGTGAAAGTCTGCTTCACCGGATCGAGCGCCTGGACGAACTCGAGCTGCTCCCCTTCCGGCCCTTTGCAATAGATTAACGCCCAGCCGTTCGAACGACCCTCGGTAATCTTGTTCGTGTTGGCGCTCAGCGGTGTGGCGAGCCGTTCTTTTTCCGTTCCAACTGTAACAGCCCTGTTGGCTCGGACCTGGGTCATACCGCGCCGCGCTGACTCCGCCTCGAGATCTCGAATGAACTTGTTGAAATCGACATCGTCACGAATGTAGAAACAAATGTGCATCGATCGTGGATAGGCCGGACTCATGTGATCCCGCGGCTCCGCCCAGCTGTCGCCGCTGCCCATGAGCTGCGTAGCCTCGCGGTATTGCAGGAGCTCAATCACGACGTTGTCAAATTGTACGAAGCGCACGTCGAGCCGTTGAGCGCCGCTTTTTAGATCCGGTACGCCCATCGTCCGTGGGCTCACGCCTTTCTCTCGCGCGAGGATCTCCTGATCGGTCATGAGCGTGCTTTGAATACGCTCTCCTTGGAAATCCCCATCGCGCATCACCTCAGTTCCGCCGAGAACCTCGGTGTAGAACTCGAATGCGCGATTCATATTCTGCACTGTCACTCCAAAATGCTGAACGCCCTGCAGCCGAAGGCCCAGCGATCGAGTGTCACGTGTGCCTTTGCCTGCTGAGCTCGCAGCGAGACTGGCCGGAGCGGCGGCCGTGGCCATCGCCGTCACGGCAAACGTACGCATGATGTCGCGCCGTTCAAGATCGACGCCGGTTTCGTTCGTCCCCATCTGAATTCTCCTCGATGATCTCATGCGGTGCATGTTGGACGAAAAAACAAACCGCCGCGGTGAATTGCCGTTAACGAATGTTGTTAACCACGATTAACTGAGCGCGCGCGTACGTGCGCTATAGTCTTCCGGCCGTGCCGGCTAGTTGCCCGAGGAGAACACGATGAACGTCCGGAGCACTTTACTGAGCGGCCCGCTCGGATTCGGCGGCGCGCCGCTGGGAAACATGTTTCGCAACATCCCCGAGGACGAAGCGATCGCGACCATAGAGTCCGCGTGGGAGCAGGGAACACGCTATTTCGACACCGCACCCTTCTATGGCGCCGGACTTTCAGAGATCCGAATGGGAAAAGTGCTCTCGAAGCACAAGCGGAATGAATACGTTCTGAGCACGAAAGTCGGGCGGCTGATTCTCGATGAGATCGAACCGAGCACGCGCGAGTTCGGTGAGAAGGGCCATCTTTTTGAGTTCGGCCGACCTCAGAAAATCATCTACGACTATTCGGCCAGCGGCACGCAAAGATCCATCGAAGACAGTCTCACGCGCATGGGTGTGGATCGCATTGACTTTGTCTGGGTACACGACATAGCCCAGGACTTCTATGGCGACGAGTGGCTCGCGCGCTTCGAAGAAGCGCGGACCGGCGCCTTTCGCGTGCTCACGAAACTCCGCGAGCAGGGCATGATCAAGGCCTGGGGACTCGGCGTGAATCGTGTAGAGCCCTGCGAGGTTGCGCTCGATCTTGCAGACTCGCGGCCGGATGCATTTCTGCTCGCGGGACGCTACACCCTCCTGGACCACGAATACGCGCTTCAGCGCCTGATGCCTGCGGCAGCGAAGAAAGGCGCGGAGATTGTGATCGGCGGCCCCTACAGCTCCGGCGTTCTCGTCGGTGGCTCTCATTTTGAATATCAGCCAGCCTCGCCGCAAATTCGGGCGAAAGTCGAGCGCATCACAGCGCTTGCTCAGCGCCACCGCGTGCCGATTAAGGCTGCAGCGGTGCAGTTCTCACTGGCACACCCCGCCTCGGTCGCCGTGATTCCCGGAGCGAGCCGGCCCGACCGTATTCGCGAAGATCACGTCGCCCTTACTTTCGCGATTCCGCCTGCGTTCTGGCACGATTTGCGCGAGCAGCGACTCGTAGCACCCACTGCCCCGTTGCCTATAGACCGTTAGAAGCCGAATGAGTCGTTAACGGGAGTTTGGCACCGAATTGGCCGCGCGCAGCGCCTGCGACCGGGCGCTCCACCCTCTAAAGGGGGGTAAGATCGCACGCAGCACTCGAACCTCGGCTGTGGCAGCGCTATATTCACTCGCACGATGCACGGACATGCACCACTCCCGCTTCGCGTCCTCGCCGTGGACGATCATCCGATCTTGCGCGAGGGCATTCGAGCGCTCATAGAGTCTCAAGCGGATATGCGGCTGATTGCGGAAGCGTCCAATGGCCGGGAGGCTCTGGCAGTGTTCAGGCGTGTGCGGCCCAATGTAACTTTGATGGACCTTCAAATGCCTGACATGAACGGCATTGACGCAATCAAGGCCATCCGATCCGAATTCGGTGATGCCCGGATCATTGTTCTGACGACCTACAGCGGAGATGTGCGGGCGGAGCGCGCATTGAAGGCTGGCGCCCAGGCCTACGTGCTGAAGGGCCTGGTGCGAAAAGAGCTGCTGGAGACGGTCCGCGCAGTAGTGGGCGGTCAAAGGCGGGTGCACGCAGATATCGCCGCCGAGATTGCCAACTATTCCAGGGACACTGGTTTGACTGCGCGCGAGATCGATGTGTTGTCTCTGGTCTCGGACGGTTATTCTAACAGGCGCGTCGCGCTGCAGCTCGGGATACACGAGGAAACAGTGAAGGGCTACATGAAAAATGTCCTCGCCAAGCTCGGTGCAAGTGATCGCACGCACGCGGTGACGCTGGCCATGCGCCGGGGCATCATTCAACTATGACAGTCGTGTACACATCAGCCGACGAGACGGCAGTACGGGTATTACCCAGTCTCTCGGGCGCTGTCAGGGGTTGAGGCGACGTCTCACGGCTTGAAGCCGTCCGCTGAGCCAAGCCTCCAGAACAGTGGTTGTCGAGGGCAGCCGGTACGCCCGGTGACCTGATATCCGCAGCCGCACCTCGGTCCCGGCCCCGGGTCGCGTGAGTATCTCCAGTGCCGCCCCGATCTCCTGGGCTCTCTCGCGCATGCCCAGAAGTCCGAAACGGTGTGAGTCGCCCGCTTGGTCCACCGCCTCGCGCACTATCCCGATGCCATCGTCGAGGACCTGGACCGTCAGCAAGCTTCGATCAAAGCTCATCTGCAGCCGTACCATTGGGGACTGTGCATGTGTGAATGCGTTGGAAATCGCCTCCGTCGCGATCCGGTACACTTCCTCCCGCACAATCGGATGCAGTGGCTTGGCGGTACCCTCGAGCTGTGCAATGAACTGCGTTGTGGAGTTCGCCGCGAATGACTGCCCAAACAATTTGAGTTCCGCAAACAGATCCTGCGAGCCTCCCAATGAGGCCCTCAGCCCCGTCACCTGCAGTCGCGCCTGAGCCAACACCTGATCCGCCCGCTCCAGCGCCTGATCCAGGCGAGCTCGGATCGGATCTGTTTTGGGTAACCCGATCGCCACCGCCTCAAACTTGTAAATGACGCCCTGTGTCCCCTGCAACAAAGTGTCATGCAAATCACGGGCAATTCGTGTGCGCTCGTCAATGCGGTCCTGTAGACGAATTTCAAAATTGCGAGAGATAGTGGCAATACGCGCGATATAGCCACCGATCAACAAGAGCGTGAACAGCAACCCCAGCAACACTCGAAACTGCCAGCTCTCCCACCAGGCGGGCAGGATCCGGATGCCGAGAACAGCTCCCGGCTCGCTCCAGGGCCCGCGGTTGGTGGCCCCTTGAACATGCAGCTCGTATCGACCGGCGGGCAGGTTGGTGTAGCTTGCGATGCGGCGATCGCTGGACACGGTACGCCAGTCTGACTCAAATCCATCGAGCCTGTACCGATAGCGATTTGAGGTGGAATTCCTGAAGCTCAGGGCTGAGAACGCGACGGCGAAATTGTCATCGGCATGAGAGAGTGTCAGTTCCCGGGTAAATGCGACGGCCTGAGACAACTGTCCGCCGGGCCTGATGGGCACCGAAGTTCCTTTCACCTCCAGGTCTGTCAGGACTATGGGAGGACTGCCCTGCGTGTCTATGAGGTCCTGTGGCACAAACTCGACCGCGCCGGCGAATCCAGCAAAGAACATTTCTCCGTGGCTGTTCTGGAGGCAGGAGCCCCAGCCACCCAAATCAACTCCCGGCAGGCCATCGGCAGGATAGAAATTGTCAAAGTGCCGGGTGCGGGGATCAAACCTGGATATACCGCGGTTGGTACTCATCCACAGACGTCCATCCGAGTCCTCCTGCAGGCAACTGACCGCGCTTCCGGCCAAACCGTCCCGGTCGAACAACGAGGTAAACGTTTCCTTCGTCGGATCGAACACATTCAAACCACGCTGGGTACCGACCCAGAGCGCCCCGGCATGATCAATCAGGACGGTGTTGACACGGTTGTTGCTGAGAGTGCCCGCCTCGTCCGGATCGTCGTGATAGAGCTGAAAATGGCCGGTTTGCGGGTCGAACCGATGGACGCCGGTGTAGGCGCTGCCGAGCCACAGAATGCCGGCACGATCCTCCGCGATTGCCTGGTACGAATGAATCCTGCCGCTTGGATTCGCCTTGTAGACGCGAAATTTTCCCTTAGCCTCGTCGAAGCGATTGAGCCCGTCCCAAGTGGTGGCCCAGAGCGTTCCCCGCCGGTCCACCAGCAATCGAGTGACTACATCATTGCTCAAACTGTCGGGATCTCGAGGATCGTGCCGATAGGTGCGAAAATGATTGCTGCCACGATCCAACCGGCTCAACCCGCCGCCGACCGTTCCAAACCACAGGGTGCCGCGCTGGTCCTCGGTCATCGATACGACATCGCCGCCTAGCGGAACCCCTGATGTCGGAATCAATTTGCTCACGCCGGTCCGCCGGTCTACCGACTCCAACACCCCGATGTAACTGAGCCAGATTCGCTCGTCAGAGTCCTGGTAAACCGCATTGACCAGCGTTCCGCCGCGATTGCCGGCCGCGGGCGGGATGTAAGGCAACTTTCTGAACGCAGCAGGCCGGCTGGCAAACGTGTTGATTCCTGTGCCGTGCAGGGCAACCCACACAATTCCCTCACGATCCTCAAACAGCCGCATCACACTGTCGGAGGAGATGCTCTGCTCGTCCTCCGGATGATGTCGATAACGGACAAGCCGCTGCTGCGCACGATCCAATCTCAGCAGGCCATACCGGCCCGTGGCCAGCCACAAGGTCCCGTTGCTATCTTCAAGAATCGCATAAACTCCAACTTCGGTGCCTGCCTGCGGTCCGGATCCGGGGTCCTCAAAGTCGTAGTGAGTCAACAGGTTTGTCTGCCGATCCAGCACCGCCAGGCCGCTGCCGGATGCGTTGTAGACCCAGAAGACACCCAAACTGTCCTCGAAAAATGAAAGCTCGCGAGCTTCAGGTAGCGGGACGCGCAGTGAGACCCGGCCGGTCGCCGGATCCAGGCTCTCGATGCCTGCGCTATGCGCAACCCAAAGAGTTCCCCGCCGGTCCTCCGCGGCATATTTGATATCACTGCTGCTCAAACTCAGCGGATCGCTCGGATCATGCCCATAGCGCAGGCTCGTGTGGGTGGTTGGATCAAATCGGAACAGTCCGTTGCTCGTAGCCAACCACAACTGGCCCGCACGATCCTCGCTGATACTGACAACAGTAGTGGCGGGAACCCCCTTCGCTTCCATTGACTGAATGCCGACACGAAAATGAGTAAACGTTTCAGTGATCGGATCGAACCGATCGAGATAACCGCCAGACCCTACCCAAATGGTCCCGTTTCGATCTTTGAACAAGGCGTAGATCCAGACCCCGCTCAACGACCCAGGTAGAGAGGGATCATGGGCAAACAACTTGTAGTTGTAACCATCAAACCGATTTAGTCCGTACTGCGTGCCGAGCCAGATGAATCCCTGATTATCTTGAATGATCTGTCCCACCCACGCCTGGGACAGGCCCGAGTTTCCCGTAATCCTTGAAAACTGGATGTCGTTGTTGTCCACCACGGAAATCGTCGCGGTACGCTTGGTAACTTGCGCAACCCCCGTCGCGATGACGGGCAAAGAGCTTTGAGGATCGGCAGTGACAGAAGACGCCTCAGAGGTCGAAATGAACGCCCCGCCGAAAGCCATGAAAAATGTCAATATCACGCCTGCAAACGCACGGCCAAATGGCCGCTGTCGGGAAGATCGAAGTCTTGTTGATGATTGAATCACGGGCTTCCCTGGACTAATCAGCCAACTTCAGTCTTGCAAACGGCTGCAGCTTCTGCGTGCGCGCCATTGTCGTTCTCTATAGTGGCTTACCCCTATCGCCCTGTCGATGAGCTATTGGGCAGCAGCCGCGAACCGCGAGGCGAGCATGAGTACCGATCCCGGCGATCCCAGTTGAGCAGCTTCCCAGAAAGGCTGAGTTCACTCGAGCCCTGGAGTGTCACGTAGATTTTTGGATTGAAGTGTTTGAATGCGCGGTTTAGCGCATCCGGCCATCGGTCGCGCGGCATGCGCAGGATGTGTTTCATGGAATATTCACGCATGGGAAGGTCCACATGCAGAGGGTCTTCTATTTTCCCCGTCGTTTCCATACGCTTGATCTGCGCGAGAGCCAGGGATCCATGGACGGCACCCGCACCCCTTCGATGTAGATGGGTGCGCGTGGGTCGTCGCCCAATGCGTCGCGCAGCAGCTTCTCCCGCTGAGTAACCGTCTCAAGGCGCGATCACCAGCCCCGGCCATCCTCATCGAGGGCTGCGAGTATGGTCTCGACCCTTGCCAAGTAGTCGCCGCCCGCGGCGGTAAGAGTCACCGCACATGTGGTGCGTGTGAAGAGCGCCGTCCCAACTGTCTTTTCCAAACCCGAGCATGCGAGAAGCGGTCGGCTGCGTCATTTCCATTTCGCGACCGGCAACGGAAACGCTTCCGATCATACAAACAGGTGTAGCGATTGGAACCGATCATTCAGCCCCGCTTCGCGAACGATTGAGAAAAGCCGCATCGAGCGCCAACTCCACACCATCGACTCCGCTGGCACTCACGTGAGGACGACAGGGGAGACATATAGGAGACACGTCTGCCTCGTAGTGAGTCAAGTAATTGATTCAGCGCAGTATTATTTCACTGTCGGTCCAGTCCATCATAGGTGAAATCGATAGCTTTCTATCAATCGATTGACGCTCTCTATCGTTCATCTCGTAGTCGGTATAGCTGAGGTATTAATACGAGTTTAGCCGACGCTGTGCGCAAACGCGCGTCGAAGCGTGGTCAGCAGAGGCTGCCAGCAACGCCTTTTACTTCGGGCCAACGAATTATGCTTCCCGAGCATTATGATTGACGAACATAATGTGTGAGCTGCATGATCCGTATCATGCAGTTGTCGTTCGTCAATCGAAAAGCGGAGCTGAAGGAACTGGATCAGGCGGCTGCAGCTGGCGGCCTGTTGGTGTTTTTTGGACGACGCCGCGTCGGCAAGACCCGCTTGCTGGCACACTGGTTATCCCGCCGCCACGGGCTCTACAGTCAAGCAATTGAAAGCTCCCTGGAAATTCAACTCGACCAGACTTACCGCGACTTGCAGTCCCAACTGACAACTTCGATCACGCCCAAATCCTGGGCAGAGATTCTCGAGGTATTGCGGCTGCAGAAGAAGAAGCGCTGGATTCTATGCCTCGATGAATTTCCCTATCTCGTGAATTCGGATCCTTCCTTGCCAAGCGTTCTGCAACGCTGGCTGGATCACTCGCAGCCAAAACAAAGTCTACTGGTATTGAGTGGCTCCAGTACGCGCATGATGAATGACCTGTTTTTAAATCGATCTGCGCCCCTGTACGGCCGTGCTCGCAAGCTGGTGCACGTCGAGCCAATGAGCTATGCCGCATTTTGCGGCGCCTGTCGCCTGGACCCAGCCGCCCCGGAATCCTTCAATCGCTTCTCCATCGTTGGGGGAATACCCAAATATTGGGAGTTTGTAGACTCCAAAAGCTCCGCTCTCCAACTCGCCGAAATGCTGTTCTTTGGGTTTGCACCCTATCTGGACCAGGAGCCGGCGCGCATATTGCGAGATGAAGGAATTTCCGGTTTGAATGCCTTGTCGCTCCTGGAAGCCGTCGGTCGGGGAGCGGAAAAGCCCTCGGAAATTGCGGCGCGGTTAGGTACAGCGCAAACGAATCTATCGCGACTGCTGCTGCAGTTGCTCGATGCATCCATTCTCGAACGAGATCTGCCGTTTGGCGAGAGCGTACGCTCCACCAAGCGCGTCCTTTATCGCATCCAGGATCCTGCACTGAGATTCTGGTTCCGCGTCTATTCACCCCACCGCAGTAGATGGCACGACTACTCGAGCAATCAGAAACAGAAGCTCTTGCAAGATCACGCGGCCACGGTTTTTGAGGACTTCTGCCGTCAGCAATTCATCGATGCACGGCGCTATTGGGAGGCAAATCTCGAGTTCGACCTCGTGCGCAGTGAACAACGGGATCACGAGCATCCAACTCTCGTTGTCTCGGAGGTGAAGTGGAAGCGCCTCTCACCTGCGGAGCGGCGAGAGATTGAAGCGAAGCTTTCCGCGACGTGGGAACGGTCCACCCTCCACCGTAAGCATCCGAACGTGGTGTTCGAAGTTCTCGACTCGAGCATCCTAAAGGGCGTGCGCCGCGATCCAAGGTAACACAAGCGTTTGACCGCCCCGCTACCTTCCCGGTGGGTCACTGGTGTTGTAGTGAGCATCGCCATGACATGCGGCCCCACGGGCTTCATATGAGTACACCCGCACCAGAGCGCTTCATTAGGTTGACCTGTCGGCGCGGAAGCGCGGATCGAGGGGCTGATTGATAACCCCACCAGGCGGACCAGGTCGCGGAACCGCAGCACTGAGGAGATCGCCAGCGCGATGAGCAGGGACGTCACGAGGCTGACGTGGATGAACAGTCCGCCTCCTATTCCATAGAACAGGAGGACACCCACCACGCTCTGAAATAGATAGTTACTGAGCGCCATACGGCCCACTGGCACCAGCGGCAAGCGGTGCGCTAGCGGCCGCCTGAATGCGAGTGCCAGCCAGGAAACATACTACAGGCACAGCAGCGGTGTCCCGATCGAGTCACAAGCGTACGCAGAAGGCCATTCGCCGTGAGAGGCAGCATGTCCGCGTGTTGATCGAAGGCAGCATAGAGAATGCTGACGGGTAAGCCAACCCACAACCAAGCCATTCTGCTATGGAATAACAGTTAGTCGAGCGGCGTCACTACAGCCGATCCCGCCGAGGATCCACCTTATCTCCCAGACAAATGCCTCTTCGGCAGTGATTTTATGGAACTGCAAGCTAAGCTCGACGCCTTCAAAGCGGGATTCGAGTCCGGTGCGCCGCCTTACAACGTGTCGCCCTCCGTCATGGAGCGGATGAAGCGCGCCACCGATGAACTGGTCGCCTCCGGCGCGGCCGCAGTCGCGGCCTGACCCCGTCAGGCGCGATCTTTTCTAATTCAACCTAACAGCCGATCTATGGAGACCATCATGAACTCTATTGACCAAGTCACCCCGCAATCGGCCGGGGCTCTGACCTTCAGCCCCGACGGGATCCTCTTCTTAGGCGACAACAAGCTCGGGGCCGTCTTCGCCTTCGAGACGGAACGCGGCCAGGCGCCAGCCTCGCTGGAACCTTTCCTCTTCGAGTCGATCGACGAGAAGATCGCCGGAGCGCTGGGCGTAACGGCAAAGAGCCTGGTGATGAACGGGATGGCCGTCCACCCCGTGACGCGCGAGCCATACCTGTCCGTCGGCGTGGGCAATGGTGATCGGCTGGAGCCCGCGGTCGTGAGCGTCTCGCTCGCCGGCGAGGTCCACCTCTTCGATCTCTCATCGTCGAAGATGACAGTACACCGACTGACCGACGTTCCCGACGAGGGCAAGACCTTTAAGTCGCGGGCCGGATCTTTCCCATATCCGCCGGCGGCGGTCTTCGATGAGAAGGCGCGTACGCCGCTCCGATCCATGACGATCGTGGATCTGAAGTTTCACAACGGCGACGTGTTCGTCGCCGGCGTCTCGAACCAGGAGTTCTCCTCCACGCTGCGGCGTATCCCCTATCCGTTCGTTGGGGCCGCCAGCGAGACCCAACTGGAAATCTATCACCTCGCTCACGGCCTCTACGAAACGCGTGCGCCGATCCGGACCATGCAGTTCGCCACCATCGATGGCGAGGACACCCTCGTCGCCGCCTACGCTTGCAGTCCGCTCGTCACCATTCCCGTTTCAGAGCTGAAGCACGGTGCAAAGGTGAGAGGCAAGACGATCGGCGACATGGGCAACGGCCAGCCTATCAGCATGGTCGCCTACCGTGATGGAGACGAGGACAAGCTGTTCATCACCAATCTTGCTCGCGGCCCCATGATAGTTCCGCTCTCCGGAATCCGCTCTGCCGAGGGCTACACGCCCGAGAATCGGCCGACCCAGGACAAGATGCTGGACCAATCCCCCTTCATGCCGGCCGGACCGGTCGGCAAGCAGGTGCTGTTCGTTGGATCGTCGTTGCGGGCGGACTTGTTCAGTGATCGCTTCTTCGTCTCACTGACCCGCTACGCAGATACCGGCGATCTGACACTCGAGACCCTGATGACCAGCCCGCTTCCCGCACGGCTAGACAAGGTCTGGGTGGAGTTTGATTTCCCGGGCGCCCAGTTCCCGCCGAAGCGGGCGGCGTGAACGGCGGGCTTGACCTTTGAGGGCACCAGAGATGTGGATCCAAACTTTTCCTGAAACTTTTCCTGAGATGCCGATCCGCATCTCTCCTCGAGCCAAGGTGCTTCCCGCCAACACCCTGCGCTTCTACATCCATTTTCCAAGGCCAGGAGAGGCGCACTTCGATCGTAACCAACTCTGGCTGCTGAACGAGGCGGACCAGGTGGTGCGTGACCCCTTCCTCGCCCTGTCGCAGGAGCTCTGGTCGATTGATGGGCGCCGCCTGACGGTGCTGATGGAGCCAGGAAGGATCAAACGCGGTCTTGGGGCGGACCCTGCGCTTGTCGTCGGGCGGGCGTACAGCCTTGTCATCGCGGCGCTCGGGCAGACAGCGCGCCATACCTTCCGCGTAAGCGATCCAGTTCTGGAAGCGGTCAACGAGACCTGCTGGCGTCTCGTCTCCCCAACAGTGGGGAGCCTCGATCCCGCCGTCGTGCACTTCGACAGGGTTATGGACGCTGCCCTTTGCGAGGACGAGATCGGAGTCCTGACCCCTTCCGGGAAGGTCGTTCAGACGCGTGTGTCAGTCGCACCGGACGGAACCGCAGCGCAGCTTATCCCGAGCCACCCTTGGTGCGCCGGGGAGCACCGCCTCGTCGTCTCTGACCGTCTCGAAGACGTTTGCGGCAACAGGTTGGGCGAGGCTCTCGACCACGACCTGAGCGCGGGCGGACGACCACGGGCCGGGATGATCAACTTCTCCGCCCGGCGCCAACGCGCCCTCGTCTGCTCAGGCGGTGAGCTGACATCAGGCTGGAAGACTGCTCACGCTGGCAAGGAGCGCCACGGCCGTGTCGAGTTCCTGCTGGCGGCGCCACGGGATCGGGCAGGAGAGACGAAGATCACCTCAGTCATGTTTTATAACGCTCCCGGTGAGCCTCAAGAGTCCCGTAGCAGTCGCAAGAGCGGCTTGACAATGCCTGTGAGAAGTTTGGGATCGGGACGTGCTCGCGCCAATACCCGGATACCCACCATCGCTCCGAGAAACAAACGCGCCAGGTCGTCTGCAGGCTGCTTTGCTGTAATCGTCCCATCCGACTGCCCAGCAGCAATACAATCGCGAAAGTATTTCTCGATCCGCCCGAGCACGTTCGTCACGACCTCCCTGAATTGGCGGTCGTGGGGAGCGACTTCGAGGGAAGTGTTGACTACCAGACACCCCTTGTGAAGCGGATCGTGCAAAGCTTCCGCGACAATGGAATCAAAGAACTGCTTCAACGCGCGCGGTGGCGGATTGTCTGCCGCGAACACAGTGGCGCAGCTCAGAAGCGCGGTCTCGGCGTAGCGATCGAGAATCCGCCGGTACAGCGCACGCTTGTCGCCAAATGCGTTGTAAAGACTCGCGTTCGTGAGCCCCATATCGTCAGCGAGATCGCGCATGGAGGTTGCCTCGTAGCCGTACGCCCAAAAGCGCCGGGTGGCGGCATCCAGTACGGCCTGTTCATCGAATTCTCGAGGGCGTGCCATCTCGTTTGCGTTCCCCGCCTGCAAAAATCGGCGCTTTAGCGTTGCATTGTAGAACAACCGTTCTAAAATAATAGTCGAGCCCAATATAACCGTGCCCACTAGGAGAATCACGTCATGACTAAGGTTGCCCTATACGTCGAATTGAAAGCCAAGCCAGGTAAGCAGGAGGAGCTCGCTAAGTTCCTCGCCAGCGCGCAGCCTCTGGCTGTTGCAGAGCCCGCAACAGTGGTCTGGTTTGCCGTACGGCTGGATACACAGTCCTTTGCGATCTTCGATGCTTTCAACGAGGAAGCCGGGCGCCAGGCGCACCTCAACGGCCCAATCGCAGCTGCGCTGATGTCTCGTGCCGAAGAGTTGCTGGCAAGTCCGCCGCAGATCCGACCAGTCGACGTGTTGGCGGACAAGCTGTCTCACTAAAACGAGAAGGAAGCCCCTACCTTCTGCTCAGCTACCGCCGCTGCATTCCGTCGGCAGTGTCGCCTCGGCCGACGTGTCGGAACGCTCCTGCAAGTTGGCCTCGGGCGCGGGTATCCGTGGACCGTGATGAAGGTACTTGCGCCGCCCCGAGACCCTGTAGCACGAACAAAGAGACGGTTAAGGTCTCGTATCGCTGCTGCGCGGTTCCGCAATCTATCCGCGGACGTGTTGCGTTCTGATACCGAAAGCAATTGTCGCGGAGCCGGCGAGCCCATCTTGAATTCAGAGGTCCTGACGAAAAATGAATCAGCCGCTGTCCGTGGTGAGGCAGGTGCCTTCCTTGTCTCTCGTTCGACAGGACTTGATGCGATTCGGCGTGATGGGTGTCGCTCTGGCTGCTTCATCAGGGCCTAGGTACGGACACACTTCCTCCGGAGCCCGTATTTTGAAGTCAGTTACATCCGGCGCGATACAAAGACTCATCTCGGCCGGAAAACTGATCGCTTCTCCTTCGTGGACCCAGAAGTGAGTGATCGACGACTCTCCATTGCATGTGCTTCCGAAAGACACTCGGTCTATGAGCAGTTGCTTGTCGCGGCGGACAGTCAGGATAATGGGCGGAGCGCCTCCGCACATTCCACTGGCACGCGGCTGCTCCTGATGAGTGGAGACAAAGTAGACAACATTCCCCAACCTACATTCAAAGTTTGCGGAATGGGGATCGAGGAAGCCATAGTCAGCGAAACTACGCCCGCGGTGTGTCGCCCCTTCGAATACTTCCTGCTCCACCGTCTTGTATTCGATCTCGAAATAGCCCCTCTCCCCTACACAGGTGACTCGGACGAACTCGAACGCCTCTGCCTGAACGGGGGCGGAAGTCATCAGCGCCATCACCATGGCAGTTATACCGCCAAGCCAAATCGCGGAGATGCGGTTCATCGGATAGAGCTACCCATAATGATTTCCCTTTGTCGCATGCGACTCAACCTTAGCCGAATAGCAGAACTGCTACTGAGTCTCAACGCACAGACGATTAAATCGATTCAGGCTCTACGCTTTGTACCGAGCAAGATGCGCCGCCGAGGCAGGCCGGCAAGCTCTTGGAGGTCGCATATCGTAGAGGCGCTCGGCCGAGAAGCCGGCCGCCCTCGCCTTGCTATACGTAAAGACGGAGGGAAGAGGCACTCTCTGGTGACCCTGATCCGTCCAAACCGGGGATCATTCCGTACGCAGAGCCTGCATGGGATCTGTTGAAGCCGCACGCCGGGCAGGGAAGTAGCACGCGGCCAGCGCAACCAGAAAAAGGGCGGTCGCGGCTGCTGCAATTGTGCCCAAATCCACATCGATGGCCACGACCTCAAACAACAGGCCACGCAGAAAACGCATAAAGGCGAAAGAGACGGCCAGCCCCACGCCAAGACCCAATAGTGCAAGCCACGCGCCCTGGCTCAGAATGGATCGAAACACATCGGCCTGTCTGGCTCCAAGAGCCATGCGGATTCCTATTTCGTGAGTACGCTGACGCGTGGTGTACGCAACCACTCCGTAGATTCCCACTGCCGCCAGAACCAGCGCCAGAATGCCAAAGGAGCCGGCAAGAGCAGCAGCAATGCGCTCGAGGGCACTCCCCATCTGCATGTTGTCTTTGAGGGTGGACTGGTTGTAAAGAGGCAAGTCTGAGTTGAGCTCGTGAATTGTTTTCGCAACCGCGGACCTGAACGATTGTGGATCGCCATTGACACGCACATGCAGGACGACCTGACTCGTGTAACGCTGCGCCAAAGACACCAGCACGAGCGGAGCAGCGGCGTAGGTTATGCGCCGATATTTGCCGTTGGCAGCCACACCCACCACGGTGAACCATCTCCCGGCAATCTGAATGCGTTTTCCGAGTGCGTTTTGACCAGGCCAATAGCGATCGACCAGGGCCTGGTTCACGACTACAACGGGCATGGTGGTAGCACTGTCCTGCGAAGTGATATCGCGACCGGCGATCAGAGGGGTGCGCAAGGTGGCCAGATAATCGGGTCCGACGATCCCGCGATCCACTTCCATTGATTCATGCGGTTGGGGAATGTAGCCGTCGGGCTGCACGAAATCGGAGTGAATCGTGAAGTTGAGCGGCGAGAAATCGGCGAGAGTTGCGGACTGGACACCGGCCAGGGATTTCACGCGTATCAGCAGCTGGCGGTCGAACTCGATACCCGGCGTTTGCTGGTAGCCCATTGGATCGAGATCGTAGGTGGTCAGAAGAACATGATTGGGATCGAAGCCAACATCCGAGTTCTGCGCATCGCGCAGACTGCGTACGAACACTCCGGCGCAAGTGAGCAGCAAGAGTGAGAGCGCAATTTGTGCGATGACGAGGCTGCTGGTGAGACGAGATTTGGCGAGCCCGCCGGAGGTGCTGAGCCCTTCGTCTTTGAGTACGGCCATCGGCGCAAGGTTTGAAGCACGCCACGCGGGAACGATACCGGCAACCACAGCAGTGAAAGCGGATACCAGCAAAGTGGCCAGAAAAACGGTGGAGTCGACATGGCCGTTGATCGCGAGAGGCGCCGTGGTTGGAGGCAGAAACGCCGCAAGGGTGGAAGCGGTCCAGAAAGTGAGTGCGAGGGCGACCGAGCCACTCGCCAGGGCGATGAGGAGATTTTCGATGAAGAGCTGGCGCACGATGTGCCACCAGCTGGCGCCCATCGACACGCGAATGGCCATTTCGCGACGGAGCCCGACGGAGCGGACCAAAAGCAGATTCGCCACGTTGGCGCAGGCCAGTAACAGGAGAGCACCGGCAAGAGCGAGCAGCATGGGCAGCGTACTGTAGAGGTAGGCATTGGCGCCGAAGGGAGAACGCCAAAGCGGGTCGCTGGAAATGGCGTTGGGGCCTGGATGCTCGTTTGGAAAGCGCGCGACGAGCCCTTGCATCAGGACGTTGAGCTCTGCCTCAGCTTGGCCGTGAGCGACACCCGGAGCGAGCTTACCAAGTACGTTGAGCCAGAAGGTATCGCGCTGGTCGATGCGATTGCTTCCCCACACCCGCTTGTCCATTCCCAAGGGAATCCAAATATCGGAACGCAGGCCGCTCTTGCATCCTTGAAAGCCTTTCGGGGCGACGCCAACAACGGTATAAGGATTTAGGGTGATTTGAATGGTCTTGCCGAGGATTGCAGGATCGCCGCCATAGCGATTTTGCCACAGGTCGTAGCCGAGCACGGCTTCCGCCGCTCCGGCACGCTCCACGGACAATGACGAAAGCAGCGACCTACCGATGATGGGTCGAACACCCAGAACCTCAAAATAGTTGGCAGAGGCCAAGGTGCCATAGATGCGCTCCGGTCGGCCTGAACCGGTTATGGCCATGTAGTCGTCGTGATAGGCGAGCAGGCCGGAGAATGAGTGGCTGCTTTCGCGCAGGTCGGCATAGTCTAAATAAGAGAACGGCGGCGTGGCGTGCTCGCTTCGTTCTCCGCGCATGATCGTGATCATGTTGCTGGTGTGCGCGACTCCTGGAATCGGATTGAGGAGGGTGGAATTGATCCAGCTGAAGATAGTCATGTTGGCAGCAATACCCAGGGCCAGCGTTCCAACAGCGAGCGCCGTGAACCCGGGATTCTTGCGCAACTGGCGCAGTGCATAGCGGAGGTCGAGTAACAGCATGTGCCATCCTCCGAATTACGTCATCGATGAGTGTTGATGGTTGGTATCTCGGGCCAGGCGTGCGGCACCGGGTATTTCGAGAGTGGCGACAGCGCCTGGTGCACCATCGCGATTTTCCAGCCTGAGCGTCCCCCCGTGCGCCTCGGCGATCTGACGCGACAGCACGAGCCCCACACCACTGCCGTCCGGCTTGGTGGTGAAGAAAGGCACGAAGAGATTCTCGGGATTCGCGATGCCACACCCCTCGTCGATTACCTCGATCACGAGGTCGCCATGACGATTTCTCGCCACGATCCAGACACCCCCCCCGGGAGTCAGCAACGCTTCGATCGCGTTCCGCGACAAGTTGATGAGGGCATGCTCGAGCTGATCCTCATCAACATAGACCTCCAGATGAGGAGGAGCGTCAGCTTTGATCGCGTGCAATGTCTCGAGTGCCGTTACCCTGGCCACGAGAGGCGCAACGTGCAACCAACGGCGCCGTGGAACAGGCAAGCGTGCAAGGCGCGCATATTGGGAAAGGAAGCGCCCCAGACTGCGAGTACGCTCGCCAATCACTCTCAACCCATCGAGGGTTTCCTCCCGCCGCGGCCCTTCGGGTAGCGAAATCGCAAGCAACTCTTCCAAAGTCCCGGCCAGGGATTTGATGGGGGCCAGGGAGTTGTTGACCTCATGCCCCATGACGCGGATCAGGCGCTGCCAGGCCAGGCGCTCTTCCTCGCGCAATGCCTGCTGTACGTCGGAAATCAGCAGCAGATGTTGCACCAGGCCGCTCTCGCGGAAGGTGCCATGTGTGATCTGCCAGCGACCGGCGCGCCCGGCCACCTGGGTGACGATCCGGGTGTGTATCTCTTCGTCCAGAAAACTCCGCACTCCCAGCTCGGTCGCGGTCAGACCATAGCCGCCCTCGGCGTCCAGTCGCAGCAGATGCGCCGCCGCCGGATTGCGGACTCTGAGCTTACGTTCTGTATCGAAGGCCAACACCGCGACACTGATGGCGCCGATCAGTTTCTCGAGCAGCGCAGTGGCCTCCATCGCCTGCAGGCGCTGCTGATGCAAGGTTGTTCCCAGACTGTTGATCTCGTGGACCAGGTCCCCGAGCGCATCACCGGGCACTTCACGGCTGCTGCGGATGGTGTAATCCCCTTTTCGATACGCTTCGACCACGTTGGTCAAGCCACGCAACGGCCGAACCAAGGCTTTGTGTACTGAAGCCGTCACAGCGGCGGAAAAAAACAACAGCACGGCCAGCCCCGCAACCCATAGGATCCAACCCGGCTGTGACAGCTCGAGCACCCAAATCCCCAGCGCGATTGCAACCGCCTCCAAGATGATCAAACGCACCATGACGCGCCGTTCGAACCCACTACGCCGGCGGACCGAGCCGAGCGCGTCGCGGCGCCACTCCGGCTCAGACATCGGGGCTGATTCCCAACTTCTCCATTCGTCGATACATCGCGCTGCGCGACAGTCCAAGGGCAGCCGCCGCATCCAAGACATTGCCCGAATGGCGTTTCAAGGCTGCACGAATCAGCGCCCGCTCGGCATCCTCCAGATTCATGTCCTCCAGAGTCGGAGGTGGCGCATGGGCCGGCGTGAGCCGCAGATCCGCTACACCAACGACTTCGGAACGCGCCAGAAGCACGGCTCGCTCGACCACATTCCTCAACTCACGCACATTACCTGGCCACGAATAGCTCTCGAAGGCGTGTACCGCATCGGAATCAAACTCCCTCAGATCCTTGCGGTAGCGCTGGGCCGCCGAGGATAACGCGGCCAACGCCAACGGCATGATATCCGCCCGGCGCTCCCGCAGCGGCGGAATGCGGATCTCGATCATGTTGATCCTGAACAGCAAGTCCTGGCGGAACCGGCCTTCGGCCACCATCGCCCGCAGATCGGCGTTGGTTGCCGCAATCAGCCTGATATGCGCTTTGCGGGTTCGTGAGGAGCCCACCGGCTCGAACTCGCCGGTCTCCAGGACCCGCAGCAGCTTGGGCTGTTGGCTCATGGGCAGGTTACCGATCTCGTCGAGGAACAGACTCCCTCCATCGGCCAACTCGACCCGCCCTACCCGCTCTTCTCGCGCATCGGTGAACGCGCCACGCACGTGACCAAACATCTCGCTTTCGAAAACGCCATCATGCAGCGAGCCGATATTGACCTCGATCAGTGAATGGCCGCGCCCTGACCATTCGTGAATCAGACGCGCCAGCAGACTCTTTCCCGTACCGTTCTCTCCTGTGATCAATATCGGCGCCTCTGCCGGCGCGACATGTTGGGCCATGCGCAATACATCTTGAATTGCAGAGGACTCACCAACGATCTGCGAGCTCGAGGCGCCGCGCAGCAGAGCGTTCTCCGCCTGCAAGCGCCGGGTGGCCCGCAAAGTCCGACCGAGCGCGAGTTGATTGCGGACCACAGTGACCAGTCGCGCGTTATCCCACGGTTTCTCGATGAAGTCCCGCGCGCCCGTGCGCATGGCCTGCACGGCGAGCTCCACGCTCGCCCAGGCGGTCATGACGATAACGGGCAGATCGGAGTCGCTTTGCCGCAGGCGGCCCAACAGGTCGATTCCTTCGCCACCCGAAGTGGTGTCCCGCTCGTAATTCAGATCGATCAGCGCCGCATCGAACTGTTCCGTCGCGACCATGGCGAGGGCTCCCGCCGGAGAGCTGGCGGTGATGACCTCGATCCCTTCCTTCGTCAAGGCAAGACGAAGCGCGGTCAGGACGTCTCGTTGGTCATCGACGATGAGCAGGCGCGGCTGCATGCTGAGGATTTTAACCTCCTTGCAAGGCGGCCGCATCGCGCGCCGGCAAGCCGCTTTTCGTGGCCTGGGTTTGCCCGAGGCAGTAGTTCATGAGAGTACTTTGCAAGGCCACATTATTGCGCGCGGTCGCCAATGCAGCTTCCGCCTGCACGTAAAGGCTTCGTGCCTGAGAGACTTCCACGAGAATCGCCACGCCCGCCTTGAAGCGCTCCTGTGCCGAGTCCACGGCAAGCTTTGCCGCCTGTTGCTGGCCCTCGGCGGCAGTGAGCTGGTCACGGGCGGCGTGGTATTCCAGATACACCCTTTTGACTTGCAGCTCCACGTCGTGCCGCAGACCGTCGAGCACGATACGCTCGTTTTGCGCCTGTAGGCGGGCGCGGCGTACAGCGTTATGAGTGACTCCGCGATCGAACAGAGGTACGGTCACATTGAGCGCCAGAGACTCATTGCGGTACGCGTTGAGCTGAGCATCGAAACTCTGTGGGATGAGACTGTCGTAGTTGCTGCCGAGTCCCGCCTGCACAGAAAGAGTCGGCCAGTAGCTCGAGCTGGCCACGTGAATGCCTTGTTCGAAAGCGTTGAGCCGGGCCTGTTCTGCTTGCAAATCGGAGCGCTGAGCCAGAGCCCGGGCAACCAGATCCCGGAGGTCGGCGTTCTCGGAGCCGTACAGGCTCTCGAGCCGCGGCGCCACGAACTCGTAACTCTCGACCGGGTCCAGTTGCAAGGTGCCCATCAGGTCCACTTTACTGAGCTCCGCGGCATTCTCCGCTCGTACGACGCTCAATTTCGCGCTCGCAACAATGGCCTGCTGCTCGTATAGATCGGCACTCGCACGTGACCCCGATTTCACGTACTCGTGGATTTTGTCCTCCAGGGCTGCCTCGGCGCTGAGCTCTTCGCGCGCCACTTGCAATTGATCCTGCTGCAGGATCAACGCCAGAAAATTCGAGATTACCGTATAGACTGTGGTCTCCTCGGCTCTTCCCAGATCGAGCCGCCCGGCCCGATCGTTGGATCTGGCCTGGCGCAGCGTCGCCACATCGTGCAGGCCCGCAAACAATGTGACTGCGGAGCTCGCCCCGAGGACCAGTGATTGCGAGTTCTGATCCACATAGCTGCCCCGGGCCGAGTTGAAATACCGGCCATAATTCCTGCCCCCCGATGCATTCAAAGTCAGGTTTGGCAGGAAATTCATGTAGGCCTCGCTCACCACGACATTATTTAATCCCGCTGTCACGCGCACCTCGTTCAGCGTGACGTTACGCTCCAACGCGATGCCGATCGCATCGTCGACTGTGATGATGCGGGCGGCATCCGCGATGTTTGGAGTCGCAGCCCCCAACATCATGACTAACATTGCCGCCAGCATCCATACCGAGCCCGCAGCTTTCGGCGTCCGTTGCAAACAACCGCCTGCTAGCATGTTGGGTCGGTCTCGACTTTCTCGTCCACCACGCAGCCGTCGTACAGGTGTATGGTGCGACCGGCATTACGGGCGAACCGCGTATCGTGCGTCACCATCACGATGGTCGACCCGGTGGCGTGTAACTCGGCCAGCAGTTTCATGACTGCCTCGCCGTTACGGGAATCGAGATTGCCTGTCGGCTCATCGGCCAGTAGCACCGCGGGGCTGCCGCTCAATGCGCGCGCCACCGCTACGCGCTGCTGTTGGCCGCCGGAGAGTTGCGAGGGGAGATGTTTGGCGCGATGGCTCATGCCCACTCTCT
>Ga0307510_10000694_pt1 | contig 34508 bp, 23 predicted proteins | sample 12_EM_MG_FD_207224 | JGI IMG/M metagenome (GOLD analysis project Ga0307510, IMG submission 207224) | Populus trichocarpa ectomycorrhiza microbial communities from riparian zone in the Pacific Northwest, United States - 12_EM | ecosystem: Host-associated > Plants > Roots > Unclassified | place... | reverse complement strand
ACATCAACGTCAATGCTGGCATCTACTGGGACAGTGCCAATACGCTAACGCTGTCGGCATACCGCAACGTCAACATCAACGCCGCGCTGGTATCAAACAGCAGCTATGGCGAGATGGTTCTGCGCTCGGATAACACGGGGTCCAGCGTCGGCTCGGTATATTTTGGCGCCGCTGGATCGGCAAAGGCCGGTTACAATAACAAGCCCGACATCACGATCTATTACAATGCTGCGAGCTACACCACGCCCAAAGATTTCTCGACCAATGTCCAGTCAGCTTACTTCGCCTATATGCTGGTCAACAATGTGGTCGACCTGCAGAATATCAATCAGAATATTTCGGCGAACTATGCGCTGGGGCGCGACATTGACGCCAGCGTGACCGCTTCATGGAACGGGGGCGCCGGTTTCGTGCCGATCGGCACCGACGGAGCGAACAATATTCTCGGATCCGGAATTGGCTTCAGCGGCCATTTCGATGGTCTCGGCCATACCATCAATGGCCTGACGATCAATCGCCCCAACAGTGACTATGTCGGCCTCTTCGGCGTGGCCAGCAACCTCGATGGGGGCAGCGGCGGTTTCGGTATTCAGGATTACCAGAACTTCAGCGTCACCAACGGCAATATTATCGGCCGATCCTACGTCGGCGGTATCTTCGGTTATCTTGGAAAGATCAGTAACGCTGCGGCGAGCCTCCGCAACATAAACTTCTCAGGTTCAGTCACTGGATCACAGACCAGTGGCAACAACGTCGGCGGCGTTATTGGATACCTTCCCTCTTATTACTCGTGGCTCGGTCAGGTAACCTCCAGAGGTACCGTTACTGGCTATCTAGGTGTAGGAGGAATTATCGGTGTATCGTATTCCTCGAGAATGACTAACATTTATTCCACCAGCAATGTAACAGGAGACTCCTTTGTTGGAGGCTTGGTGGGCAACGGTGGCATGGAAGCCACAGGCGTATTTGCCACCGGCAATATCACTGGCCGCAGCTTTGTCGGTGGGCTGTTCGGTGAAACATCAGGCGGAGTCAACAATGCCTATTCTACTGGTACGATCACCGCGACACCAGGCGTAGACAATGTGTATTTTGGGGGCTTGATCGGCTACGCCAGTGGTTCTTCTGTTTGGAATGCATACTCCACATCCACGATAAATGCACCGAATAGCCAGTATGTCGGCGGCCTAATTGGTCATGATTACCAGACGAATGTAAAGACAAGCTATTACGCGGGCAGCATTAACGCTGTTGGTAGCCAGTATGTCGGCGCTCTGATCGGCGACAGCGTGGGGTATTCCACTGCAATCAACTCGGTTTATTGGGACAAGTCGATCATTGGGGCAAGCGCAACTCAGGCGATCGGCAGTGACTCGGTCGTTTCCGGCAGTTTCACAGGCGGCGGCCTGACCACCGGACAGTTGCAGGATTTCGGCAATTACACCTCGACCTACGCCAGCTGGGATTTCGCCGGAATCTGGTCCCCACCGACGCAGGCCGGACAAGGTGGTCAGTCCCAGGGATATTACCCGCAGCTGTATGCGCTCACGCCGGTGGTTGTCGCGTCGGCGGCGAATGCCAGCCATGTCTATGGCGCAGCCAATCCCGCCTTTTCCGTCACGATCAATTCGGGCGGGCCACTCAACTTCTTCGGCAATGGCTATGTCTTTGGTCCGACCGGCTCCACGCAGGGCGGCGACAGCATCTCTAGCCAGTCGCTGGTATCGGCAGGCCTAACGTCGAGCCTGTCAATCGGCCAATATGCCATTCTCGGCAACAGCGCGACCAGCACGCACGGCGTGGTCTACCGCGTGATTGACGCCGGCACCGGCCGCCTGACGATCACGCCCGCGGCGCTGACCGTTACTTATACGGCCGACCCGCTCAGCCGACTATACGGATCGGCCAACCCCGCCTTCACCGGCACGCAGAGCGCCACCGGCCTGGTCAATGGCGACACCCTTGTCGGCGTGACCAGCGGCACCGCCGTCTACGGCACGGCCGCGACCAGTGGTTCGAACGTCGGCAGCTATGCCATCACCGGCAGCGGCCTGTCCGCCAAGAGTGGCAACTACACGTTCAACTTCGTCCAGGCGGCCGGCAATGCCACCGCCTTGTCGATCACGCCCGCATCGGCGACCATCACCTACACCGCCAACCCGTTCAGCCGCCTTTACGGCGCGGCCAACCCAAGCTTCACCGGCACGCAGAGCGCCAGCGGGCTGGTCAATGGCGACACGCTCGCCGGGGTGACCAGCGGTACGGCCATCTATGGCACGACCGCGACCAGCGGCTCGAACGTCGGCAGCTATGCGATCAACGGCAGCGGCCTGTCGGGCAATAGCGGCAACTATAATCTCACCTTCGTTCAGGCGGCGAGCAACGCGACCGCGTTGTCTATCACGCCCGCACCGCTGACGGTGACCTACACGGCCGACCCGATCAGCCGGATCTACGGCTCGAGCCCGACCTTCTCCGGCACGCAGAGCGCTATCGGTCTGGTAAATGGCGATACCCTCGCTGGCGTCACCACGGGCTCCGCGACCTATGGTTCGACCGGGAACCATCTGTCGAATGTCGGCTCCTATGCCATCAACGGCAACGGCCTGTCGGGCAATAGCGGCAACTACAACGTCACCTTCGTCCAGGCTGCGGGCAACGCCACGGCATATACGATCACACCGGCAACGGTAACTGTAATATACACCGCCAATCCGGTTGCCCGATCTTACGGCGCAGCCAATCCGGCTTTCACCGGCACGCAATTCACCTACGGGCTGGCCAACGGCGATAACCTCGAAGACGTAGCAACCGGCGCTGCGATTTATAGTTCGACCGCGAACACCATGTCGAATGCTGGCCTCTACGCTGTTACCGGCAGCGGCATCTCCGGCAACAGCGCCAACTACATCTTCAACTTCACTCAATCTTCGAACAATTATACTGCACTGCGGATCAACCCCGCCGTCGCGACGATCACCTATACCGCGGACCCGTTCACCCGCCTCTACGGCGCGGCCGACCCGGTCTTCACCGGCACACAGAGCGCAACCGGGCTGGTCAATGGTGATACGGTCGCCAGTGTCACCACCGGTACGGCGGTCTACGGACCAGGTGCGAACAGCAGCTCGAACGTCGGCAGCTACGCGATCAACGGCAGCGGCTTGTTCGGCAGCACCGGGAATTATAACCTGATCTTCGTCCAGGCAGCCGGCAACGCCACCGCGCTGTCGATCACGCCCGCCTCGCTCAGCGTGAACGCCAACCCGCTGTCGCGCACTTATGGCGCGGCCAATCCGGCGCTGACCTACAGCAGCACCGGGCTGGTCAATGGCGACACGCTCTCCGGCGCGCTCGCCACCACCGCGACCAGCAGCTCGAATGTCGGCAGCTATGCCATCACCCAGGGCAATCTGGCGGCGTCGAGCAATTATGTGCTGACCTTCACCGGTGCCTCGCTGATCATCAACCCGGCGGCGCTGACCGTCACCTACACCGCCGACCCGATCAGCCGGCTCTACGGCGCGGCCAACCCGACTTTCACCGGCACGCAGAGCGCCTCCGGTCTGGTCAATGGCGACACCCTGACCGGCGTTACCACCGGCACGGCGGTCTATGGTTCGACCGCGACCAGCGGCGCGAACGTCGGCAGCTATGCCGTCACCGGCAGCGGCCTCACCGGCAATAGCGGCAACTACGCCTTCACCTTCGTGCAGGCGGCGGGCAACGCCACTGCTTTGTCGGTCACGCCCGCATCCGCGACCATCACCTACACCGCCGATCCGTTCAGCCGGCTTTATGGTGCGGCCAACCCCGCCTTCACCGGAACACAGAGCGCCACCGGGCTGGTCAATGGCGATACCCTCGCCGGCGTCACCAGCGGCACCGCCGTCTACGGCTCGACCGCGACCAGCGGCTCGAACGTCGGCAGCTATGCCATCAACGGCAGCGGCCTGTCGGGAAGCACCGGCAATTACAACCTCACCTTCGTGCAGGCAGCGGGCAACGCCACCGCCCTTTCGATCACCCCGACGTCGCTGACGATCAGCTACAGCGCCAATCCGCTGAGCCGTCTCTACGGTGCGGCCAACCCGACCCTTACCGGCACCCAGTCCGGTACCGGTCTGGTCAATGGCGACACGGTGGCGAGCGTCACCAGCGGCACAGCAAGCTACAGCAGTGCCGCCAATGCCAGTTCGAACGTCGGCACTTATGCTGTCACCGGCAGCGGTTTGTCCGCCAATAGCGGCAACTACAACTTCACCTTCGTGCAGGGCGCGGGCAATGCCACCGCACTGTCCGTCACCCCTGCGTCGGTGACGATCACCTACACGGCCGATCCATTCAGCCGGCTTTATGGTGCAGCCAACCCCGCCTTCACCGGCACGCAAAGCGCGACCGGGCTGGTCAATGGCGACACGCTTGGCGGCGTCACCAGCGGCACCGCCGTCTATGACACGACCGCAACCAGCGGCTCGAACGTCGGCAGCTATGCCATCAACGGCAGCGGCCTGTCGGGCAACAGCGGCAACTACATCTTCACCTTCGCCCAGGCGGCAGGCAACGCCACCGCCTTGTCGGCCACCCCCGCATCGGTGACGATCACCTATACGGCGAACCCGTTCAGCCGGCTCTACGGTGCGGCCAACCCCGCCTTCACCGGCACGCAGAGCGCCGCCGGGCTGGTCAATGGTGACACCCTTGGCGGCATCACCGCCGGCACGGCGATCTACGGCTCCACCGCCAACGCCACCTCCAATGTCGGCAGCTACGCCATCAACGGCAGCGGCCTCTCCGGAAACAGCGGCAACTACACTTTCACCTTCGCCCAGGCGGCAGGCAACGCCACCGCGCTGTCGGTCACCCCGGCCTCGTTGAGTGTCGTGGCGAACCCGCTGTCGCGCACCTATGGCGCGGCCAATCCGGCGCTGACCTATAGCGCCACCGGCCTGCTCAATGGCGACACCCTCTCGGGCGCGCTGGCCACCACGGCGACCAGCAACTCGAATGTCGGCACCTACGCTATCACGCAGGGCAACCTCGCCGCGTCGAGCAACTACACGCTGACCTTCACCGGCGCATCGCTGATCATCAACCCCGCGGCGCTGACCGTCACCTATACGGCGAGCCCGCTCAGCCGGATCTACGGCAATGCCAACCCGGCCTTCACCGGCACGCAGAGCGCCACCGGTCTGGTCAATGGCGATACGCTCGCCGGCATCACCAGCGGCACGGCCAGCTACAGCTCCACCGCGACCGTGACGTCCAACGTCGGCAGCTACGCCATCACCGGCAGCGGCCTGTCGGCCAACAGCGCCAACTACAGCTTCACCTTCGTCCAGGCGGCCGGCAATGCCACTGCCCTGTCGGTCACGCCGCGCGCGCTCAGCGTGACGGCCAACCCACTGTCGCGCCAGTTCGGCGCGCCCAACCCGCCGCTCACCTATGTCGTCGGCGCAACCACCGCCACTTCGGGCCTGGTCAACGGCGATGTGTTGACCGGGGCGCTTTCCACGACGGCGACGCAGACCTCGCCCTCGGGCGACTATCTGATCCTGCAGGGCACGCTGGCGGCGTCGTCCAACTATACTTTCACCTATACCGGCGCGGTCCTCAAGATCGCCCTGCCGCCGTTGCAATCGCTGAGCAGCTTCATCGCCAGGCCTTCCGACCTGAACGTCACCCTCGCCACCGAGCAGTCGCAAGGCTGCACCGATGCCGAGGTGTCGGAGAGCATGCGCGAAACCGGCAGCGCCAAGCTGGGCGACGGTTCGGGCAGCACATCCTGCAAGTGACGACGTACCGCCGGTGCCGCTGATCGGCACGGGCGGTACACGCCGATTCACTTCGCCGCCGGTCCTGCCATCACAGGCGGGCGCGCAGGCGCTATGCTGTTTACGCGGCAGTCGCGACGCCGTTACCGGACCGGGTCGCGTGCCATTTTCACGATGACGATTTCGGGTCCACTCGAATATTCCGGTGTCGGGCGGATGACGGCCTGAATGACGCCGCCCCGCATCAGCGCGCGATAGCGCGCGCGTTGTGCCGCGAAGGCGCCGCCGTCCTCCAGATAGCGGGTATAATGGCTGAAGACGGCATAGTCGGCCGCGCACGTCTTCAACTGGCTCGGCTCGACATAGCCGATGTCGACGACCGGTCGGCCGGCGCGGAGCTTTTCGACCCGCGAATAGCGGATATGGCCGCCCAGCGCCGCGCGCACATCCACGCACCCGGCGCTGCCGATGGGAAAGCGCAGTTGCCAGGGCCCGCGAAACAGATCGAACGCGGCATGTTCCACCAGGATCGTCGAGCCCGGCGGCACATTGGCGCGCACCCAGCTTGTTGCCATTTGCCGCGTATCGTTCTGCCGCACCGCCACCGATGTCCAGGCGCTCTGCAGCATCGCAACCGACAGAAAGGCGGCCGTCACCCCTTCAAAGGCGCGGCCATGTCCGCCGAACACGCGCGCGAAAAGGTCGGAAGCCCGGCGCAGCGCATAGGCAAGCGCAAGCGCAATGAACGGCAGCAGCGGGACGACCCAGCGCTCCCACACCAGCGACTGGCCGCAGATAACGACGAGGAACAGCAGCGGCCCGGGCAGAACCGCCACGCTCATGCGTGTGTCGCGCGCCGCCATCGCGACGAAGCCCGCGCCGGCGAGCACCAGCCCTGCCAGCCCCAGCGACGACAGCAGCGGATTGCCGATGTACCAGGCGAAATTGCCGAAAAAGCCCGAGCCTGTCGCCCCTGGATGGAGCGGTCGCGCTTCGCCCGCCAGGTCGTAAAGCACGGTATGAAAATCGAGCAGCAGATAGGGCGAGACAAGGAACAACGTGGCGACCGAGGCGACCAGCAGCAGTGCGACATCGATGATCGCGCCGCGGTCATCCCGAACCCGGACCAGCCCCGCGCATAACGGGCTGAGCACGATCGTCGCGGCGGGCCATTTGGTGGCGCAGGCCAGCCCGACACAGATGCCAGCGAGAAGATAGTCGCGGCGGCGGCCTTCGCGCAGGATGGCGATCGACGACAATGTCGCCATCAGCATGAAGACGCTGGCCTGCACATCGGTGCGGATGATCTGCGAATATTCGATGTGAACGGCGTTGATCGCGAGGAAGAAGGCCGCCAGCAGGCCAAGGCGCCGGTCTCCCATCCGGGCGCCCGTTCGATAGATCAGCAGAACGCAGGCCACCCCACAGGCGACGATGAACAGGCGGCCGGGCAGGAAGATAATCCCCGGATCAGCATAGATCGCACTGACGAGCGCGTGCGTATCGGCGAACCGCCCGGTGGCGATGCCGACCACCCCGACCAGCAAGCTGATCAGCGCAAGGCAATATAGGGTTGTTGTCCCCGGGTGACCGAACCAGCCCGGGTTGAGGCTGTGATTGCGCAGCATTTCCAGCGCCGTCATCACGAACAACGGTTCATCGGGATCGTTGAGCGCGGGCAAGCCGAATCCGACGCCGTGCAGGCGCAAGGCGAGCGCCAGCAGCAGGACGGCCGCAAGCGGGATATGGCGAACGATCTGGCGCGCACGCCGCACGGCGGCGCTTGAGAAGCCGGCGGCTATGATGGCACCGACAACCGTTTGTGCCGCGGCGCGACGAGCGACGCATGAGGCACGGTGGCAAGCGTGATGATGTTGCCGAGGCGCAACCCGATCGCGCGGCGCGGCAGGCGCAGCCAATGCGGCGGGTTCAGCCGCATCGTCCAGGCGGCCTGTCGCGCGACGAAATCCAGCGGGAAATAGTTTCGGCTTCGCGCAACGTCGACATCGGCGAAACCGGCGCGGGTCAGCAGGCTGCGCATCGTCGCCGGATTGAAGAGCGCCGGATGTTGCAGGCAGAAGGGCGGCCAGCTTTTGCCCATCACCCTTCTGAGCAGCGACCGTTCATCGTGCGTGACGATCATCAGCGTGCCGCCCGGGCGCAATTTGGCCCTGATGTCCTCGAGCATCGCCAGCGGATCCAGCAGGTGGTCGAGCACATGCACCATCACCGCCAGACCGACCGAGCCGTCGGGCACAGCCGATAGATCATCCATGCCGGGCAGCAGGGTAGCGGGGCGGCCCGCCACCGCATCGCGGAGTTCGCCATGGATCGCGCGGTTCGGCTCGAACAGCCAGAAATGCGCGAAGGCGTCGGCTCGCGCCGCCTCGCGAACGATATGGCCCACATCCGGACCGATTTCGAGATAGCCTCCGCCCCACTCCGCGCGCGCCGCGGCATGGGTGAAATAGCCGCGCTGGGTCGCCGCGATCGCATCGCTGGCGACCACCTCCATGTTCGGCGCCATGCGCGCATAGAGCGAGGCCAGTTCGTCCTGACGGAAGAAAAAGGGACAATAGAGCAGCTGGCATATCGCGCAGCGATGATAAGAGAAGAACGGCTTTTCCCGGAACAGCCCTTCCCAGAACGGACGCAGTTCCTCCACGCCCATGGTCTCCGCGCGATGATCTGCGCGAACCTCCTCGCACGCGGTCCTTGCCCCGCACATCGGGCAGTCGCGCCGTCGGAAGGCGGAGCTCATGGCCGCCGGCTCCCGCCGGCAAAGCTCACCCGACTATGCCAGAAATAGCTGCCGACGATCAGCACCGCGGTGAAACCAAGCTGGCCGAGCACCGGCGGGATATTCTCCAGCTCGACGAGCAGGGGCAGCACCACCCAGTTCAGCGCGTAGTTGAACAGGTAGAAGCTGGAAAAGGCGAAAAACTCCCTGGCGATGTTGCCGCGCGTGCGGAACACCCCGAGCTTGTAGCTGGCGAAGGCGAAGCACAGGCTGGTCGCCTGGGCGATGCCGAGCGCGGCGAGATAATGCGTGCGGAACAGCGGCAGGCTCCACAACAGCAGCGGATAGATGGCGAGCCCGAACGCCGTGTTCGCGGCACCGGCGGCGATGAAACGCAGCGGGCGCCCGCTTTTGCCTGGCAGTGTTGCGATCATCACTCGTCCAGCAACGCGATCTGCATGTTGTCGCGCAGCATTTCGCGCGGCAGGAAGGGCGACAGATCCTCCAGCGGCGGCGAGGTGATGCGGCCGTCGGGATGCTGTCTGGCGGCGAGCTTCGGCGCGAAGGCGACATGCTCGTCGATCATGATCTCGCAGATCACCGGCCCCTCGGCGGCAAGCGCGCCGTCGATCGCGGCGGCCAGATCGCCATGCCCGGCGGCGCGGAAATAGGCGAAGCCGAACGCGGCGGCGACCTTGGCGAAATCGGGAAAGGTGACATTGCTCTTCGGGCCGCCGCCGACCTCGACGCCGTTGAAGAAATTGCGGTGCGTCTGGAAGATCGAGACATAGCCGTTGTTGTTCAGCAGGAAGACCTTCACCGGCAGGCCGTAGCCGGCGATCGTCTGCAGTTCCTGCAGGTTCATCATGATGCTGCCGTCGCCGGCGATGCAGATCACACGCTGCCGGCCGCCCGTCGCGGTGCAGGCGCCGATCGCAGCGGGCAGATCATAACCCATCGTCGCGCAGCCCGAATTGGTCCACAGCCGCTGGCCGCGCTTGATCTCGGCCACCTGGAAACTGACCACGCAGGCCGAACCATTGCCGGTGACGACCAGGTCGTCCTCGCCCAGCGCACCGAACAACGCATCCATCGCGACATAGGGATGGTTGGCGGGGCCGTGCGTGCGATATTCGGGCAGCACCGTGGGAAAGCGGGGGCCGCGCTCGCGCGCCCAGGCGAGCCAGTCGCGTTGCGCGTCGGTCGGGCCGGCGTCGGGCTGGTCGAGCAGCGCGGGGATGAGATCGGCGAGATCGGCGACCACCGGCATGTCGGGCACGACGTTGGGCTTGCGCAGCTCGACCGGATCGATGTCGACCCAGATCTTGTAGGCCTCGCGCGCGAAGGTCTGCCAGTTGTAGCTGACCTGGCGGATGTTGAGCCGGCTGCCGAGCACGAGCAGGAGGTCCGCGCTCTGCGTGACCATGTTGCCGCCACGATCGCCCACAGTGCCGGGGCGCCCGGCATAAAGCGGATGCGCATTCCACAGCACGTCGTGCGCATTCCAGCCGGTGACGACGGGCACGCCCAGTCTGTCGATCAGGCGCAGGAAATCGTCATGCGCGCCGCTCAGGCGGACCCCACTGCCGGCGAAGACCACGGGGCGTTGCGCCTTGCGCAGCCTTGCCATGATCGCCGCCGCGGCCGCAGCGAGGTCGGTCTGCTGCCACGGCTCGTCGAGTTCGGCGGGATCGAAGCCGGGCAGCGTGTCGGGGTCGATCGCCGCCGCCTGCACGTCGAGCGGAATGTCGAGCCAGACCGGCCCCGGCCGGCCGCTGGTCGCGAGATACAGCGCCTTTTCGAGATGATAGCGGATCGTTTGCGGGTCAGTGACCATCACGGCATATTTGGTGATCGGGCGCACCAGTTCCTCGATATCGAGTTCCTGGTCGCCATATTGGCGCAGCGGCAAGCCGGTGGAGCGCACCGTCGTTTCGGTCTTCACCTGGCCGGACAGGACGAGCATGCCGATCGAATCGACCCAGGCGCCATAGACGCCGGTGATCGCATTGGTCCCGCCCGGCCCGGAGGTGACGTTGACCACGGCCAGCCGGTTGGTGAGCCGATAATAGGCTTCGGCAGCCATGGCGAGCGCCTGCTCGTGATGCGTGAAGACGGTCTCCAGCGCGGGGTGCGTGCCGAGCGCGTGGTTGAGGTGCATCGCGCCGCCGCCGGTGAGCATGAAGACATGGCGCAGGCCATGGTCGGCGATGCGGTCCGCCACCCAGGCGGCGAGTTTCATCCTGGTCATGGTTTCCATCCGTTCCATAAAGCGGTGCGCCGGATCGCCTCGTCGAGGCCGATCGTGGGGGCGACCCCGAGCGTTTCGCGGATCCGCGCGGTCGAGGGGACGTAGCGGCCGGCGTTCCAGCCGGCGTCCGGCGCCCCGCATATCTCGACGCCGGGCGCGCCGAGGATCGTGGCGGTGCGCCGCGCCAGCTCGGCGATCGATACCGCTTCTTCGGAGCCGACATTGCAGACCATCCCCGGCGCGCCGGCGAGCAGCAACGTCCACAGCCAGATCGTCAGGTCGGCCGCGTAGAGATAGGAGCGCACGGCGGTACCGGCGCCCGCGACGCGGATCGTGCGCCCGGCCATCGCGTCGCCGATGAAGTTGCCCGCGGCGAAATGCGTGTCGAGCGAGAGCAGCGGCCCGAGCAGTGCGAAGATCCGTGCCGTGACGATATCGAGCCCGAATTGCCGGCCATAAATGGCGCAGAGCAATTCGGCCGCACGCTTGCCCTCGCCATAAGCGGAGCGCGGATCCAGCTGGTCGGGGCCGCCGCGCCAGCTTTCCGGCACATGCTCGACCTCGCCGGGCTGAACGCCATAGACCGCGCCGGAACTCATGAAGAGCATGCGCCGGGCACCACACGCCGTGGCGAGATCCAGCACGTTGCGGGTGCCCTGCACGATCGTGTCGAACATGCGCCGGGGATCATTCGCGTTGAGCGCGGCGCTGGCGTCGGTCGCGGCGTGGATGACATGGGTATAGGCTGCCCGCGATGGCGGAAGATCGAGCACGTCCCCCCGCAACAGCCGAAACCGCTCCGCCAGGGCTGGTGCCCGGGCAGCGAAGGCATCCGGATCGCGGGTGAGGATCGTCACCTGCGTGTTGACCGGTGCACGCGCCAGCGCGCCGAGCATCCAGCGGCCGATAAAGCCGGTCCCGCCGGTCATGAAGATATGGGCGCCGTCCAGCCCCGGCCAGAGCGGGTGGAGTGCCGCGTTCACCGCGGCGAGTTCGCGATCGAGGATCATGCCGGTTGCAGGCCCAGGCTGGGGCGATGCGCACCGTGCGCGCGTGCCACCAGCATCAGGCTGTCGAGCGCCAGCGCCCAGACGAGCAGGATGATCAGGCCGGGCCGCACGAAATGGCCGAGCGCGAGGCCGAAGCTCGCGATCACCGGCTGGCCGCTGAGCCAGCTCGCGCCGGGCACTTCGAGCACCGTGGCGAGCGACCAGTCGGCGACGAGGCACAGCAGATAGGCGCAGATCACCGCGACGATCGGCCCGGGCCGCCGCCACGGTTCGAGCAACACCAGGAACAGCAGGAAGGTCTGGGTATAGCCACCCGGCGACTGGGTGATCAGATAAGCGCCGAGCAGGAGCGTCGCGATGCGGTGCGGCGGCAGCGCCCGTGGCTGAAGCCAGGCGCCCGCCAGCGCGGCCAGCGCGACCAGCTGGCTGGCACGGATCGCGATCGGCACGAGCCATTCGATCGTCTCGATCGTGCGTGACGGCACGAAGGTGAGCACCGGTAACTGCGATGCGCGGATCAGCAGCAACGGGGCGTAGCTGGTCGAATAATGGACCTCGTTCCACACCTGCCCACCCTGGAAGATCACCCAGTTGGCGGTGTTGTCGACCAGTTCGCCCGGCGTGCCGCTGCCGACCCATGCAAGCGTCGCGAGATAGAGCAGGACGGTCGCGATGCCCGCCAGTTCGAGCGCGCGCCATTCGCGCCTGAAGGCCTGGGCGAGAACCGGGAGCAGCAGATAGGGCTTGAAGTTGATCGTCGCCGCCGTCGCCGCGTAACGCCAGCGCGGGCCGATCTTCAGCGGGCCATGCGCCAGCACGAAACAGGCAAACGCCACGAGGATCAGATTGCCGCGCTCCAGTGTGAACAGCAGCGGCAGGCCCAAGCCAAAGGCGATCGTGCGGAGCGGCGCGGTGCGTGGATCGGCGCGGCGGAAGCTCAGCCAGACCAGCGCGACGTCGAGCAGATAGAAAGCGATGATCACGCCGCGCCCCAGCCAGTCGCAATCGCGCGCGTAAAAGGGCGAGTTCAGATAACAGCCCGGCAGGCTGAACAGGTCGAGAAAGACGAAGGACAGCGGCGGATAGATGCTGCGCCACACATCATAGCTGCCGGGATTGTTCGCCCAATAAGCGGTGTTGAACCAGTCCATGAAAGTGTCGTTGGTGTCGAACACGAAGGGCTGCGGCAGATAGCCGAGGGCATGGAACTGCCACGCCGTCCAGCCGACGCTGGCCAGCACGGCGAGCGCCAGCAGCGCTTCGGGAAGAAGATCGAGGTGGCGCCGCATCACGGCAGCGGCGCCGAGCGATCCCTCGGGCGCGAGCGGGCGGCGGAAAAGTTGATGCGTTCGCTTTCCAGTACCAGCGGCACGTTGCGCGTGCGCTCGCCAACGATGCGCAGCTGTTCCCCGATCAGGCCGAGAAACAGCATGATCGTCGCGAACATCGCCAATGCCAGGATGAAGGGAAGCAGCGGCCAGAACCAGGCGCCGGCCAGCAACATCACGATCGCCGCCAGCGCCAGGATGAGCGTCAGGCCGGCGGAGACGAACGCGATCAGAATCGGCGCGCGCAGCAGTGACTTGGCCGAACCGGCCAGCCCGGACAGCGCGAAGGAGATGAGCGCGCCGGCGCCGTTCTTGGACTCGCCCGCCGCGCGCGCCGGGCGGTCGAACGGCACCAGCGCGAGCCGGAAGCCGCTTTCGACCACCATCCCGCGGAAAAAGGGTTCGGGCTCGTTCCACGCGGCCAGCGCGTCGACGACGATACGATCGAACAGGCCGAAGCCGGTCGCGCCGGGGACCACCGGATAGTCGCCGACCGATCCGAGCAGGGCATAGCCTAGCCGGCGGATCGGGCCGAGCATGCCGGCCCCTGCCTCGGTGCGGCGCTGGGCAAGCACGACCTGCGCGCCGCCGCGCCACAGTCGGAGCAATTCGCCGATCAGCGCGGGCGGATCCTGGAAATCGGCGCCCATGCCGATCACCGCCGCGCCTTCGGCCTGGTAGATGCCATAGGTCGGCGAGCGCATCTGGCCATAGTTGCGGGTGTTGAAGATGGCGCGGATGCGCGCGTCTTCACCGCAGAGCTCGCGGATGATGGTGCGGGTGGCATCGGTCGAGCAATTGTCGATCAGAATGATCTCGTAGGAACCGGCATGGAGCGCCGCCTCGGCGCCCACCGCGCTGCAGATCGCACGAACATTCTCCGCCTCGTTGAAGCAGGGAATGACGACCGACAGTTCGGGGGCGCCTCGGCCGCTCGTCATCCGGCTTGCCCAGGGGGGTGGGGGTGCAAACCGGTGACGGGAGCATAGATTTCGGTGAAGGCGGCGGCGAGCAGCACGAACAGCAGCAGCGCCACGGCGGAGATGTTATATTTGCGGTCCGCGTCGACATGCGGCGCCTCGACCACTTCGACGTCCGCGGCGGTTTCCTCGGTCAGCGCCTCGACCGCCACTTCCTCCGACGAACGCGCATAGACTTCGTAGAGCGCCTGGGCGAAGCGATAGTCGCGGTAACGATCGAGATAGGCGCCGGAAACCGCCGAAATGCCCGCCACATTGGGCCCGGCGGACCCTTCGCCTGCGGCGTTGGTGCGCGCGATCTGCGCCCGCAGCGCGCCGACTTCCGACTGCACCGACTGGAGCTGCGGATTCTCCACGCCCTGAAAGCGCTGCAGCGTCTCGAGCTCGACCAGCTTGGCCTGGAGCTGCGCCTGTAGCCCGGCACGCAGCGTCAGCTCGGCACCGAGCTGCGCTTCGGGCTCGGCAAGTTTGTAGCGGCTGCGGAACTCCCGGAGCGCGGCATCGGCGCGCGTCACGCGTGCCGCCGCTTCCTTGAAGCGGCGATCGACGATGTCGCGCTTGTGCCGCACTCGGTCGAGCCCCAGCGCGTTGATCCGCTCGCTGACCGCCTGCACATAGGCCGCCGTCAACATTTCGGCCTCTCGCGCATCATGCGTGCGCGCGGTGATCTCGATGATGCCGCCGGTCAGCGAATGCACGTCGACCTTGTGCGACAGCGCCGTGGTTGCCCGCGTGCGATCGGCATAGCCGCCCGGCCCGACCAGCTTGAGCTTGTCGATCACGGCATTGCTGACCTCGGCACTGCGGCCGATCGTCAGATAGAGATCGACCGGTTGCTTGGCCCCGCCAAGCAACGCGGCGAAGCCCTGGAGCTGGCCGCCCAGCGCGTTCATCATCGATCCCAGGCCGATCGAATTGCTGTCCTGCGGCACGATCTTCGCGCGCGCGACGAAGGGCTGCGGCACGACGCACAGGATCGCCAGCACCAGCGCCAGCACGGCATAGGCTATCCGCCGTCGGCGGGTATCGTGGCGCAGCGATGCCAGAAAGGCGGGGGCCGCCATGATCTGGTTCACTTGAGCAGCGCGGCGATGGTGGCCGCCCCGGTCACGCCGCCGAACAGGCTGCCGGTGATGTCACGCAGCCGGGCCCAGAACTCGCCGCGATTGGAATCGACCGGCACGAAGATCAGGTCGCCCGGCAAAGCCGCCTCGCGCAGCACGCGCTTGCCATTGGCCAGCACGGTGCCATTGGCGCGCACGACGAACACTTCGCCCTTGTCACCCAGTTTCTGCACGCCGCCGGCCGCGCGGACAAAGGCGCCGATCGTCATTCCATCACGGTAAGCGAAGGACGCCGGGCTGGGCACCGCGCCGAACACGCCGACCGTCACCGGCCGCGGCGGCACATAGATGGTGTCGTTATTCTCGAGCACGAGATCGCCGGGCAGCGCGGTCGCCGTGACCGGAAGGTCGAAGACCAGCCGGCCGTCCGGCTCGCGCGTGCGCAATTGGGAGACCACGGACTTGATCAGCGCGGGATTACCGGCCTGCGCCGCGCGCGCGCGATCGGCGGACACCAGCGGCTGGGTCGACAGCTGCAACTCCATGTCCTTGATCGCACGGTCGTAGCTCACCCGTTGCTGGCGGCGCACGCTGTCGCGGGTGATGACGCTGGCGAAGGGGAATGCGCCCTGGGTAAGGCCGCCCGCCTGTGCCACCACATCGCCGAGCCGCGTGCCGGCGCGGAAATAATAACGGCCGGGATGCGCGACTTCGCCACTGACCGTGACGAGGATCGATTGCTGCTCGAGCGGCCGTGCGATCCCGACATTGGAGAGGATGCGGATGATGTCGCCGCGCTGCGCGGGCTGTGTGCGGGCATCCGCCGCGCTCAGCTCCTTCCACCCGGCATCGCGCTGGCCGAGCGAGTCGAGCACCATCAAGCGGCTATTGTCGGCAACGGTGCTGACACCACCGGCATAAAGCACGGCATCCTGCAGCGTCTCGCCGGTGCCGACTTCGAAGATCGCCTGGCGATTGACCGCGCCGACCACCGCGACCTGCGCCCCGGCCGGGGCGATATAGATGACGTCGCCATTCTGCAGCACGGCGTCGCCGCTCTTGTCGCCCTTGAGCAACAGATCATACAGGTCGAAATCCGACACCAGCTTGCCGCCGCGCCGCAGCTGGATCGAACGCAGGCTGCCGCCCGAGGCCGGGCCGCCGGCCGCCAGCACGGCATTGACCAGGGTCGACAGGCTGCTGACCGAATAGGAACCGGGCCTGTTGGCGAAGCCGGTGACATAGACGGTGATGCCACGCAGCCGCGCGATCGTCACCTGCAGGTCGAACCCGCGATACTGGCGCGTGATCTGGCGCGCGATGACATCGTGCAGGTCGCCGTAACGCACGCCGGCGACGGTGATCCCGCCCACGCGCGGCACAAAGATCCGGCCTTCGCTGTCGACGGTGAGGCGCAGGTTGGACGCCTGGACCGACCCGCTCAGGCCGAGCTGCAGCTGATCGCCCGGATTGAGCCGATAATCGTCAGGCACTGCGGTCGTCGGGGGCACGGGAAAGCCGCGCGCACCGGGCATGAGCAATTCCGAGCCGAAACGCCGTACCGGCGTCCCGGCTGCTTCGGACACGAAGCTCTCGAACTCGCTCGGCGGCGCGACACGCCGGTCGACATCGCTCTCGCTCGATATTGCCGGCGGCGTGTCCGCGGGATCGGGCGGCGTGTTTTCGATGACCGCCGGCTGGAAGGTCGTACCTTCCCTGGGCGAGGGAATGGCCGTCTGGGTGGCGGCCGGGCTGCGTTCGCCCGTGCCACTGGCCTGCGCATCGCCCGCTACCGGCGACGCCAGTTGCGCACCCGCGGGGCAGGCGGCCAAAGCGAGCGCCGGGACGGCAGACCCCAGCATCAGCATACGAAAAGTGATCACGCGGCAATCACCTGGGGCTCGACCAGCCCGGCACCGAGACCGAGCAGGGTCGTGGCGGCCGCCTCCCAGAGGCCCGGCGTCGCGGCGACAAGCACGCCCGGACTGCCGGAGCCGACACGATAAGGGCGATGATCCCAATGGCGCACCTCGCCGCCAGCCTCGGTCACGAACAGCGCGCCTGCCGCATGGTCCCAGGGCAGGATGCGCTGGAACAGCGTCACGTCGTTACCGCCAAAGGCGATCCGCGGATAACTTTCGGCGGCGCAGCGCGGGATCGGCACGAGATCGAAACGCCGCGCCGCATGGGCGTGAACCCGCGCCCTGCGATCCGGTGACAGGAACTGCGTCCCCAGCGCCGCAACGGCGCATGCATTGCCCGTTCCCCGAGAAGCAACCGGCACGCCGTTACAGGTCGCGCCGGCACCACGGGCCGCGTGGCACAGTCGGCCGCTGAGCGGGTCGAGCATCCAGCCGGCCAGCGGCACGCCGTGCTCGACCAGCGCGATCATGATGCCGAACGGCCCGGTGCCGGCGGCGAAATTGGCCGTGCCGTCAAGCGGATCGATCAGCCAGACCAGGCCTTCGTCGATATCGTCGAGCAGCTCGGGCGCGCCTTCGACCGCTTCTTCCCCGACGATCCGCGCACCGAGGCCAAGCGCGTCGAGCCCCTCGCACAGGCGAAGCTCGGCCTCGCGATCCGCGCGCGTCACGACCTCGCCGGGGCGCTTTTCGGCAATGTCGTGGGGCGCAAGGTTGCGGAAGCACGGCATCACCACCGTGGCCGCCACGTCACGCATCAGCCATGCAACATGTTCGCGAAGCGACATCGACGGTCAGGCAGCCACGCTGGTCATCTGGCCGCGCGATGCGCCGGCGTCGCGCTCGCGCATCATGCGCAGGCGCGGCAGATCCTCGTCGGCGATCCCCGCATAATGTTCGCGCTTGTTTTCGAGCCAGGCGAGCTCGAACGCCACCGCATTGCCGATCGCGGCATCGAAGTTCGGCAGCTCGGCCACCGCACCGTCGAACACGATCTTGCGCGTCTCGAACCGGTCGAGCCGGACGCGGCGGATTTCCCGCAAGGCAGGCGCCGCTTCGACCGCCACCGACCCGCCCACGACGAGTTCCAGGCCGGCATGGGCACAGGCCTGCGCTGCAATCAGAACGGCATCGGTGATGTCGCGGTGGTTGATCGCGCCGCGTGGCAGCCCGCGCGACAGGGTGAAGTCGACCCGCCCGAACACCACCCCGTTCAGCCCGCCGGCGACCGCCAGCGGCAGCATCGCGGCAAGGTTGCGCAGCGTCGTCTCGGTTTCGAGGTTGAACAGAAACTGCTTGCCGAGCGGCTCCGCGCCATAGGTCTTGCTTCTGGCCTCGATATATTTGCTCAGCGCATAGGGCGTCTCGACCATCGGTGCGATGATGTGATCGACGCCGTACAGCCGCGAGGCGAGCAGATCCGACACCGCCTCACAGCCGCCGATCTTGAGCGCGACCTTCAGATCGGCCGCCCGGGCAAGATGCAGCAACCGGAGGAATTCATCGGGGCGCGTGCCCTCGGCCTCGAATTCGGCCTTGACGGCGACCACCCCGAATTCGTCACGGCCCCGTTTCAGCATGTCGAGCATGCGGCGTTCGGTTGTGTTCAAGACAGCGTACCTCTCGATATGCAGGTGCAAAATCGAGGGGGAGACGGAGTGCTTCGGAGAAACCCGTAAAAGGATTCCGACGAGCCGCGAAAAAATTCGGATGGACGTGTTACGGGTCCGCCGCGCGGACAACGTCTTGGCCATATGGCCGTCGTCCTGATGCAGTTTCCGTTGTTCGTGCTGCTGGCGCTGGCCCCGGGCGCCGGCGCCATCGACACGTCCGCCGCGCTTCCCGCCGGCGACGATCCGGTCTTTCGCCTTCACCCGCAAAGCGAACCGCCCCCGTCGTCGCCCGAGCCCGCCACGCGGCCCGCAACGCGCGTTTCATGGCCGATGTCGTTGCCACGCCTGTCGTCGCGCTTCGGTTACCGCCTCGATCCCTTTCTAGGCCGGCTGAAGATGCATGACGGGATCGACATACCCGGCCCGCTGGGCTCGCCGATCCGCGCCGCTGACTCAGGCGTGGTCAGGTTCGCGGGCAAGGCGGGCGGCTATGGCAACATGATGGAAATCACGCATGCCGGCGATCTCGCGACGCGCTACGGGCATCTGTCGCGGATACTGGTGCCGGCCGGTACGTGGGTACAGCGCGGCGAGATCATCGCCCTGATGGGATCGACCGGCCACTCGACCGGAAGTCACCTGCATTTCGAGGTGCGTGCGCGCGGCCGGATCGTGGATCCGCTGCGTGAATTCGGTACAACGCCGGCGCCTGCTATCGCCCCGCAGGACATTGGCCCGCCCTATCTTTCGGCCTTTGCACGCGCACGTCCTGGAGAAGCCGATGTGCCCGGGGCTCGCTGACATCCGCTCGACCGTTGCGACCGCACGTTGGACCGACGCGGCGCCGGCGGTCGTCGCGCAGGGGCTTGGCAATAACGGTTATTGCGCACTAGGGCCTGCCGGACCTGATGGTCTGCGAGTCCCAGACGTCTCGATTTTGGCGGCACTTCCCGTGCGGCGCGGATCGGCACGGCAGACCATCGGTACGGCAGAACGATGGATTTTGTCTCGCGAGATGGATCGAGAACGGCAGATCGACGGGCTGCAGCGCGTCATCCTCAACGAGCGGGGCCGGCTGCTGCGCTTCCTCGTCGCGCGTGGCGCAGGCGATGAAGCGGAGGACGTCCTGCAGGATCTCTGGCAACGCGTCGCGGCGCTGCCGGGCCAGCCGATCGCCAATCCGCTCTCCTATCTTTTCCGCGCCGCGGAAAACCTGATGCGCGACCGGCGCCGCTCGGAGGTCAGCCGCGAACGACGCCAGCAGGATTGGCAGGATAGCGGCGAAGGCGGCGAAACCGCGCCGGTGGTCGAGCGCACATTGATCGCGCGCGAGCAGTTGCGAGCGGTCGAAACCGAACTGGCGACGCTCGATCCTCGCGTCCAGCAGGTCTTTCGTCGCTATCGCCTGGCAGGCGAGACGCAGTCATCGATCGCTCAGTCACTGGGGGTGAGTTTGAGTTCGGTCGAGAAGGATCTGCATAAGGCGCATCGGACGCTTTCAGCCTTGAAGGCGAGATTCGATGCCGAATGACGGGGCAAACATGATCCTGGGGGAAAACGGGGCGTGACGACAGAGGAAACCGCGACGATCAGGGAGACCGCCCGGCACTGGGCGATCCGCGTCCACGATCCGTCCTTCGCCGAGTGGGAGGCGTTTGCCGCCTGGCTCGAACAGGGGCCCACGCATCTCGCGGCCTATGAATCCGCGCTGGAGGAAGACCGCTGGGCCGACGAGCGGCTGCGCGCCATCGCACCGCCTTTGCCCTTCACGGAGCAGGTCGAGGCAATGCGACCGCGGCGACGCTGGGCGCTGACGGGCAGCGCCGCTGCCGCCGTCGTCGCGGCCGTGATCGGCGGATGGGTGATATTCGATCGCCAACCCGCGATGCAGGAAGTGGCGACGGCCCCGGGCGAGCATCGCGCGATCACGCTCGCCGACGGATCACGCGTGACGCTCAACGGCGGGACGCGCCTGTCCTTCGCCGCGGATCAGCCACGCAAGATCGAACTGCTCACCGGCGAGGCATTGTTCGACGTGCGGCATGATGCAAGCGCACCCTTCGTGGTGACCGTGGGCGCGACACGGCTGGTCGATGTCGGCACCGTCTTCAATGTTCTGCGTCAGGGTGACGCGCTCGATGTGACGGTGGCGCGCGGCGCGGTGATCTACGCCCCCGGCAAGAACGAGATTCGGCTCGACGCGGGCGCCGGCCTGTCGCGCGCCAGCGCCGATGCGAGACCGGTCGTGCGCCGGGCGAATGCCGAAAGCATCGGAAGCTGGCAGGCGGGCCGGCTGCAATATGACGACGCATCGCTGGCGCGGGTGGCGCGTGATCTCGGCCGCAATCTCGGCACGCCGATCCGCATCGCAGGGGTAACCGATCAGCTGCGCTTCACCGGAACACTGGTGTTGAATGGCACGCCCGAACAGGTGCTCGCCCGCGCCGGGCCGCTGCTCGGCGTCCGGTTCATGCATGGCACGGATGGCTGGACGATGGCGCCTGGCAATGCTCCGCCACACTAGAAGCTGGCCCCTCTTTGCCGTCGTTCTGGCCACGCCGGCGCTGGCGCAGGAACGCGCGATGTCGGTCGACGTCCGCGCCGCGCCGCTTGCCGACGCGGTGCGCACGCTCAGCCGGCAGACCGGCGCCAGCATCGGTTTTCAGCAAACGTCGCTCCGCTCGGTGCGTGTCCGCGCAGTGCGCGGCAGGATGACCACCGCCCAGGCGCTCGAGCGCATGCTGGCGGATACCGGGCTCAAGGCGCGCTATGTCGCGGCCGACACATTTCTCGTCGAGCCCGCGCCCCGAGCCGCGCGCGTCGCCCATCAGCCCCCTGCCCCCGCGCCGGCTGCGCCCCCGCCAGCCACCACGCCACCCGAAGTCGTCGTGACCGCGACGAAACGGGCGGTGCCGCTCAGCGCCTATCCCGGCGGCGTGCAGATCGTCGATGGCCAGACCTTTTCCGCCGCCGACGCGGCCCGCGGCAACGATCTTCTCGAAATGCGCGTCGCCAGCGTCGCATCGACCCATCTCGGCCCCGGGCGAAACAAGCTGTTCATCCGCGGGATCGCCGATTCCAGTTTCGTCGGGCCGACCCAGGCGACGGTCGGGCAATATTGGGGAAACAGCCGGATTACCTACAGCGCGCCCGACCCCAGCCTGCGCCTCTATGACGTCCAGCGCGTCGAGGTGCTCGAGGGCCCGCAAGGTACGCTCTATGGCGCCGGATCGCTGGGCGGCGTGGTGCGGGTGGTGCCGCACGCGCCCGATCTGGGGTCGTTCGAGGGACAGGCCTGGGGCGGCGTGCAGGCCGTCCAGCATGGTTCGATCGGCGCCGATGGCGGCGTGATCCTCAACGTGCCGGTGGCGAGCGAAAGCGTGGCGCTGCGCGCATTGGTCTTCGGTTCCACCGACGCCGGCTATATCGACGATCTCGAGCGCCACCTCCACGACATCAATCGCGTACACACCTTCGGTGGGCGGCTGGCCCTGCGCGTCGATCCGGGGAACGACTGGACCATCGACATCAACGGCGTCGGTCAGACGATCCATGGCGATGACGGCCAATATGCCGATCGCGACGGTGATGGGCTGACCAGGTCGAGTGCCGTCGCCCAACCCTATCGCAACAGCTACGGCCTGGCCGAGCTGGTCGCGCGCAAGACCTGGGGCTCGCTCGATTTTACGGGGTCCGTCGGATACGCCAACCAATATGTGACCGAGCGGTTCGAAGGGGAGTCGATCACCGATCCCGAAATCAAACCGATGGTCGACGCACCGCCGGCGGTCTTCGAACAGACCAGCCGCATCGACATGGTGACGATCGAGGGCCGCCTGGCGCGGCGCGGGCCCGACGGCACCGGATGGGTGCTGGGCGCAAGCTTGCTCGACAACATTGCGCGCGTGACCCGCACGATGGATGTCGCCGCTTTTGGCGGGCCCGGCACGCCGCTGACCGGCGTGCGCAACAAGGTCGACGAAGCAACGCTTTACGGCGAGCTGACGGTCGAGCCGCTGCGGCGGGTGACGGTGACGCTCGGCGGGCGGGTGAACCGCGCGGCGCTGTCGGGGCAGGCCAAGGACGTGCTCCAGTCGTTCGCGCTCCGCGTCAATCCGGACGCCGAGGCGTCGCGCGTCGAGACGCGGTTCCTGCCATCGATCGCCATTGCCTGGCGTCCGACCGACCAACTCACACTGTTCGCGCGCTATCAGCAGGGCTTCCGCCCGGGTGGGATCGCGATCCGACGCGACTTCATCCAGCAGTTCAAGGGCGACCGGGTCGGCACGCTCGAGTCCGGCCTGCGCTGGAGCTCCCATCGTGTGGAAGCCAGTATCGGGCTGGCCTGGACCCGGTGGAAGGACATCCAGGCGGATCTGATCGACGGCTTCGGCTTCCCGACCACCTCGAACATCGGTGACGGGCGAATTCTCTCGATCAGCAGCGCCGCCAAATGGCGCCCGGTCGACGGGCTGGAACTCGAGGCAGCACTGTACATCAACGACAGCCGCGTCACCAAAACCGCACCGTTGGTATTCGCGATCGAAGGCCCGGTGCCGGATGTCAGCCGCCTGCCGAATGTCGCCAATCTGAGCGGCAGGCTTGGGTTGACCTATGAACGATCGCTCGGTGGCAACGCAAAGCTCGGTGTCACCGGCTTCGCCCGTTATGTCGGCAAGTCGACGCTCGGGATCGGCACGGTGCTCGGCCAGATTCAGGGCAACTATCTCGACACCGGGCTCGAGGTGCGGGTGGGCACGCCACGGCGCGGAATCAGCCTGGCCGTGACCAACCTGCTCGATTCGCGCGGCAACCGCTTCGCGCTTGGTTCACCCTTCGAGATTCGCGATCACAACCAGATCACACCGCTGCAACCGCGCAGCGTCCGCCTCGGCTTCGACGTTTCTTTCTGACCGCGCAGGCACGCGACACTTCCACCTGCAGTTACGGGACATGGCGCACGACTCCGTCTTGCCTGCGATGACCCGATGGCGGAGTGGCAATGCGAACCGTGATTTTGGCCGGGGGCCTGGGCAGCCGGCTCGGCGAGGAGACGGCCGTCCGGCCAAAGCCGATGGTGGAGATCGGCGGCATGCCGATCCTGTGGCACATCATGAAGATCTATTCAGCCGCTGGCCTGAATGATTTCGTGATCTGCCTTGGTTACAAAGGGTATCTGATCAAGGAATATTTCGCGAACTACTTCCTGCACACGTCGGACGTGACGATCGACCTGCGGCGCGGCAACGGCATGGAAATCCATTATGCGCGCAGCGAGCCATGGCGCATCACGCTGGTCGAGACCGGCGCGACGACGATGACGGGCGGCCGGCTCGCCGCGATCCGCCCCTATCTCGATCCCGAAGAACCCTTCTGCTTCACCTATGGCGACGGCGTCGCGAATATCGACATCGCCGAACTGGTGCGTTTTCATAAGTCGCATGGTCTGCGCGCCACCATCACCGCGGTGTCGCCGCCCGGGCGGTTCGGCGCCCTCGAATTCGAGGGCGGACGTGTTGTCGATTTCCGCGAAAAGCCGGCCGGCGATGGCGGCCAGATCAATGGCGGCTTCTTCGTCGCCGACCCTTCCGTGCTCGACCTGGTCGACGGCCCGGACACCGTATGGGAGGCAGGGCCGTTGGAGCGCCTGGCGCGCGACGGCGAGTTGATGGGCTATCGTCACGACGGCTTCTGGCAGCCGATGGATACGCTGCGCGACAAGCTCTACCTCGAAGAATTGTGGCAGGCCGGAGATGCGCCATGGAAGCGCTGGTGAGCGCGCCGTGGCACGGGCGGCGCGTTCTCGTCACCGGGCATACCGGCTTCAAGGGCAGCTGGCTGAGCCTTTGGCTGCATGCCATGGGCGCCGAGGTCAGCGGCTTCGCCTTGCCCGCACCGACCCGGCCCAGCCTGTTCGAGATGGCGCGGGTCGATACGCTGCTCGACCATGTCGAAGGCGATGTGCGTGACGAGTCGGCGTTGCGCGCGGTCGTGGAATCGACCCGGCCAGAGGTTATTTTTCATCTGGCGGCACAGCCGCTGGTGCGCGCGTCCTATGATGATCCGGTCGGCACCTATGCGACCAATGTGATGGGGACGGCGCATGTCCTGGAAGCGGCGCGGCAGGTGCCCGGGGTAGGCGCGATCGTCTGCGTCACCAGCGACAAATGTTATGAAAATCGCGAATGGGTGTGGCCCTATCGCGAGACCGACGCGATGGGCGGCCATGATCCCTATAGCAGCAGCAAGGGCGCGGCCGAACTGGTGGTCGCCGCCTATCGCCGCTCCTTCTTCACCGATCAGGGCCCAGCCGTGGCGTCGGTACGCGCCGGCAATGTCATCGGTGGGGGCGATTGGGCGACCGACCGCTTGATCCCCGATCTGGTGCGGGCATTCGAAGCCGGCCGTGCGCCGCTGATCCGGTCACCCGGGGCGGTACGGCCGTGGCAGCATGTACTGGAAGCGCTCGGCGGTTATCTGGCGATCGCCGAGCGTCTGCTGGCCGGGGACGCGGCCTTCGCTACGGGCTGGAATTTTGGGCCGTCGATGGAAGACGCCCGCCCGGTTTCGTGGATCGTCGAACGCATGCGAACGGCGTGGCAACCACCGGCGCATGACCCGATCCGGGCTGACGGCCAGCAGCTCCATGAGGCCGGCCTATTGAGGCTGGACTGCTCCAAGGCACGATCCGCACTGGGCTGGCAGCCTGTGCTGGGCCTGCAGCACGCACTCGAATGGGTGGTCGATTGGCATCAGGCGGTGGCGGCAGGCGGTGAGGCGCGCGATATAACGCTGGCGCAGATCGCGGCCTATGCCGAGCTCAGGTTCGGGCGCTCCGGGAACTTGCCCGCGACGTCACGAAGCCTGGAGGAAATCCGCTGAGACAAAGCGGCAAAGAGAATGGCGAGGCGGAAGCCCGTGCCGGAGAATTGGGAGGGACCGGCCGAAGACCACTCCCTCCCAATCAGATCGACGTGCGACCTACATCTTTACGCGGATACCGGCATAATAGCGCCGGCCGATCGGATCGTAGATCGACGACGGATTGAAGCCGCCGATGCCGCCGTAAATTGACGGGAACGCAACGTCGAACAGGTTCTTCGCGCCGACATAGAATTCGACGCCCTTGAGGCCCGTGAAACGGATCTGCGCGTCGGTATAGATGGTCGACTTCAGCGTGAAGTATTTCCGGTCGGGCAGCGAACCGTTCGCCAGCACATAGGTGGTCTGGAAGTTCTCGTAGTCCAGCATTTGCGGCCCGAGATATTCGGCGTTGACCGTGAACCCGAAAGTGCGATTCGCCCAGTCGAGGGTCACATTGGCCTTATCGGTCGGGGTGCCGAGTTCGCCCTTGGTATTGTCATAGGGATCACCCGTCACCGGAATCACGCCGTTCTTGAGCAGGTGCGTCCAGCTTGCGTTGACCGACGCGGTGCCGCCGAATGCCCCCAGATGATAGTTGAGCGTGAAGTCGAGACCACGGGTGAACGAGCCGCCGCTGTTGGTCAGGGCGCGGACGACCTGCTCGACGGACCCGATGCTGTACGCACCCGATGGCTGGGTGCGGCGCGTGACGAACTGGCAGAAATCAGCCAGGCCTTGCACATAGCATTTGTTGAGCACGGTGGCCGTCGACAGGCGGCTGATCGCATTTTCCAGCTTGATGTCGTAATAATCCGCCGAGAAGGTCAGGTTCCTCAACGCGCTGATCGAACGCGGGTTGATGACCACGCCGAAGGTCAACGTCTTGCCGGTCTCCTGCTTGATGTTGGGGTTGGCCGCCGTGATGCCGCCAACGCCGTTGAGATCGGACGTGGTGAGTGTCAGCGATCCATTGGCCTGGATATTGGCAAGGATGGCGGGAACGGCGCGGCAATTGGTCGATGTCGAGCCGGTCGAGGTCAGGGTCACGCCCTGGCAGGGATCCGAAATCGTGACGATGCCGGCTGCTGACGCCGCATAGAGTTCACCGATATTCGGCGCCCGAACCGCATGGGCATAGACCGCGCGGAAGCGGATGTCCGGAACCGGCGACCATTCGCCGCCGATATTCCACGCCGAGAAACGACCCACCGTTGAATAATCCGAGATGCGATATGCGCCGCGCAGGGTGAGATTGTCGAAGAACGGCGTGTCGTGCAGGATCGGCGCGACCACTTCGCCGTACGCTTCCTTGACGTTGAAGCTGCCCGCCGTGTTGAGCAACTGAACGTAGCCGTTCTTCGCCTGGTTGGTCAGCGGGTCGAAGATGTCGCGGCTGTTCTCGGTACGATATTCGGCACCGACCGACACCTGCAACGGGCCGGCGGGGAGATTGAACAAAGTGCCGGACAGGTTGAGCGACCCGACCTGCATCTCCTGCTTCGAATCGCGGATCAGGTTGGTCTGGAGATAATTGACTGCCGCCTGCGATATCTTGCTCGAGCCATCGGCGTTCAGGCCATAGAGGTTGATCGGCACGCAGCCTGCCGCCCGGGCGTTCGCGTCGACGCAGATCGCCTCGGTCGTGTTGCCGTTCTTGTTGAGGTCGAAGACGTCGGTGATGACCTGCACCGCCTGGGCGAGGTTATACAGGTTTGCCAAGCCCTGCATTTCCTGGTGCTGCCGGGTGTAGCTGTACTGGTAATAGCCATCGATCTTCCAACTCCCGCCGAGATCGGCGCTGCCGCCGAAGGCGAGACGGAAATTGTCGCGTTCCGTCGGCGTGCGGCGCGTGCCCGGCGGGAACGCAGTCGTGCGAACGAGGAAACTCAGATCCTTGGAATTGATTGTATCATTGGTCGCCCGATTGGTTGCCGCGGCGAAGACGGCCGCCGGCACCAGCGGATTGTTGAGGATCACGGTTGCGCCGGTGGTGGGGTCCTGCACCGCATATTGGATCGGGTAGAAGCCGTTCGTGCCCGTAAAGGCACCCAGGGCAGAGTCCGTCCGCATCGGCGAGGCTTCGCGTGTGCCGTCCGTGCGGACGTTGACGAAGGTCGTTTCCGCAAACACGTTGATCTTGTCGGTGACATCGAAGGTGGCGCGGGTCGCGAAGGTCAGGCGCTTGATGGGCGAGGCGATCTGGCCGTATTTGGCGGCGTTGAAGCCGTCCGTCGCGGCGACGAAGGGCCGGAAGGTCCCGTCCGGATTGATGATCTGGTTCGAACTGTTGCCGATCACGAAAATGCCGCCCGGGCCGACGCTCGACGGCGAGTAGACCCGCGTGAACAGGTCCTGGGCCGCCTGCAGGTTCAGGTCGTTGGCACCGCCCTTGCGCTCGGTGGAACCGAGGCTGGTGTAGGACGTGTTGGAGAAATCGCGGTTCGCCGCGGAAACCGCGCCCGTCTGATTCCAACCGACATAGGTCATGAAGTTGCCGCGATCACCGGCGAAATTGGACCCGTAGGTCAGGTTGACGTCGGTCTCGACGTTATCGTTTCGCGAGGAAACACCGTGCTGCGCGTTGAGCTGAATGCCCTGAAGATGCTTCTTGTAGATGAAGTTGACCACGCCGGCGATCGCGTCAGAACCATAGACCGCCGAGGCGCCACCGGTGAGAACGTCGACCCGCTCGATGAAGGACGGCGGAATCATCGACACATCGACCTGTGCCGTACCCGGCACGCCTGCCACGCTCCGGCGGCCGTCGATCAGCACGAGCGTGCGGTCGGGCCCGAGGTTGCGCAGATTGAGCGTGGCGAGACCGGGGTCGGTGTCGTTACCCGTCGTGTTGCGGGACTTGCCCGGTGCACCGATCGCCGGGTTGTTCTGCAGGATGTCCTGCAGGTTGGTGGTTCCCTGACGCTGCAGGTCCACCGCGGTGATCACCTGCAACGGGCTCGGCGAGCGCAATGACGGGCTCGCGATACGGCTGCCCGTGACGATGATATCGCCGGCCTCGGCCGGGGCGTCAGCGCCAGCCGGTAGCGGAGCCGCCGCGGTGGTCGGCGCTGGGGTATCCTGCGCAACGGCCGGCATGGCGGCAAGTGCCATCACGCTGGCGCCGGCCAGCAACAGCCCTTGCGAAACCCGCCGCAAGTCGCGGCTTTGCATGTGGTTGAAAATCATCTTCCCTCTCCCTCTGATTGTGTTCTGAAACGCGTACTCAACTCCCCCGGCCAGCATCCCGCTCGGCCGTCAGGTCTCCTTCGTCAGGGCAATCGCGTTGCGGATTGCGGCTTGCCACCGCTTCACCACCGCTTCCCGTCGATCGGCCGGCAGCACCGGCGTAAATCTCTGCCCCCCCGCGGGCTGCGCCGGGGAAGCGTCGATCCCGAGCGCCTCGCGCGCCATGCGCGCAGCGCCGAGCGCGCTCGCTTCGGCAATGGCGGGGCTGACGATGTCGTGGCCGCTCAGGTCGGCGAGCAGTTGCATCAGCAGCGCATTGCGCGCCGCGCCACCGTCCACCGACAGTTCGGCAAGCTCCGTGCCCAGATCGGCCTCGAGCGCGGCAAGAACATCGCCGATCTGCAGCGCGATCGCTTCGAGCGTGGCGCGCGCGACATGGGCCGACGTGGTGGCCAGCGACATGCCCGAAATCGTGCCGCGCGCCTCGGCGCACCAATGCGGTGCGCCCAGACCGCCCAGCGCCGGCACGAACACGACGCCGCCGCTGTCGGGCACGCTTGCCGCGAGATCGCTCAGCGCCGCTTCGTCGGCCAGACCCAGCAATGCCGTGGCAAACGCCGCCGCATGGCCGGACACCGAGATATTGCCTTCGAGCGCATGCTGCGCCTTGTCGCCGCGGCTCCAGGCGATCGTGCTCGACAGGCCGTGCGACGAGCGCACGCGTTCTTCGGTCGCCGTCATCAGCGAGCTGCCCGTCCCGATCGTCGCCTTGACGCGGCCCGGCGCGGTGATGCCATGCGCGAACAGCGCGGCGTGGCTGTCGCCCATCATCGCATGGATCGGCGTACCCTCGGGCAACGCGGTCAGCCCCGAGGCGACGGTACCGAACAGGCTGTCCGAAGACTTGATGGCGGGCAGGATCGCGAGCGGCACATCGAACAGGCGGGCCAGTTCGGGATCCCAGGCGAGCGTCGCCAGATTGAACAGCTGCGTGCGCGCGGCATTGCCGTGATCGGTCGCATGCACCGCGCCGCCGGTGAGATTCCACAGCAGCCAGCTGTCGATCGTCCCGCAGCGCAGTTCGCCGCGCCCGGCGCGGGCCCGGCCATCGGGTATCGAGTCCAGCAGCCAGGCAATCTTGGCCGCGGGAAACAGGGGATCGAGCCCCAGCCCGGAGCGCTCGATCACCATCGCTTCATGGCCCGCCGCCCGCAGCGCGGCGCAGCGCTCGGCCGAGCGCTGGCATTGCCAGATGACGGCGGGGCCGAGCGGCTGGCCGGCATCGGCCTCCCACAGCACCACCGTCTCGCGCTGATTGGCGATGGCCAGCGCTTGCACTTCGCCATGCGGCGCGGCGGCCTCGAGTTCGGCGATGAGCCCGGCCACGGCTTCCCAGATGTCCGATGCCGATTGCTCGGCCCAGCCGGCCTGCGGATAATCGACGCGCATCGCGCGTGATCGCGACAACAGCACCGTGCCATCGTCGCGCACGAGCAGCGCCTTGGTGTTGGTCGTCCCCTGATCGATCGCGAGGATGACCCGGTCGCCCATCACTGCGCGCCCTTGCCGAGCAGGTCGCGCGCGGCGGCGGCGATGCCGTCTGCGGTGAGACCGAAATGCTCCATCAGCCAACTCGCCGATCCGGTCGGCAGGAAGCCGGGAAAGCCGAGCATGCGCATCCTGACCGGGGAATGCTGCGCGCAATATTCGGCGACCGCGCCGCCCAGCCCGCCCTTGGCCAGGCCTTCCTCGGCGGTGACGATGGCGCCGGTCGCAGCAGCAGCCGCGATCGCTTCGACATCGAGCGGCGAGACGGTGGCCATGTTGACGACGCGCGCCGCAATCCCCTCAGCGGCGAGCGCCTCGGCCGCGGCGAGCGCGCGGTGGACGAGCGTGCCATTGGCAATGATCGCGAGGTCGCCACCCTCGCGCAGCGTCTCGGCCTTGCCGATCGCGAAGCGCGGGTTGGTACGGGTCAATTCGGGCACCGGCATGCGGCTGATGCGGACGAACACCGGCCCGTCATGCGCCGCGGCGGCCTTGATCGCCTCGGCCGTCTGCCACGGATCGGCCGGCACGATCAGCGTGAGCTTGTCGATCGCGCGCAGCCAGGCGATGTCCTCGATGCTGTGGTGCGTCGCGCCGAGTTCGCCATAAGCGACCCCGCTCGAGATGCCGCACAGCTTCACATTGGCCTCGCTATAGGCGCAATCGACCTTGATCTGCTCCATCGCACGCGCGGTGAGGAAGCAGCCCGCACCGCTGACAAACGGGATCTTGCCGCCATTGGCCAGCCCGGCGCCGACGCTCACCATGTTCTGCTCAGCGATGCCGACGTTGATCAGCCGGTCGGGGAAGCGCGCGCCGAACTTGCCAAGCTTCGAGGAGCCGACCGAATCGTTCGCCACCGCGACGATGCGATCATCGACGGCAGCGAGTTCCTCGATCGTGCGCGCATAGGCGTCGCGGCAGTCGAACATGCCGGCGGGGCTGTGCGTGATCATCGCGCCGCATCCGCGTCGAGTTCGGCGATCGCCTGGGCATATTGCGCCGCGTTCGGCACGCCGTGGTGCCAGCCGACCTGGTCGCGCATGAAACTCACCCCCTGGCCCTTGAAGGTGTGCGCGATCAGCACGCGCGGTTTGGTGCGCGGCTGCGCAGCCTCGTCGAGCGCGGTGAGCAGGCCGGCATGATCGTGGCCGTCGATCTCGACCACTTCCCAGCCAAAGGCGCGCCATTTGTCCGGCAGCGGCTCCAGGCTGTTGGTGCCTTCGGTCCTCGCGCCCTGTTGCAGGCCGTTGCGGTCGACGATCACCGTCAGATTGCCGAGCCCGCGATGGCCGGCGAACATCGCCGCCTCCCACATGCTGCCTTCCTGCAGCTCGCCGTCGCCGGTCAGCACGAAGACGCGATAATCGGCGCGATCGATCTGGCCTGCCACCGCGATGCCGACGGCGACCGGAAAGCCGTGACCCAGCGGACCGGTATTGGTTTCCACGCCCGGCAGATAGGTACGGTTGGGATGCCCGTTGAGCCGCGATTCGGGTTTGAGATAGGTCTCGAGTTCCGCCTCCGGGAAAAAACCCGCCCCGGCCAGCGCGGTATAAAGCGCGCCGGTACAGTGACCCTTGGACATGACGAAACGGTCACGATCCGGGGCGGCAGGGGAGGAACTGTCGATACGAAGAATGTCGAAATAGAGTGCGGCGATAATATCCGTCGCGGAGAGATCGCCGCCGGGATGACCCTGCCCGGCCTCGACGATCATGCGGAGCAGGCGGCGACGCATCCAGTTGGCACGCTCGCGAACGTGCGCGGCGCGCCGATCCAAACTATGATCGCGCGTATCGGCCGTCAAAAACGTGTTGTGCGTTACCATTCCGCCCCTCTCCTGATGGGATTGATAATCGTGAGTCGAAACAAACACAACCCATTTACTTACGGTTTCTTTCGTTTCGAACCGCCAAACGACAAGAAATTGACAGACCCCGAAAAATTCCGTTACCAAAGTCGAAACCGGTACCGGGCGGATTACCGGGGATATGCAGGAGCGGATCGACCTTGGTGGCTTCGAAATCTCTGGCGGCTGATGCCATATCGGGAGGCGATCCGGTGAGCGGCGGGTCGCGATCCCGCCTGCTCGGCGAAACGCGCCGGGCGAAGATCCTCGCATGGCTGCAGGAAGAGGGCAGCGCGCGCGTGCGCACGCTGGCGGAGGCGTTCGACGTCTCCGAGGTGACGCTGCGCCAGGACCTCGAGAAGATGGAGGCCGACGGCTATATCGTGCGCGAACATGGCGGTGCCTTCCTCAAATCTGTGACGCGGCAGGTACGCTCTATGGCGCTCCAGCATCTCGACAATATGGCCGCCAAACAGCGCATCGGGCGTGCGGCAGCCGCACTGGCTGGCGACGGCGAGACAATCATCCTCGATTCGGGATCGACCACGACCGAGGTCGCCGCACAGCTGGTCGGCAAGCACAATATGACGGTCATCACCAACGCGCTCAACATCGCGCTGATGCTCGGCGCCGAACCTGGGTTCGACGTCCACATGACCGGCGGACATTTCAAGGCGCCGACACTGTCGGTGTCAGGCGAGCGCTCGGCGGACTATTTCCGCGGCCTGTTCGTGCAGAAGCTGTTCCTCGCCACCGCCGCGATCGATCTTGGCGCCGGCCTTACCTATCCGGCGCTGTCCGACATACCGGTGAAGCGCGCGATGATCGAGGCGGCGGAGAAGGTCATCCTGGTCGCCGACGCGAGCAAGATCGGCGCCCGCTCCTTCACGTCGCTGGGCGGACTGGAGCTGATCCACACCCTCGTCACGGACGACGCGATCCGCCCCGCAGACCGGCTAGCGATCGAGGCCGCGGGGGTCGAAGTGCTGATCGCGTAAGCAAGAGCACAATCGAAAGAATTCGAAACCAACGGCGAGGATTACTTATGGGCAAGCAACGCTACGGCGCCGGCATCTGGCACTTCGCGACCTATGTCGATCGCTACGCGACCGATGGCTATGGCCCGGCGCGGTCGCTGGTCGAGATGATCGACCTGGCCGGCCAGGTCGAGGATCTGTCTGTCGTCGACATCAACTATCCCTTTCCCGGCGGCGAAACCTCATTTGAAAAGGTCGAGGAAGCGCTCAGGCGCAACAATTTGTCGGTGATCGGCATTACCCCCGAAATCTATACCCGCCAGTTCGCCAAGGGTGCCTTCACCAATCCCGATCCGGGCATTCGCCGCCTCGCCAACGAGATGGTCAACGACGCCGCCAATGTCGTGCGCCGCTTCGGCGCCGATTATGTGAAGCTGTGGCCGGGGCAGGATGGCTGGGACTATCCCTTCCAGGTCGATCACGGCAAATTGTGGCGGCACAGCATCGAGGGCATCGGCGAACTGGCGGCGCAGAACCCCGACCTCAAATTCGTCATCGAATACAAGCCGCGCGAGCCGCGCGTGCATATGAGCTATGACAGCATGGCGCGTACCCTGCTCGGCATCGAGAAGATGGGCGTGCCCAATGTCGGCATCCTGCTCGACTTCGGCCATTCGCTCTATGGCGGCGAGAGCCCGGCCGATGCGGCGCAGTTGGCGATCGACCATGGCCGGTTGTTCGGCATGGACGTGAACGACAATCTGCGCAGCTGGGACGACGATCTCATGGCCGGCTCGGTCCATCCGATCGAGCTGTTCGAATTCTTCTACACGCTGCGCAAGAACAAGTGGGAAGGCGTGTGGCAGCTCGACCAGTTCCCGTTCCGCGAGGATTCGGTGGCCGTGGCCAATGCGGCGATCGGCTTCCTCAAGGTGATCGAGCGCGCACTCGACAAGCTCGATTTCGCGGCCATGCAGCAGGCGCAGGACGCGCATGACGCGGTCACCGCGCTCAAGCTTGCGCGCGACGCGCTGTTCACGTCCTATTGATGGGGTGACGTCGCCGCGCATTCGCCCTAAGGCAATAGTATGATTATATCCTCCGCCAATGATTTTCGGGAAGCGGCGCGGCGGCGGCTGCCCCGCTTCCTGTTCGATTATGCGGATGGCGGCGCCTATGCCGAGGAGACGCTGCGCCGCAATGTCAGTGATCTCGCCGGCATCGCGCTGCGCCAGCGCGTGCTGCGCGACGTGGCAACGATCGACCTGAGCACCGAATTGTTCGGCAGCAAGCTGCGCCTGCCGGTCGCGCTCGGCCCGGTCGGGATCAGCGGGATGTACGCCCGGCGCGGCGAACTTCAGGCGGCGCGCGCGGCACGCGCGGCCGGTATCCCGATGTG
>Ga0307510_10000693_pt1 | contig 34516 bp, 18 predicted proteins | sample 12_EM_MG_FD_207224 | JGI IMG/M metagenome (GOLD analysis project Ga0307510, IMG submission 207224) | Populus trichocarpa ectomycorrhiza microbial communities from riparian zone in the Pacific Northwest, United States - 12_EM | ecosystem: Host-associated > Plants > Roots > Unclassified | place... | reverse complement strand
TATCCAAGATCGATCCTTTAGGTCACCATCTTAATATTTGAAACAAAATATATAATTCAACATATTATTGTATTTTAAGTTCAAGATTTTTTTTTATTAAAAACTTGTTAACAACACTTAAATATTTATTTTTACATTAGAAAGAAACTAATCTGACCCGTAGCTTCAACTAATAATGTAGTAAAATCTAAATGCTCTTGGATACATTCACTGAAATGAGATGAAAAGATTAGGGGCTTGGTTGGTTGATTATTATCCATTGCTAGCTGAAGAGCAGAACATGGGTTAGGAGTGTTGGGTATTATGATAATTTTGTTTAGATATGGTTCGAAAAAGTAGGTTTAAACAAAATTATAAATTGTAGCTGAAATATATTTTTGAAAAAAAAGAAAAGAAAAAGAGTATTAACTATTATGTCTAGGGCACCTAAAATTGCGCATCCGGGGAATCGAACCCCGGTCAGTACCGTGGGAGGGTACTATGATACCACTACACTAGATGCGCTGCTTGTCCACCTAGCTGAAACTTAAATAATATATATCTTATGAAGCTGAAAAATATCAAGAAATCAAGCATGCGCTGAGGCCTCATGCTCGTAGACGATGTCAAGAAAGAACACCGTCTAGGGTAAAAGGATATTTTCATGGACTCCGTATAATTTCTCATTTTAAATTAATGATTGAAGAACGTAAGCTTTACAAATTCTAATTGTAACGTGCATTTAGCTTTGATTAAAATATATTAATCCTGTCATTTTCAAGGAATTATGGAATATGAACAGGCCGAAGCAAACCATGCATGATGCATCCCCTAATTAATTTGTTCTCAAGGGGGAATTGAATTGATCCTACATTCTCCATGTTTCTTAGCACTTTATTCTCTATATCATTCTAAACGGCCTCATCCTTTCTCCTTTAATCAAAGTTAGGCATAAATTAACCTAATTATAGTATAAAATTAGATAAGAAAATCACTCTCCATCACCTTTAAATTTATTCCCTTTATGGCCGATTCTTTTTTTTTCTTTTTTTATAGAAGAAAACTTCCCATTGATCTCTGCCTGAAAAAGAATAACTCAACTTTCAATGGTTTTCTCATGTAATTAACAACATAGTTTTAAAACCTGATTCAAATTTAAATAAAAACCAATTTTTTTTTTAATTTTTAGAAAGAATTAAAACGATGTCATTTTAAAAAAAAATTAACAGGTTAATAGCCGGATTTTTCATCAGATCAACCCTGTTTTTTTTTTTCCTTCAACCCAAACCCATTCAAGCCCTATGTTACCCACCAAATTAATCCGGATTTTATAGTAATGCTTAAGAATGTCTTGCCAGAGAGAGAATAAGTTCACGTATAAGAGAATGGGCCATACGTAATTTATTTATGTTGGAGATTCTCAAGCAAGTGATTAAGGTGGATAATTGTCTAAAATCTCACTTTAAGAGAGAACCTTTTCCTTTGATTTGTATACAATATATAATAATTATCATGGAGCCTGCCACCGGCCTAGTTAATTAGTGGAATCAAGAAGTTGCTAATTATAAATTCTCCATTTAGAAGAGATCAAGGCATCGATTACCTCCTGAAAACCACTTTATAGACCCACAAGAAATTAACGTATAAATTACAAACACTTTAGAAGTTTAACAAATTAATTAATTAAGAATTAGGTTAAATATTGAAAAAATTAGGTTAAATATAAAGATGTTCAGACTTGATTACATCAAGGTACTTACTTGGTAATTATTTGAGGGGGAAAAAACTTCTTAGACATTAAAGTATGTATTGGAATCTTGTCTTTTTGGCTTATTCTGTATTTATTATATTATATTTCCTTACAACTTTAGTCCTAATTAAACTCTAATTAATTGATGATCTTATGTTCCCATAACTTCTTTTATAATATTATGTTGTCTTTTAATTAAAATTTTAAAATGATAATCCTTTTCAATACCATAAATAATAAATCAGTTTTGTTATGCAATAATCTCAAGTTTATCAATCCCAATTGTGGATTGGACATTGTGTGCTTTTTCCGGACGAGATATAATATTTTTTTGGATAAAAATACTTTATTTTTTTCAATTTAAATAAATGATGATGTAATTATGTATTATTAAATTAAATAATTAAAATGCACGTATGTAATGCCTTGAAGGTTGCGTGAACAAACATGTAATAAAATTTTTCTCTATATCCAGGGACTAACTATTTACATAATTATAAGAGTTTAGGACTAAAAAGATAGGTATATGTGTAAGGATTATATGTTGGATTTAAATTACATGTTAGCTACTTCAATTGATGAATTCTCTAAATTTGTAAATAAAATATTTGGAATAAAAGGAATTATGCAAATGAACAGAATTACTCCAATGAATAATGAAACCCTAGTTGGGGTTCGTAATGATAAAAAAATAATAATTAAAAGAATATTAATAATACCGGTAACTTAGATATATAGGTATAACTTAGATATAACTTGGATATATAGGTATCCATGCTGGTGTGGGTTTTTATTTTTAAATCTCCTCATGAAATTTAGTTTATTACAATTTATATATAATGTGATGTAGAAAAGTATATTACATGAACATCATTCATGATTAAACTAGAGAGACCATGTGATGACACAAACCCTAACTGGCTTGAACATTCTAGAATTTACGAAATATTTCAAGAGGGAAACCACCAATTTGCTTTAGTGATTAAGATGGGTGGTAGCTTTTCTTCAAAAAAAGAAGAGGCTGCGATAGAAAGGCATATACCCTTAAAAGGAAAGGGTACAACTTAAACAAGTATCACCTACAACTTCAAATTTTGGCCTTTGCAAGGAACAAACAATCACATGGGCTTGTAGTGTACTGTGCGAGATCAAGCTCTCATTCACGTGGAGCCAAGAATATATGATTCTTACCTGTGGTTTGGGATTAATTAAGGAAAAGGACGTTGAATGTGTTTTGACATGACGGCGTTGTCTTAAAACCGGGAGTGGATCCGCATGCAGTTTTATCAAGAATCCGATTGACGTGGGATCTCGGTTACTACATAGTGTTGAAAAAAGAAAATAAGAAAAACGTTTGGCTAATCTCTTAAAAAAAAAAAAGGTTCGATAAGGTAACCTAAAGAACCAAAATTACCTAAACAATGAGAGTCTATTCAATCGTTAATTTATTGATTGTTATATTATTATTAAATATATTGGGATGGGCCGACTCACAGCCCAACAAACCTGACCTTTTTTTTTTTTAGAGCTGGGCTAAACCCGACCCAGCCATCTGGGCTGGGCCAAAACGGGTCTAGTCACTTTGCATCTGCTGACATAAGCTAGCAGTTGCGGGACGCAAATTATTTCACGTCCTGCATGCAAATGAAGGGGAGGAAAGAGAAGAGGGAGCTCGCCTAGCGCAGGGGTCGCGACTGTCATCACTAGTCTAACCGAGGATGGAAGTGCTGGTGGCTCATAGCGGTGCTGAGGTGGGTGGTGGCTGGGTTCTTATGGTGCAGGAAGAAGAAGAAGTTTGCAATGGAAAGGGAGAAGGGGAGATTAGCGGTGGTGGTTTCTGTCGGCGGCGAGGAGATGGGTTGATAGAGGGGGTTGTGTTGTGGTTGTTCACGGCGGTGCCGGGGTGGTAGCGGCTAAAACACGGTGGAGAGAGAGAGAAAGAAGAGAGAGAATTGTTGGTTGGAAGAAAACAACTGGGGAGGCAGGCTATTTTTTTTGGTTAACTTTGCACCCAATTTTCTTCATTCTCTGGTCATGGAATCCACCTCTATTTATAAGGGGTGGAAGAGGGACATTTTGTATTTAATGGTTTCAAATCTTGGCTCTTGATTCAACCCTGAAGGATCCCAACCATTGACTCAAAGTTACCATCATGACATGAACAAGTTATTGCAGAAAGGTTGGTTGGGTTGGCTACTTTAGGGCGGTGTCGAGGCCGTTGTGTAGTCAGATGTCAAGCCATCATTTGCGTGCAAGTTTTGTTAAATTTGGTGGAGAGATGAAGCATTAAATTCCCTAAAAAGGAGGGCACCCGAACAGCTTTTAGGCGAAACCAATGATGAAGAAGATGAACAGTTCCAATTGACGTGTACTTTGGTCTATCCTCTTTTTTTAACTATTCGATCAGTTTTGGTCAAAACGTGCCGTTTTATTTAAAAGAAACAACATTGTTTTGGCTTTTAGGGTTTTAATTTAGGGATTTGGCAAAAGCTCAATTTGGTCCTTCATCTTTTAATTTCTTTTAATTGCACCTCTAATTGACCCTAAACTTCTAATTTTATGCAATTTTGCCCTTGCTAAACTTCAATGTTAGCCCTGAATTTCAGTGCCTTTTCATTTTGGTCATTGGTTTTGGATTTCTTTAATTTAGCTCATAATTGACCATTAATGTAACAACCTCAAAAGTTCAATCAATAAATTCGTTTAACTTCCACATAAAGGGTAAATGGAGCATAATTGTTTTTTTTGAGTTCACCGAAATTTCTAATGAAATTTTGGCAGAGTCTCCCCTATACCAAGAGATCCCAAGTTATCGACAATTTACCCTGCACACAATTATAATCACATCCCACCCATAATCACATCCATAATTGGTACAAATCAACAATTTAATTCATTCGAGAATATACTCAGGACAAATCTTCATACTCAATCTCCATCTCATATCACATGCATAAGTTAGTAATTAAGAGAACCATCCAAGCACTGAAAAATTCATATATAAAAACAACACAGTTTAACAGTCTGGACATAAGCTAGTACACAATAATTTCCCAAGCATAGATTAATACATTAATATTCCAAAAACAAAATAATATAAGGAGTATACTCAGGTTACATGTTTACTGCATAACAAAATTACATGAATAATCCCTAAGTTCATAACTTATACAAAAAGGGATAAGGAACCTAATTTCTACTCCTAACATGAATGGGAGGGACCTGTAAAACATAAATTTTCCATATAATTAAAAATAACTAAAATACAAACAATTCAAGGAAGAAAATTTATACAACACATCTACCTACTTAAGTCATATGCAATTCAATACACCACCACCAACCCCTTTTAAAGATTATCCAATTTATTCCCTTTAACTACTTCTCTCCACATTAGGAAGACTACTGCCGACACTAATAACCTCCATTAGTGTCTTTAGTTGCTCATACTGGGGTCAACTAATCAGATTTATGAAAATGCTGACACTAACACAACCGTTGGTGTCATTAACTATTTTTGGACCGAAATAGTTAATCAATGTTCTATGTTACCTTGGGAGGTCCTCGGGTATGTCGATGTCAAGGATTCTTGACATCATTAGCTTCCACCTCGGAAAGCTAATCAAGTCTATAAATTTTTCCGATATCGATGTCACCCGCCGATATCTCGCCGATATCATTAACTATTCTAAACCCGAATAGTTAACCAAGTTTATAAATTTTGCCGATATCGACGTCACCCGCCGATATCATTAACTATTCTGAACCGGAATAGTTAATCAAATTTTATATTTCTCATCCCATGTACCGGTAATGCCGATGTTAACCAGCTTGGCTAGCATCATTAGCCTCCTATATCAGGGACAGGTTAATCAAATTCGAGAAACAGTCATTACCAAAATCCATTGTTACTGTTCATTTCCTCCAAAAGAACCCATAAATTAAATCTAGTCCTTCGTTTCTATTTTCCCTTCATTTAACCTTTCCTTTCCCCTTTTTCTTTTTCTCATCACTAAGAACCAAATTTTTATAGTTCAATAGTTAGTTAAAATAATTATTAACTAGAGGAGATATAGGTACCGAGTACCTACCTGTTGTAGACGCTCGACTTACGTTCCCCTGTTGTTGCTGCACTCCTCTTACGGTTCCTCCTGAAACCACAAACACCCATCATTATTTCACATGAGTCCACATATCACAACACAACAACAACAATGACAATAATATTCATTTCTCTTTTACCAATCTTTTATTTCTCACTTACATTCCTCATTATTATCCTTTAACTTTTTCAGCTCATTAATAGTCCAAGTGGACATCATGAATTTAATTTTGATCACAATTTATTCTTTTTTGAAGATCAAGACACACTTTATGAAGGGAAAGAAAACAAATTCTACCCTTAATATGGCTAAATTTCACCGTTTTATCGACTTGGCCGAATCTGCCAACAGGGGTGGCAGCTTGACCTCTCCTCAGATTTTTATTTGTATCTGGAGTTCCAGGACTCCAAATTAAGCGGGGTCAGACTCGTTGGAAAGCTAACACTCCCGGCTACAACTTTTATGAAGGGACCCTCCCTGAATTCTGTAGTTTTCAGGTCCAAATTCCCTTAGGAACCAGGGCAACGAACCTGCCCTATTTTGCTAATGGAGAAAGTATCTCCAATTCATCTTCAATCCCTGCTTCCTCATCAGTCACAACCATACCTTCCCTTTATTCATGGCAACCCGTCTCATTTATGTCCTCTTAAGGTCATTTGTATCAAGTTAATTAATTAAGCAAATCATAAGTTCTCATTTCCTCTCTACAGTATCTCTTAGCCGAGAACACGCCCAAGGGAACCAAGAGTTCCCTTCCTCTCTTTTATGCACTAATTTCTTCTTCTTCTTTAAGGCACTTAAGATTATTCTAGTCCATTTAATCTCACTCATTTCTGCATTTTCCCAACATTTTATGTTAAAGAACCCTAATTCCCAATTCAAGAAAATCATGAACTTCTAATCAAATTGAAGTTAATTTCATAGAAATTGGAATTAGAACTCCTTACTTGGATGGAATCTAAACTATACTTCACAAATTTTAGAAGAATCTTAACCTTCTTCTCCTTGCATATAGCCGACCACTTTTCCCCCTCTTTTCTTCACCAATTCTTCACTTTTCTTCTTGTTAATTCTCCACCCGATTGTGTTCCTCCACTTAATAATTCCAAGGCTTATGTGGGTATACTAATTTTAGGTGTTTACTCCTAGATTTGACGAAGGAAAAATCTGAAATTCTCCCCCCTCTTCTTCTTGTTATCAGCCGGCCATGGATGGAAGAATAAATGGGTATTATAGTGCCATTTCTTCTTAATTCCATTTTGGCCCCATCTTTCTCCCTTTTTCTTATTTTAGCCCTTTTTTTTTGCATTATTTTGTATTATAACAAAATTTTGAATTATTATAAACCTCCCCTTTTTTGTATACTTTATTCTCGGGCTTCACAATTAAACTTTCAAATATCTTCAATTTCTCCCCTAATTTTAGCCAATTGGGTCCCTAGAGTTCGGTGCCTTTTTCAAAATGGTCTTTAGTTACGAATTTCTTTAATTTAGCTCTTAAGTGACCATAAAACTTTGATTTTCTTGTAATTTTACCCTTGATTTAAACCAATTGACTTTGTAAGAATTAAGTTTGGTCTTCTAAAATTCCAATCTTAATTAATATTAACTACAAGTACCTTACAACCATGAACGAAATGATAACTATATAGGAAATTCTAAGATGATTTTGTTTAACTTGTATTAGATTTTGTTTTTGTAGTGTTTTGAGATTTGTAATTAAATATTAAATTGTCCCGAAGTTTATGTAATTTTGAATTTGATCTAAACATGTAAAATTTATGATGTATTAGTTTCTTTTATTGTATCCAAAATAATTAATGTGTAATCATACTCGATTTTTTTTAAAGATTTGTTATTTTATATTGATAATTTTATGTATGTAGTGAACAATAATGACATGTGACGGATATGATGTATCTAACTTGTGGTGTGGTAAGTCTAGAGTGATTGGACAATGATTGTGATGTGAATTGGTTGAATAATAATGTGTAACAAGCTTTAGTCGATAACTTGGGATCTCCCGGTGTATGGGAGACTTTGTCAAAATTTCGATAGATTTCTCAATTTAAGATTTCTTAGTAGAATATATGTGTGTGTGCTTGCGCGCGCGCATTATGTGTGTGTGTGTGTGTGTGTGTGTGTATTTATATCACTCTAAAAGTTATAATATTTCATAAGACATTAAGTTTGAATACAAATAAGAATTTTTTTGAAGGATGTTATAACTATCATGGTCTTATAACCTGAGTCATAGATTTATGATGTTATCCTGGGTTGATATAAGTCGATCTAATATGTTGTCATCTTAATATTAAAAAAAGATATCATCTTGATTTTTTTTTAGTCCGACTATGTTTTTACCAGTCATCTAAGTTGCCTTTAGATCTGTCAAGTGAACCAGATCACATCAGGTCAACCCTAGCACAATTTAATTTTTTTTACTAGAAAAATACATTAGCAATGTTTTTTACGTTGAAAATTTTTTAATCTGACTCGCAGCGTAACGCGGGATAATGATCTAGTAATCTCTAAGTAAGTTACTACTAATTAAAATGAAATTTACTAAAATGAGCTTATGTGTGTAGCTATAAAAAAAAAATACTCATATCATTAAAAAAAATTAATTTAAGTGCTATATATAGAACTTATTTATTAGATTAAGTGATTGGTTTAACAAAATATATAATTATTTTTTTATTCATTCATCACTAAAAAAAATCATTCAATTCAAGAAATATATACTCGTTCATTGTCACAAATACATGATTGATGATTATTTTACTCAGAATTTGTTTAACATTTTGATGAGCACAATGTTGATTTATAAATTAATTTAAATGCTATATATAGAACTCGTTCATTTAAGAAATATGTATTCATGCTAGAGAATAATATAAAACTAAATTTTATAAACTCACCTATCAATTTAAGCCTTTTGGGTTGAGATGTTTTTTTGTCATTGTGTCAGAGTCTTATTGACCAAACAGTTACAAGTTTGAATCTCACCAACTCTATTCTCTTCTAATTACAATTAATTAATAGTACAAGGTAACATAAGCCTATGCAAGTTTTAAGTCCAAAATGTTTTCACTTGAGGGGTCCCCAAGGGGCGTGGCGTGATGACAAAAGACTTGAGATCTGCATAGCAGGTCTCGAGTTCGAGTCAAGGCGTGCACCTCTTGCAAAAGATTAGGACAACCGAGATTTTACTCGCTCACCTAGGCCCACAAAGTGCACTTTCCAGGGGGTGGAGTTTCCTCGAATCCAAAAAAAAAAAAAAAATTTCACTTGAGGGGGGTTATAGGAAATATCTCCTTTAAAGAGTCATTAAAGGACTTAAATACAAAAAATGATTTTATTTTAAATTATATATATACACACACATAATAATTATTTTATTTAAAACAATAAGGAGTCGAGAGATTTACTTGACTCTATCCTTGATGGAAGGATAACAAGGACTCTTATTAGGATATGAGTCTTGATTTGTCTATAAATACATGCATGTGATTACCATCAAGTCACAAGTTATAGAAAAATAGATTAGGCTAAAAAATCTATCCCTACTTCTCTCCATTATCGAGAGAATAGTTTTCTAGATTTTACAAAAAAAAGCAACAACATGATTATTGCTTAGAGACAAGAAAGGCTACCATCATGAATTCAGGTATATTTTTCTTAATCAATTGCTTTCATTATATTTTTTGAATGTGAAAAGCATGATAATTAAAGATCTAGAATTAAAAATTAAACTAAATTAATTTTTACAAGAGTAATTAGAGAATAATATAAAATCAAATCTTAGAATCTCATCTAACAGCCTAAACTTTTAGGTTGAACTGATTATTTGTCACGAATAGCTTATAAAATCAATTTTTGGCATCATTTCCAAAGGAAAACTTAATCACTTCATATATAGGTTGCTCACAATTTAAAGAACAAATTAAGATTATACTTGAAAAAAAAATTAGAGATTGATAAATAAAAAAACCCTCATAGTAATGACTATGTAGAAATATTCGTGGGAACTTGCAATCAAAGACATTCAACCTTTTAAACATAAAAGTATTTTGATTTCAAGATATCATAAGATGCAAGTTATAATCTTAAAAAAGTTTTCTTACACTTTCATTTGGTCATGATATATATAGACACACCGCATACACACATACTACATGCATGCATACTTTTTAAGAAGTTAATTTCAAACAATTTTGAAATTGACATATATCGAATCGAAGTGTGTACAGGATCGTATTCTAAAGTTCTGCAAGTTGTACAAATCATTCTCCTAAAACAAATACTATAATTTTCGAATTTGAAGACCAATGATAAACGATTGAGAGGAATAATAGAGAACAAGACAAATAAACAATATCCAAGCAGAAATCTTTATCAAGAGAAGTGAAGTGTTGGCTTGTTGATGCTAAGTCTTCACAGGAAGGACCATTTGGCACGAGGAGGAGGTTGCAAATTAGAACATGCTTACGACCAAGGTGCTGGATAAAGAAAAAATGTGCCTTGAAGCTCTGCATTATATGGATCATCTTTCATTTGACTGGGATAAATTGGGTGATAGAATCTTACATTACTTTCACAGAATTTCAAGTTGTTGATTGCTTCTCCATGGACATTAATTGCCCTTATTTTCTGCTTTATATAGACAAATTACATGTTATTGGTTAATCAATAGAACTCTTCTAGAAAAACCTTTTAACTGCATGGCCCCAATCAACCAACTTTCATTTGTCTCTAATTTGGAAGGACACCAAAAGGTATTTCTTGTAATATTGTAGAAGAGAAATTCGCTTCAAGATCAGTTGATGTGTTAGGATAAGGATAACAATTACTATTAGCCAAATATAATTGAGTATCGACGAGAAAAGAGTACGTACGGAAATTAAATCCAACACCAATTTGTTTTGTGAATTATAAGATGAGAAATGTTTCCATCAAAACTCAACATTAGGTGGGATGAATTGGATCATTTTGGGTTTGTTTAACCCTAATTCAAATGCAATTGACCCCTGGATTTCAACACCATTTACAAAATGGTCCTTGGTTTCCAAATTAATCAACCCAATCCTTAATTGACTTTTCAACTTTTAATTCTTTCAAAATTACCACTGAAAAAAAATCAATGAACCCCCTTATAGTATCATCGCCTATTCACTTCGGTCTTTGGACTTTAATTTTTTGCAATTTTGACTTATATCAACACCAAACTTTGATATTTCTTCAATTAAGCCCCTGATTTCATTAATTAACCTAATTCCAAGTTTAATTAAGTCCTCAAACTTATTAATTCTTTTATTTTTTGATCAAATTAACTCCTAAATTTATAATTCCATCCTTATTAGTCCTTGAACTTCCAATGTGTTGTCTTGACCCAAATTTCAAATTATTTTTCATTCATTTTTATTTTTTTTGACCAATATGCGTTGTCAAAAATTAGTTATGACATTATGTGTGCAAATACAAATTCTTTAATCTCAGAGATGGGAATATGCAATGGCTTTACCAGAGACTGTTCCCTATCATGGAGGAGAAAACTATAGGATTGAGAACATAAAAAGGAAAGGGGACTTTTGTAATTGCTATATGAGATTTCTTTAAGTCAAAATGTTATGGATAAGAATATTTAAAAACTAGATCCAAAAGTTCTTTTTCGGTGAAAAGTTGCTCAGCCTTTTTTGAGATAATTTTTCTACCAGAAGATAAACCATCTTAATCCGATATATTGTCCTCTTTCGCTCCTCCTAAGGTTGAGTTTAATCTTTAGCTTGATATTATGAATAAACTACCTACAAAATTTTTTCTCCATTGACGAGGTATGTTGCAAGGGAATGATTTGAGTTGTCCTTTATGTAAAAAAGAATTGAGACAACAGAGTATGTCTTTCTTTATTGTGAGATTGTATAATAGTTATGGTCACAAATGGTGGCTTGGTTAGGGTAGTAATAGATCTTACTAAAGTCTTCGGATGCATTTTATTTGTAGTGGCTGAAATGATCATGAGATTTATACAAAGAAGTGTGTGATCTTTGTTTTTCTTTGGAATATTTTGGTCCATTTGGAATGCTCACAATAATTTGATCTTCATTAAAGTAGAAACCAATTGTGATGGTATATATTACTCACTTTTTCATAGAATTACAACATGGGCAAAATACAGTAATGAGCCTTTTTTATATACTAGGATAGATATACTAAGATCGCAAAATGATATTCTTATGCAGACAAACAAGGCAAGAGTACATAGTGAATCATCATGGATTTCTTCTACTTAAGGTATGCTAAAGTGAGATATAGATGCATCTCCCCTCAGGGATTGGGGGTGTTTTAAAAGACTATAAAGGAAAATTATTTTGTATCTTTTCTTGTTCCATGAGTATTAAGGAATCCATTAAGGATGAGGTTTTGACAATTCAAAAAGCTTTTTTTTTTAGTCTTCGTTGCTGTTATGCATCTTCTAAGGATTGCATTGTAGAGTCTGATTCATATAGTGCATTACTTAAATAAGAGCAAACAATGTCATGAAGTTGTGGCTACTATAAAGTGATTTCAATGACATCTTTAATGAGCCCGTTTGTCTTCGTGAGCATGTTTGCGTTTCTTCAAAATGCACTGATAGTGATGTTTGGTTACCAATTGAAAATAAAATACAAATTGTTGGCCTCACCATTTATCTGAGGTAGGACCTCGATTATGGAAAAGTAGTAAAATACTGTTGTTTGCAAGTTCAACCACATGTTGAACTTTCTAGATAAAAAAAGGCTTCGGAAATTTACCAAAGCATCCTCTTCTCTTTTTCTCTGCTCGTCCGTTTTCCAATTCGCATTCATTTCTCTTATCAACCTTAACTGTGCACAACAACTCTACAGTAAACCATTACTACTGCACAACCCACAATAATGACCATCATGTCTCTTTCTTCCTATTCAGTAGTCATTGATTTCTCCTTAACAACAGAAAAAGAAGAACAAAAGCAACTCTCATTATTGCAATCAAGAACCCCAAAATAGAAATCCAGATTGTGCTTCATTCAGACACTAAAGCTGCAATTTCCAACGAGTTAGTTTGCTTAATTCACTGGTCTGCTCGTACAGTATTGTTAAGTTAATTTTTGTTCATTCCCTCTAAACCTAGATCTGTTTATTCCTTTTTATAAATCACTTGTTTTTTACTCTGGACAATGGTTATTGCTAATTGTTTTCAGCTCTCTATATTATGCCTTCATGTATCTTCAATTATTTATGTTTTCGCTCTTGCTATGTTAAACTAATTGAGGCCGAAGGCAAAGTACTCGCTGCACTGTCAACCATTAATAGTTTTCAAGCCATTAGAAACTAGTAGTAGTTGTTGTTTGTTAATGATTGCTAACAAATAAATAAACGTAAATTAAATTACTAATTTCCTTTGCTAATTAGAAAATCCCCTGATAATTGATGAAACACAATTAAAGGTTTGAGTTATCCGTGGGTAGTTTTAGATGTTCTTTCCCTTGTCAAGAAATAGTTGAGCAATTATTGTGGATTAATTTGACAAATGTAATTGCCTATTAGTTTTGTAATGGAACACACCAGCTTCAATTGTAAAATGTCGATGAATTTCATTACATTGTTGTCAACAGTTGTGTTATTTGATAATTACAAGGCAAATGTCGTCAAGCTTTAAATTTTATATACTGTGTATGGTAAAGCTGATCGAGTTTCTTAGTTCACACTTGACATCATTCAATCTTTTGTTGAACTAGTTAATTGCATGTCAACTGTGGATGTTAAAGTTGATATAGTTTCTTTTTTCATCCCTTGTCAACATTCAATGTCTTGTTAGTTTCTTTGGTTGACCTTTTGCTGAAAATGTTATTTCGGGTTCTATTAGTATCTTATTTTAGCCTTTATCAGCATTCAATCTTTTGTTTATATAGTTAATTGTTTGTTGCATTTTTTCTTGCATTGTCAATCATTAAGTTGATATAGTTAATTGTTAGTTTATTTTTTCATCCCTTGTCAACATTCAATTTCTTGTTAGTTTCTTTGGTTGACCTGTTGTTGGAAATGTAATTTCCTCTTCTGTTAGTATCTTATTTTAGCCCTTATCAGCATTCAATCTTTTGTTTATATAGTTAATTGTTTGTTTCATTTTTTCTTGTATTGTCAACCATTAAGCAATGGATGGGTCTGACACACATAAAAAGCTTCTTGGACCAAGGCAATGTTGCACACGTTTTGTGACATTTGGATTAAAGCTATTGAGAGAGGCATGAGACCAAACACCCATTTCGACAAAGCTGGCTGGAAATTTGTCATACAATCATTCAAAGAGCAAACAAGACTTTCATTAACAAAAGATCAGCTTAAAAACAAATGGGATGGGATTAAAAAGGACTGGAGGGTATGCAAAAAATTAATAACTAAAACTGGAGTTGATTGGTCGACTGAACTTGGGACCATCTTAGCAACTGATGAATGGTGGAAACAAAAAATTCAGGTTAGTTTTCATTATCAATAGCCTCAAAAAATTATTTGTCTTGTTGTATTATTTATTAATCTACTATCATTGCTAAGTACATCCAGCTTTCATTACACAGGAAATGAGAGGCGCAAAGAAGTTTAAACATGTTAGTATAAAGCCCTCGTTGTGTGCCAAGTACGATATCATGTTTAGTAACAGAACGGTCATGGGAGAATATGTTTGGATTCCCTCACAAGGACTATTATCATATGAAGATAATAGGGCTGCTGGAATGAGAAATACAACCAATAAGGAAACTAATAGAGAAGAAGGAAGTGGCGACCCTGAAGAGGATGCAATCCCTTATTTCATACATGATAGCAATATGGTTGGTGGAAGCAATATCGCAAACAGTAACAGCAACCCCAGTAGTACAAAGAGAAAGGGTTCACATAACACTACACCTCAATGCCGAAAAAATAATAGGGGAACTGGAATGGGAGCACAATTATTTATATGTCTGGATCAACTTGTTGAGTCTGTCTCCATGACCAGAGAGAGCACAACTCCTTCTAGAGATAAAAAAATAAAAAGGTTGTAGCATTGAAGAGGTAATGGAAGAACTGCAGTCTATTGATGGAGTTAACTTTGGTAGTGCTTTACATACCTTTGCAATTGAATTCTTTTGTGCGAGGAGCAAGAGAGAGATGTGGGTTGCAATGGGTTCTATTGATAGAAAAATATCATGGCTGAAAATAATGTTTGAACAACAAAGAAAAACTTAGATGGACAAAGTCAGGTTTTAACTTATTAACCTATTCATGTCTTTTCATTTATGTTGAATACTATATTCCAGTAACATTTTTAATTGTCTGAAATATTTTCCACTGTTCTTTTCAGATTTCCTATGCTGCAATTGTTGCTGGAAATATGTGAATTTGCCTACGTATTTGTGTATTTCAATAACCAAGTACTTGGAACACCATTACCATGTATGTTTTGACATTATGATCGGTTTAGGTTGTTAAAATCAAAATTTTCAGTTGGGTTACCTGCAGTTGAATGGTTGGTTTAATACATGGAAACCGAGATTGATGCTTGTTGTTATTACACTTTGAATGTTTGGATGCTTAACTTTGAATGTTTGGTTACTTGCTCTTGAATGGTAAGTTTCATACATGCAAAAAGTGCAGTTAGTATTATTGCAATTTGAAAGTTTGGATACTTAACTTTGAATGTTAGGTTTAGGTTGTTAAAATCAAAATTTTCAGTTGGGTTACTTGTTGTTGAATGGTTTGGTTACATGCTTTTGAAAGTTAGGTAACTATTTTGGAATATTAGTTCTATTCCTATGTATTTGTATATAAATAACAGTAAGTATGGGAAGGCAATATCACTTTCATATTGTCAATTTCCAGGTAGAAACCGAATGTTATAGTAACTACAATCAGGTATGGTGGTTTGTAATTGATGGTGTTGCTCATTGCTGGTATTTTTACATCTGTAATAAGTAAGTTGCATTTAATTTATTATTAGTTACAGCTGATTACTTTCAATGTTATGAAATTCATTATAAACAAAATGCATTCTTAGGTTTGTAAATGTCTGTTCATTTGCATAATTGAAAATGAAAAGGGCAACAAGGTTGCTAGGCTACGACATCAAGGTCAACAAGGCTTATGTTTATGGTGTTCATTGGGAGAGTAAAGGGGTAGAAATTCATGGCCTTTTATGCTAGAGACCATAACAAGACTATAAACAACGATGTGGAGGCATATCTTTGGTTTTTTCTTTTTCTTTTTTTCTTTTCTTTTTCTTTTTTGAAAATCACAGTTATCCAATGTGAATTGTTAATTCTTTCTTAAATTCCCATTTTGATATCTGCAAATACTATTTTTTAGTTTGTTTATAGCATGTGGAATTGGAAATTTTGATTAGAGATAAAAGGAATTTTGGAAAAAAAAATTAATTGTACTTAAAAACTAATAAAAGGACTGAATTGCAAACAAATATAGCCTCCTACAAATTGCAAAGCCAGCAAAACTACATTATAAGAGAAATGAAATAATATTACTAGTCTTATTTAATTCAAGATCGTTATTTATTGATTTTTATGGAAATGAACCTATAGTAAATGTTATTATTTTTTTATGCTAGGATATAAAATGATTCTATATATGGTAATATAAAAGTAATGCCGAGGGTAAGATAATATTTTACAATATAGTATTTCGATCTCCATAATCCATTTTTTTTTAACAAGTCTTAAGCTTTTCAATTATTCACAAAAAATTGGTATGTCATGATAGATATGGATTCGCACTGGTTTTCAGCACTTTTTGACAGGGTTTATGATGATGTAATGAATAACATAGCTGGTTACGTTAATTATGGTCATTCTTCTGATAACGATGGAGATTCCAATGGTAATCACAGTTTTGATAATGATGACAACAACGACGACGATTCAGATGAAGAAGGTGAGTTGTTTTGGAAAAGGGAGTTTGATCGTCAAAAATTGGTTCTACGCACGGCGGGTGCCCTCGCATTATATTATAATACTTATATATATAAGGAACCTTATATGGATTCGTACAACACTGGAATGCAATGGTTGAATGAAATATTACATGGACATTGGACACGCTGTATAAACATGTTTAGGATGGATGTGACGACATTTCAAAGTCTTTGCTTTCAACTTGAAAACCAATATGGGTTAAAAGCATCTAAAAGAATGTGTGTTTTTGAGAAAGTTGGAATATTTCTTTATACAATAGCATTGGGTGCATCCAACAGGGAAGTTCATGAGAGATTTCAACATTTAAGAGAAACTATTAGTAGGTACTTTAATGAAGTTCTTAAATCAGTTTGTTTGCTCGCTACAGATTTAATACAACCTGCAGATCCCGGGTTTGTAAACACACCGCGTGAAATTGTGAACAATCCAAGGTATACGCCTCATTTCAAGGTAATGTAATTAATCATATTTATTGATGGTGCTTTTTATTAAATAAATTTGTGAAATTTATTTTTTAGTCAGCTCAAATTGATGCTTGTTGATGGTTTCTCTTATATTAGAATTGTGTAGGAGCTATCATTGGTACACATGTGTGTGCATGTGTTTCTTCTGAAAACCAAATTCCATTTATCGGAAGAAAAGATGTGCTGACCCAAAATGTTATGGCTATATATAGCTTTGACATGCAATTCACATTTGTTTGGGCGGGTTGGGAAGGTAGTGCACACGATACACGAATTTTTCTCGAGGCAATTGACAATCCACATATAAAATTTTCTAAGCCACTAGAAGGTAGTAACGTGTGTATGTGTGTGTATATATATATGTTAATGTTAATTGTTTTTTGGCATTTTTCATTTCAAAAAATTTATATGTATTTACAGGGATACTACTTGGTTGATTCGGGATATCCTAATGAATATGGATTTTTAGATCCATATAGAGGTTAGAGATATCATTTGCAAGAATTTAGGAGGCCAGGACAACCACAAAATCATGAAGAAATTTTCAACCTTGTGCATTCTTCATTACACTGTGTAATAGAACGTACATTTGAAGTTTGGAAAAAAAGATGGCAAATCTTACAGAATATGTCATCCTTTAATTACAAGGCACAAGTTTAAATTGTTGTCGCATCCATGACAATTCATAATTACATTAGAAGAACTTCAATGCAAGATGTGGTATTTATGGAGTTGAATCATCATCCTGATTTTGTTCCCGATGATTTTCTAATTGATGTGGATCTACATTCACAAATCCAAAGACACCACAGGCCTTCGCGAATGGATTACATATGTGATGGGATTGTTGCAAGTTTAATGACACAATTATAAAATATTGTTCTAATATGTTTAGGTCTCTTTGCAATAATTTATTGGTTGTAAGATTACTTTTTATGTAATTGAAAATTAACTTTATGAATCAAGTCCATTTAGGTCATTATACCATAACATCAAATTGAACCATAATTTTTAACCAAACACATTAAACTATTTTTTGTTCAACCTCAATTTCAACCACAGTTTTAACCAAACATATATTTTTCTAAACCAACTTCAAGTAAAAGTACTTTTTATAAAACAACTTTTTTCAAACCACAACCATAACAGCTACCACAATACCAAACACACATTATTAATGTCTGTCTTATGCTTTCTCATGTGAATTTTACACATATTCATAGCGAATCATTTGGCCAAACATGAAGTTTATAAAGAAACTGATTAGATTGCATAGTTATAGTCTTCTTTTATAGATTTATATTTTACTTTATTTGTCTGTTTTTTTTTAAGTTAACATGGAAGTCAGTTAAATTTGTTTGATTTATGTTTAGTTTGTAAATTTCCTGGCTTTATCTATTGTTACTTTTCTTCTCCTGTTTAGCCTTGTTCTTGATGGCTAAATCATTTGATTAATAAAATTCTTGTTTTTCATAAAACACACACATTAAATGTTTTAAAATTAAATTTTAATGGAGTAACAATACGATTCTCATGAAAAAAAAAACGATATATTTTTTAAAGAGGTTTATCATAGGGAGCAAGCTCATAATATATCTATTATAATCCTTCCTTTTTTTTTTTTTTTTATGAAAATCACCTCTAGTAAGGATAAAATCATAAGAATAGAGTTAAACACAATGTATTTGTTTCTTTTTTATAATACAAAAAGTAATATTATTAAGATATAAAGTGACAATATACACCATATTATTCTTTATAAGTCATACTTATGAAAACAAGTCACTGTTGAGCAAACCTCCTACGAATTTCAATTTGATGGATTGAGTTTTACCTCTATCATGTATTCCAAGATTCATTGGATCTCTCGCTGGGAAAAAAAGACACATGATGCAGCTCTATGCCCTTACAGATTTCGTTGGAACAAGAAAAATCTATTAGAAGAAATGCCCTCATGATCTCTTAATTGAAGCCCTTAATTTTTCCCTTGCTTGAGTGCAAATCTTATACTTCAATGTCTTACCATGCATTGAGCAGTTAATTTGTCCCAATAATTGGCTTGGCTATTGTAAGATATTTACAACACAGGTCTTCCGTTGTTTAATTAGAGAACAAAAGGGGCCGAACCACCTCAACCTCGAAAATTGCCCACAATCGACAGATCGCTATGCAAATCCTGCTTAATTAATACCGACTAGGGGTGGCTAGTTGTGAAAATATCAGTGTCATATTCACAGGGTTAATCATGTATACGGCTCTTCTGCGAACGTGTACTAACGCTAGTGTTCTTGTAGCATGGAATTTGCACATGATTTTTGGTTTCACACGAACTGTAGTGGTTCAACTCGGAGAAAAGTAAAAAGTTGGGAGTAAATGAAGTAAATGGTCAACAGTTAGGCACAGGCCCTTGTTAATCTACATATGTTAGGCCTCCTGCAAAAGGAAAACTCCCATCTCCAACGAACCAGAATGGAGAAATGAGAATCAGTTTTTGGTCCCATCCCACACCCCCTCACGTTTCTTGATCTCTCTTTCCCCCGCCACGGACCATTCCCAGGCTTTGGAAAAAGACATTATTCTTGTATTCACGTACATAAGCATCGATCCCTCCTTTCTACGTATGGAAATTTTATTCCATGACCGTTCAACTTCTTTTATACCTGTCTTTTCTCAAGATGAATTAAGCTCTCTCTTTTTAACAATAGTTCCACTCCCCCCCTCTTTTTGTTCTTTTTTGTCTTTTACTTTCATTCGATTAGAGATTCAATATACCTCGAGCTACAGAAACAAGGGTGCCCTCTACCCTTTCTCCCAATCCATCCCAAGATTTGTTTGAAAAAAAAAAAAAAAAAAACCTCCAGTGAAAATGGATTCTGGGGCATTGTAAGATTTAAATATCTTTGATGGTTTTTACTTGCGATGATAATAAGAAGTGATTTTACCATCTATAGCATCTTCATCTCTTTATATGCACATGCAAGTAATTACTAATTACATTGATTTAAGGAAACTTACATGAAAATTACGTACACAGTTTCCATGATCGATTTACACTCCCCGGCCGAACATCCTTTTTCTTCTTTATATGTGATGCCCCCCCCCCCCAGATACGAATGCTAGCTGATCTATAATGTACAAATTTTGATAGCTTTTCGTTAAAAAATAGGAACTTTGTAAAGTCTTTTAATATTAGTATTCTCTCGAATACAAGGTTGCAATCCATCAGTCATTCTATCTCTCTCTTTTATCCTTTCAAAAACAAAACAAAGATTCCCATCGTGAGGGGTTAACGAAAGACTTGGCTAAAGAAAATGCGAAGGATTCTTCTCAATCCGATAAAATGGTCCACATTAAATTGATGCTACATATGTCCCTAACGAAACCCTGACCCAAGATTTTAGTATTAGAGTATTTTTTTTTGGCTTAATTTGCTTTTTAAAGTAGTTTTTGAATTGTTTTTATCATATTAATATTTATAGATTTTTTTGATGGACTTGATGATGTGTGTTGATGTTAAAAATAAAAATAACTAAAAAAATATTATTTTAATTATATATTTACAATTGAAAACACTTTTGCCAGCATCACAATTACCGAACACAAACTTGCCTCTATAAATACCTTGCTATCCCATGACCAACTCCATCCCAAACTTACAAAACCTTGAACACACTCACATACGCTTACATATAGAAACTCTCACTCCATCTTTATCCTCAGCAGCATTGGAAAATGTCTGGTGTTTGGGTTTTCAAGAATGGCGTGGTTCGGCTGGTGGAGAATCCAGGAGCTGAATCATTAGACGGAAGTCGGCAAGGGTCAAATACTAGGCGAAAAGTGCTAGTTCACACTCCAAGTAATGAGGTTATAACTTCTTATGCTGTTCTTGAGCGAAAGCTTTCTTCACTTGGGTGGGAAAGGTACTATGATGACCCGGATCTCCTACAATTCCACATAAGATCCACAGTCCATCTCATCTCTCTCCCTAAGGATTTTAACAAGTTCAAGTCCATGCACATGTATGATATTGTCGTCAAAAACCGCAATATGTTTGAAGTGAGGGATATGTAGTGCGTTAAGTACTCATATATAGCCCTTTATTCATGTTTGTCTGCATTTTAGTCCTTAATTTGTGTCCTTCTTTCCTTTTTTCTTTGTCGATCGTTTTGGTTTTGTTTATGTAATGTTGTATCGTAGCTCTTCTCTAATTTGGGGATATATATGAGTGTTTACTTCTTAATCATATATAAGCTGTGAGTGCTGAGGTAGGGAATTAGCTAATGTATTGTACGTGATTAAGTGCTTGAAATTTGGTCTTGATTATTGAGTCTGTGTCAACGTCGTGACGTAAATTAACTTCTGATCTACAATTTCTTTTGGGAATGGAAAGTGGCTTTCTTTTTTAATTAACTCGTCTTCTAATTTATTTATTTTCCAACGTTACAAGTATATATGCAAAACAAACCATCCCCAATATTTCTATATAGGATCTGTCGGTGAGTTCATTTTTCTTGATGGCATTGAAATATATATATATATATATATATATATATATATATATATATATATATATATATATTGTCATGAACAAGTTCACTGACCAGAAAAATTGAAGGCATAATGTTATTATGTATCTTTTTGGAATGCAATGTCAAATGTGGCTGCGGTTTTTGCTTTTTCCGTGTAAATTATGAGAGAGATGTGAAGCTATAGCCAAAAACTCTCTTGCTTAATTACCTTGCAACAACGTAAAGTGATGCCATCTCTTTTGGGAGCAAGTGGTGAGGACCATCACATCCAATTTGCATGGAAGTCTCAGTGGAGCAGTACCGATGGAATTCCAAATGCCCACATTGCACTCTATAATTAATTTTACGAAACTTGTGAAGACTAAAGAGGATCCATTGAATTTGGACAAGCTTTCTCCGGGAATGAGACAAACGTGCATCTTAATTATCAAGCCATTCATATCAGTTCGAAATGTATAGCACTTAATGTTTAACCTGGCGGCTCAACTGGTTGACTCGACTCGATATAGGGTACAAGTTTAGTATCATAATAAATAGAATTCAAGTCAAAAACTCGGATTAACCAACGACCCAATTAAGAGCCTGTTAATGGGTTTTTTAAGAGAAAATTTAAATTAATTATAATTAACCCGGTTAACATACCCAACTCGTGACCCGTGACTTTTTGTTTAAGAACCTTACTAAAAGTAGAGGATAAATCAAGTAACATCTCCATTTCAAATTCTTTTCTTACAAGTTTACAACTCTACTTAAAGTAGAATCATCTTGTCACGAATGAGACAAACATTAGGTTCTGTTGGCTTGAAGTAGCAAGTTTGTATGTGCCGAAATTTTACTCAAAATAGATGTTTGGCCACAAAATAGAAAATGACAATTTTACATATAATTTACAATTGGATATATAAAAAATGATAGGTGACAACATTACCATTACCAGCCCATGCCCTCCCAAAAGAGGAGGTTTTTATCGGAGGGGCCAGCTGGATCGAGAACAACTTGCAAGCTCTCATCCTATGAAACAAAAGATGCCACGATCGAGCACCATATTCCCAATTAGCAGCCATGGATTTTGCAAAAAGTCCTAAGTAAATATTGATCCAATTGTTTGACTAACAAGTAAGGAAAACGATGAGAGTTAATCTATCAAAGTTGAAAGCATGACAAATTATAAAAAATAAAAATAAAAATAAAAATAAAATTGAAAGGATAAGAGTCAAAGGATTGAAGGGATCCCTTCATTTCTTCAATTTTTTTGTTTTTTTTTTAAGATCCATACCTTATATCAAATGACAAATACATTCGATCCCTCCTCTCCTATCTATCCTTCTTTCAATTCCTCTTGACAAATACTTTCTTCATCATGCATACATATTAATTGATATACGTACGGCCTCAATGTGTATGAAGACATCTATAAGTAAATCGTAACATTGTTTATTTTTTTTCCTTTTTCAGTCTGAAAAGTTTAGGATAGATGGTGCATATATGGAGTAATCCCGCTGAATGAACTCTTACACATGGATTGTGCATTAATCCAAAAAATTAAAATTAATCTAATTCCATCAATTTAGATAATCTAAAATTATAAGATATATTTCTTTGTTTAAGTAGTAATATCGCATTTCAAACCATGTTTAGCTTGAAAAAACATTATTTTTTATATTTTTTAAAGTTAAATGTGAGTTAATCGTGTAGATTAGCCTATTTTCGTACCACTTTTGTTTCCACTCTTTTGCTCACGTACGGAAACATTCTCATCGGAACAAGCAGCGAGCAAGCTAGCAAGAATGCATAAATCCAACGTTTTTGTGTTTTGGCTAAGCCGTGAATGAATCACTCCAAATTGCCCGCATGTGCTTTTAAGCTTCAGAGATCTCTGAAACGGCTAAACCCTAATTTACTACAACCTCAAATGCCTTGAGTTGTTACTTTTTCCATGGAAGTCATGAGGGTCACACCCCCATTCCTTGTTTGAATGGGCTTTGCAATGCACTTTTAACGGAGTAGTCAGTTTCCTTTACTTGGCTTTTCTTGTCCTCATTAAAAGAGAGATCAGATTAAGCAAAGGAACTCATAAAAGGGGGAGGGAGAGAAGAGAAAGCTGCTAATTTTATCCTGCATGTCTACACCTAGTCTAAAAGAAGGGAAGATCCTATCCACAAAGGATGAGGCAAGAGAGGCCCTATTTTGCCTTCTAATGAATTTGATTTTGATAGCTAGAGCCTTTTCCATGTCAAAGGCCATGCATCAAGGCATATCATTGGAGGCAATCTCATTTCTTTAGACCTATTTCCAATAAAATGGGTCATTTTTCTTTTTTCACTAACAACCATATCCAAACAAAAAAGGTTGTTCCTGAACAGTACTGGCCACCTTCCTAAATTATAAGCAAAGCTTAAAGGTAAAAAAAGAAGCAATTCCATATTTTTTTTTTAGATTAATTATGATATATGTAAGGTGGTTTTGTACCATCTTGTTTCTTTATGCTCTCAAAATTTTGTAAATATAAATAGAAATTTTTTTTTTTTTGTATTTTTATTTAAAAACAAAGTAATAAAAAAACAAAAAAAATAATTTTCAAATTTTTTTTTCAAAATCAAACAAAATGATTTTAATGAACCTATGAAAATTTTCCATTGGTGTATTTCAAGAGACTTACAGTGGGAAAAAAATAATAATGTGTCATGCTTAAAGATAATATCATCGACGAAATAAACTCGTCTCTAATATCTGTTAGTAAATTCATCGGTAATATTTAAGTTATGACCTAGTAAGAGGCCCCCCTCTCCCCCTACCCTATTTCTTCTTTTTCTTTCATTTTCCTCTACAAATAACAACAAATCCTCCTTATTTTATCACAAATTAAACTCTCATCACCACAAATCCGGCCACCTCAACACTTAGTCTGTTAGCATCCCTGTTCTGGTTCATTTTTTTTAGGATTCCTCATATCAAGTAGGTAAAACTACCCTTTTTTATTGAACTCAATTTTTAAACGTTAATTTTTATGGCATTTTGATATAGTATATGTATTTTGTTTGTGTGTTTACTTGTTTTATAGCTTTTTTCTATATAAATTTGTTGTATGAATATATGATTTGTACATGTTGGGGTTTGTTTGAAATTTTAAAAAATTATATTTATTTGTAATTTGATGAAATCGATTTCAATTTTATGACTTAAATGTTTTATAATGAAATAAATAATGACTTATTTAATGAGTACGTTTCATATTTTTCTAATTTTATTGTTAGTTGAAAATCTCGGTAAATGTAGAGGAATTTGAATTTTTGTTGAAAATCGATAATGATTTAAAGGCACTAATAAAATAGATTGAATAATTTTGAGTTAAAACAATGTTACCTAATTTATTTAACACATGTTGTCATCAATATTCTATATATGTTTGATATAAGTAATGGATTATTATTCTTGAATGTATCGAGTTTCACCTGAAGGGTTGCACATGATAAATTATTGTAATAAGGTTAAGGGTTTTATGACGCATAATCTATTCAAAGAAATATTAGTGGAGGTGGTATTGGATGTCCGTATAAGATGTGTAAAAAAAAATATGGATCTATATGTTATAACGATACATTTTCTACAAAATAGGTTCATAGAGAAATACGTGTGTTGGTTTGCATATGGAGAACCATATGTTCCTTACGAGATCATGATAGAAATGATGGTTGGGTCAACTTCTAGCTGTAGTAACATGCATAGAGTTGTAGATGACAATAGTAATCCTTATAGGAGTATGACTATGAATGTGATTGGAATGAATCAAGGTTATGCAAATGAATGTTCAATTATAGATGAAGAACCAAATGTAGACGCAACTAGGTTTTTTGATCTTTTTTAAGACTATGACAAACCATTATGAGATAGATGCACAAATCATAGTAAATTATCAGTCATTGCATGAGTGTTCATCATCAAGTTAGATCATGGGCTGAGTGAGATCGATTATGACATAATTGTCAAATGGGCGAGAAACATTTTAACTGAAAGGAATAAGCATAAAGAGAACTTCTATGCTGCTAAATCCATGATGAAATCCCTTGGCCTAGAATACCAAAAAATCAATATGTGTCCAAACTTCTGCATATTGTATGACAGTAAAAATGTAGATTTGCTAAGTGCATAACATATGAGTGTGCTTGTTATAAAATCGGGACTAGCACGAGAAGAACTGTTATCGCAAATAGAAAACTTAGATACTTCCTAATCACTTATAGACTGTGAAGGTTATTCATGTCTCCAAAGACTGCTAAACACATGATGCAGTGAATGGAGTCATAATACACCTTTCTAATGGTTAAGCTTGAAAACATTTTAATAAGGTGCATCTTTAGTTTTCAATAGAATTATGGAATGTACATCTTGGGTTATGTATAAACAGATTCAATCCATTCAGCTCATTTAATGCTCCTTATTCTTGTTAGCTAGTGATACTCATGGTTTACAACTTGTCATCAGGGATGTGTATGAGGCTAAAGTTCATGTTTTTATTTACTGTCATACCTGGTCTTAATAGTCCAGATCAAAATATAGATGTTTATCTTCAACCGTTGATTGATTAGTTGAAGCAATTGTAGTCATCCAGGACTATGACCTATGATGTCTTGAGAAAACAATATTTTTCAGATGAAGATAGCTTTGATGTGAACTATCAATGATTTTCCTGCATACAGAATGGTTTCTGATTGGAGCATGCATGAAACATTAGCATGTCCATAATGTATGGAAAATAACAAAGCCTTTACCTTAATAAATGATGGTAAAGCATTTTTTTTTATTATCACCAAAGGTTCTTACCAACCGATCCCAAGAAAACAAAGAACATAAATGATTCTTTATTGGTTGAGTTGAAAGGAATATCGCACCGTCAGTAGCATCAAGTGAAGTTGTATGGTGACCAATTGCAATATGATGATATTATGTTTAGTTTTCATTCTGGTAAGTAGAAGTTTCCTGGTTTTGGTGTGACCCACAACTGGGTAAATCAAAGTATTTTCTCGAAGCTACCTTTTTGAAAGACTAATATATCTCGCTATAATCTTAATGTCATGGAAATTGAAAAGAACATGTTTGAAAATATTTTTAACACGATTATGGATGTGAAAAGGAAGGCAAAGGACAACATGAAGGCTAGAATAAATATACCTTTGTTTTGTTAGCGTAAGAATATAAAGTTGGTTTATGATGGGTTACGGGTCATAAAACTCAAAGTCAGCTTCACCTTAGACAAGAATGCACAATTACTTGTCTACCAATAGCTTAAAATTTTGCATTTTCTTGATGGACATGTTTTAAACATATCTAGATTGGTGAGTTTAAAGGATTGCAGATTGTATGGAATGAAGAGTCACGATTTCTACGTGTTTATACAAACACTTATTCCACTAGCTTACTAGGATTTATCACCAAAAGGGATATGAGATGCACTCATGGAGATTTGTCACTTCTTTAGAGATATATGTTCTAACAAGTTGTATACACAACACATGAAGAGGCTTGAAACAAATATCATCCAGATAATATGCGAACTTGAGATGATATTTCCTTCATCGTTCTTTGATTCAATGGAGAATCTACTTATACGTTTACCATTTGAGGCAAAAGTTAGAGGCCTTGTCCAGTATAGATTTGTGTATCCATTCGAGAGGTTAGGGATTACACATGCATCAAAATTAAATATGTATTGTCTTTTTAAAAAAAAAATCAAAACATTCATTTAATTTCATGTAGATACTTGTTCAACCTTAAGAGAAAAGTAAAAAACAAGGCCTGTGTTGAGGCCTTAATATATAAGGCTTATATTGTTGAATAGATCTTAACATTTATCCCATACTATTTTGAGCTTCACTTGAGAACAAGAATCAAATGTGTTTCAAGACATGATGATGATGGGGGAAGTGCCTTTGAGTGGGAATTTGTCAGTATTTTTTCATCCTGGATGACCTATACCAAGAAATACAATAAGAGGAAGATACTTGACAGAAATTGAATTCAAATATGCACATAATTATGTACTATTTAACTGCGATGAACTTAGACCTTTTTATTTAGTAGTATAATACTTAACATGTCGTTATTTTTGAACTTTTTTCTCTTATACTATCATAAATTGATAGATTGAATAATTCCTCGTAGGTAACATCATTGATTTTTACTATCTCAAAATCCACAGCTGACTGAATCTCAAATTTTTCGATTACAAGATGAATAATTTTCCACGTGGTTCAGAACATATAATGATTGCTTAATTATTCTTATTTCTCGTAATACTTAATTTCATTACACCTTTCTCATTAACTATTAATAGTTGTAATTATGCAACAGGTTTATCAATTGGAAGAGAATTCTAGTATTACTTTGACTTTACTATGTTTGGAACCTGGAAAAAAAAATGTTACAACGAGTATTTCATTAATAGATATTTCTTTTCATACTGAAGAGTTTGTTTAGAGTATAAAGATATAGAATAGTGGAGTTTGTGTTCAGGGATCAACCTCTAATGAGTTCGAAGTTGATTATTATGGGAAGTTAGAAGAGGTTATTGAATTGCAATATCATAACGAGTATAATATAGTCTTTTTATTCAAATTGTATCCTTAAATTTTTATAACACTTTTGAAAAATAAATGGGAAATTTTTTTTTATAGGATATCTCTACGAAGTCCTTACCTCATCAGACCATATTATATATATTGGTTGATCTATCTAATGAACTTGATACATCTCGTGAATAACCACAAGAATTTGTTCCATACTAGAAATCTCTTATGCATTGGCTTTTTCGTAACGGTCATGTATCCTGCAAAATTTGTTATCTATATTGGCTTTTAACTTTCAACTCAATAGGTATTCGAATCATATTAATGAAACAAATCATTAACCAGTTTTGCATTTTATTTCATTATGCCCAAAACTATATTCATGTATAAGCTAGATCTTTTAATCTCAACCTTTATAATATTTCATCCATTATATCCCTCTTTTGAGGTCTTTCATTCGTCACAAAATAAATCATTTAATCCTACAAGGTAATTGTGTTATCTGCTTAAAAATGACATTATCTATAAGAATACTAACAAAAAGAATTGTTCATTTAAATTTCATCTCTCTATTTTCATTATTTAAAATGCTTGACTTCAGGATATCATCTCAACAATTTCATAACAATTCAGGTCAAACACATTAATAACATTGTTCTATGATTACCTTATATAATTACACAACTATCTAAGCTTCAACAAGTTTACTTGTTACTAAATTCCACATAGCTAATTCATACTTAATTTCTAACTTTGATAGTTCATTTAACATAAAATTTAGATTATCATAGCAAATTTACCCTTACATAACCAATATTCTAGTTGAACTTTCTTGTCTTTTAACATTGAATAGAACAATTGGAAACCACTGGCCATACATAGTCATTGCCACTGCTAATAGAATTTCATTCCACTATTATAATTGTCATCAAATTCATAACATATCAAGAATCATACAACCCCTCTTTTGACATAATTACATTACATAAAACAACTAATACGACATTTTATAATTATACAATAAATGGTTCTCAAAGTATTAATAATATTTTATCAAAATAATTTGAAATACAATATACATACATCATTAATTCCCTTAGCTATATTATATCCCAATGGTCAATGAACTTTTATTATTATAATTTCTAATCTAAAATTTGAACTATATCATTATCCTTTTTGTCATGAAGGCCATCTTCACCCTTTACAAGGATTAGGTTTCATTAATTCAATTTTATTGATCCAACGTTTAGTATCATTAACACGATTACACAACATTAGTTTTTTATTAACTGTTAAATTTTATACAATGCCTCATTAATAATATGATGAATAATCTGACGAGTCAATGATTTAGGCATTAATAGTTCCATACGGGACCACTAATCAATTCACAATCTTGATCTTGAAGTTAATATATATCATAACCAAAACCTTGTAATCAATCCTACAGAACATCATTTTATTTTTCATTAATATATCATGATCATAAATCAAATTTTCAATCAATCATATGGCACAATGGAACCATCTTACCAAATCAATTATCCTAGACATCAATCAATTGATGCCCTTAGCCCATTCGCGAGTCACTAGTTCTAATAGCCCATCATCAGTCACTAGTTTCTCCACATATATATTCCTGCATTTACACAACAACTGCATATATAATAAAATCACTTTATTAATCAAGAATTTGATACTTTATTCATAACACATAAATTTCACTTTGAGGCAACAACTATCACATTATATCTTAGTTATACTTTCATTAACCCGATAGTTAGTACATTGATGCCTCTAGCTCTATTTAGGGAAGCTAGTTGATCACTTTTTTTCCTTGTTATACACAATCATATATATATGCAAACACATTTAAAGAAATGACAATAAACTAACTATTACAGATTTTACAAAATAAAAAGATTAAGGTGCAAGGCACCTACCATAGGTTTGTGTGTGTACTTCTGTTGTCTTATCTCTATAGCCTGTCCTATACCACAACAAGATTCAATTTCACAATCAATAACTCTTGTTCATACTAAAATTCCATCTACAGTATTCATTTATCTCAAAATCATACATGCACAAACTTATGCATATTCATTAATTCATGTGTTTTTCATTTTCATTCTCATAATCCTTTATTCAAAGTTATATATCAAGGATAACTTCTCAAGCAAAATTATTTTTATTTACTCAAATAAATGAAACTCACATATTCTGAACATTGTTTAATATTTCTTTCATAACTCAACCTTTAGAAATTATATTCAGATGTGGTTTAATCCTTTCGAAAGCATAAACACACATCTTTAGTTGTTAAGAAGGAAGAGATATCAAATTCAATTATTAGCATACCCTAAATTATTCATTTCACACCCATATACAATTTGTTTATTGAGTTATTGCATGACTTGTTTGTGTTTTTAGGTCCCTAGCTGGAGTTTTTTAGCTCTAAATCAAGCTAGGTTAGTTTCTAATGAAAATTAAAATCTTCAAGCATAAATTTCATGAAGGAACATTTCCAAAATTATGTCATTATCTAGTCTCAAATCTATCTAAATCAAGAAAATTTGTCATGTGGTATACAACCTGACCCTTCTTTAGTATTTCATCCATATCTGGAGTTCCATAACTCCAAATAAATTAAAACTTGTTTAAACTGAAATTTAACACATTTATTTACAACTTTAATGCAGGAGAAAGTTTCAAAGTTTATCAATATCAAGTCCCAAACCCAACCAGAAGTCAAACAACAAATCTGTCCAGTAGGATTTAGTTCGGTCTGGGTCTTTACTTAGTGTTTAGCTTATATTTAAAATTATATAATTCTGATTTAATTAAGTAAAAATTCATTTTAAATATAACATTCATATATACAATTTTAATAAATAAACTAACTCCAAACTCCATCATTTTCAAGTTTAAAATCGACAATTACAGTGGTATCAGAAATCTATCTAGGAGTTAGTTCAGTTTAGATATTTTCTCGATTTGTAGCTCATATCTAGAGTTATATCACTCCAAATTAATCAAGACCAATTTCATTTAAAAGACAACATCCATATCTATAACTTTCCTGAAGAAACCAGCTCTAATTTCTATTGTGTTAAAGTTTTAACTTTGATACATATAGGCTACCAAAACAAACCTTATTTTTGTCAAACTTTGGGCTATCATAATAGCCCCCTTTTCTTCTATTTGGGCCGTTGAAAAAACCTTCTTCCACACCTCATTCCACCATCAATCAAAGTGACTTTCCTAACCTAACTTTTACCAACTTTAATCAAAATTTAGAATTCATTCCTTCTTTTTAGCCTCTATTTAGTCATGTTAATTCTTAACACTAACATATAATTATACTTAATAAGTTAACCATTTTCCATGCCATTTGTTTCAACAATTTCATTCTATATATTCTAACATTTCCTACCAAGAAGTTCCATAATCTTTCCCACCCATTATTGTTAAATACTTTCATATAAAAACAAAACTCCTAATCAATTAAACTAATTGCATAACCATAAATTATTTATCTCATTAGGTTCTCCATAATTCGATCTTCGATTACTCATAAATTCCTCCTTAAACATATTTATCCAACTCAATTTATAAATCTTAACCCATTAATACAATCCTTCAACATTTGTACATATATTCAAATTCATAATATACTAGCAAGAAAATCAATTGAAATTTGATAATTTATTTAATCTAATTCTAATCATCATCAACACACCATTATATACTAAATATATGCAAAACTTAAACACTCACTCTAGTTCCATAATTCTCCCTTTTTTTTATCTATTTTTGGCTACCTGCTCTCTAAAATCTTTTAATCTCCCATAATTTTATTTTTCTTTAATAACACCATCTAAACCCATCATCATAATCATTTATCACAAGAAACACATATCTAATTTACATAATTTCAATAATTCCATAAACCCTAGCTTCCTCACAATTTAGGAGTTTCCATGCTCTACTCTAAAAACATAATTAAACATGAAATTCTTGTATAAAAATAACTTACCTATATGTTTTGAACCCAAATCATATGTCATTGCATTAACCAATTTACTATTCACCTTTTTCCTTCTTAAGATTCTTCACTTTCTCTCACTAAAACCTCACTTTAAATTACCATCTCTCTTGCTCTCTCTTATTTCATTTGTTTCTTTAAGTATTTTTAGTTAGAATCACTCATTCACTCCTCACTTCCATGTTTTTCCTTGAATTTTCTCTACTCCTCTCATTTTTTTTCTTTTTTTTTCTAGCAGACCCGTCAATTGTAAAGAGAGAAAGAAATTTTTCCATATATTTACAAAAATACCATTATTAAGTCTACATGGTATTATTTTCTTTAATATTTTGTTCGACTACTATTTGAAAGTTTTATCCAAGTTTGAACATGCCAAGAGGTTACTCATAAACTTTCAGCCCGATCCAACAGTCAAATCGAAAGTTATGTTCAATATCATAAAACTTGTTGGGAGTTGATTTACACAAAATTCTAATTTTTCTTGTTTAATCCTTACACAAATCATATCAATTATTCCTCTAAAATCTTGGGGCCATTTTACCATTTTTTTAAATATAATTCTTTTATTCCATTTTTTTTTTCTTTACATGGCTTATTACTGTTTCATAGTAACATTACTGATTTTTTTTTAACTGATATTTGTTCCATCATTGTTGCCCTTTTTCTTTGTATTATATTTTCTTATAGATTACCATTTATTACCACACTAATTTCTTGGGATAATTTCATCATTTTTCTTATTCTTTATTACCCACCGAAACTCATTACCGATTACGCTAACGTTATGAATTTTAAGTTAAAAATCAAAATCCTTATTTTTAACCTAAAAATTTAGCAAGCACAACCAGGTGAATGTCCTGTCTTTCGAGATTAAATAACTTGATCTACATATGTGTTTTAATTTTTCAAGTTCTATTTTTAGGTATCGTTAATGAATTTTTATTTATTTATTTATTTACATATATAGTTCTTGATTTATTTCATTATATGTATGCATAAATGTTTTTATTTAAACTTAATTTTTTTAAATATAGAAATAGGTTGAGAAAACCAGTATATATAATTATTTAAAAATAAATAAAAATATATAACCCGGAATAAAGTACGGTCAGATAGGTCATATAACTATTTTCTAAACTAATGCCAAACGTTTTCCCTTTCTGTGAATGAACCAAGAAGATCATAGCACCAAGCAACGCAATTAGTCAAATTAGTTTTGATAGACCTATGGGACAAGCAATTCAGATTCTACTTCTACAAATAATTATTCAATTTGCTCGAAGTTGTAGGTCTATATCTCCACCTATATGTGGTTTATAAATTATTTTCATGGTAGTTCTTATATTTTTGTGAGTGGAAGAAGTAGAATTATTGATATACCCAATAATTAGTCGCATGTCCCACATTGCAAGGGTGATAGGTTTTGATTTTTCGATTATTCATATATAATCAAATGTTTAATGATTTAATTATATTATTATAAATTTATTTTTGTGTTGTCATATTTATTATAATTATGTTTATTAGTATTATTTGTATTGTGTTTAAACAATAATAGTATTAGGTCTCTTTTATTAAAAATATTTAAACCAAAACATTACAACATTATCCAGTTTTACCGACAGACTAATTCCGTCGGTGACAGCAATGCAATCCGTCGGTGAAACAAATACCGACGGCATCACAGACGAAACACGTCCGTCGGTATACCAGTCGTCGGTAAATCCCATTTCCGTCGCTAATTCTGTCGCAAATAAAAAAAAACACCCGCCGACGGAACACCGACGATCTTACAGACGGATAGGCGCGCGCCAAAAAAAACGTTTCTCGCGGGAACATTACCGACAGAATAAATCCGTCTGAAAGTTTAACGGTAATTACCGACGGACATTCCGTTGGTAATTATGGCATGGCTGGTAATTGTGTTGCAACTCTCTGTTAAATACCGACGGATAATATCCGTCGGTAATGCCGTCGCCATTTAATCACCGACGGAGAATATCCGTTGGTGATGCCGTCGGTAATAATGGCATGGCTGGTAATTGTTCGGCAACTCTCTGTTAAATACCGACGGATAATATCCGTCGGTAGGTATTTAAA
>Ga0307510_10000692_pt1 | contig 34526 bp, 14 predicted proteins | sample 12_EM_MG_FD_207224 | JGI IMG/M metagenome (GOLD analysis project Ga0307510, IMG submission 207224) | Populus trichocarpa ectomycorrhiza microbial communities from riparian zone in the Pacific Northwest, United States - 12_EM | ecosystem: Host-associated > Plants > Roots > Unclassified | place... | reverse complement strand
TGCATTTTTGCACATGTTTTAGGAAATTCTCATTAGACATGACAGTTATAGATAGATCAATGGGATATGTTGCTATTAACTAGGTTGTAGTGGAGAAGGGATGCAGTAGACAGAGGCTTGGGGGGGGGGGGAGGAGCAGGCTATCTTGAGAGTACAAAATGTTCTCAGCGTAACTATGTGTTCTCTTGAACACATTAATCCAAGCCTCTGACACCCTAGGCATTTGGCACAATCCTATTGGGGCCTTTTGATCATTCACTCAAATGAGAGCTTCTCTCTCTAACCTCACTTTCTCTCACTATATAACCTTTTCCTCCTCAGTGCTTGTTTATTCTCTTATGTTGTGCGCTCCCAAAGTACTCCTTGGACACCCCCATTTACCACACAATCATCACCTCAATATTGGAGTGCTTTGTCACTTCACACCCCACTAATACTCTTAAGTCCTCACCTGCCACAACACTCTTTACTGTCAAGATTTCCAGCTTCTACTACATCCCTTCCCCATAACATCATTGCTATTATACAACACTACCTCATTGCTAGTACCTTGAAGAACCCCACATTTACAACAGTCAATGCTAGTACTTTGTGAAGATCCAAAGAATATAATTATAGAATTCCTTATGGCAGTTTCTACAGATTAAAATCATTTTAGGAACTGCATAACCACAATACCTGACATTGATCCATCAATTTACTGAAGGGTGGGGTATGAAAAGTTTTCCATAGCTTGCCAGCTGGAAAGTGACGAGAATTTTGTATAGATAGCATTGTTTGTTGTTTGTTGTCTGTTCATTTTATTCATTAAGTTCTCACTACGCATTGCAGCTAATTTATGGTTAATATTAGTTTTTTTTTTGTTTACTAGGAGGTCCAATGGGTCTTGGGCTACACAGTGGGCCTAGCCTTCTCCACCTCCTAAATCCCACCCTACCCCTCCTAGGGTTCAATAGCTAGTGCAAGATATTTTTGGTGCATTTGTTGTGTAAAATATTTTCAAATGTTTGGTATTCGATTACAAAAAAAAAGGGTTATGATTGAGAATTGATTATGGTGGTCAGTTGGGTAAGTTGATGTTGGTTGTGGTAGTGGTGATTGATGAGACAACAATGAGAATTTTAGTGGTGGGGTGGTTTTGTGGTTGAAGTCGTTGGATACTGATGTTAATGGGAGAAAGGGAGTTTGTAACTCTCTATAAAATATTCTCCCCATATCATGATATGAAAATATGTTCTTCTATGATGAACAAATATTTCTGGTTGATTAGAAAACTGTTTATTTTGATGAAGTTTCCTGTGCTGCCCAAATAAAGGAAAATGTGGATTATGTAAAATATTTTATGCAGAACCCTATGTGATTTGGTGCTCTTTATTAGTTAGGCTTTGTACTATTTTCTTTTGTGATCATTGCGATTGCTTTTTTGTTGAATCATATCTTTGTTTTCTATTAGGTCTGTTAACTTCAAGTTCATTCCTGAACCAGTTTTTGTATCAAAGCAATTTGCAATCTCTTTGCTGATTGCTCACCTTGGGTTGCTTGCTACTTTTGCTCATTATAAATGGTGCAGGTAATTACAGAGTCAATTCTCTCTATTGCAAGTACTAAATCCATATCTGTGATAACTATTGGGGCTATGAGATGTTATGGTGGAGACTGAAAATATTTTATGAGAAGCTACTTAAGTGTTTAAGTATTATGATTCTATGTATTCGTCCCTGAATCATAGATATACTCCATGCACAGGATCATATCTTATTTGATGTAGTAAATTCACTAATTGAAGTCAAACAATGTCTAATTTGACAGCTGTCTTACTCTCTTATCTTTCTATTTTTGGCCATACTGGATAGATAACCATGTCTGTGTCCATATAAATTGGAACAAGATGGCTCTAGCTGATGTTTTTCCATGTCTGCATAGAGAATTGGTTCAGCAGATTCAAATTCTGCATTTTTTGAGCGCTATTGTGGAAACTTTGCTCTAAAATGCTCATTTTAATACACTTGTGACAATTTCTCAAAAAAAAGAGAGGGAGAGAGAGAAAACGCACCCGTGGATCTTTCTGGAGTTGTTCACTCAATACTTATTGATATTTTCATTTCAGGCACGAAGGAGGACTTTTTAAGTTTTTGCATTCTAAAGTTACATCTGCACTTTCAAGTTCTAGCAGTTCAGGCCTTAAGATTCTCAAGGAAGAACGTAAGTTGTGACTATCTTAGTCTAAGGATGGCAGGGATCCTTTTCCTTTGCTTCTCTATTAATTAAGTAGCTGTCTTCCTTCCACCGCCTCAGTTTTTCCCTCTTCTTGTTTTGTACTCTAAATTTTGGTGTGATGGATTCAGATATCATGACAACTCTGTTTGCTGGGAACTTCATTGGCATTGTATGCGCTCGCTCGCTGCATTATCAATTTTATTCTTGGTATGTTCTTTTGCTGCACTATCAATTTTATTCTTGGTATGCTCTTTTGACATGACTCGTGTTTTTCCTGGGCTACATCTTTCTGTCCTTCCCTTTTCTGTGTTTGTCTGTTTGTTTGTGATTGTGTTCGCCTCCATTTTTTGGTACATCTGTTATGCAAATCCATTACTGTGATAACTGCTCATAATACATCAACTTTTCTCCAACCAGGATTTTTTGTACCTCGATTTAACTAGATGTGAGGAAAAACCTTATGAAACTTGAAGCCTGCTCATTTGAATGAACTATTTTTTTCACCCAGTCTGAATGTTTTCAATATCTCTAACAACCAGCTTGTCAGAGTATATTAAGGAGGGAAAATGCAGTATGTGAAGGAGGGAAGAGGCATACCTTGTAGGGTATGACCAAAGCGCCTCCTAATTACCTTTGTGATGGCTGTCCATGCCATGTCCTTGAATGTATATGTCTTCTCACCTGTCTGGAAAGCTGATGCTTTTATTAACGAACTGCAAAACAATTCTCTATTCCACTTGTGTTTTCTGGATACAAATAGAATTCATAAAACCAATTGTACAAGTGCACATAATCCAGTAAACTTGACTGCAAATTGTAATCTTTTATGGCCCAATTCCATTTAGCCTCTCTACTATCTGTCAAGGGTGGTCCACTCCCATCTTTCCTCTCATTCTTCTTAATGAAAGCAGAAGAACAAAAATAAGATGGACATGCTTTATGTCAGGGCTAGTAGTAATCAATAGAATGTTTTAAATTTTTTGTTTGTTTGTTTGAAATGAACATATCAATGTTCATGAGGTAGAGTTTGTCTGCATTTCTAGCTATGTATTTTCAATAGTAGCTCCTGGTGAATCATCCATTTTATTTCCTCAATGTCTATAAAGCACCAACTTAGAGCTTTGCCTCCCTGTTGACGTAAATATATATGCATTGACCCATTCACAGTAGAAAGATATGACTATGAGGAGAGTACAATAGTAATCTATCATGATATGATGATCCGCTTTGTAACCAGCGTCATTGGTTTTCTAAGTGTCTTTATTATTCCTATTTTTTCTTCATTTATCTTTTCATTAGGATGGTGTTATCATGCCCCAAAAAATACAAGCCTCACACGAGGCATGTCTCTTTAATAGATTTATATTTCTTTCATTCGTTGAATATTTTCTGCTGCATCTATATATTCCTGTGAAGATGGTACTTGGCCGGCCCAAATTCATGACTCGGGATGATATTGGAAAAGTATGAAAATTTGGCATTTAAATTTCATGTTCTGCTTTTCGTGTGAATGAAATAGTAATGTAATGGCACATCTCCTACTTCAGGTACTTCTATAGCTTGCCTTACCTATTGTGGAAAACACATTTCCCAACATCACTCCGGTAAAATTTTCCCACTTTGCTTTCCTGCCCCAACAATATTTGCATAACTTTTCTGCTTTATCATGATCATTATATAATCAGTTTTGGTGCTCTGGCATGCAGTTTGATTTTGTTTGTAGGTGTGGAGTTTTGCTGGAATGTCTATCCTTCAAACAATTATTCATCTGCTCTTCTTCTCTGTCTCCATTTACTTATACTATGGGGCCTATGGTCTGCTCAATCTGAATATCCTTATGTGGAGGAGAAATTGTCCGCTAGAAAGAAGGAAAAATGAGTCTCCAAGGTTTTTTTTTGTTTTGTTTCAGAAGAATTCTCTCTTTCCCCCGATGTAATTTTGGAACTCAAAATCAAATATGGAAAAGCAACATGAATGCAAAACAGAGAGAACAACAGAATAGCTCCTTCCTCTGCACTCCTTTTTATTTTTATCTTCGTTTAACAAATCGAAATCTCTTATTTGCTTTTATGGTTTGATTGTGCCAGACTCTCGTTTTTTTCTTTACCTGGGAAGATGTCTTTTCTCTTCTGCACATGCTTGTTTTCTTTATTCTAATGTTTTGGTACTTGTTTCGGGTTATTAGGTGGATGTTATTATAGCAGTAAACCATCACTTAAATTTCAATCCTGAACTACATTTGTTCTGGGGTTAATCGCCATCTCCATTTCTTCTTGACTGGGGCAGTTTACTCTCTCTCTCTCTCTCAGCAATCTGTAGTTCATAGTTTATACACAAAGGGTGTGATGGGCATGTTCCAAGTACAAAAATGACTAGTTTAGGGATGATGATTTAATCCCAAATGAGTTTATTTTTGGATAGTTATGTTATTTTATGGATGATGGGCATTATGAATACTGTTAAACACAATCCAAAACCTGGACGTCGAAATATTTTAATACAATAATATATATATGAATTATTTTATTTTTTATTGAATAATATATATTAGTAGATAATAGATATCGATAGATAATTTATGAATTTCTAAATATTTTACCTGATAAATAATGAATAATATCAAGAAATTCAAATACTTGATACGCTCTGAAAAAATGGGGTTATTAATTCTTTATAGTTGGTTTTGAACTTCCAAACCTTACTTAAAGGGCTGGAAAAAAAAAAGAGAAAAGATTTTGCGAGTGGACCGGCAGATGGGTCTTTTAGCCGGTTTGCTAAATTTGAAATTTGAAATTTGAAATTCAAATTTTGTTAATGGCATATGGGTAAATTAATCATCATCACCAGAAGAAAATTTTTGATAAACGCGAGCCTGTCCTTTTCCTTTCGTTTTCACTCTCCTTGTTTCTCCTTCAACGCTCAGTGCTTTATACTATCAGTACTAGTATCATTACAGCCACTCTAGTACCGTGCAGACAGAGACCAACCAGCATAGCAAGCAATGGTTACTTCTTTTTTCCTCTCTTTCCACTCTTACCTCTTCTGATTTGCATGGTTTTAGGGTTTCAGAAAATTTAATTTTCAAAATGTAGCTTTTGGTGCTTGATCAGATCTTTTCTATCAAGCTAATCAATTTTTTTATTTTCATTTACGGCAAGATTTATCCTTTAGTTTTAGGTTAGAGAATGTTGTTTATCGAGATGGTGGTTATTTTGACAGGAAGGACATGATTCCGAGGATCCCAAGCAAAGCACTGCCGACATGACTGCTTTTGTGAGTTCCTTAACGTTCTCCATGTTTTTGAATGGTCGCTTTAAATACTCAATTAATCCTTGGTTTGCAACAACAAAAAAAAACACTCTAGACTCTGTTTCTTTTTTAAAAATACGAAGTTGGAACATGAAAAATCTGAGCAATGGTTTGTTTGGCTGATATGGTTTCTAATTTTTAAAATTTCTTGTGTTTTGCTTTTCCTTCGAATTTGAAACGTACTTTCTAGAAATTAGCGGAGCCAAGCAAGGATGATTTGATGGGACTGTGTTTTTTTTTTTGATGAACCTATGTTATATTTAAACCATAATTCTGACTTAATTGTATTGGCTTTTTCAGGTCCAACATCTTCTTCAGCAGATGGTGAGTTGTCATTTAGATCTCGCTTCTCCTTTTAGCTTATGCTATCGTTACTGGCTGATGAATCTTTTTTTGGCAGCAAAGTAGGTTTCAAACAATGTCGGACTCCATTGTTTCGAAGAATATCCTTACTATTGTTTTTACTTCTCTAATTTGGAGGGGTGGGAATCTGACATGGGGTACGAACAGACATATTCTAATTTGCTCTGTGATTGATATTAATGGGAGGTGCCTGTCATGTATACTATGATCTTTTATGCAGAAAAGGTGTCTGATATTCTTGTCTGTGCTTTTCACTATTTATGGGTCCATGGACATTGTTTATTTTGTTTCCTTGACTTCAATGCACTTGATGAAATGGGAAACCGCATAGATGACTTGGAGAAAAGCATTGACGAGCTTAGAGAAGAAATGGGAGTTGAGGGTTCTCCATCTCCATTGGCTCCATCCAAGTTTAAGACAGAGGAAGGTTCTGCTTAGAATTAGTCAAGCACGTATTCTGTGGAAATCCAAGGACAAGTTTAATTTCATGCTGACTTCTCAACATTTATGTTGCGAGAAATCTAAATTTGTGTTTTGTATTTTGCTCCTAGCCCTGTTTGTCCTCTCGTGGTCAGTAATAGTTACTTGTGTAGAAGAAACTTGCTTACAAGTTTGGGATGATGTATGGCGATTGAAAATTAATCCGCTAGTGCCTTCTAATTTAATATGGTTTCATCATGTGTACTCTGTAACTTGCTATAAGATTGCTGGCCATTATCCTATATAATGGCACTACTTAAGGTTAGACTAGCTATTAATTTTGCTTAAGTGTTTTTTTATCTGCACATGAGCTTTTGATCACGGTGAACCACCAAGTCTGAGCCTATCCGCACTGCCTAATTTGCCTGTTGCACGAGCTTCCAGTTAGGAAGGCTTTTCAAGTTTCCACCTTTTGGAGGTTTTGCTGGAACAATACTTGTTATATATCTATTCTGCTTTGCAGCTTAATGCTTTTCATTAGATACTCGTCTCCTGGTAGGAAAATTGCAGGCAAGGACCTGAGAAATTAGCAGAACTACAGGTCTTTAATCCCCGACAATTAGCAGAACTGCAGGTCTTTCTCTATTGCAAACGGCTGATATTTTGTCAACTGAGAGATTCGAATCATAGAATTCACGGCGTGGGGAGATTTGTCAACTACTGTCTTCTTTCAATTGCCCTTTTAGTTTCAACGCTTTGAAGCCATAAAAACAGGCTATTCAACGGTTATAATTTTTCTCATGCCTTGACCATAACAATGGACATTGAAATGGAAGGATCAAGGGCTCCCTTGCATTTTTCAGAAGAAGAACACCAAGCATATGATGTCCTCTCACTCTCCCAAATGGTCATGGTTTAACAAACTAAACCCCTCAAAAATTCTTGCAACTTGTATAATTAGTAAACAAGAAGATAGCCAGGAAATGGAAAGTAGCAGAGAAGAAAAGCAGGAAGCAACGAGGACATGGCCATGTATATCAATGGAAAAACAGATTGCTGCATTTATATGTGACCCTTCACATTTCATTTAGAAAAAACAAGATTGACCATGCGTTTCAAAAAGAAAAAACAACAATTAAACAAACTACATACCATACACAAAACATTGCAGTGGTAGTTTAAGAAGAAAAACAAAAAATCACTCAACTACGGCAGCGAGTAATAGCACTGCAACCACGGCTATAAGGGTTGGCCTCTGCACCTGTCTTGCAATTGTAATAGGATGCACCTCTCTGGGAGCATGGTACGTTGTTCTTCCCCAAAGCATCGTAGCTTATGTAGTTGCTAGTCGCCAATATCCGCCTGTTTATCTCCGAGTCCATCTCAAACTCATCGTTTCCCATGCATTCTGCCACCGTTCCTTGGCATCCTCTGGCTCTCGTTGGGACCCAGTTGAGGTTGTGGTCTTCACTCGCATCGACGGTGGATGAAGAGATGATCAGAGCTGAAAGGAGCAACACGAGGAAGAGATAGAGGTAGGAATTGGCCATTGTTTTTCTTCTTTGTTTTCTCTTGCTTCTCTTCTATGTTTCTTTTCTCCTGTGTTGCATCTTCTTCACAGAAGCGTAATTTAATAACAAAGCTGGCCAGCAACTTGGTTACGAGTGGTTCATTGTGAAGACAAATGACCTTAATCTTGTCATTATTTACAAATATGACACCCTGATCTCGTCATCACCAGTTGAATATGAAATTGTTTTATTCATTATTTAATGTGTTTGGTAACATGATAGGTATATGTCTTTATAAAAGTGCACATAAATTGAAAAAAAAATTAATTTTTATTTTTATTTATTTTTGATGATTTTGACATCTTTATATATTAAAAGCATTTAAAATATTAATTTTAGTCTATGAGCTCATTCATAATTATTAATTAGGTTAATAATGAATTGCAATAATTGGTACTTAAGCGAAATGGAAACATGGTGCTTATGGTAGTTCTGCAATTAGATGGATGTTGCTGCCCTTTTTGTACGGAAAACATGCTTGTAATTGTAATAGAATTTGTTTTTAAAAGTATTTTTTATTTAGAAATTTATTAAAATAATATATTTTTTTATTTTTTAAAAAATAATTTTAATATTAAAACATCAAAACAATTTAAAAAATAAAATAAAAATTAATTTTAAATTAAAAAAAAAACCTAAATTTTCATGAAACGTAACGGTGCAAGTCCGCCCAAACGTCCAAATCTAAGGACTATAAAATAATCAGCACAAGAACACGAAGCAAAACCTAACCCGAGAATCGAGAATTTTTTAATAATAGGTGAAGTCAAATCTTTGACCAGGCTCGTTCCTTTCACGGAACAAGTTCAAACTGGTTCTAACTAGCATGAGGAAAATCTGATAATTCTTGAACTGTTCAATACCTACTAGGAGAAATTGATAAAAAAAAGAAAGGGAAGAAAACGAAGAATATGCCACCACCCATTTTGTCGTATGTTGAGAACTTCCCTGAGCATACACACACGGTTAAACGATTACAAATGAAACGTGCTGCCAAGAGTTGAGGTCTGCAGCTCATGTCCAGTTCATAATTGAGAGAGAAAATGTGTCTTAACTTGGGAAATTCACTGCAACAGTCTATCTTTTAAGATGGAACCCTAGCTTGAGAAAGAGTCTCACCAAGAACAAATCTAGTGGCCATTGGAGTAAAGTTGAGTTCTTCATGAATGTAAGAGAAGTATACTGCAGTGTCCCAACCAGTACGAGCTGTGGATTTTGCTTTTCCCTTTCAATAATTATCATGTATTTGGTGGATTCTTACTCAAATCTTTCTACATCTCCAAAAGGAATCTGGGAAACCTGATTTGCAAAGACCGATATTTGGAAAAACGAAATTACATTATTTATGATGCAGAACGTGCATTCAAATCTTGGAAGCCAATGTGCAGCTCAGTTCCCTGAGAACGTTGTTCAAGAATCCAAGAAACAAAGGGTTAATAAAGGCAAGGCGTGGCGTTTGGGACATCATGATCCGAATGGAAGTTGATTATATAAATAAATAAAACCGAGAAGCTCTGCTGTACGATAGAATACGTGAACCACCACAGTACTTTCTAGTCAACAATATCTGTATCTCCATTCTCTTAAATATTTGCATGGTAAAATTCACAATAATTAGAAAAAATAAATGGATTATAGGTTTTCTGTAATGCGGCAAACTTTCTTCCATTAAAACCACTTTTATAACAGAGATGGCACAATGAGATATCACCAAGCATGGTATACAGATCACAACATCGATCACAAAAGAGGCAGAAAGAACGTGCTTATTTTTGTTTTCCCTCAAAATTCTTTGAATTGCCAGAACCACTGACTGCTATCTTTCCAGCTTGCTCAAGAATGCTTCTATTGGTGGCAACTCCTTTACAATTTGTGGCCGGTCAGGCATGCCCTGCAGAGAAATAGGAGTCACCGACGATAGCAGAATACGAGAAATTGTAAATTCTAATAACAGTTCAAGAAGTCGTGCTCTGACATAAACCAGTCAGATGGTAGCTCAAGAATTGCGAAATCGGTATATAACATGGATTCAACAGCTAGATGCTTTACAAACATCAATGCTGATGCTGGATAACTGATGAAAGACAGGAATAATTTTGATGAATTCCAGACTTCCAATCTTTACTGCATTAAGTGACCAAATCAAGTAATAAAAACTGTTATCTCTACAATGTGACCTTCAACACAGCTCAAGTTTCCCTGGTAATAGTACAATCTCCACTAAGCACGCCGAATGATACCATAAGCACTTACTTTCCCTGATCTCCGAACTCGACCATCAAGGTGAAGTATCACGTAGACATCCTCACCAGGAGAAACTCCTTCAGACTTCTGTCGACCCCTTATCCGCCTAAATAAATTTAAAAAGTCTTACTAACCGGAAGAAAACTAAGATCTACAAGTTAAGCAGGGGTCAAAAACAGTAAGGCGAGACAAACAATTTTCTGCTTATAATTCATTCATCCATGATCATGAAAGGTACAAAATTGTATGATCCCAGGATAAGTAAATTGGCATAATGCTTACATGAAGAACCTAAAAATGACAACAAGTACAAGAAGTCAAATATCCATTTGTTTCAAAAATGAACTACAGTCTAACTTTTGTGACGGTGGAAAGATGAATACAAATGGAGCAGCATCTGACCTTTCCCATTCAGCTGGTGACACAACCTAGACTCTAAATCAAATCTCAGCTTTCAACTTTGATTTTGCAATCACAGAATGAGTTCATTTCTCGAAATCTTCCTACCATGGTGTCATCAAAGCTAAGAGGAAAAAAAAAAAAAGGGAACAAAAGTTCTACTAAGCTATTCGATCCCAAACGAGATAAGGCTGGGAATAGCGAGAAAGAAATCCCTAGAAAATGAACCTGACGTTGACAGCATACTAATGGAAAAAAGCTGCAATACTGTCCCCACATATCCTTAGGAGCGAAAGAAAGAAACACTCAAGGAACCTTTATATCTGACCCCAGTAGAAGGAAGAGGAGTAGCTGCTTTTTGAGGAACACCAAACCCTTTCTTCTCTACTTCAGGAGCCCTGCTTTCACCCCAAATAACAGGAAGTAAAAGAGCACCTTGCCGGAGGAGCTCAGTTCAGAACCTCTCAGCTTTCTGCACGGCCGGGGAAACGGTCTCCTTTCCCTGCTAAAACCACCTTAAACCCAAGCCACATAATTTAGGGCATTAAACAGATAATATTTTGGATGCTAAAATAAGATGCTGCAAAATGTTTTGAAAGTGAGATACGTAGCTGGCTGGTAAAAGTGGAGCTAACAATCTTAACTGTTTCAATCACTTCAACACAGCAGAAAGTATCACGATACAATATTATGGTGCACTTTCAGATGGTGTTTTCCTTATTTAGAATGGAGGACAAGGCAATATTTTCATAGCTATCTGTTCATATATTTAGACCAGACATTAGCGAAAAAGTGCAGGAAAGTACTTTGTTGTTATTAAGTTTGTAATTATGAGACCACAATGTATGTAATTTGATGGGTAAAAAACAAAAAAGTCTTGTTACTAACTGGTCTAACGGTGTCTCGAAGCTGGACAAGTTCAACAACCTGATTTGTGGAAAGGTGAAAAGGCAAGCTTGACAGAGTTTCGTCTTTTGTAATCTCTGCAAGTTGCTCTTCCCCTCTCTTGTTGTCCCAGAAAAATAATGCCACAAGAACTATGATGCCTGTAGATTGCTGATTCAAAACCTTAGTCATTTTAGAACCAAGCTACAAGGGTCAGTCAATGATCATATTCAGTGCACTCATCAATTATACAAGTAAACAGAGGAAAATAACTAAATTCAAAGTTTCTCTCACCAACTACAGTATAGATCAATCCAACTTTGTTTTTATGTATGAGAGACAAAGGTACCTCCAGTGTTGGTGGCAGCATTTCCAGCAGTTTCCCAGAGGTCAGGGCATCACCACCACCTTTAATAGCACGAAAAAGCCTTGGAATTGTGAACAACAGTGAAATACCTGCAGCTGCTGAGAATGCCGCATAAAAGAATCTTGTAACACTGCGAGATGGGGCTTGGACCTCACTAATAAGTTTGAGATCTCGATTAAAACCATAGCCTATGTCTTCTCCATCTAACCTAGCCTGTAAACGTGCTAAGTGTTATGAGAGATAATGTCAAAGGATTTAAAGTTTAAACCTTTCAACTGTAAAAGCCAAGAGCTGCCAAAATTCAATTATATAGTATCATAATCCAGAGACTCGAGGTTAAGCTCATGTAGAATAAAGAATGTTTAGGTGCAAACCATACTGACATGACATGTTTATTTTCACAATCTGCCCACACGAGGTTGGGGTATTAAGAACTACCTGAGATTGAAGTACAAATGTTAACCCAGAAAAAGTGATTCGACAAGCTTAATATGTGAGAGAGAAAGCTGAGTGGAAACCCCTTCTTGCTATTCCCTGAACTCAGGCAAAGCTCTAAATGAGGCCAAGTCAGGATAATTCAAAATGGTGCCAAATTTGAGGTTATATTCCGTCAAAGCAGTACATAGGCAATCCAAGGCTTTCTTCCCTTCCCCTCTTCCTTAAAAAAAGAAAAGAAAAGAAAAAAGCAATGCTGAGATAGCTTCAAGTGTCAAATCTCATGGTTCACAGAGGAAAATAGAAGCTTCAATAAAGACTCAAACCAGAACTACTTTTCATCCTACAAAGGAAAGATACATGGAAGTTGAGAAGTGATCAGGTTTGATGTGAAAGAATAGAAATTATTGTTAAGCTTGTGGCGTTGACAGATTGAAGGCTTTACCTGAAACTCTTCCAAAGTTTGAATTTTGAGTTAAGTGTCAGGTATTAAACAAGGAATAGACATTTTGAATACAACATTGTCATCAATTTATGTATGGAAGCAACTCCCTGCAAATGCCCCATTTTAAGGTCCATGCTGAATCATTTCTCAAGTTTCAGTATAGCTATCACTCTACTCTCCTACTCAGCATCATTGTATCATTTCCCATGAGCAAGTAGCATGATTATTGATAATAACCAAATATCTCCTTTTGCACGGAACAAAATCCTAAAATTACAAATATAGTTTTAAATTATAACATTCAGGTTAGGGTTATGAATACCCGATAAGTATCGAAACCGATCAGTTGGGTTTGAGTATAAAAATTTCGTACCTTTTTGGGTCGGGTTCGAGTAGTTATTTTGAATTCAGATTTGAATATGGATAATACAAAACCTTACTTTGCCATCCCTAACTATGCATTGGATATGTTCAAAACACCTCAAATTCTAAAAAAATTTAATAATTTAAAAAATAATACAATAACAATAACAATAATAATAATGAAAATGCCCCCTCCCTCTGCAGAAATTAAAATCGACTATATCAAAGGAATAGACATTTTGAATACAATATTGTTCGTTCCAAATATCTTAAATCTTATTTCAACAAAGATATTTTGATGCAGAATTTCTAAACCTAGCTAGTGCCTAAATTTCAATATGATATTGTTTTTGCTAGATTCTTTTGTTCTAGCTATAAAGGATGGCCTTTTTGGAAGCAATGACTATATTCTCTCCAGGAGCATCATCTTTATTAGACTCATCAGATTCGTTTTCTAAATTGTCATCCTCATCGCTCTTCTTTTACAAAACTCTTGAAGTAGCTAGGGTTACACTTTTGGTTTTCCCATCACCTGCGTAATTGACTCATCAGAACCATATGCATCATCACTTTGGCAATCTAGTCCTCTATATTTTTTTTCTCCTAACTATTTGAGAAAATCTTTGTTTTAATATTCAAAATAAAACAGCCACTTCATAATCGAAGGTCACACAGACTGAACAAATGGTTAGAAGCTAGCATTTTCCTTTGGACTACAATGATTCTCTTTGAACCTTTTTCTTTATCGATCATGAATAGTCTAACATTTCCGTCCGTGTTCATTTCCTTTCTTTCACATCAAGATCCTTACTTTGTCTCTTCCATGTCCGACGTCCTAGCTAATGCTCCACGATATTTTCCCTGCCCCTGCAGTTATTTTATCAAGTTTGACTACTATTCTTATTAACAGACATCCACACCTTTATATTTACATATGCTAGACATTATAATTCATCAAGGAACATTCATGTGAAGTTTGGCTTCAATTTTATCAATAAATTATAAAATTTAATTTTAAGCTTGTTTTAATTACTTATACTATTATTTATTTATGTTTTAGTTTATTATAGAGCATGCGACATTTAATAGTTATTTAAGTTATGTTTTATTTTATTATTTTAGTTATTTTGAGCTTTTAATATGTTAATATCTATCTATCTATCTATCAAGTTTAGGTCAATTAAATAAAATTAGGGTCAACTATCTACTATATATATAAACCAATTGTTAGCTTTCTCTTTGTATGGTTAAGTGATTTCTGTACTAAGTTCTTGATAGAACTTGCAAATTCTTTGATAGATTGATCAATTTTATTGTGATTTATACTTCTTGTCCGTGTCTTGTTATGGATGTAGGGTAAGAATGATCAAATTGCATATAATTTTGGTTCTTCAAGGTAAAATTTCTTTAAAACCTCAAATTAACAATTTAAGGTACAATTTCACATCAAAACGGGTTACAACAAAAAAATGGATAATTTTGCTTACTCGATATGATGAATCTTAAAAAAAAAATATTAGACCAAAACAAGGATACTGATAGACTGAGTGTTGAGGTGGTTAAATTTATGATGATGAGAGCTTGATTTATGACAAAATGAGGGGGGAAGGGCGTTGTTTTCTGCAAAAAAAAAAAAAAAAAAAAAAAAAAAAAAAAAAAAAAAAAAGGAAGAAAAAGAAGAAGTAGAAATGGGGGAGGGGAGTTGTCCAGCATGTTATAACTTAAATATTAGCGATATATATATTTTATCGGTAATTCTGTTTGTAATACTGACACGTCATATTTTCATTTTTTTTCATTCTTTAATTTCCACCTATAATTCCCTCGATATTCACAGACCGAAATTTCTTGTTTGTGAATACCAAGGGAAATGACGATGTTATTTTCTGTCAGTAAATATAATTGTAATTTATCAATTGTATTTATTCTGTTGGTAGTTCTGTTTCTATTTAATAATTTTCTAGTAGCAGCAACGCGGTTTAAATGACTAGTTATTTAACTATTGAGCGTTATCTGGATCCTCGAATATCAATATGCTAATATTTTTCATGTAGTGGAAAATAATAGGTAATTAACTACTGATAGTATATGCTTTTCCTTTCACGATATGCACGGGAGCAAGTATAGTCCACCATGGATATTCTACTATGGATTAAAAGGAGAAGTCAAGGTGGAGGATATGGGTTCCCAAAGTGATCATGCTTGGGATTCAAGGTTCTTCTTGTCGCAAAGCATCTTCATTTTCAAGTAGTTGACAGTGAAAGCTGCTTTTCAATCTCTACCTGTTAATTAATCAGATTTTGGAACATAAAAAATACCCTCTAAATAATTAAGAGAATGCATCTACCCCGAATGCATGGTCACCTGCAGGGTGATGGAATCATCTATGTAATCAATCAAGTTAATTATATATCACACAAACTAGAAATTCTAAGTACGTCTAATCCTGTCGACGATTGAGAAAAGGAATTGCCGATCACTTGATGGTCCCAATTGCCAGAATGCAATCTAGAAAGGACGAGAAAAAGCTAAAACCGACCATACAAGCTAGCTAGCTTTCATGTTAAAAGTGGGAACCTGCTGGTATCCCTCGAACGCATTGAAAGCAAAAGACGGTGCACGTATAGGAATATCCATTTGGAAAATGCAAATCTTCATATATCAACTGTCATGAAAACATCCACCTGTAGAAGGTCGAAAGTGTGGAAGCAACGTCCTGCAAATGCTCCGATATCTGTATTATAGAATAATATAAATTATATTTTAATACCTCATTAAGATTTAAGTTTTTGAGTTGAATTGGTTTATTAAAAAATAGTATCAAAGTCTTGATGATCAAGCAGTCACGAGTTCAAATCTTATAATTTTTATTTATTTGATAAAAATAAAACACAAGATAATATGGATCTCTATAAGTTTGAAGTCCAAAAAATATCTTTATTTAAAAAAATATTTTAAAAAATAATATATATTATATCATAAAACCGTTCCACTAGCAACTTAAATTTCTCAACTTTCTTATCACTTCTGTTTCAGTATAGTTATCAATCTATTCCTACTCAGCATCATTGTATCTTTTCCCACGAGTAACTAGCATGATTATATTGATAATAACCAAATATCTCCTTCACACAGAACAAAAACCTAAAATTAACCAAACATTAAAAGGCTATATATAAAGTATAAACCAAAAGCAGCGAACAAGCTAAATAAAGACAACATTTTTTTTTTTCTTACATAAAAAATGAAGACAAAACATTAAACTGCTTGAACCCCATAACAGCCCTTTTTTATTTCTCCCTAGCTTTCCTCTGACTTCTCATTGATGTTACATGCATGTTGCAAAACTAATCCCCCCACCTTCCCGCACAAGATACTTGATTATATTAGCTACCTAGTTTAAATTAACTTCATGTGTATACCCCACATCACAAATATTTCACATCACTGAACATCCGGTCTCATTATCATCATCACCGTACTCATTGATTGGATCGGAGGGTGGAGCTGGTGGCTGGTACCTATTCTGGTAATAGTGAATATGATCGTGCATGGGATGTGTATAATAGGACTCACTAGCACTAGGATATGCTGTTCTGTAATTTATTCCATAAGCTGGAGGAGGTGGGTAATGCATTGGCGGATACGGGTATACAGGCGGTTGGGGAGGGCTATGAATCATCAAGGGCATAGGAGGAGCTGAGTAAAGATCAGCTACGGAAGAACCAGTATCAGCCGGTACACCACCAGATTCAGCACCATTGGCGCCATTGTTAGAATTGCCGTTTGGCCTTTTCTTCTTCTTCTTCTTCTTCTTATTTTTACCACTGCCAACACCACTGGCGGCCGCAGCGACAGGAGCAGCACTTTCTTCACCAGCATCATCACTTTCAGCATCTGAGTTTTGATCATCACCACCATTTCCGCTACTAGTTTTTGCGTCCGTCTCAGGATTTTCAGCTGGAGTACTCTTCTGATGATGGCCATCATTACCAACTTCTTGAACATCTTTTGGGCTCTTCTGCTTGTCATTGTTCTTCGATTTTCCAGACCTTTTCTCCTTATTCTCATAGTTTTCAGGCCAAAGCTCAGCGTGTTTTCCTGATCTCATCAGTCTCTTGATAAGAGTCTGTGCGTCCACGTTGCCAGTTACAGTAACCTTATGCCGATGAGAATCAACATCTGTCTTGTAAACACCTGGTCAAAGAATAAAAGAGAATACGCAAAGTGATGCATCCAAACAATAAGTTGATATTGAAATGATTTACAAATCAAATATAAATAAAGAATCAAGTATTTAATTTGAATAGAACATATAACATAATACCATCAATGCTTTGAAGAACTTTCTTAACTTTCTTCTTGCATCCTTCACAGTGGATTGAAACTTTCAAGAACCATGTCTGAAAAAACAATTGAGAAATGAACTCAGAAAGCGAAAACAAAAAACGCTAGAAACGATGAAAGAAAGTACTAGGAGTAGGTGGTCGACGTCCACGCACACACACATATAAGAGCCTTCTTTACCTGGTATTTTAGCATGTCTAAAGCCTCCTCAGCTGGTTTTGTGGCCATATTGTAGAGATGGAAAGTTATGGCTATTAGGTTAGAGAGGAAGGAAAGGACAGCTTTCGAGTGTGTAGGCAATCGCTTAAGAATTAAAAGGAAGGAATGGAGTCATGAGAGGGTAAAAAGAGTGGGAGATGAAGAATGGAATGGAGAGAGAGAGAAGAAACATTGGGAGTGGAGTGGATGCCACGTCATGACCAGTGGACCCAATAAACTCAAACTAGAGAATATATAATGTGTCAGATGTGTGTGTGTGTGTGTGTGTGTGTGTGTGAGAGAGAGAGAGAGAGAGAGAGAGAGAGAGAGAGATTTGCTTGTTTAAAATGAAAGACATTACGATAGCTCAACATTTTAAGACTATTCGATGAGTTCAAATCCATGTGAGTTTGATAAGTTATCAGATTCAATATTCTTGAACTTAGTTATGCGTTGAGTCTAAGTATTTGTGTGTCTGACAAGATATCAAACCCAATATCCCTGAGTTTTATATCTTACCAAGCCCAGATGGATATAGAACTGATGATCTTTTTAGACCCTAACATTTCTGGACTCAACTACGCGCTGATCACATGTACATGTGAGTCTAGCAAGCTACCAGACCTAACATCCCTGAACTCAACTACGAGCTTATCACATGTTCATGTGAGTTTGACAAGCTACAGACCCAACATCCTTGTGTTCAGTTACATATTAAACCCAAATACATGTGGGTCTGATAAGTTGTCAGACCCAATATTCATAGGCTCAACATCTCGAGCGAGCCTAGATGAATATAGAACTAATGATCTTTTTAAATCTTATATTGGACCACAAGATTTCACTTGTTTTTTATTGTGATTCTTAACATAAAATGACATTCATCTCTCTACACTCCTAAGTGTATAAAAGTTTTCAAAATGACCTAAAACTTATCCCTCATTAATGATGTGTAATGAATATTTATCCTTTCAATGAGCTAGGTGGAAGAAATATTTATCTCTCTTTAAAACTATCATGATAAAATGACATTTCAGCCCCTTTTCTCCACAAAATAACAAGATTTATGAGTTATAAATATATTATGAATTCTTTAAAGATAGGGATACACAATCTCTTTATTCTCAATATTTTTAGTGTATATATTCTCAAAATCTATCTCTTTAAAATATAAATTTTTTATCGTAAAAATATATTTACTTAAGCATAAGAGATTTTCAAATCTATCAAAAAAAAATTTTTGTAGGTACCAGCAGGGGCGGAAGCAGGGGGGCAAGCAGGGGCCGGGCCCCCCCTAAAACATTTTAATTTTTTTTCATTACCCAGAGATTAAGGTGGCTTTATTACAGTGATTTTACTCTTGGCATATTGGCATACGTGGAAAGAAAAAAATATAAAGAAATTGCTTTGTGAAATAAAAAGCAGAGCCAAGCCTTCAATTTACTGATTTTCAATTTACTCTTGGCATATTGGCATACGTGGACAGAAAAAATATAAAGAAATTGCTTTGTGAAATAAAGAGCAGAGCCAAGCCTTCAATTTACTGATTTTCAATTTACTCTTGGCATATTGGCATACGTGGACAGAAAAAAATATAAAAAAATTGCTTTGTGAAATAAAAAATAAAGCCAAGTAGAATTCAATTTATACTAATATAAATCCTGCAGCCGATCAAACAGAGAAATAAAAACATAAATTACAAGCAAAATTTTTCTGTAAAAAAATTAAAACAAAGTCATTAATTAATTTATCTTTTATCAAACAAAACAAGGTAATTTAAATTTAAAATCTATTTTTATTTTGTTTTAAGATATTTGTTAATAATTTGATGAGGTTTTTTTATAATTCTACCATTTTTGCTCCCTTTTTTTCTCAGATCTGCTAGTTCTACCAATTGTTTTTTGAATTCTTGTTATAATGATTTTTTTTCTAATTAATTAGATATATTTTATTAGTTTGTTTTGATTATGTTTGGATTTTTTTTATGTTTTGTTTTTAGCAGAGCCATCAAAATTATCAATTTTCTCTTACTATATATGTTTTGATCTTAGGTTGAACCATGAACAAAATAAGAAGAATTGATTCTTTTTTTGAAAAAAAAATATTTATGACTCACAGCCTAGTGAACCAACTCCAATGTGTAATGTTGAAGTTATGGTTGAGCAGCCCCAATGTGCTTCAATTTACAAAAAATCTGAGTTGATTAGTGAGCAACCTCTTACCAGAATTGACATTGCTCATTTAATTAGAAATCCAAGTAATCATCCTCAAATTTAGGAATACTCGGTTAATCAACAAGATAAAATTCAAAGGGCATACATTAATCTGGGACCATATCAACCTTTAATGTCTGAATATCTGCTGACTGGTAAAAAACATCCTCGTCAATTTCAGTCTCATTGGGTTAAAAGTTATCCATGGTTTGAATATTCAGAGAAACAAATATTATATCTTATTATATTAATTTTGGCCCCCTCTAACAAATAATTTTAGCTCCGCCACTGGGTACCAGCCACTTTAACCTACCAAATACTAAATGCTAGTTAATCAAGAAATTAATTGATTATCTAATATATAAATATGACTCCTTAACTAATTGAATTTTTTTGTTACCTCATCAGTATATTAACACAATAAGCATATCACGTGTTCAAGTCACGTGACAGCCACAGGATCATTTGTCTCCTTGTATCCTGTAGGCAACTCAGCCCCTGGAATGTAATCGTCACAAGCTTATATAAAGGAGAAACTTCCAGGACTATCAGCTATGGCATGTGGTGGAACTTGTACACCTACTAGTCTTACTAACAGTGTCTTAAAAGGATACGTTATCTGTTGAAAAATCTGGATTCTGGGTTATTTAACGTCTCAATTTCAAGACTAAGGGAGATGGATGGAAGTTTGAAGTTGAAAAGCACCTATCAAACTGTGATCATTTAAGTTTTTACCACACTTTTTAACCATAACGACACTTTTACAGGGTTGATCTAAGATATATTAATTGACCTAATAAACAAAAGAATAATAATTAAAATATATATAGTTTTTAGTAGTACGAAAATGTACCTACCACACCAGGAAACAAGAATTTCCAGTTTCGACAGATCAAGAGAGAGCAAGTGACCAGTTTAGTTATGCATCGTGAAAATGAAGTTCCGGACCCCGTCTAGACCAAGGATACAAGTAATGTCTCCAAGGATGTAATGTCGCTAAATCATATGCAAACGACTTTACAGCTTTATAAATTAAAAAAAACTGTACTTGCCATTATTTTTAAGAAAAGGTTTGGAAGGTTGTTCATTTTTCCAGTAGATTCTAACAAGTTGCTTAGAGATTGGTAAAACCTAATTAAGACTTCTTTGAATCTAAACAACCAATTTTACTCTCCATGCCTTTAAATTTTCTGAGATTTTAGCCAATCTCATTTTGGAAGGCGAGCCACTCCTTTTCCACTGATAGGCCAGGAAAACAGAGACTTGTAGGAAGAGTTTCGAGTAAGAACAGGTGACAAAGGGTACGCCAAAATTTTATAATGCTTTCCACGCTCAATTCGAACTCCTAATGTACAGTCATTTGCTTTGAGTAGCTAGGTCCATTTTTCTTTTCGTGTACTTGGTTCAGGAAAAGAGGACTTCGAGAAAATGACTTTCTTCCTTTGTCAACATCATGATGTTTCTGACTAAAAGAACTGATATAATTTCGTTCTGTCCTATAAAACTTCAACTTCTGTTATCTTTCTTCTTTATTTGTAAGGATAGCCCATCGCTTTTCTCAAACTCTTGCCAGCACGTTTGCCTCGATAAGCTATTACATCTTTTATATTCAGCTATGATGTGTATATATAGTTCATATTACAAGCCAGCAAAGATTTAGCAGGTTAGCAGCAGTATTTATCATTTGATGTCTAATTCATCACTGACCATTCTATTACCTGGATTTCATCCACCATAAATTCTACCATCTTGGGGAGCAGACCATGCTCAATCGGTGCCTCCACCTTCTATGGAAAAGTCACTGAGGACCAAGATAAAGCTTAACGAGAAACCCCTGTTGCATTGGGTGGCAAGCAATGGATGTTACCAATCAAACCGGTATAAACAGGCATATTACGTCAAAATATAAAATTATTGCCACCCCTTAGCTGCCAACTTTAGTTCAAAGCAGGACAAGCAGCCTTTAATAATGCAGCATGTTGTTTATAAACTATCCACGGTTCTCGCAAGTAGACACTCCATATTGAGACAAAAGAGAAAATCATGCTGTGCAAGAGATGATGGTCAACATTTTCAAGAAAAGGAGCTAATCACTTCTTGGCACTTCTTGATTATCATTTAGCAGATAGAATTCTAAAGCAGGACAAATAAAAATCTCTAACAAAGCCAATATTTTTCTAATATACCACTTTATTCGAGCCAATGGGCTTGCAAAGCTTTTACTACTAGTGTGACTTGTGACAACACTTGGCACTCGCAACAGCTATCGCCTATCGCTTTATATTCTGTATACAATAGCCAGTAGAATAAAAAAGAAGAAAAAGAAGAAAAAGAGTTAAACACCATGAAAAGTATTATGGTCATCCAAACCTAATTAGTAAATGATATCTATAATTTATAATTCTAATGCGGTACACAGCCTCACATTGAAGTGAATTTGGCTGTTCTTGAGATAGGACCATATGCAGATTCATCAAAAGAGAAGGAAAAGGCAACACGATATGCTTGAAGTGATATTCATATTCAGCTTGGCCAATTGAGACGCAAGTGGAGATGTGGCCTTTCAGAAGGCTCAACTTCGCGGAAAACGACACCATTAAGAAAGTCATCAATTATGACCCATCGTCCATAGAAAGGGATCTATGTGCACTGGAAACCAAGCTTTTTGACAGAGATATCATTTGTAGCAAGCTTTTGAAGGCATAAGAGATTTTCCAGCTGGAGTGACAGAATGCAATTACAATTACAATTACTGGGAAGCAGAATCAGTCCTTTAAAGTGATAGTATATTGGTATCATTATTCATGGATTAAGGGAAACTAATAAAACAAGTTCTAGACAAGAAAAGGCATTCTTTTCCTCACAAGATCATCTGGGTAAAGGCTGTATTTTACGTACTTGAAAGGGTCGCGAATTTAAAAAGCTAAAGAAGGGTAGCAAGTCTTTTTACAAATGCCTTACCAGTGTTTCACTTTCAAAGCTTGAGCTTCATCACCAATGTCCTACAACAAAACTCTTCCAAAATCAACAGATAAAATCTCGACCTCTTCAGAAGAAAGCAGCAACGTATCTATAGTGAATTATCTGTATGAGAAAACATGACAGTATATGTACTTCTTACATAGTCTGGAATATGAATTCAAGGCCTAGTATTCTATTCTCAAATCAGGAACAGCTCCTCTGTTTTGCGACAAAGCACACATAAAGACATTTACCGTCATGACGAAGCACAGATTCAGATCCAAAACAGCTGAAAATCTAATTTTGAAAATAAAATAGACTTCACAATGTCAAGCAATACAAATTCAAGATTCTCTACTATAATGAGCTAAAACCTTTTTCAATGCACCCCCAGTAATAGTGGACAGAACAGCCGAGAAGGCTCCCTGTATTAAAGCCAGAATTCAGATTATGTAGAAGGCAATGTAACCTGGAATAATACCTTCTGAAGCTGCTTCTCCAGGTAGAGCCAGTGTTATCGATGACAATGTCAGCCTCGGACCTAAAATTAAACACCCTTTTTGAGTTAGCACATTTTCACTGTTTGTCTAGCATTATTCCAATTATTGTCACTTTAGATTAGATTTTCTATGAGATAAATAATTATTTGAGTGTTTTCTTCCTTTATTGATAAAAATTATACATATTATGAATATTTAAACTCAAAAATAAAATATACAAATGGTATTAGATACTACAAAATACGTATTAAACTAATAAACTTCACAATTCATATTGATTCATTTTAATTTCATTCACCTAAAGTTTTTTAAATTAATTAAAATATTTAAATAGAATTTATAGATTTACCCACAGCAATACGCGGGCATTATACTAGTAATAGGCTAATAGCTATGAGATTTACCTAGACATAGCAGCTGCTATACAAGGAATCAAGAGCCTGCATGTAAACAACAGCCAAACAGAGGAGGATTTAGCACGTCATTACATCCGATCTCGAGGAAGTTCATGCTTAACGTACTCAAAATACCATAAGAAATAAAATATTTTTAGAATTAATATATTTAAATGATGTTTATTTATTTATTTATTAATTTAATATTAATATTTTATTAATATTAGATTAATTTCTTGCTACAAGATAATAAAAAGCCATATATATACTTAATAATATTAACAACGAACACAAAAAATATGTTTATGTGGCTCGATGATTTAATATTTTCTGTAATAAATTTAAAAATTTTAAAAAGATATTAATTTTTAATAATGTTATAGTAAAAGACAAGATTACTCGGATAAAAACAAATACAAGATATAATTATGTTATTAATGAACTGAATCATTCAGTAAATAATGTAAATATAGATAGATATATAGATAAATAGATAAGTTATATTGATATATTTTAATTACTAAAATGTTATAAAATAACTACGATGGCTACTAAAATTTAATTAACATCATGATATACTATTTTACCAAAACTTCTTACTATATATATTAATTCATCTATTCCTTTTATTTTCTATTCTAATTGCCCGATTCTCCTTGAGAGTTTCCACCGGGCACTAGCTAGAAGGCCTCATTAGTGAAGCTCCACATCGCTCAATGGCAGCTTGATGAAATTGATTATAAGAATGAACAGCAGAAGCGCATCTAGTGTAGTGGTATCATAGTACCCTCCCACGGTACTGACCGGGGTTCGATTCCCCGGATGCGCATTTATATACATGTTATTTTTTGTTTTTTATTCTCTTCGATTCCATGGATCTCAGAATTTCTTATACGCAAAAGGGTGAAAGAATCAATCACTCACTGTTGACGGCTGCGGCTTTCTTATACATTGATTTGCTAAAGAACACCAGTTTTGGGGCTGCTTCCCCCGCACATGTCATGAGAACATTCCAAGAGCTGAGCCCCATGATAAACAAGATAATCAATCTCCTAAACAAATGTGCTTCTCCAACTCACATCCACCAAATCCAATCCCAAATCATCCTCCATCATCTCCATTCCAACACCACACTTGCCTACCACTTCATTACTGCCTCCCAAAACTTTTCCCTCTTACGCTCATCCTTACCCCTCTTCTTCACCCACCTCCATAGACCCCATGTTTTCATTTGCAACACTCTCATCAGAGCCTTCTCTCGTATCCATGACCCTCACATTCCTTACTCAATTTACATCCACATGCACTACAACTCTATCCTTCCTAATAACTACACCTTCCCTTTTCTTTTCAAGTCCTTGTCGGACTGTAGGGACTACCTCAAATGCCAATGTGTTCATGCCCATGTCATAAGATTAGGTCATTTGAATGATATTTATGTCCAGAACTCTTTGCTTGATGTCTATGCTTCGTGCGGTTACATGGGGTTGTGCCGTGAAGTGTTTGATGAAATGTCTGACAGAGATGTTGTGTCGTGGACTGTTTTGATTATGGGGTACAGGAATGCTAAGAATTATGCTGATGCTTTAATTGCGTTTGAGAAAATGCAATATGCGGGCGTGGTGCCTAATCATGTTACTATGGTGAATGCATTGGGTGCGTGTGGGAGTTTTAGAGCGATTGAAATGGGTGTTTGGATACATGATTTTATAAGTAGGAATGGATGGGATTTGGATGTGATTTTGGGAACTTCTTTGGTTGAAATGTATTTGAAATGCGGGAGGATTGATGAAGGGTTGAATGCTTTTAGAAGCATGAAAGAGAAGAATGTTTTTACTTGGAATGTTGTAATTCAAGGGCTAGGTTTTGCTAAAAGCGGGCAGGAAGCTGTTTGGTGGTTCAACAGAATGGAGGAAGAAGGATTCGAGGCGGATGAAGTCACTTTGGCTAACGTGCTTAATGCTTGCATCCACTCAGGGTTGGTTGATATGGGTCGACAGATATTTAGTTCTTTGATCAATGGAAATTATGGATTCTCGCCTAGTGTGAAGCATTATGCATGTATGATTGACCTCTTGACACGCGCCGGTTGTCTTGATGAAGCTTTCAAATTAATCAAAGAAATGCCTTTTGAACCCTCGAAGTCTATCTGGGGATCATTTCTGACTGGTTGTAGAGCTTGTGGCAACTTAGAATTAAGTGAGCTTGCAGCTAAGAAGCTTGCGGAACTGTAGTCAGATAATGGCACTTTGTTTCTTCTATCTAATTTATATGCTGAGGTGAGAAGATGGAGTTATGTTTCAAAAGTGAAGGAGGTAATGAAAGAAAGGGAATTTGAGAAGGACTTGGTTGTAGTTCTGTTGAATCTGGCGCCTGGAACATGATTATGAATTGCTCATGCAAGGAGTCTCTTTGCCTTTTCATGCACAGAAATAGCATCCACTTCTGTGCACTATAGATATTTGTTGTGTCGAACCAAGCCATGTCTAATGTGATCTTGATGCACCTGTCAACGCTTTGTCGTTGACAAAGACTGACTTTAAGGACTGATTTTTACTGTCCGACGGTCTAATAGTTATAAGACACTGAAGCCACCGGCAACTTTTTGCAGCAAGCCTTACTTAACTCTCCACCTGCCATTGGCATTCTGAATTCATTACAGGTAAATGATATTTCAATATTTCACGCTTGCTTAAAATCCTTTACTTATTTATCTTTCAGATAAGTAGAAAAAAACGCTCTTTATTTTAAACTGGTCACTGCACGGGGTCTATCCTAGGGCTATGAATGATCCATCCATTTCAATGACTTTTTTGAATGGCAAATCTTTTGTTGGTTCAGGTTAACAATTAGCATCAGGAACTGTTCCTAATAGTCTTCAACCCTTTATGTTCGGAGGCTGGAACTTGACCAGATCGTTGCATCATCCTGAGAAACAGATGCTACATGGTGACAGAACTTCGGGATTTTAAGAAACGCATTGTCGCACTCCCTCTTGACAGAACATTGTCTGGTGACCTTGTAAACAATGAGTGCATGACGTGGTCAATCTTCCAGGGAAGATTCATTTGGGTATGTGTCAGGAAGTCGAAATGGTGTTGTGGATGGGCCGAAAAACTATCCTACCATTTTTAAATACATTAAAATAATAATATTTTTTAATTTTTAAAATTTATTTTTAACATTAACAAATTAAAACAATCTAAAATTACTAATAAAAAATAATTTAAAAAATAAATAAATAAATTTTGGTAAAAAACCAACCCACCCGCCAAACAAGATCTCATGAATGTGTTTTATTGAAATGGTTCTGAAGGAGGTTTATTTTCATGGGTGTGATTCAAATCCATGAAAGCAATAGATAGGGAGAGTTATTAAGTATAAAGCTTAAAGGTACGAAGAAAATATTGTTTCTCCAACATTCATTAGTATTGTGAATTACAATATTTTATTTTTTGCATTTTGGTTCCTTTTTTTTCTTTGGTTTCTTTTTTTTTTAGTTGTTATATAATATGTTTATAGGAATTTAGAGTTAATAATTTATTTTAATTTACCTTTTATATGGTTATCAATGTATCGAAAAAATATCCCGATATCAGGTTGGTTTCAGAAAAATATCTCAACATCGCGATATAATCTATTTTCTTAAAAAGAAATAGTTAAATAAAAAATGATTTGAAAAAAAAACTAGGATATTAAACTTTGTGGAGTCAATAACCCGGTTTGCAAGTTTGGTGAGGTAACCCTAGTTATTCCAGTTTGCGGGTTTAGCAGTAGTTTTTCTTTTACTAATTTAACTCGATTATGTGATCATCTATTTTTTTTTATCATATAGTTAAGAAAAAAATAGTTTTGAAAAAAAAATCATGTTATTAAATTTTAGAAAGTTCATGGGCCTATGACTGGTTTAACAAGTTTAACTTTTATTTTTTTCTTTTTTTTTTAAATTCATTTTTTTAGACTCCATCCTTTAATATTTGATTGATTGAGAATTGAGTTTTATAATTTGTTTTATTTTGCATTTTATGAGAATATCGCAATCTTAAAAAAAAATAGTATTGATTTAACGTTCGATTTTGCAATCGTTTATTTTTGTTATCATATAGTTAAATAAAAATTAGTTTGGAAGAAAAAAAAACAAGTTATTAATCCTAATGGATTCCATTAACTGATTTGCAAGTTTGACGTGTTGACCTAGGTTTCCCGATTCACGGGTTTACCTATCAAACCTGATATGTTTGTTTTTTAGTTTGTGATCCTTTAATTTTTTTTTATTATTTCATTCTTCTACAATATTGGATTGGTTAGGAAATGAAATTCATGATTTATTTTTTTCTACTTTCTATAGGATTACCATGATCTCAAATAAATATTTTTTTAGGGTTGATACTCGATTTTGCAAGCATCTGATTTTATTATAAAATTAAATAAAAATAATTTACAAAAACAACAAAGTTATTAAACTCATTGAAGTCTATGATCCAGATCACAAGGTGACCGAAGTCGATTTAATTTGGCATCGTCTCAATATTAAAAAATAAATTATCGTTTTAAATTTTTTAAAAAAGTTATGTCATGTTTTTACCGATCATTCATGTTGTCTTTAAATCCGTTAAATTAAATTATTCAAATTTGATCAGCCCCTACGCGGTTTAATTCAAAACTTAAAGTAATTAAAGAGTCAAGTCAATATGTTTTAAAATTAAACTACTTAAAAAAAAATAATACTCTTAATATATTTTTAATTTTTTTTTAAAATAATCTGATCCGAAACCGAAATGAATTGCAACGGCAAAGAAGTAGTCTTTCCCGAATTCCGGTTAACGGTGCTGGTCATCCTATTATTCTCGGAGCAATCATTTTGTTTAATGGATTTGCACTTGTTGTTCACTTCTCTTGTTCCCAGACTTCACTAATCCTACGGGTCTATGGACCCATCACCCACCAATGGTGCTACCATGCTCGTATCATTTTGTTTTATCCTCTGTTCATGCACTTACTCCGACTGGGGAGATAAAACAAAATTACTCTTTATCTGTAATGCAAACGTAGCCGTCGCTCCCTTTCATCCTTTGTTTAGACAATCAATGATAATTTTAACTAAACAAAGGGTGAAAGAAAAAAGCTTAAGATCACAATAATCCCTTATGTGCCAATTGAAATTAGATGGTCGATCGAGTTTTCAGCAATGAATACCAATTATGTTGGTGTGGGTACATTTACTGTAGCAATGATGGTTTCAAAACCATAGAATAGTTTTTGCAGAAACCAAATTAATATTCTACGACAGCCACATGGGGCAATCCCCCACAATTTTGCTAAATTGTTTCGAAGCTTCAATGCATTAAGATCACAACCAACGCATATTCGTCAAAATACTTGAAATAAAACAACAGAACCCTCTTCAAGTTTCATTTCTCACCAAAATTCATGCCCTCTGCCACTTTCTTAAAAGCTGGCCTAGAGGAAATGTCCTCCCACCATGCCTTAACATGCGGTCGCTCATTTACCACCGAAGCTGCGGGGGTCTTCATGAGATAATACGCGTATGGTAGGTGGTGAAGGTCAGCCAAGCTGTAGAAATCTCCAGCAAGGTACTTGGTGCTAGTCAGCTTAGCTTCATATATGTCAAGCACTTTTCCTAGCTTCTCTAAGTTGGTGTCAATGATTGTTTGATCAGGTAAATTGCCTTGAAGTGGAGCCACTAAGAATTGAAAGATAATCGGTGCTATCGCAGGGTGGAATTGTTGGGATTCTACCTCTGTCCAAACCTTCACCAGTGCAGCTTCTTTGATGTTTTGGTGCCTTATAAGATCGTAGCCAGTTTCCTTGAATCTTTCAGCAACGTACGATGTGATTGCTCTAGATTCTGGTAAAGACATCAAACATTGCCGTCAAGTTATTATAAAGAGACCTTAAGATGGCTATGGACTAAAGAGTTAATGCTTCCACCAAGAAAAGAAACTCCATAATATCGTACATAAACTCAGTTAAGAGTCTTCGAACTACAAGCCAATCTTATGAAGACATGCTTTGGCGTAGGACCAGCAATGAGCTGACCAGTCAACTGTTCAAAACCTTATCGTCCAGTTACACCCTAAAGTCTGCCCCATCAATTAATCTTGGTCCAAAACAGAGCACCTAAGAACACATACTAGCCACTGGTTTGCAGGTCCAAGTAATTAGACAATTTATTGATTCTTGCTAAGATTGCATGAGATACTACAATTATAATCTGTTAAATACATTCATTTATTGCACCAGAGAAGCCATATATATAACCATTTTGTGGATTAACTAGTTAATCCCCTGATCACTGTGATTAGGGATAATCAAGTGGGATTATGACTTATAAAGCGTCTTGCTACCCTACAGATCATTGATATGATCATGTTAGATCGTGGCGAAACAAACCAGTCGTTTTAATCGCAGTTTATCAATGTATGGGTGGAGCAGAGGCACCCTATTGAAATATATAATAATATCAGATGTAGAGCAAGTTGATTATTTCACAAACAAAGTGTAGTCGCCTGTTGTGTTAGTGAATAAATCATGGCTTACCAAATAAAGTAAGATCATCATCTTCAAGTGCTGGAATCTGACCAAAGGGCTGCATGCATGTAAAATACAATTCATTAACAGTGAAGGACGGTGGAATCAGATACCAACACAAAACAAAATGAAAATTCGGAGCTTACATTTTTGGCTAGGAAAGGAGGCTGCTTGTGTTCGCCGGCGAAAAGATCAACTATGACAAGCTCAAAATCTAAGTCCTTCTCATGCAGACAAGTCAGAACACGAGAGGTGCAAGTGGACATGGGTGCTCCATACAACTTAAGCGCCATTGATGAAGACAGAGCAATAGATTTCACTAATAATTTTTTTCTTTTTTTTTAAAGATGAAAGAAAACCAAACTCCTTCACTCCTCTTATACTAGTTACCTGCTGCCTGGCTAGTTACTTCTTTTTTTGGCTTTTCTACCAAGTTAGCTACTGGCTTCTCTGAGATGCATGTGCTCGCTGTAGTTTCTCTCTGTGTTTTCCTTGTTCTTGTTCACGGGAAACGTGTAAGCCTGCCGGTCAATCTTTCAAGAACAAGAGTTTTGACTAACTGGATTAAAAAAAAATTATAATAAAAAAAAAATGTGAGTACTGGCCAGTTCATTATCTTGTTTAATCTATGATTTTTTTTTTCTTAATGATAGTTTAATCTATGATTTTGAAAGAGTGTTTGACGCCTTTTCAACCGTGCTGGTTTTTAATCCTAAAGTATTTTGGAAAACATTATATATATTCTTAATTATAAATTGGGGTAAAAAACGAGTGAAAAAAATAAAATTGTTTTTCCACGTGGATATTTCACTATTTAAATAAAATAAAATTATATTTTAGAGAATCCTTCAGATTTTGTCTTGTCATGGACCAAACCTGACGTTAATCTGAGATTGTTTTTCACTGAATATCACATGGGAGAGTTATGCTAAATTTCATGCATACGCTCGGTGCTCTTTTGTGCAAATATTTATTTATTTATATATATAAAGCTAGTTCGCAAGATTCTGCTCGGTGAGTAAAAATAAAAATGAAGGAATTTTTCTGAATAATATTAATGCAAAAGCAATGTGAATTCATCCTGTATATACAGAAATTAACATGTTATGCTAGTTGTTTAAAAATTAAAATTAAAATTAAAAAAAAATTATTACACGAATAAAAATAATGGCGTGAGCTCGTCAGATAAACAATGGGATGATTATGTCACTCTTACCAGATGACAGAAGAGCAGCATTGACCTCTGTCTTCCGAGGCACATGGGCAATGAGAACTAAAGCTTTGATGCTCTTTAAGATTTAATTACCAGTATTAACTATTAAGTGTGGCTACGGGTAAATACATTAATAATAAAATAATAAATAATAATAATAATAATAATTAGGAATAGCTGGTTAAGATTTGATCCAGTCAAACCGCAATTCCCAGTGCATTATTATTAAAATGCCTGTCAGCATCCATCTTGAGATTTGCTCTCCCTCTTTTTTCTAATGTAAGTGGCCAAAAAGCAAGGTTTTATCGACCGATGGAAATCAATTTATGAGCGAATATGCTCTCACTCTACTTAATTTAATTCTTATAAAACTTGTATACACTCACTAATCTCAATGTAGATATTTTTTTTTTTTACTGAATTGGAAAAGTGGATTTAATTTTGATGTATGAATGATGGCACGAAGTTTTTGAACTTGAAAGGGAAAAAAAAAGATCGGAGAAAGAGAGAAGTGGTGTGCTACTTCAATATATGAGAAGTAATCTCATTTGGCAGTGGGTATAGTTATAACATCATGGAATCTTGTCCTTTGAAATCTTGTGGAAGCAGGGGCTGAATTCATTGGAACGATTATGGGCAAGAGCACCATTTGTTTGATCCGACACAGAACCTTTGTTCACCGGCTAGAATGAAACTTATCCTCAAAATATATGAAAAAGAAGGAAAGGAGAACAAGTGTTGAAGTCTTGAGGCAATTTGTTGCGATTATTTACCATGGTTTAATGGGTTAACCCGAGATTTTAACAGGATTTTATATTATACGAACTCAAAAACATAATTCATCTAGTCAAATCCGAATATGAAGTCCTGATTTTTTTTTTTTTAATAAACTCCAAAATATAAATTAATTTATGAATTCATAGCCTTTTATATTTGTTGTATAATTTATAAACTTTTAAATACGGAATAATTATATCAGACTTCATGCTCTCTCTATATATATTTTTTTATTCTATATCCATACGAATCTACCGTGTGACTCGGAACTCGATGTCTGGGCGAGGAGGGAGGACTGTATCAGTAGACAGAAAACAAAATGAGTGTGTGGGCCTCGCTCGGCCCAAGCCAAAAGTAAAAAGGCAGCAGGAACGGAAGATACCTGTACGGCGTTGTATTTAAATGATATAAGCCACCAAAAGATGCGCCGCATATGGATCTGCCCATCTCATTTTAGATACGGTAGGCATCGAGCCACATAGTTCACACGTGCTGGTGGGGAAGGAGTCGGTTTTGAGCAGCAGGTGCTGAGATTTGACAGCAGAGTACGTTTTATTCCACAAAGGTATGTATGGTTACTATTTTTTAAAAAAATGTTTTTAATTATTTAAATAATATTATTTTTTTCAAAAATCATTTTTAATATCAATATATTAATATAATCTAAAAACAAAAAAAAATTAATTTAAAACAAAAAAAACATATAAAAATTTTAAATTTTTTTAAAAAATATTTTTAAAAAGTAAAAATAAAAAGTAATTAATACAATGCACAGTTATAAGCCTTCAGGGTTCAGCCTTTCTCAAGCCTTAAAGAACGAAGCAGGGTTATGAGTTTCTTTGAGTTTTACTGGGAAAAGTGGTTATCGTGCAATAATTATAAAAGCGTAGAACAAGTTTGGTTCAGTTTCAAATGATTGGAGTTGTATTTAGACTTGCAAGACACAGATATTAAATAATGTCATTAAAACACATTAGATCACTCTTTAACAAAGTAGAATTGTGATTTTAAATTCAATGGATTTTTGGGGAGAGAGTAGAATTTGGTTATCAGCACTTTCCAAAACGAAACCATTTGCATGTTGAACAAGGAATGGGAGGAGGTGGGGCAAGAGAAGCAACGCCTGAACTGAGATCTACTGATAATGTCAAGCCAGGCCTGAGAGAACATGTACAATTTACTGGTTTGTGCCTTCTCAAGCCACACATCCAAATATGCGTTTTCCTAATCCATCCTGCAAAATCGGACAGTTAATATGAAAAGAGAGATGCCATTTTAACATAATTTGCGATTCAAAATGGCTTCCACATTACATTAAATCATCTCATTCTTTTTCCCTTTCTTTTTGCATTTTTTTCACGTACTTTACATTTTTATAGTTGCATATTTACAGCATAATAAAGCCATCTGGATGAGGCAATGCGGGGAAATAGCGAAAAAGGGAGAAAAAGACATGTATTTTCAAAGTGAAGACGAGATGCCTTTTTATAAGATTGCTTCTGGCGGGTTCAAGAAGTTGTGATATTCCAGCTGAGTCATCTCTCCACCATTCACAGGGTCATACTGACATCGATAGAAACTGCAATCACAACCAACTCTGTCAACAATTTTATTCCACCTGTTTCTTTTATCATGGAATTAACTTATCGAGCAAGAAAATCTTAATGGCTAGAAGCAGACACCATTACAGCGAGGAGAGGCAGGGTGAGAGTAGGGGGCGAATGTGGAGACCAGAGAAAGAGCATTGGGGGAAGAGATTGGGGGAAAAAAAAGAAGAACAAAGGCTAGACTGGAGCGCGACTTTATAGGGAAAATTCCCAAGAAAAAACTGGCACTTCCATCCCCCCCGCCCCAACCCCCCTAAAAAAAAAACCTGATTTATCTTGAAGGCTTTTTCAACAGGGGGGAGGTTGGTTCTCCTTTTCAGGCGGTGCATTAACAGAACATATAGGTTGTCTGGAAATTACCATGGAAGCTGTAACTTATTCACAGAAACAAATTCTACCCATCACTATAAGAAGAAATTTATAGCAAAATGAAATGAAATCAACGTAAAACTTCTACAGCAGTAGAATAGAACACATGCATTATTTTCTCACCTTCCATCCAAACCAAGGATAACCACTGTATTCTTTTGGTGACCAAAAGCAACAATGTACTGAGAACCCTCAGGCAAGTGAAACTGAGCCACTGACCACTCTGAGCTAAAATACTTCGGTAAAACTCCTGCAGATGAAATCATAATTAAAATACAGAGACAAAATAATGCATGTATAAATTGTCCTGATACTGCAGTGGGGATTGGAAAATAAAAACTTTTTCAGTGGATAGATGTAAACACCCACTTGCTGT
>Ga0307510_10000691_pt1 | contig 34536 bp, 34 predicted proteins | sample 12_EM_MG_FD_207224 | JGI IMG/M metagenome (GOLD analysis project Ga0307510, IMG submission 207224) | Populus trichocarpa ectomycorrhiza microbial communities from riparian zone in the Pacific Northwest, United States - 12_EM | ecosystem: Host-associated > Plants > Roots > Unclassified | place... | reverse complement strand
TGCCAGCGAACGCGGTGCATCAGTCGATATTTATGCCAACTGATAGTCCGCTTTCGCGAGCAGGCTCGCTCCCACATTGGGTTTATGCGGCAGCCTGTTGTGGCTCTGTGACGCTGCGATCCTTGCTCAACAACCCCAGCACCACCGCCGCCGACACCAGCGTGATGACCGTCAGGATGTGCAGCAGATACTGGAACGCTGACGCATACCCTTCCACCAGACGCCCGTTGGCCAGCCCCGGAACAGTATTGATCGCATGCGCCATATCACCCGTGGTCACCCGGTGCGCGGTCTCGGCAATCAGCGACGCCTCGGCACTGACTGTCACCGCGTGTACGGCACTCGACAGATCAGCGTGCAGCAATGACGCCAGCACCGCCGCGACAATCGCCAATGCAATTCCCTCACCCGCCACTCGCACGGTGCTGAAGATGCCCGCCGCCATGCCTGCGCGCTCTTTCGGCACGACACTGACCGACAAACCATCCATCAGCCCCCACGGCAAACCGGCGCCAATGCCGATCAGCAGCATCGGCACCACCAGCGCAAATTTCGCGTCACCGACGTTGTACAGGCTCAGCCAATGCAGGCCCACGGCAGCAATCAGGAACCCCGCGCCAGACAAGATGCCAGCGGAAACAAAACGCGCCAACGAGGCCGCCAGCATCGGCACCACCAGCATCGGTGCGGACAACGCCAGTAGCAGCAGACCGGCATCGATTTCGCTCAAGCCCTCAACGCCGATGAAGCGCAGCGGCAACATCACCACCAGCACGATGTAGCAGAAACACGTGCCGATCGGCAGCATCTGCACGCCAATGAATCGCGGATAACGGAACAGGGTCAGATCGAGCATCGGCCGTTCGACACGCGTTTCGACGATCACAAAAGCTGCCAGCAACAACGCCGAAGCGCCCAATAAAGTGATCACCAAAGGACTGTCCCAACCACTGTCCGGCGCCTGGATCAGGCCAAACGTGAACAACGCCAGCATTGCGCTGAACAGCAGCGTGCCCGGCCAGTCCAGCCCCTTGGCATCGGGGTCGCGGGTTTCGCGCATGCGCGGCAGACCGAAGACCATCGCAATCATGCCGATCAACGCGGTAAAGACAAAAATCGCCCGCCAGTTGAAAGCCTCGATCAGCGCACCCGCCACCAACGGCCCGAATGCCAGACCAATGCCGAACGTCGTGCCAAGCACGCTGTAAGCGCGAGTCCGGGCATGCCCTTCGAACTCTTGCGCCAACGCCGCCGAACCGCTGGCCAGCGCCGCCGCCCCAGCCACACCTTGTACGGCGCGCAACACATCCAGCCAGAACACCGACGGCGCCAGACTCTGCGCAAACGAGGCAGCGGTGAACAGCAACATGCCGAAGGTGAACAGGCGTTTGCGTCCGTGAACATCAGCCAATGCGCCGGCGGCCATCAGCAAACTGCCGAACGTCAACATGAACGCGTTGGTGATCCAGGTCAGCGCCACCGGGCTGCCGCCCAGATCGCGGCCAATGGACGGTGTCGCCACCGCACCGCCGGTAAAACTGAGGGGCAGGACCAGAGCCGAGAGGCACACGGCCGCGAGTATGAGCAACTTGTCGCGCGTTCCGTGCGGCTGGGTCATAGCGTTCATCATTCCATCCCTTGAGCAATCAAAAAGCTGCGTCGCGCAGCGAATAAGGCGCGAAATACACAGAAAAATCCACCGAAGTTTGCGCACGAAAGAGATGAGAGCGAGCAACCTCGCTCTCACAGCTCAGGCGTTCAGTTGGCGAAGTCGGTGGACAGCGCCAGCTCATTCCACTCGGCCAACTCCTGCGCCACCAACCGATTCTTCGCCTCCATCCGCGCCACCGTATCGCTGCCCAGCGCCAGGCGCAGCGGCGGGGTCGGTGCATTGACCAGCGCCAGCATCGCCTCGGCAAACTTCTGCGGATCACCCGGTTGCGCATGGTTGGCCGCCTCGGCAAACGCACGCATCTTGCCAACGGTTTCGTCATAGTCCGCCAGCTCAAGCCGGGTTTTGATCAGGGACTGCTCATCAAGGAAATCCGTGCGAAAGAAACCCGGCTCGACCACCGTGGCTTGAATGCCCAGCGGCGTCAGTTCCTGATGCAATGCTTCGGTGATGCCTTCGACGGCAAATTTGGTCGAGCCGTAAACGCCCCAGCCCATGTATGCCTGATAACCACCGATCGACGAGATGTTGATCACCCGACCACTGCGTTGCGCCCGCATATGCGGCAACACCGCGCGGGTGACGTTGAGCAGGCCGAACACATTGGTCGCGAACAAGCGCTCGGTCTCGCTGGCGCTGGTTTCTTCGACGGCGCCGAGCACACCAAAACCGGCGTTGTTGATCAGCACATCGATACGGCCAAAACGCTTGATTCCTTCAGCAACCGCTTGGTGCGCTTCTTCCTCGCGGGTGACGTCGAGGCGCACCGCCAGCAGGTTCGGTTGCTCGCCGAGGCGGTCAGTGATGTCTTGCGGGTTGCGCGCGGTAGCGATGACCGCGTCACCGGAACGCAAGGCCTGCTCGGCGATGAGAATGCCAAAACCACGGGAAGCGCCAGTAATGAACCAGGTACGCATAACAACTTCTCCTGTTAGAAACCCTGACATGGGTGCCGGGCCCGTTTGATAAGTTGATGCGACTTTAAAGCCGTGCTACTGATGCGATAATCCCAACAATTTTGCATGACTTTGTGAAAGGCATTCACAGATGAAATCACCTTCGGCGGCGGATCTCAGCGTTTTCCTGTGCACCGCGCAGCACTTGAACTTCAGCAAAGCCGCCCTCGAACTCGGCCTGACCCCCTCCGCCCTTAGCCATTCAGTAAAGGCGCTGGAAAATCGTCTTGGCGTGCGCCTGTTCAATCGCACCACCCGCAGCGTGGCGTTGACCGAGGCTGGCGAGCGCCTGTACGCGCGATTGAAACCGGCCTTTCGTGACATCGACGATGCGCTGGAAGACCTCAACCATTTCCGCGACAAACCCTCGGGTAACTTGCGCATCACCTGCGGGCGGCAAGCCTGCGAACTGGTGCTGCTGCCGATTGCCAGTGAGTTTTTGCAGGTGTACCCGGACATTCGTCTGGAAGTGGTCGAGAGCGATGCGCTGCTGGATATCGTCGCGGGCGGTTTCGATGCCGGCGTGCGCTTCGGCGATCGCCTGGAGGCCGACATGGTGTCGCTGCCAATTGGCCCGACAATGCGTTCAGTGGTGGTTGGCTCACCCGCGTTTTTCAAGCGCCATGCGGCACCGCAAAAACCCGAGGACCTGCACGGACTGCCGTGCATCCGCCACCGCTACCCCAGCGGTTCGATGTATCGCTGGGAGCTCGAGCGCGGCGGCATTGCCCAGGAAATCGAAGTCAACGGCCCGCTGACCCTCGGCGATGTCAGTCTGATGGTCGGGCCAGCGCTGCAAGGAGTTGGTCTGGCTTATGTGTTCGAAGACATGGTCAGCGAGCACCTGGCCAGCGGGCGTCTGCTGCAAGTGCTGGGAGACTGGTGCCCGCACTATCCGGGTCTGCACTTGTACTACCCGAGCCGCCGTCATGTGCCGGCGGCACTGAAGGCGTTTATCGACTTCGTGCGCAACCGGCACTAGCGCTTACAGGTACTTCAGCCAGGCGATGTCGCGGCGACGGGCCTTCAACGCCGAGAACCAGCGCACCGCCGGGAACAGCGCAATCGCCAGAAAAACGGCCGCCAGCCAGATCGCCGAGACGGACGAAAAACCGAAATAGCTGCCCTGATTCATCCCGAACAGGGCCACGCCGATCAGGTACAACACCTTCAACGCGTACAGATGCAGCAGGTAGAAAAACATCGGTGCCGAACCGAAAACGGTTAGCCAGCGAATCCAGCGACGATCCTGTAACCGCTCGAACGCCAGTAGCAGCAACAGCCCGACGCTCACCGTCAGCGCGATAAACAGCAACGACGGTGGGTACTTGGTGATGTTGAAAAAACTCATCAGGGTTTGCAGCAGCGTGTCACCCACGGCCCATGGTTTCTCGCCATAACCGTTGATCAACCGCAACCCGACAAAACCCAGCAGTCCGGCGCTACCCGCAATCAGCAGATGCTGTTGACGAAACCCCGCTTCAACGCCGCGAGCAAACCACGGCCCCAGTGCATAACCGAGAACGATCACACCAATCCACGGCAACAACGGATAGGAGGTACGCAAACGCAGATTTTCGCTGACGTCGATCCAGCCACGATCATGCAAAATCGCCCAGGGCACATGCAGCGCCGACTCAATCGGAAAGTGCACCGCGTCGAGCAGGTTGTGTCCGGCGATGATCGTCAGGCTCAACGTCAGCAACAACCAGCGCGGCAGCCAGACCAGCAGCGACAAGGCGATCATGCTCAAGCCGATGGCCCAGATCACTTGCAGATAAATTACGCTCGGCGGCAACTGGAAGGTCCACGCGAAGTTCACCAGCGTGAACTCCAGCACCACCAGAAACAGACCGCGCTTGAACAGAAACGCACTGACATCGGCCTTGCCCGCGTACTTTTCACCGAACAACCACGCCGACAACCCGGTCAGCAAGACAAACACCGGCGCGCACAGATGCGCCAGAGTGCGGCTGAAAAACAGTGCCGGCTCGGTGCTGGCAATGTCCATCGGGTCACTGACCTGGCGGTGCAGCAAAAAGGTTTCGCGCACGTGATCCAGCAGCATGAACAGAATCACCAAGCCTCTGAGGGCATCAATGGACAGCAGCCGGCCAGTGGTCAATGGGGCAGAACGAGGGAGCACAATCGTCATAAGCGTTTCGCAATCGAAAGGAAAACAACAGGGGCCACAAGGGCTACCCCTTAAAATTTGCGTTACCTTATAACATCAGAAAACAAAATCCAAACCCGGATCGACCGCGATATTCGGAAAAAAACCAGCTGATCGCGCCGCGCCATTTGCCCAATAGCCTCAGGCTTCTATAGTGATCAGGTCTCCCTTGCCCTTGCGGCCTGCTGTCGAGCGTTGTCCATGGTCAACACCGAACACCTGATCATTTGCGAGCACTGCGACTGCGTGTACGAAAAAGCCGTGCTGGCCAAACACCAGAAAACCTCGTGCGTGCGCTGCGGCGGCGTCCTCCAGCGTTTCAACGGTCTGAGCGTCGAACAGCGTTTGGCCCTGACATTCACGGCGGCGATGCTGTGGCTGTTCGCCAACTTCTATCCGGTGATGAGCATCAGCCTCAAAGGCCTGAAAAACAGTGCGACGCTGTGGGATTCGGTGCTGGCGCTGAGTCAGGGACCGATCACCTTCATGGCGATGGTCGCGGCGATTTCGATCATCATTGCCCCGGCGTTTCAACTGGTGCTGCTGGTCTGGGTGCTGAGCTTCGCGTTGTCCTCCCGACGCGCGCCGGGCTTCAAGCTGTGCATGCGCTGGCTGGAAACCCTGCGGCCGTGGAGCATGCTCGAAGTGTGCCTGCTGGGGGCGATGGTGGCGGTGTTCAAACTGGCCGGATTGCTCGACGTGTTGCCCGGCATCGGCCTGTTCGCGCTGGCCGTGCTGAGCTTGATGATGATCAGGATTGCCGGCCGCGACATCCGCGACCTCTGGGACATTTTATGAAACGGCCACCGACCGCCAGCGAACTCAATCTGTGCTTGTGCCACAGCTGCGGACTGGCCTGCGACATGACCGACGAGCCGCATGAATGTCCGCGTTGCGACGCGCCGCTGCACCGACGCAAGACCAACTCACTGACTCGTACCTGGGCCTACATGCTCGCGGCGCTGGCGTTTTACGTGCCGGCCAATCTGCTGCCGGTGATGAACACCACCATGCTCGGCAGCGGCGCCGACAGCACGATCATGAGTGGTGTACTGGAGTTCTGGGAGCACGGCGCGTGGGACATCGCCCTGATCATTTTCATCGCCAGTATCGCCGTGCCGGGAGTCAAGTTCGTCGCCCTCACGCTGCTGTTGATGACCGTGCAACGCGACAGCGCCTGGGCGCGCAAGGAGCGCTCGAAGCTGTACCGCTTCGTCGAGCTGATCGGCTATTGGTCGATGCTCGACGTGCTGGTGGTGGCGCTAGTCGCAGCATTGGTGAAGTTTCAGGCGCTGGGCGATATCGAACCACGACCGGGCATTCTGTTTTTCGGCCTGGTCGTGGTGTTTACCATGCTCGCGGCGATGAGTTTCGATCCGCGCCTGATCTGGGACAAGGACACGGGCGACACCCTCAGCGACGCTGAACCTCAAGCAACACCTGCAACGGATGACGCAGTGCCTGATCCGACTGGCGCTTGACCTGACTGCGGCACGAATAACCGGTCGCCAGTGCTTCGCCCTGCTCCGCCGGCGCGTCGACCTGACGGGCCCACGACTGCTCGTAGATCACCGCCGAGGTCTGGCGATTGCGCGCCTCGTGGCCGTAAGTGCCGGACATGCCGCAGCAACCGGTGGATTGTGTGGCCAGCTGCAAACCAGCGCGTTCGAACACCTGCTCCCACTGACGGGTCGCGGCCGGGGCGTTGGTTTTCTCGGTGCAATGGGCGAGCAGTCGGAACGTTACGGTTTTATCCTGCGCCGCCTGCTCCGGCATCACCTTGAGCAACCACTCCTGCACCAGCGCCACTTCCGGGCATTGCTGCATACCGGGGACTTTCAGGTATTCCTGGCGATACACCAGCGTCATCGCCGGATCGAGGCCCAACAACGGCACGCCCACATCGGCCAATTCGCGCAACTGTCGGGCATTGCGCAGTGCCGCGCGGTTGAACGCCGAGAGGAAGCCCTGCACATGCAATGGCTTGCCGTTGGCGCTGAACGGTGCGAGATACACCTGATAGCCAAGGCGCGAAATCAGCTCGACCAGATCGGCCAACAGCGGCGCTTCGAAGTAGCGCGTAAAGGCGTCCTGCACGATGACCACGCTGCGCTCGCGTTGCGCCTCGGTCAGCGCCGACAGAGTCGACACCGTCGCCGGTTGCACCTGCCAACGGCGCATCGCCGCATGGAAATCAAAACGACTGAGTAACGGCACGTCGATCATGCCGCCGACCCGTTCCAAGCTGCTGCGAACAAATGAAGCGCCCATCAAGCCGTTGTACAGCGCCGGAATCCGCGCCATGTACGGAATGCTGTACTCCAGCGAAGCAATCAGATAATCGCGTGCCGGACGCAGATAACGGCTGTGATACAGCTCGAGAAAGCGCGAACGAAACTCCGGCACATTGACCTTCACCGGGCACTGCCCTGCGCAGGATTTGCACGCCAGGCAGCCGGCCATGGCGTCGTAGACTTCGTGGGAGAAGTCTTCGGCCTGCGTACGGCTGTTGCGCCAGCGCTGCCACAAGGTGCTGAAAAACGCCGGTTTGCGAATGGCATCGGACAACACGTCGACACCCGCCTCGCCCTGCAAACGCAGCCACTCGCGAATCAACGAGGCGCGGCCCTTGGGCGATTGCGCACGCTCGCGGGTGGCTTTCCACGACGGGCACATCGCATCGTCAGGGTCGAAGTTGTAGCAGGCGCCGTTGCCATTGCAATGCATGGCGGCGCCGTAGTCCTGCCAGACTTTTTCGTCGATCTGCCGATCCAGTTCACCGCGCAAAGTCACTTCGTCGATTTTCAGCAGCGCCGCGCCGGTGTTGGCCGGGGTGGCAATTTTGCCCGGGTTGAACTGGTTGAACGGGTCGAACGCGGCTTTCAAGGCTTGCAGGGCCGGATACAGCTCACCGAAAAATGCCGGCGCGTATTCCGAGCGCAAGCCTTTGCCATGCTCGCCCCACAACAGGCCGCCGTAACGTTGGGTCAACGCGGCGACGCCATCGGACACCGGACGCACCAGCGCCGCTTGCTGCGGGTCTTTCATGTCGAGGATCGGCCGCACGTGCAGCACGCCTGCATCGACGTGACCGAACATGCCGTACTGCAAACCGTGGCTGTCGAGCAGGTCGCGCAGTTCTGCGATGTACTCAGCCAGATGTTGCGGCGGTACAGCGGTGTCTTCGACAAACGGCTGCGGGCGCGCTTCACCGGCGACGTTGCCGAGCAGGCCTACCGCACGTTTGCGCATGCCGTAGACCTTGTTCACCGCTGCGTGGCCGACCGCCAGCGTGTGGCCCAAACGCTCAACCGTGCGGTCGCTGCTCAAGTGTTCGACGAATGCTTCGACCCGGCGCTGCAAATCCTCCGGATCGTCGCCGCAGAACTCCACCAGATTGATGCCCAAGGTCGGGCGCTCGGCGCTTTCCGGGAAATACTCGGCGACGCCGTGCCAGACAATGTCCTGCATCGCCAGCAGCAAGACTTTCGAGTCGACGGTTTCGATCGACAACGGTTTGAGCGCCATCAAGGCGCGGGCGTCGCGCAACGCGTCCATGAACCCGGCGTAGCGGATGTTCACCAACATCGTGTGTTTGGGGATCGGCAACACGTTCAGACGCGCCTCGACGACAAACCCCAGCGAGCCTTCAGCACCGCACAGCACGCTGTTGAGGTTGAAACGGTTGTCCGCCTCACGCAGATGCGCCAGGTCATAACCGGTCAGGCAGCGGTTGAGATCGGGGAAACGCTCTTTGATCAGTTCACCCTGCTCATCAATGATCTGCCGCGCGCAACGGTAGACTTCACCGACGCGATCGTCGCGGGCGCACAGTGCTTCAAGTTCACTCTCTTGCAGTGGCTGGCCGTGCAGGCGCTCGCCACCGCGCAGGACCATATCGAGTTCAAGCACGTGGTCGCGGGTCTTGCCGTAGGTGCAACTGCCCTGACCGCTGGCGTCGGTGTTGATCATGCCGCCGACGGTGGCGCGGTTGGAGGTCGACAGTTCCGGGGCGAAAAACAGCCCGGCGGATTTCAGCGCAGCGTTGAGCTGATCCTTGACCACCCCGGCCTGCACGCGCACCCAGCGCTCCTCAACATTGATTTCGAGGATGCGGTTCATGTGCCGCGACAGGTCGACGACGATGCCATCGGTCAGCGATTGGCCGTTGGTGCCGGTGCCACCGCCGCGAGGGGTGATCACCACTTGCTGGTACGCCGGTTCGGCGATCAGTCGTGCGACCCGTGCCACGTCATCGGCATCCATCGGAAACACCGCGGCTTGCGGCAGGCGCTGATAGATCGAGTTGTCGGTCGCCAGCACCACGCGGCTGGCGTAATCGGCGCTGATTTCACCGCGAAAGCCGCTGTTCTTCAGAGCGTTGAGGAATTGTTGGTAATCGCTGGTCAAGACTTTCGCGGGGGACAGCTGGGCAATCATCGGTCAGGTTATCTCGGTCAAATCGGGCCGTGTGGCGGTGAACAGTTGTACGCAACGAATGATTGCGTCAGGCTCCGCCATCTCATGGTGCCCATGTTCATTGCTGGCGAACGCCGGGACAACCGTAAATTCGACCCGCTATTGATGACTTTTACGAATGAATCCGCGCACGCTCACCCCTTCCATGTCGTTATTGCTGGCTTTCGAGGCCGCCGCGCGCCATGAAAGCTACACCCGCGCCGCTCATGAACTGTCGCTGACGCAGAGTGCGGTCAGCCGCCAGGTGCAGATTCTCGAGAAAATGCTCGGCATGCGTTTGTTCAGCCGCGAAGGCCGGCAAGTGGTACTGACCGATGTCGGGCGCATGTATCAGCGCGAACTCGCCGAAGCGCTTGGGCAGATTCGCAGCGCGACGTTGCAGGCCATGGCATTTGGTTCGGGCATTCACAGTTTGCGCCTGGCGACGCTGCCGACCTTCGGTTCGAAATGGTTGCTGCCACGGCTAAAGGATTTCTACACCGCGCATCCGGGCATGACCGTGCATTTGCATTCGCGGATCGAAGCAATCGACTTCGATACCAGCGAAATCGATGCGGCGATCTGTGTTGGCGGCGGGGACTGGCCGGGATTGACTGCCCTGCCCCTGCATACCGAAGAATTGGTAGTGATCGCCAGCGCGCAGTTGTCCGACGCCGAACGCGATGACGCCCAACAGCACATCGCCGGGCAACTGCTGCTCAATGTCAGCAGCAATGCTCAGGCCTGGGCGGAGTGGTTCAGTCATCACGGCTTGCCGCACCGCAGCATGCGCATCGGCCCGAGTTTTGAAATGACCTCGCACTTGATTCAAGCGGTGCGGGCCAATATTGGCGTGGGGCTGGTGCCGCGAATTCTGGTTGAGGATGAGTTGTTGAATGGTGAACTGCTGCAACTGGGTGAACCAATTACCAGTCGCCGCAGCTATTACCTGGTATATCCGCCGCGCAATGAGAATTTGCCGTCGCTGAAAGCGTTTCGGGATTGGCTGCTAGAAACGTTGTAACCGTGAGGACGCCAATCGCGAGCAGGCTCACTCCTACAGTTGGAATGCGTTTCCCTGTAGGAGTGAGCCTGCTCGCGATGGCGTCAATTCAGACACCTCAAAATCTCGGCTTGATCGCCCTCCAATCCGGCTTGTAACGCTGCATCTGCCGCACATCATCACGCTGGCGAATCCCGCACGTCAGGTACTGATCATGCAGCTTGCCCAACTGATCATGGTCCAGCTCCAGCCCAAGCCCCGGCGCCCGAGTGATCTTCACGCAGCCATCGACAATCGGCAGTTTGCCGCCCTTGATCACTTCTTCGTCCGGTTCCTGCCACGGGTAATGGGTGTCACAGGCGTAATCCAGATTCGGCACCGCCGCCGCGACATGCGCCATCGCCATCAGGCTGATGCCCAGGTGCGAATTGGAATGCATCGACACACCAACGCCGAATACATCGCACATCTTCGCCAGCGTTTGCGTGTCGCGCAGGCCGCCCCAGTAATGGTGGTCAGCAAGGACGATCTGCACGCTGTTCTGCGCAACGCTGCGACGGAACTCGGCGAAATCGGTGACCACCATGTTGGTCGCCAGCGGCAGACCAGTGCGCTTGTGCAGTTTGGCCATGCCGTCGAGGCCCGGGGTCGGGTCTTCGTAATATTGCAGATCATCGCCGAGCAATTCGGCCATGCGAATCGAGGTTTCCAGTGACCAGTTGCCATTCGGATCGATGCGCAGCGGGTAGCCGGGAAAGGCTTTTTTCAGCGCCTTGATGCACGCCACTTCATGCTCCGGCGGCAACGTACCGGCCTTGAGCTTGATGCTCTTGAAGCCGTACGCCTCGATCATCCGCGCAGCTTGCGCAACAATCTGTTGTTCGCTGAGTGCTTCGCCCCAGTTGTCCGGTTTATAGGGCGAATCGACATGCTGCGCGTACTTGAAGAACAGATAGGCGCTGAACGGTACCTCATCGCGAATCGCGCCGCCGAGCAGGTCCACCAGCGGCACATTCAGGTAATGCGCCTGCAAATCGAGGAAAGCCACTTCGAACGCCGAATAGGCATTGCTCACCGCTTTATTGGCGTGGGAACCGGGGGCCAGTTCGGCACCGGCGAGACTGGCAGGTTTGTTCGCGGCAACGGTCGCCTGGACGATGGCGCGCAACTGGTTGAGATTGAACGGGTCGAGGCCGATCAGTTGCGCCTGCAATTGCTGCTGGATCGCCAGCGCCGGGGCATCGCCATAACTTTCGCCGAGGCCGATGTAGCCGTTGTCGCTTTCGATCTCGATGATCGAGCGCAAGGCGAAGGGTTCATGAATGCCGCTGGCGTTGAGCAGCGGCGGATCACGGAAGGCAATCGGGGTCACGGTGACTCGGGTGATTTTCAAGATAACGCTCCTGACAGATCAACAATCAATTCAATGGCTCGCGGCCGGGCTGGCCGTCACAACAACGGCGGTCTCGTCATGGGGCTTTGCCAGGGATTTACCCTTGGCACCCGGCGCGGTGCGGGCGAAAAAGATCACTACCGCAGCGATCAGCGACGTCGCCGCCAGGCCATACAGTCCGCCCTCGATGGAGCCAGTGGTTTCTTCGAGGAAGCCGAACGCCGTCGGCGCAACGAAGCCGCCGAGGTTGCCGATGGAGTTGATCAACGCGATCACCGCAGCGGCGATACGCGCATCCAGATAGCTTTGCGGAATCGGCCAGAACAACGCCGACGCAGCCTTGAAGCCGATGGCGGCGAAACAGATGGCAACGAAGGCGAAGATCGGCCCGCCAATGGTCGACATGAACATGCCGACCGCCGCGATCACCAGCGTCAACGCCACCCACGCCTGCTGGAATTTCCACTTGCCGGCCATCGCCGCAAAACCGTACATGGCGACAATCGAAATGATCCATGGGATCGAATTAAGCAGGCCAACCTGAAAGTCGCCGAGATTGCCCATTTTCTTGATCATGCTCGGCAGCCAGAACGTCGCGCCGTAAATGGTCAGGGCAATGGAAAAGTAGATGAAGCAGAACAGCGCAATCTGCCGGTCCGCCAACAGCTTGAACATCGACGGCTTGGCCACCTGCACCGCTTCGCGGGCACGCTGTTCTTCGGCAATTGCCGCCACCAACGCCTCACGTTCCTCCTCGCTCAACCACTTGGCCTGACGCGGATGCGATTGCAGCCAGAACCAGACAAACGCGCAAAGCACCACCGAGGCTGCGCCCTCGATCAAGAACATCCACTGCCAGCCGTGCAGACCCAAGCCGCTGATGTGCAGCAGCGCACCGGACACCGGACCGGAGATCACCGAGGCAATCGCCGAACCGCTGAGAAACACCGCCATGGTCTTGCCGCGCTCGGAGGCTGGCAGCCATTGGGTGAAGTAATAAATGATCCCCGGAAAGAACCCCGCCTCGGCCGCACCGAGAATAAAGCGCAGCACATAGAAACTGGTTTCACCTTTGACGAAGGCCATGGCCATGGCGGCAGCGCCCCAGGTGAACATGATCCGCGTCAACCAGACTCGCGCGCCGTAACGTTGCAGAAGCATGTTGGACGGCACTTCGAACAGCGCATAGCCAACGAAGAACAATCCGGCGCCGAGGCCGTAAGCCGCCGCGCCGATGCCCAGATCGGTTTCCATGTGACTGCGCACGAAACCGATGTTGACCCGATCGATGTAGTTGACGATGAACATCACCACGAACAGCGGCAGCACGTGGCGCTTGACCTTGGCGGCGGCACGGGCGAGCACCGTGACGTCCAGCGGACTCTGGAGGGTTTTCAAGGGCGACTCCCGATCTTGTTTTTTTAGGGATGGCGTGAAGCGTTGAGCCGATCATGGACGGGGTCATTGATCCCGTCTAATCTAACTTGGCATTCGATTGATACCCGGATTAGATCAATGTTCGAACTGACCCAACTGCGCTGCTTCACCACCGTCGCTACCGAACTCAACTTTCGCCGCGCCGCCGAACGGCTGAACATGACGCAGCCGCCGCTGAGCCGGCAGATCCAGTTGCTCGAACATCACCTCGGCGTCGAGCTGTTCACCCGCAGCACCCGCAGCGTCGCGCTGACCGCCGCCGGCCGTGCTTTTTTCATCGAAGCCCAGAACCTGCTGGAACGCGCGCAGCAAGCGGCAGTCACCGCCCGGCGGTTTGCCGAAGGCGACATTGGTTCAGTGAACATCAGTTTTGTCGGCAGCGCGGTGTATGAGTTTTTGCCCAAGGTGATCGCCGAGGCGCGACTGAAACAGCCGCAGGTGAAAATCGATCTGACGGAGATGAACACTTACCAGCAGCACGAAGCCCTGCGCGCGCGTCGCATCGATCTGGGCATCGCCCGTGCGCCATTATTGGAGCCGGGCTACGCGACTGAATGCCTGGTGCGCGAGCCGTTTGTGCTGGCAGTGCCGAGCGGTCATCCCTTGGCGACGGCGGCTGAAGTGGCGGTCAGTGACCTGGATAAACAACCGTTCCTGATGTATTCACACGCTGCTTATCCGCCGTTCAACGAATTGCTGACCGGCATGCTGCGCTCAGCGCGGGTTGCGCCGGATTATGTGCAGTGGCTGGGGTCGTCGCTGACGATTCTGGCACTGGTCAATGCGGGCATGGGCCTGGCGCTGGTGCCGCGTTGCGCCACCAGTGTGGTGTTCAAGAATGTAGTGTTTCGCGATATCGATTTGGGCGAAGGGGTGCAGAGCGAGCTGCATCTGATCTGGCGGGAGAACAACGACAACCCGGCGTTTGCGATGTTGCTGGAAGCGATTCGCCGGGCGGTGGCTGAGGGTTGGGGGTGAAAGGATGACGGTGCTGATCAGCGCTTTGGTGGAGGGGGCGCACTTGGCCCTTTGACTAGCGGTTTTGCCAATGGCTTGCCGTCTGGCCCCACGAAGAGACGCGCCACGTGAGGTGGCATGGGATTGGGTGCTTTGGCGCTCATGAAACAACCTCCTCGACAGAATTGAATTCGACCCACTGAACTTTCGAGGAATCTATCACCATTAATTCGGCGCCAAAAGTGAGCACCTCGCCACCATCGCCAAGCCATTGTGGATTCAGCAAGATGAATTGTCCTTCCGAGGGACCGGAGGGCCACTCCAAAGGCCAGCCAAACAATCGCCTCTCGTCATTCAGTTGCAAAGTGACAAGGCGATCCTGTCGCTCAAAGGCGCTGTACCACTCGCTAGGATGGGAGCTTTTGCGTGTCAGGTGTCGCTTGCGTAGCCACACATGCAACACCCCGTTTGAAGCCAGATAACAGAAAAGCCCTGCGAGACATACTGAAACAATAAATGCCCACAATGCCTCCGCCCGAGCATCCCATTTCCCTACAGAAAAGCCTTTCGAACCCACACACAGACAAATTGCCCCAATCCCCAATACCGCGCCCTGAATCACAAACGTGAAAATCAGCGCCTGCACAATCTGCCGGAACGTATCGGGTCGCTTGAACGCCGTCAGCGGGTAAAAAATCCACGCCGACAAAAACCCGGGAATCAAGTACTGCAACAACGGGATAACTTCTTTGACCAGATCATCCATGATCCGCGACTCCTTGAAAGACCGGCCGATCTGACTATCGACCGCCCCTCAAAAGCCTAGTGCACACGGAAAAAACCCTTCGTGCGCAACTGTCACCGTTCATTTCGCAAATCAAATCCACACCTTTCAGCCTCCAGGCAGCCAAAAAAAGCAGAAACCGACGATACGGCTTCTGCTTTTTTTGCCCCTGCAGGCGTCGTTACAGGCAATCACGCACCGATTGGCGCAACGACCCGGACTTGGCCCAAGGCGGGCCCTGATACAACGAAACCCGGCTGCCGTCCTTGTATTTGACGATGTCGAGAATCTCGTCCGCCGTGATGATGCTCGGCGCGGTGATGCGGTAGCCGTTGGAAATCGATGTCTGATAAGTCTTGGCTACATCCTTCTGCCACAACGGTAATAAACACGCAGCATAGTCTTTGGGCGACTTGGCGCTGGTTTTGCTGATATTCGGCTCACCCGGCACCAGCGACGCCGGCAACGAGCAGCCTGCCAACAGGGTCAACGCCAGACTCCCGATCCATATCCGCATGGTGTATTCCTGATCTGAAAAAAAGTGAATGTAGCGTGTAAGCGGCGCTACATCCATCGTGGCACCGCGCCCTCGGCGCAATCTGCACAACTTTTCACAACCGTTCAGCGTGCTGACGAACAGGCTTTGCCCATCGACGAAAAATGCGACTACTCTTTTCTACCGAGAATGTTCTGGAGGTGATCATGCGGCTCAATGAATACGAACACGAACTTCAACGCGACCTGCAAAGCGTTGCATCGGACTTGAGATGGTCGGCGGTCGACCTGAAACGTATCGCAGAACAACTGCGCAAATCCGGCAATGAGGCAGATGCGCAAAGCGTGCTGAGATCCTGTGAGGTGCTGCAAAGCGATGAAGAACGGCTGCAACTCTATGCCAGGGAAGTGAAAGCCCGCGCCATCAGCCGGACCAAGGTCCACTAAGCCACTCTCCCCCCAAAAAACAGAAGCCCCGACAATTGCCGGGGCTCTTTCATTACAGCCAGCCTGTCAGTGGGTTTTGTGACTTTGCGCGCGCGCCGAGCGTTTTTTGTAGCCAGGCAGGGCGGCGGCGTAGGCCAGCGCTTCCTCCCGGCTGCCAAACGACGCCAGCCGATCGCCCTGAGTACAAACCCGCCATGGGCCATTGTTCACGCTAAGCACGTCATAGCCGTTCATGTGCATCTTGTTCAACATCGGCATGCTCATGGACACCTCCATTTTTTGCTAACGGTCAGATCCAGCTTCACGCTTTTACCTTACACCTTGATTCGCACGAAATACCGACCGAGTGTCGCAAGCCGCGACAGTCACGGTGTCGGCACTTTTCGCCGCTGCGAACGCTCCAAACTTCAATGAAACCTTTGCCGCAGGCTTCGGCTCAAATATTGCAGTTTTATTTCTATTTTGTGACAAGCGGTAAACAGGTAACAGATGAAAGTACGCGCAACCGTTATATGCGAGCAGGATCGCCACATTCTCCTGGTACGCAAACCCCACTGCCGCTGGACATTGCCCGGTGGCAAGGTCGAGCCCGGAGAAACGCGAGCGCAGGCCGCCGTACGTGAATTACAGGAAGAAACCGGCCTGGATGCTGACGCTGTGCTGTACCTGATGGAACTGCACAGCGGCAGCACGCAGCACCATGTCTACGAGGCGTCCGTGTCGGACTTTGAGCAAGTGCGCCCGCAAAACGAGATCATCGATTGCATCTGGCATCCGCTGGATTCAGTGCGCAATCTGCACACCAGCGAGGCGACGCTGCGCATCGTTCAAGCGTTCCAACGGCGTTTATGAGGCATTAGCCGGCGAAGGCTCGACGACCAGCGCTCATTTCGGTGCGTAATTCACCGATGAAATTGGAAATGTCACGGATCGTGACGAGGTGCTCCGGGGAAACGCCATTCAATAGTAATTCGACGCGTCCGCTGTCCGGCTCGTACACCTTGATTTGCAAAAGGCCTTGCGAACTCGGAATGCAATCGCACTTGAACGCAGGAAAGCCGGATTCGACAATCCGGCAGATATCGTCAATGGCAAGCATGAGTGAACGCCTCGCAGGCGGGTCGATCGACTGGTTGAGCATAGATGAGCAATGTGTGACCCGCCCGGTACAAAAATGCCAACCCGATCACAACTTTCCACCCTGCCCTCAGTGCGCATCGTGATCCCAAACCCAGTTCCACATTCCCGGCAAATTCACTGGCTCCGAGCTTTTACCCACGGTACGCGCCAGCGCAGCTTTCTCCAGTTCGGCGTGATCATCGTAGAAAGGCTTGTCCGCCAGCTTCACGCCTGTCGCGGCGGCGCTATCGAGCAGAATCTGCAGGTATTCGCGCGTGTGCCGCGCGGTATAGCGGTTGAGATCATGAAACGTCACCACCACCGGAATCACCCCGTCCACAGTCGGCAACTCGCCGAGGGCAATACGTTCACGGACTTCCGATAACTGCCGCAGCATGTTTGCCCGACGCCGGGGGCTGGCATTGAAGCCCCAGATCTTGCCGTCGTTGGCACTTAAATCCGTCAGCAACACGTGCAAACCGTGCTGTTGATAGGCGGCGAAGGTGCGTTTGTCGTAATTCCAGAACGGCGGGCGCAGCAACGTCGGCGGCGCCCCGGTGATGGCTGCGATATCAGCCGTGCCGTTGGTCAGTGACTCTTCGAGTTCTTGCGGGTCGAGCAAGCGATGATTGGTGTGCCAGTGAGTGGCCGTGTGAAACGCCAGTACGTGCCCCTCGTCATGCTCACGCCGCATGATGGCGCGACCGATGTCACTGTTGCCCGCTCGTGGCGCGCGCGTCTGCACGAAGAACACCGCTTTGATATTCGGCAACAGCGGATTGTCCTTGAGGCTGTCGAGCACCGTCGCCGACGGATTCCAGAAACTGGATGCACTGGGGCCATCGTCAAACGTCAACAGAAAGCGCACCGGTGCCTGGGTTTTCAGGCGTGATTCGGTTTGCGCAGTCATTTCTATCGGGGCGGCGATACAACCGGCCAACCCGAGGGCGATGAGCGCAGCACAGAGAAACTTGAATCCGGATGTCATGTTTTGCCTTGAGCACGGCGACGGCCGTCATGTTGTCGATTGGCAAAACTCCCTCGCCCTTATCCATCCTTGCGCTCCGATACGCGAGCGGAGGTTGGATAAGGTACACAGGGTTTGGTTCCGGCGCTCGCTCAGTGCGCCAATGCCTGTTGAAAAGACGTGTCGATAATCCCGGCGGTGGCCAACGGTGCCGGCAGCGCTTTGACTTTGAACAGGAAGTCGGCGGTGCTTTGCAGGTCCGTCGCCGCTTGCGTGTCGACCGGTCCCACCGTCATGTGCGCCTGACGTAACCAGTGGCGCGACACCTGCTGATCGAGATTGGCTTTCTTCGCCCACAGATCGGCGTACTCATCCGTATGACTATCAACCCACGCCCGTGCCTGTTTCAAACGACCGAGAAAATCCGCAATGGCCGCACGTTTGCTGTCGATCGACGGCGTCGACGCAGCGATTGCACTGAGCCCCGGCATCAGATTTTTTGCGGTCAGGATCGGCCGTGCGCCGGAGAACACGATCTGCTGGGAAATGTACGGTTCCCACACCGGGAAGGCGTCGATGCTGCCCTGTGGCAGGGCTGCGGCGGCATCAATCGGCATCAACTTGACGAAATCGACGTAGTTTTCCGGCAGACCGCCCTGCTCCAGGGCGCGCAAGGTCAACTGCTGACTCCAGGCGCCGGGCCAGTAGGCAACTTTCTTGCCCTTCAGGTCGGCGATGGTTTTTACCGGCGAATCCTTCGGCACCAGCAGCGCGATGGTGTCGGGATTTTGCCGCGAAACGCCGATCAGCTTTACCGGCGCCTGCTTGGCGGCCAGAAACAGAAAACCGGAATCGCCCAAAAAGCCCAGATCCAGCGAACCGGTTTGCAAGGCTTCCGCCAAGGGTGCAGCGGCCTGGAAGTGTTTCCAGTCGACGGTGTAAGGCGCGTCTTTCAACACGCCGGAGGCCTCCACCGAGGCACGGATGTTGTAGTAGTTCTGATCGCCGACATGCAGGACCAATGGCTCATCTGCATGGGAAAGCGGCGAGGCAAACAGTGCGGTGATTAGCGCACTGCGCAGGAAACGAGAAAGCTTCATGGGCTGACCTGCAAAGGGAAATTGCATAGACCATAACGCTGTTATTTCCTGGTTTTGAAATTCGATTAACGCATAAGCTCATCACCGTTGATCACGGCTGTTTGCTTGGCAACAGTGACGAATCACAGTGTTGCTCAAGCAACAGCTGGATTCCTGCAACATCCCCTCAAGCCCTTTTAAAACGGCGCTTTCAAGTACATGGCACAGAGCCTGCAATATTCCATTCATGCAGGAAGCATTCGATAAAAATATCTTTTTGGACATAAGAAATCTGTGCCTTTGCCGGAGCGCCCCATGACATCGTTCTTTCCTCGACTCAAAAACCTGCTGGCTGCCAGCGCCATGGTACTGAGCCTGCAACCGCTCGCCCACGCGGCTGAAACCGCGCCGGCAGAAGTGCATCTCGACTACGCCTATTACTCGCCAGTCAGCCTGGTGCTCAAGCACTTCGGCTTCCTCGAAAAAGCCTTGCCGCAGACCAAGGTCAGCTGGGTACTGAGCCAGGGCAGCAACCGCTCGCTGGAATACCTCAACAGTGGCGGCGTGGATTTCGCTTCCAGCGCCAGCCTCGCCGCGGTGCTGAGCCGCGCCAACGGCAGCCCGATCAAATCGGTCTACGTTTACAGCCGTGCCGAATGGACAGCATTGGTGGTGCGCAAGGATTCGCCATATCAGACCATCGCCGACCTCAAGGGCAAAAAGATCGCCGCCACCAAAGGTACCGACCCGTATCTGTTCACCCTGCGCAGCCTGCAACAGGCCGGGCTGAAAAAAGACGACGTGGAACTGGTCCACCTGCAACACCCAGATGGTCGCACTGCGCTGGAAAAGGGCGATGTTGACGCCTGGGCCGGACTCGATCCGCACATGGCCGCCAGTCAGGTTCAGGCCGGTTCGCGCCTGCTTTATCGCAACCCGGCGTTCAACAGTTACGGCGTGGTCAGCGTCACCGAGCAATACGCCAAAGAACATCCGCAAACCATCGACACCGTGATCAAAGCCTACGAACAGGCCCGCGACTGGGCGCTGAAAAATCCCGATGAGTTCGCCGCCCTTCTCGCCAAAGAGTCCGGCTTGCCACTGGACGTAGCCAAGCTGCAACTGTCGCGTACCGATCTGAGCAGCCCGCAACTGACCCAACAGGACATCAGTGCCTCCAAGGCAGCGGCGCCGATTCTGGTCTCCGAGGAACTGGTGCGCCGTGGGGTGAATGTCGATCAAGTCATCGATCAATTACTCGACAGCGGCGTGCAGCAAGCCGTCGCCCACCAGTAATCGATCAGTCTCACGACACATCCGCTGCTGTCGCGGATGTGTCGTGAGCGGAGCTCAACCATGACCACTCACAGCAAAGACTTGCCCGCGCCACTTGCCGTGTCGCGCCAGCGCCCGGCGGGTTTCAGTCCGGCGTGGCAGCGCCGTTTCAAAGGTTTGGCCGTGCCGCTGCTGATAATCATCACCCTAGAAATTATCGTACGCATCGGTTGGTTGCCGTCCTACCAGATGCCGGCACCGAGCGAGATCGCCCTGACCCTCACCGACCTCGCTGAAGGCGCACTGTGGAAACACATCGGCGCCAGCCTGATTCGCGTGTTGCTGGGTTTTGCCATTGGCGCCAGTCTCGCGCTGGCGTTTGCTGCCTGGGTCGGTTTGAGCCGCGAAGCCGAGGCTTATCTGGAACCGACTTTTGCAGCGCTGCGTTCCATTCCGAGCCTGGCCTGGGTGCCGCTGCTGCTGTTGTGGCTGGGCATCGACGAGACCTCGAAAATTGTCTTGATCGCTATCGGCGCGTTCTTTCCGGTGTACGTCAACGTGGTCGCGGCCATTCGCAACATTGATCGCAAACTGGTGGAAGTCGGCCGCATCTATGGCTTCAGCCGCTTGCAACTGGTGCGACGAATATTGCTGCCCGCTGCCCTGCCCGGCCTATTCACCGGGTTGCGCAGCGGCATGAGTCTGGCGTGGATGTTTCTCGTGGCAGCAGAGTTGATCGCGGCCACCAAGGGCCTGGGCTATCTGCTCAGTGACGGCCGGGAAACCTCGCGGCCGGACATCGTGCTGGCTGCGATCATCGTGCTCGCCTTGCTCGGTAAACTCAGCGACGGCTTGCTGGCCATGCTCGAACGCCGCTGGCTGAGCTGGCGCGACACGTTCACCGGCCAAGGTGCCAGCGACTAAGCTGAAATCTCCAACCGGAGATTCAGCCCATGTGCGGAAGACTCTCGCAGTACCGAGGCATTCATGACTTCGTCGCGGTGCTGAGCATTCCCGACGCGTTGATCAATCATGTTGGCGATGCGCCGCTTGATCGCTATAACGCGGCGCCGACCACCGCGCTGGCCGTCCTGCATCAACAAGGACGGCACCTGCAGGCCGACAATCTGCGCTGGGGCTGGCGCCCGCATTGGGCCAAGGATCGCCCGCCCCCCATCAATGCCCGGGTCGAGAAAGTCGCCCATGGTCCATTCTTCCGGGCGATCTGGCGACATCGCTTGATTGTGCCCGTGGACAACTGGTTTGAATGGGTCGACAGCGGCGACAAAACCCGGCAACCCTGGCTGATTCGTCGCGCGGATCATGCAGCGGTTTTCTGCGCCGCCATCGGACAATTTCCGACAACCGAAACGGCGGCCCGGGATGACGACGGTTTCGTGATTATCACCGCCGACGCAGCCGGCGGCCTGCTCGACGTCCACGATCGCCGACCGGTGGTATTCCGCGCAGAGTTGGTGCGCGAATGGCTCGACCCGGCGACACCCGTTGAACGCGCTGAGCAAATGTTGCTGTTCGAAGGTGAAGGCAGTGAAGTGTTCGAATGGTACAAAGTCGGCAAAGCCGTCGGTAACGTGCGCAATCAGGGGGCCAGTTTGATTATTGAGCAGACTTAAACATTTGCCGACTTCACGCGTCTATCAATGTAGGAGCTGTCGAAGGCTGCGATCTTTTGACGCAGCGCTATATGAGATAAACCCATTGCAAATTTTAGCAACTCATAAAGCGAATCACTGCCGTTACAAACCCTGTTTCATTTTTGAGACGGCGCACATAAAACACACGTTCGAATGAACTAACCGCCTGTCTGACATTTCAACCGTCATACATACATTTAGATGCACTACGGATAGCATGCGCGCCGCATTTCCATTTGGTATACCAGTTGACCAAAGAGTCAACAAACCAGGAATCCCCTAACGTCTACAAGCCTTGCAGAGAAATAAGTTGCGCGACGATTTTGCAATCAAACAGGTCAGCGACCTGGAGTGTATTTATCTGTCGATGACAGAACGCTTTGAACTCGACTGTTTTATCGGCCACTACATCAAGACCCGAAACCTGCGTGCCGTACCCGATATCGAACGCGTCCTGCGCACCACACTTGAAGGGTATCCCGGCCACGCGCCGGTGATGGTCAACGAGCTGAATGCGTGGATTGATCGAACCTTGGGATATCGGGCCACACACCCCGATTTCACGCAGTTGGACGATCTTTGAAACCGTAAAAAAGCCCTGCGTTTGCGGGGCTTTTTCGTAGACATCACTCAAAACTTGCGATCGGGGTCTGAAAGCTCTCTGCCGTCATCGTGCTTCCAGGTTTGTTCCTTATGCTTCTCCCGCTCTATTTCCTCTTCAGTCGGCTCATCCGTCTCTTGCTCATCCGTCTCCGGAAGCTTCTGCTCAGTCGCCATGTGCACCTCCCGTTATCAGTAAACCTGCATGCCTGAAGCGTAGAACAGACAACTTACAACCACCAGCGCAGCAAAAAGAAGAACGCCATGCTCAACAGCATGCTGAGCAAAGTATTGCGCGTGTATATCACCAGTGCGATCGCCACCAGCGAACTAAGCAAATACGGATTATCCCACTGCAGATTCAGCTGTTTGTCCGGCATGAAGACAATCGGCCCACAGATAGCGGTCAACATCCCCGGTACCGCAAACCCGAGAAACTGCCGCGCATTGCTGCTCAAACGCACGGGCAATCGCGGCTCGAGAAACACGTAGCGATTGAGAAACACCAGAATCCCCATGCCAAAAATCACCGCCCAAACCATCATGTGCGCTCCCGGTACAGCTTGTTGCAGATAAACCCGGCAGTCATTCCGGCCAACCCGGACAACACCAGCGCCGAACCCCATTGCCAGTAACTGAACAGCACCGAACAAAACAGTGACACCGCCACGCAAACCACCGTCGGCACGTTGCGTACCACCGGTGTAATCAGGGCGATGAAGGTGGCAGCAATCGAGAAGTCCAGCCCCAAGTGTTCAAGCCCCGGAATGCTGCTGCCGAGGACAATGCCGGCCAGGGTGAACAGATTCCAGGCGATGTAGAACGTCAGGCCGACGCCCAGCGCATACCAGCGATTGAACTGCTGGCGATCATGCTGACTGGTCAACGCGAACAACTCATCAGTGAGCAAAAAACCCAGCCCTATGCGCCAGCGCCCCGGCAGCGGCGAAATCACCGAACGCATGCTCATGCCATACAGCAAGTGCTGCGACGTCAGCAGCAGCGTGGTCAACAAAATCGAGAAAATCCCCGCGCCGCCCTTGAGCATGCCGATCGCGACCAATTGCGCCGCACCGGCAAACACGATGCTCGACAAGCCTTGGCCTTGCAGCGGCGTGAGGTTGGCTTCGATCGCCATGGAACCGGCCAGCAGCCCCCACGGCGCGGTGGCCAGAGACAACGGCATGATCGCCGCCGCACCGCGAAGGAACGCACTGCGCGGCATAAGTGAGTCGGACATAAACGTTCTTCAACCAGGAAAACGGTCGCAGACTGTGCCAGCCATTTCGTCTTTTTGGCTTGAACAATCTTGCGCACTTGTGGGAAATCGGCCGGATGCGCGCGCAATTCGCTGATTTTCGCACTGACCTCTAATGCCCTGAGCGGCGTAACATAGCGCCATTCACAATCGCGTCAGGGAGACGACATGCTGTACCGAATCGCAGCCGACGGGCTGGTGCTGTTCCATTTGTGCTTCATTCTGTTCGTGCTGTTTGGCGGGCTGCTGGTGCTCAAATGGCCACGTTTGATGTGGCTGCATTTGCCGGCTGCCGCCTGGGGCGTGGCGGTCGAGGTGTTGCACCTGACCTGCCCGCTGACCTACTGGGAAAATCTCATGCGCCACGCTGCCGGGCAGACTGAATACGCCGGCGGCTTCATCGAGTATTACATCTGGCCGATCATCTATCCGGCCGGGCTCACCCCGCAGATTCAACTGGCGCTCGGCAGCGTGGTGCTGGCGGTCAACCTGTTGGTGTATGGCCGCTTGATCCGTTCGTGGAAGTTGCGCCGAGCGCTGTAATCAGCGCGACGTCGGCTTCAACGCCTCCAGCCAGGCCGGATCCAGGCACATCTGCTCGGTATCGAGTCCCTGCGCCTGCATCCGCGCCTTGTGCGCTTCGGCTTCCCGCCACAGCTGCCCATGATCGCTGGAGTTACCGTCCAGTTCATGCATCTGCGTCAACCCAAGATGATAGAAACGCAGCACTTTCATGGCCGTCGCATCGTTCTGCTCCACCGCCGCCGTGACCTGATGCATCACATTGGTGATGCTCATCAGGTTGCGCTTGAGTCGCCAGCTGTACACGGCTGGCGCCATCCAGCTCTGATTCCAGAAACGCCCGCGCAATAACGCAGCCGTCAGCAGAAATGCCACAAACACCCCACCGACATTGAAGCGCAGGTTATCGCCGCCAGGCTCGCCAAACAGCGCCACTGCCACACTGGAAAACAGCATCGCCAGCACCAGGAACAGCACGGCGATGATGATCGTGCTGCGTCGCGTCTGCTGGCGAAAAGTGGCGGCGTCCATCGGCTGAATCTCGAACATCACAAATGACTTCCTTGAGCGACAAAAGGGCTAACTGAAAAAACCGGCCGGCGCATTATCGCCTCTACCGCGGATTTAGCTATGCTGGGGCTCCTTTTCATCTTTTCAGCGTCCAACGGGGACATGGCGGTATAGCGCAGATCGTGCCATCTTCATTCATGGATACACACTATTCGGATGCCATTGCTCAGCTTCGTGATGACATCGTTTTAAGGATCATTGCATGACCCAACGACACGTAATCAATGCCTCGGTCAGCCCGAAAGGCAGCCTGGAAACCCTTTCTCAACGTGAAGTCCAGCAACTGAGCGAAGCCGGATCCGGCAGCACCTACACCCTCTTCCGCCAGTGCGCCCTGGCCATCCTCAATACCGGCGCCCATGTCGATAACGCCAAGACTATCCTTGAAGCCTACAAGGACTTCGAAATCCGCATTCACCAACAGGATCGCGGCGTGCGCCTGGAGCTGCTGAACGCTCCGGCCGACGCGTTCGTCGACGGCGAAATGATCGCCAGCACCCGCGAAATGCTCTTCAGCGCCCTGCGCGACATCGTCTACACCGAAAACGAACTCGACAGCCAACGCATCGACCTGAGCACCTCGCAAGGTATCAGCGACTACGTTTTCCACCTGCTGCGCAACGCGCGCACCTTGCGTCCGGGCGTCGAGCCGAAGATCGTCGTGTGCTGGGGCGGCCACTCGATCAACACCGAAGAATACAAATACACCAAGAAAGTCGGCCACGAACTGGGCCTGCGCAGCCTCGATATCTGCACCGGCTGCGGCCCGGGCGTGATGAAAGGCCCGATGAAAGGCGCGACCATCGCTCACGCCAAACAGCGTATTCATGGCGGTCGTTATCTGGGTTTGACCGAACCGGGCATCATCGCTGCCGAAGCGCCGAACCCGATCGTCAACGAATTGGTGATCCTGCCGGACATCGAAAAACGTCTGGAAGCCTTCGTGCGCGTTGGCCACGGCATCATCATTTTCCCGGGCGGCGCCGGTACGGCAGAAGAATTCCTCTACCTGCTGGGCATCCTGATGCACCCGGACAATAAAGGGCTACCGTTCCCGGTGATCCTCACCGGGCCGAAGCACGCCGCGCCGTATCTGGAACAGCTCGACGCCTTCGTCATCGCCACTCTCGGCGAAGCGGCCAAGCAGCACTACGAGATCATCATCGACGACCCGGCCGAAGTGGCGCGGCAGATGACTCAAGGCCTGAAAGCAGTGAAGCAGTTCCGCCGCGAGCGCAACGATGCGTTCCATTTCAACTGGCTGCTGAAAATCGACGAAGGCTTCCAGCGTCCGTTCGATCCGACCCACGAAAACATGGCGAATCTGAAACTGCACCGCGACCAGCCACCGCACGAACTGGCGGCCAACCTGCGCCGGGCGTTCTCCGGTATCGTCGCCGGCAACGTCAAGGACAAGGGCATTCGCCTGATCGAAGAACACGGGCCGTACCAGATCCGTGGTGATGCGGCGATCATGCAACCGCTCGACGCACTGCTCAAAGCCTTCGTCGCCCAGCACCGGATGAAACTGCCGGGTGGCGCGGCGTATGTGCCGTGCTATCGAGTGGTGGCGTAACCTACAAGCATGAAGATCCGAAGATGATGCTTCGGGTCTTCGTGGCGGTTCGACCTGTTCAATTTGGCCTGAAACGTATTTCCCGATAGCGCGGTACCGACAGATGCCAGCCGACGTTGCCAAGCCATTGCACTCTGAATGCCTCGGCGCAGCGCAATGCTTGCTCGCGCACGTCGGTTTCACACCCAATTTGATCAAGCTCGTCGGGTAGTCGCGCCTGCAGTTCGAGAAACTGTCGCATCCACACCTCAATTCTCTGATTCACTTCAGTCGCTGCCTGATCCGGACTCAGTCCATGATGATGTCGAAGGTGAGTCAGGAGGTTGTAAACGTCCTCATCTGGATTAGCCAAGATGCAGAACGACAGCACATCGTTGACCGCTTTCATTAAATTCAGTGATAGCCTGCGCAATTCCTGCCATAGCGAACAGTAATAAACCGTTGCGGGAAGATTTATCTGATGGGCAAAGTACGTAAACTCAAAGCACACCTGAAAACCTCCGGCATTGCGCCACACACTTTCATAATCGGCCAGTCCAGGCTGGGTTCCGCCGAGGCGATGCGTCGAAGCACTGACGCAGCAAAACAGATAGCTGCTGTATTGATCCAGTGTTCTTCGTACCCACTGCTCAGGCATTGACGCCCCTGCGCGACGTATAATGTCTCTCAATCCCCCGGGCAGTCCTGCGCACTGACCTGCGCCACGCTCGCTCGCAACTTCGTGCACTTGTCGCAACGCCCTCTCCAAAGCATCAGGAGAGCAACTCAGATCCTCATCGGCCAAATCATCCTGACAACTGAACCACCCGGTCAGATCAGAGAGTACATTCAGCGTTTGCGCGTTCGCATGGGGCCACATGAAGGCAGCGTATTTGCCTGGTAGATAAATATCCAACTGGTGTATCGCCCGTTCGGAATCTGTCAGCCCCAGACTTTCAAGCCAGGCACGCGTCTGTTGTTCGGCCTGGTCGGCCATAGGACTTGGTGCGACATCAATCAATTGCAAGGCCGGTGGCAGTGAGTAACTCATGCGGCAACTCCATGATTATCGAGTGAAATATCACGCAGCGTGCTGAAGAAGACCGGAATAAACATAACGTCATATTAGAGAAACAACATTGTTCCAGGCGCAGCGAGCTCAGACAGTCCCACTAACCCTAGCTCAGCAAAACAAGGTTTCAACTCTCCGTATTACCGTCCATCGACTATCACGGCCAACCTGACATAGAACGCAATCGCGAAAACTTTATAATTAATAAGTCCTAAAAAAACCAAACACCCAACACTCTTTACGCTACTTTCTAGAGACGTTGACTGTGACACCCTGGCAACCAGGTATTCAAACGCCGCTCTGATTGACACCGGGAGTAAACTGCCATGTTTCCTTCAAACCCTCAGCAATATGCGGCTGCCAAAAAAAGCTGGGTTGTTGCGTTCGAGTATCAGGAGCAGCATGCGGGCATGAAGGTCAGAACAGACCTGACACGGGCCTTGGCGAATGTATATCGACTCTCTTCCGATAAAACCCGAATAATTTGTGACTGTGTCGAACGTTTCAACACGGCCTCGCTGATACACGATGACATTATCGATCAAGACCGGATTCGTCGTGGAGCCGACTCCGTGTGGGTCAGATACGGAGTGGCCGCAGCACTGATTTCAGGCATGTATGGTTACATTCAAGGGTTGAAATCGCTCAGTGAATCAGGACGCATGACATTGGTTCAAGCAGGCCTCGATAGCCTGGAGGAATTGCACATCGGCCAGTACCTCGACACCTTGCTCAGCGCGGGAACGGACTTACCCACCATGGAGCAATACCGCTATGTTGCTCAACTGAATACCGGGTGTTTTTTCATATTCATTCTTAGAGCCTGCCAACAACTCAAGCCCCTACCCCAGCAATGTTACCGATCACTGAAATCAATGCTGCTTGAACTTGCCGTCTACTATCGCTTTGTTAACGATTACTGCGACATCAATCACATTCCGCATTATGCAAAAAAAGGGTTTGCGCCCGATCTTGAAGCAGGCCCCAAATCGTTCCTGATGATTATTGCAAACCAGCCATTACCCAAGAGCAATAGAAGCGAAATACAGAAACGGCAGATAATAATTAATTGGGGAAACGCTGATGTATTTTGCAAAGCCTTGAAGATCATGGAAGACAGCTATGCAATCCTGCCAGGCTTTCTCCAACGCGCACAGCAACAGTGCAATGAACTGGACTTCAGCCAACTTCATAAATTTCTCGATACCGTGCACTTCCAACAAAAACCGGTGGATGATTTCTATGCATCCCTTCAATTGAATACTTGAGAAATCGCCTCTTCGAAAATTCATGTCGCGGTGTACTACAAGCAGAACTGCCTCAACCAAGGCCTGACAGGCGCAATGCCAAAGCCTTGGCCTGCAATGCCACATCCGTCACCGCCGTACTCTCCCACCACATCCCGCGCAATGGCGGCCCCATAGCAAACAACTGCTCAGCCGCACATCCCTCGGCATCCAGCACCGCGCCATCCACCGCCGCTGCGATTCCCAACGCCAACGGTCCCGGTTGCACCAAACCGCGCGCCAGCACCTGCTGCGGCAACGGTCGCGCCACTCGGCGCCAGTCGTATTCGATACCGCTGGAATTGATCAATGCGGCGCCTTGCACCACGCAGGTTTGCGACTCACCGCGCCGCCGAATGCGAATACGAACGCCACCGTCCGGACTTGCCTCAAGCCCTTTGAACGAAGCCGCCTGAATGCGCAATCGCCCTTCTTTATAAAGACGCTCAACCAGCGCCGCACTCAACGGTGGCGAACGGTGGTGATGACTTTCCCACCACGGCCGTACATGCCGTACGAATTGTCGACGCTGCGTGTCAGTCGCCTGACTCCACAAACGAGCGATATGCACCCGAACCGTGTCCAGTGGCGCCTGCCAATCGATGCCTTGCGCGATGGCTGCCCGGCAATGCCGGCGTAATTCGCGCAATAACTGCCGAGGCGTGCGAATACTGTGATCGTCGCTGAGAAAATCGATCCAGCCCGGTGGCTGTCGGCGCACATGGGGCAACAAGCCGTGCCGGGAAAACACTTCGATCGGCCCGCGATGCCCGGCTTGCTCCAGCGACACCACGGCATCGACCATGGTCAGGCCGGAGCCGATGATCAGCACCGTCGCTTGCGGGTCGAGTTGATGCATCGCCGCGACATCCCACGGATCAAGCGCGGCGGCGTTGAGGCCATTGGAGGTTTTCTGCGGGGTTCGCGCGGCCGGGAACATTCCGGTCGCCAGTACTGCGCGGCTTCCGCGCAATGACTGACCATCGCTCAACGTCAGTTGCACCGAATCGGCCTCGACTTGCAGGTCAATCACCTCAGCGCGAATGTGCTCAACGCTTGAGCCAGTCTGCGCCCCGACTTTACGGGCTTCGGCCAGACGCTGCTGCACATAGACGCCGAACAATCCACGCGGCGCAAACAGTTCGCTGACCGGCACGTCCTGCTCGGCCGATTCAGGCCAGCCACCGCCGGCAATGTGCTCGGTCAGCCATTGCGTCAGATCATCAGGATTATCCGGATCGACGCTCATACGTGCGGCGTTGCCGTTGAGCGTGTGTCCCAACTCGACCGCGCTGTACGCCTCGCCCCGTCCCAGTTCCGCACGCGGCTCAATGATCAGGACCTTGCGCCGGCCAGGCAGACGTAGCAATTGCACCGCCAGCATCGTGCCGCTGAGGCCACCACCGATAATCAGGATGTCTGCGCTCTGACTCATTCAAATCACCACATTGCGCACAAACCGCGCCGCAACCTCGCCATCGTTGCGATAGGAATGCGGCTGGTTGCTGGCAAACATGAAGAACTCCCCTGCACTGATGTGCTGTGGCTGTTCGCCAAGCATTAATGTCAGGCAGCCTTCGAACACGTAGATCTGTTCACTCCAGCCATCGGCATCCGGTTGCGAGGGGTAGACCTCACCCGGTTGCAGGCACCATTCCCACTGCTCGACTTCGCGGGTCGCGCTGGCTTTGGACAGCAATACCGCTTTGCTGCCGGGAATCACACCGGCCCAAGCCACCTCGTTGATCCGGCTCGGATCACGGGCGTCCGGCGCCTGAATCAAGTCGCTGAAGGCGACGTCGAGCGCTTCGGCCACGCGATCAAGAGTGGTCAGGCTGACATTTTTTTCACCCGCCTCGATCGCCACCAGCATGCGCCGGCTGACCCCGGACTTTTCTGCCAGCGCGGTCTGGCTCATATCGGCGGCATGCCGTAGACGCCGCACATTCAGGCTGACGTGTTGCAGAACGGACGCCCGCTGCGTTGAATCTTTGTGCACTATATTGCTCACTCGGTGAGGTTGGGCAGTATACTGCGCAACGTTGGGCGCATTGTGCGGCCTCCTTTTTAAAGTGCGCAAGGTCATGACGTCGCAGAACAGCTCCTCCACTCCTCTCCGTTTCTCTCGTTTCAGCAAAGCCGAGTGCGTGCTGGTGCTGATCACCATGATCTGGGGCGGTACTTTCCTGCTGGTTCAGCACGCGATGACCGTCAGCGGACCGATGTTTTTTGTCGGTCTGCGCTTCGCCGCTGCGGCGGCTATCGTCGCGCTGTTCTCATGGCGTCATCTGCGTGACCTGACCCTCTTCGAATTGAAGGCGGGCGCCTTTATTGGCGTGGCGATCATGCTTGGTTACGGCTTGCAGACGGTCGGTCTGCAAACGATCCCGAGCAGTCAGTCGGCGTTCATCACCGCGTTGTATGTGCCGTTTGTGCCTTTGCTGCAATGGCTGGTGCTGGGGCGACGCCCGGGGCTGATGCCCAGCATCGGCATCATGTTGGCGTTTACCGGTTTGATGCTGCTGTCAGGCCCGTCCGGCGCAGCGCTGAATTTCAGCCCTGGCGAAATCGCCACGCTGATCAGCGCTATCGCCATCGCCGCCGAAATCATTCTGATCAGCACCTATGCCGGTCAGGTCGATGTGCGCCGAGTGACTGTCGTGCAACTGGCAACTACTTCCGTGCTGTCGTTCCTGCTGGTGGTGCCTACCGGGGAAATGATTCCGGATTTCTCCTGGACGCTGCTGGTGACCGCCCTGGGGTTGGGCGCGGCGAGTGCGGCGATTCAGGTGGCGATGAACTGGGCGCAGAAAAGTGTCTCGCCAACCCGGGCGACGTTGATCTATGCGGGCGAGCCGGTATGGGCCGGGATCGTCGGGCGGATTGCCGGGGAGCGGTTGCCAGCGATTGCGCTGGTGGGCGCGGGGTTGATTGTGGCGGCGGTGATTGTCAGTGAATTGAAGACCAAGGGCAAAGTTGCAGAAGCCGAAGCTGAGCTGGAGCGGGAAGCACAGGGGTAAAGCTCCGAAGCCTTCATAGTCTGAATTATTGCTATCGCGAGCAGGCTCACGCCTACAGGGGAACGCATTCCAAATGCCGGCCTTCGCCTGCTCGCGATGAGGCCAATCGAAGCAACATCGATCTACCTGAAACAATGCCAAACAGAAAATTCCAGACTACTTTGTAGGATTCTGAGACATCCTGGCGTTTGGTGATCAGGGAGCTGGCACGTATGATGCTTCACAAACTTCCGCAGATTAGAAGCCTATGTCCCTGATAGTTCTACTGCTTCTGCCATTCATTGGCAGCTGTCTGGCAGCGGTGCTGCCACACAACGCGCGTAATACCGAATCCCTGTTGGCAGGTCTGGTCGCTTTGATCGGCACCGTCCAGGTCGCGATGTTGTACCCGCAAATTGCCCACGGCGGCGTGATCCGCGAAGAATTCATGTGGCTGCCCAGCCTCGGTCTGAACTTCGTTCTGCGCATGGATGGCTTCGCCTGGCTGTTCTCGATGCTGGTGCTGGGCATCGGCACCCTCGTCTCTTTATATGCCCGTTATTACATGTCGCCGGACGATCCGGTGCCGCGTTTCTTCGCGTTTTTTCTGGCGTTCATGGGCGCCATGCTGGGCTTGGTGATCTCCGGAAACCTGATTCAGATCGTGTTCTTCTGGGAGCTGACCAGCCTCTTCTCGTTCCTGCTGATCGGCTACTGGCACCACCGCGCCGACGCTCGTCGCGGTGCTTATATGGCGCTGATGGTCACCGGTGCCGGCGGTTTGTGCCTGCTGGCGGGGGTCATGATTCTCGGCCATGTCGTCGGCAGCTATGACCTCGACAAGGTCTTGGCCGCCGGCGACATGATTCGTGCACACGCCCTCTACCCGATTCTCCTTCCTCTGATTCTTATCGGCGCACTCAGCAAAAGCGCCCAGTTCCCTTTCCATTTCTGGCTACCGCACGCGATGGCGGCGCCGACACCGGTTTCGGCTTATCTGCACTCGGCCACCATGGTCAAGGCCGGGGTTTTTCTGCTCGCACGCCTGTGGCCGTCGCTGTCCGGCAGCGAAGAATGGTTCTACATCGTCAGTGGGGCTGGCGCCTGTACGCTGTTGCTCGGTGCGTATTGCGCGATGTTCCAGAACGATCTCAAAGGTCTGCTCGCTTACTCGACCATCAGCCACCTCGGCCTGATCACATTGTTGCTGGGCCTGAACAGTCCACTGGCTGCCGTGGCGGCGGTATTCCACATCCTCAACCATGCGACATTCAAAGCCTCGCTGTTCATGGCCGCCGGCATCATCGACCACGAAAGCGGCACTCGCGATATCCGCAAACTCAGTGGTCTGATCAAACTGATTCCCTTTACCGCGACGCTGGCCATGGTTGCCAGCGCCTCGATGGCAGGTGTGCCATTGCTTAACGGCTTCCTGTCGAAAGAAATGTTCTTCGCTGAAACCGTGTTCATCAACGCCACGGCGTGGGTCGAAGCGGCACTGCCGATTGTCGCGACCATTGCCGGTACGTTCAGCGTTGCCTACTCGCTGCGCTTTACCGTCGATGTGTTCTTCGGTCCACCGGCTACCGACCTGCCGCACACTCCGCACGAGCCGCCGCGCTGGATGCGTGCGCCGGTGGAATTGCTGGTATTCACCTGCTTGCTGGTGGGGATTTTCCCGGCGCAGATCGTCGGTCCATTGCTAGCGGCAGCGGCATTGCCCGTCGTCGGCGGCGAACTGCCGGAATACAGCCTGGCGATCTGGCACGGCCTGAACGCACCGATGATCATGAGCCTGATCGCCATGTCCGGCGGCATCATTTTCTATCTGTTGCTGCGCAATCAGCTCAAGCGCGGACGCTTCAAATACCCGCCGTTGGTTGGCCGCTTCAACGGCAAGCGCCTGTTCGAACGCAGCCTCGTGGTGATGATGCGCCTGGCCCGACGTCTGGAGCGGCGACTCGGCACCAAGCGTCTGCAGATGCAATTGTTCCTGATGGTACTGGCGGCGGTGCTCGCCGGCCTGATCCCGATGTTGCACAGCAGCCTGAGCTGGGGCGACCGGCCAAAGATTCCCGGCTCCATCGTCTTTGTCACCCTGTGGCTGCTGGCGATTGCCTGTGCCCTCGGCGCCGCGTGGCAGGCCAAGTATCACCGTCTCGCTGCATTGACCATGGTCAGCGTCTGCGGCTTGATGACCTGCGTCACCTTCGTCTGGTTCTCCGCACCGGATCTGGCGCTGACGCAACTGGCAGTCGAAGTGGTCACCACCGTGCTGATCCTGCTCGGTCTGCGCTGGTTGCCACGCCGTATCGAAGAAGTCTCGCCACTGCCAAGCAGCCTGCGCAAGGCACGCATTCGTCGTCTGCGCGACTTGCTGCTGTCGATTGCCGTCGGTGGCGGCATGGCGCTGCTGTCCTACGCCATGCTGACGCGGCAGACGCCGAACGATATCTCTTCGTTCTACCTCAGCCGCGCCATGCCTGAGGGCGGCGGCAGCAACGTGGTCAACGTGATGCTCGTGGACTTCCGCGGCTTCGACACCCTCGGCGAAATCACCGTGCTGGTCGCCGTGGCGCTGACCGTATTCGCCCTGCTACGGCGTTTCCGCCCACCGAAAGAAAGCCTGCAACTGCCTGCCCAGCAACGCTTGCTGGCGCCGGACGTGGTCACCGATCTGGTCAACCCGCGCTCGGCGAGCGACACCGCGCTCGGCTTCATGATGGTGCCGGCCGTGCTGGTGCGCCTGTTGCTGCCGATTGCGCTGGTGGTGTCGTTCTACCTGTTCATGCGCGGGCACAACC
>Ga0307510_10000690_pt1 | contig 34549 bp, 31 predicted proteins | sample 12_EM_MG_FD_207224 | JGI IMG/M metagenome (GOLD analysis project Ga0307510, IMG submission 207224) | Populus trichocarpa ectomycorrhiza microbial communities from riparian zone in the Pacific Northwest, United States - 12_EM | ecosystem: Host-associated > Plants > Roots > Unclassified | place... | reverse complement strand
CTTGCCTGATGCGGGTGTCGGCGTATGCTTGGCCGGGTTGCCGGGGGCGACGCTTATTCTCAGGGGGAAAATCGTGCCGGTAACGAAGAATTACCGCTACGTCTGGACAGTCCATCGAGTGATGGCGGCGTTCGTCGCGATTTTCCTGATGGTCAATGCGTACGAACTGTTGTTCGGGCAGACGCAACGATCCACAGTAGAATGGGTCCAGATATTCCTTGCTCTTGCGGCGATTTGCGCCGGGCATATCTATCTGGCGATCGGTTCGTCGCATGCAACCGACTTGTCACGCGTTCTCTCGCTGGTTGCCGGGATTCTCTATCTCTTTCTTTTTCCCGTGGGCACGGTGGTCGGGGCATTCCTGATCTACAACTGTCACAAACCATGGGAGGCAACAGCGCGCGCTCCCCAGGCCGTTACCGATCCGACCGACAGTAAACCTTCGAAAGAATATTGATCGACAAGATCAGCCAACGATCACCCGGTTGCGTCCCGCGTGCTTCGCGCGGTACATCGCCTCGTCCGCACGGGAAATGAGCGCGGCGGCACTTTCGCCTTCGGTGAGCGTGGCGACGCCGCCGCTGGTGGTAAGCCGCAGGTGGCGTTCGCCATAGGGAATATCGAGCTGTTCGACGACCAGGCGGCAGCGTTCGGCCATGCTCTCGGCGGCCGTGCCATCGGTCTGTGCCAGCACCACCATGATTTCCTCGCCGCCGTAACGACCCACCTGGTCGCCATCGCGGCAAGTGGCGGCTACGGCATCGGCGACGCGGCGGAGCACCTCGTCGCCGGCCTGATGGCCGTAGCGATCGTTCAAGGCCTTGAAGCGGTCGAGGTCGAGCATCAGCAGCGACACGGGCGAGCCGTCCTGGTGGCTGCGCGCGCAGGCATCTTCAAGCGTGCGCATGATCGCGCGGCGGTTGGCAAGGCCGGTGAGTTCATCCACATTCGCCAGGTGATCCAGGCGGTCGTTGGCCGCGCGAAGGTCCGCCGTGCGGGTTTCCACCAGCGCAGCCAGATGCCGGGCACGGCCGCGAAGGAAGCGCGTGCGCACGCGCAGGGCCAGCCAGAACAGCAGCGCCATCGCTACGATGGCCGCTATCCGCCACCGCCATCGCTCGAAGCCGCGCGGCTCCACGTTGATCGGCACGGTCGATTCGATCACCTGTGAATGCAGGCCCGTGATGGCCACGCGCAGGTGCAGCGTGTAGTGGCCGCCGGGAAGGTTGGTGTAGACCGCCGTCGGCGGTACGCCCGGTTCAACCGGGATCCAGCCATCCTCGAAACCTTCAAGGCGATAGCTGTAGCGCATGTCGCCGGTCGCGGCGAAGTCGAGCAGGGCAAAGCCGGCCCGCATCGTTCGCGTATCGGCATCCAGCGCCAGCGCTGAGCCATCGCGCGGCAGCGTGGCAAAGGGACGCTCCCTTTCGTTGACGATCAGCGAGGTGATCGCCAATGGGGCCTGCACGCCGCCGCTCTGGTGGCGCGAGTCGGCATCGGCATCCACCACGGTAAGGCCGCCGATGCCGCCGAACAACAGTTCACCGGCCGGGCCCAGGCCCGCGGTGCGGTGGTTGAAGAATCGCGTGCGATAGCCATCGCGAAGCCCCAGGGCCTGTGCCTGCTTTGTGGCAGGGTCGTACACGGTCAGGCCATTCGCGGTGGCCGCCCAGATGCGGCCGCGGCGGTCGGCCAACAGTGACGAGACATTGTCGCTGCCCAGCCCGTCCTTCTGGGTGATCGCGGAGAAACCATGCGGGGCCTGGTTCTCGATCAACTGGGCGACGCCGATGCCGCCGTAGGTGCCGATCCAGACGCGATGGTTGGCCGTGACGATGGAGCCGACGTAGTCCTGCGGCAGGCTGGCGTCGTCGGCCGCCATGCTCTGCACGTTCTCGAAGGCTGAAGCATCCTTGCGCAGGATGCTGATGCCGTTGGTGGTGGCGGCCCACACGCTGCCATCGGCCATCGACACCAGGTTGCGCACCTGGTTATCGGCCAGGCTGTTGGGGTCCTTGGCGTCGTGCCGGAACAGTTGCGCCGGATGTCCCTCGCGCAAGCGGTAAAGCCCGTCGTAAGTACCCACCAGCAACCCGCCCTGGCAGGGGCACAGCGACAGGATGGGGCGGGTATCGAGGTCGGGCACGTGATAAGGGGTGGCTTTGAGCGTGGCCGGGTCCATCGTCACCAGACCGCGGGCTCCGAGCACCAGCCGTCCATCGGGCAGGCCGGCGATGGCCTTGACGTCCTGTCCGGCCTGGCCACCCCCAAGCGTGGTGTTGCGAATGCGGCCGGTGGCCGGGTCCACGCCGACCACGCGCCCCTGGTTGAAGCCCAGCCACACGGTGCCCGCGGTATCCGTGAAAAGGCTGCGGACGTTCTCGTCCGCATCCATGCTGCTGCCGGGAAGAATCACGCTGCCGTCCAGCGTATAGACGCTGGGCGCACGCGTGTCGTGGCGTGACGCGCCCGATTCGGTCGCGGCCCAGATGCCGCCGGTGCGGTCCACCATCAGGGCGCGCACGATGTTGCCCCCGATCGACGCGGGCTCGGCGCGGTTATGGCGGATATCGATCACTTCCCTGGTGTCGGGATTGTAGGAAGCGATGCCGGCACCATCGGTGGCCACCCAGATGCGGCCGTCAGGCAATTCCACGATGGCGCGCACCGTGCGGCGCTGGATCTGTTCACTCTCGGCCGACAGGGCTTCCGGTGCATGGATCTGGCCCTGGGCGTCGAGATACACCACGCCTTGCGAACCGCTGCCGAACCAGATCCGGCCGGTGCGGTCTTCGTCGATGGCCCAGATATCGTTGGCGAGCGTGGCAGCGCCGGTGTCGCTGCTGGCGATGAAGCGGCCGAAGGCGGCCTGGCCAGCGCGCCTCACGAACAGGCCGCTGTTGGTGCCGAGCCAGACATTGCCCCGGCTGTCTTCAAGCACCGAGAAGGTCTTGGCGTCGGCTTTGAGCTGTGCGTTCAGCTCTGGGGGTGCCTGTTCGAGCGTGGCGAGGTCCGCGTGCAGGTGCGAAAGGCCATCCTGCGAGGCGATCCAGAAGCCACCGTCATGGTCCGGCGCCATGCCGAAGATGCGCGCGCCGGTGCCGGTGGCCGAGGAGCTGTCATAGCGCCGGAACCGGTTGGTCGTCGGATCGAAGCGCGCTAGGCCACCGCTATTGGTGCCTATCAGCAGGCCGCCATCGGGCAACGGCAGCAGGTTGCGCACGTAGTTGTCGGGCAGGCTGTCGGGGCTGTCGTCGTCCTGGCGAAACACCTGCGTGCGGTAACCGTCGTAGCGGGCCAGTCCGCCCACGGTCCCGATCCAGACCAGCCCGCGCGTGCTTTGGGCCAGCGCCGTGGTGGTGGGGTGGGGCAGGCCACGCTCGACGGTCAGGTGTTCGAAGTCGGCGTCGTGCCACCGTCCCCAACTGCGCGCAATCGATTGCTCGGCCCATGCCACGGACGGCGCCAGGGTCACCATGCACAGACCCATTGCCGCCAACACAACGCCCCACCGCTTCACCATCCGGTCTTCAATCTCATTTGGCTGAACCGATCAGCTCAAAAAGCCGCCGATGGCTCGTCAATAAAGCCGGATGCGCCGGCAGTCCCCCCATTCGGCGCGACGCGGATTTCCCCATGTCGTGCGCGCATGCGCGGAGCATGCCCGAGTTCACAAGATCTTGCAGTATCTCGTTTGAGAGTCTTGCGTAACTTACTCATTCTATTATAGATGGGGATGGCAATCGAATGGGGATACGCATGGCTTTGGGCAGTCGCTTGTTCCGAAATGGGTGCCTGGCACTTGCCTTTGCGTCGGTTGCTGCCCTGGCACAGGGTGACCCGGCGTCGGGCCTTGCCATTCACAGCGACGCCACTGGCCACGAACGGTTCCTGGCCGTGCACGGCCAGCGCGCACTGATCCAGGGTCTGAATGGCGGAGGCCTGGAAGTGTTTGCCTTCCCCTTCCAGATCGTCGGCGGTTTGCAGGCAAGCTTTCGCCACGAAGGTTCGGTGAGCCTGGTGGACAGCGCCAACCTGCTGCGTGGGATCGACTACGCACCCGATGGCATCACCCGTACGTATGTCGGTACGGATTATGTCGTCCGTGAAAAATTGTTCGTGCCTCGCGATGCGGCCGCAGCCGTGGTCACCTACAGCGTGCAAAGCCCGCATCCGTTGGACATCGTGGTCAGCTTCAATCCCGTGCTTGACCTCATGTGGCCAGGCGGCATCGGCGGCCAATCAGTGAAGTGGGACAGGAAAAGCTCCGCCTATGTGCTGTTCGAGCCCTCCATGCGCTATGGCGCCTTCGTCGGTTCACTGGACGTCGACGCGCACGACACGCCGTCGAACAATGCGCTGGAGTCGAACAGCGGCCGTCAGTTGCGCATGTCGCTCAAGGCCGGCGGCAAGGGTGGCCACGACGCGCGGCTGGCTTTTGGCATGCTCGAGTCAGGAAGTGCCGATGCCGGAGCGGCCCTGCGCTCGCTGCTGTCGTCATTGCCCGCCGCGGAGACTGCGCAACACCAGCATGTGGCTGATGTGCTCGACGGGGGCATCCGCATCCACACACCCGATGATGAGGTCAATCTCATGCTGTCGTGGGCTGCTGTCGCCCTCGACCAGGCCTGGGCCTGCAATCCCCAGCTTGGCTGCGGATTCCTGGCCGGATTCGGCCCTTCGCGTGAGGCACGACGCGCGCAATACGAGTGGTATTTCGCCGGCGACGGCCTGATCGCCAACGACGCGATGATCGCCACCGGACGCTACGCCCGGGCGCGGGAGGAACTTCAGTTCATCCTGAAGCACCGCGATGAGAAAACCGGAATGATCTGGCACGAGATGAGCCAGAGCGCGGGCCTGATCGACTGGAGCCGCTACCCGTACATGTTCGTGCACGTGGACATCACCTATCAATTCCTTTCCGCGGTGGATCGCTATGTGCGTGCTTCCGGCGACACGGGTTTCGCCAGCGAGCACTACGATGCGCTCGCGCAGGCCTATGCCTATGGCGCAAGCCTGGTCGGCAGCGGCGGATATCCGCGGATTCCATCTGGCAAGGAAGGGCACAACGAGCAAGACAAACTAGGCGACGAGCTCTCCCTCTCCATCGCCTGGCAGCAAGCCGCCAAGGCTTTCGCTCATCTTGCCTCGGTGACTGGCCACGCCGATGAGGCGGCTCGTGCCGCCACCGCCGCCGAACAGGCGCGCGCGGGGGTACTCAAACGTTATTGGGTGGGAGGGGCCTGGATCGACGCCTACACACCTGACGGAAAGCCCGTGCATGCGCGCGGGTCCGGTGCGATGTCGTTGATCGACCTGCATGTGCTTTCCCCCGAACAGGAAAGCGCGATACTGGACCAGCTGGCAACGGCTGATTTCCAGACAGATTGGGGCATGCGAAACGTCCCGCTGTCCACGCCCGGCGCCGATCCCAATTCCTATGCCAATGGCAGCGTCTGGGCCATCCATACTGCGCACGTAGCCACGGCCTATTGGGCAGCTCATCGCCCGTGGACGGCGTCGGCCATGTTCGATGCCCTGGTGGCCTGGAACCGGCTCGATTCCCCGGGGCACATCCACGAAGTGGCCGCCGGCGACATCTGGCATCAACAGGTGGAGTCCGTGCCCGAGCAGACGTGGTCGTCGTCGGGTGTGCTGACGATGGCGGTGGACGGGCTGCTTGGTCTCGCTTTCCCCGCTGGCGAGCCTGTAAGTTTTTCACCGCATCTACCAGCGGCGTGGGACTACGTTGGAGCGGACAATATCCCCGTCCCAGGTGGCAAGCTCGGCATTCGCATGTCGCGGACGGCCAAAGGCTTTGCCTTCGACATCGACAACACCGGCTCGCCGGTCCGCATCGCCTTGTCACCCCAGCTGCCACTCGGCGCGCGCTTCAACGGCGCGACCGTGCAGGGCAGGGCCGTCCAGGCCACGGTGGCAAGCCATGGCGAAGAGTCCCATGCCTCACTGGGCATCGACGCCGCCAGGGGCGCCACCCGCGTGGAGTTGGTGTTCGAGGGCGGCATCGATATCGGGGTACCCCGGGTGGTCCCCGTTCCAGGCGACTTAAGTCACGGCGCGAAGATCACCGGGGTCCGCCTGGCATCGTCGGGCCTCACCATCGAGGCCGACGTCACTGATTCGACCGCCTCCACGATTCGTATACGTGCTCCGGGCATAATCCCGACAGTTGACGGGGCCCAGGTACAGCGCGTGTCCGCCGACAGCTTCGACATCACGCCGAAGCCGTCGGGCCGGTCCGGCTACCGCCACGTCAGTCTGGTCGTTCACCTCGCTCCTGGCGGGTAGCGGACGGGCCTTAAGGGGGCGATTTCTGGCAGTGTTTTTCCCGGCCACGGGTAAAATGGGCTGCGTGTGTCGGCGGCCCCACGGAGGGTGCGCGGTGGGCAACAGCAAACACATCGACTTCAACGACGATACGGCCGTGGCCTATTGGTGCGGCGCGTTCTGCTGCAGCCCCCATGACCTGCGCCTGGCCGCGGAAGAACTGGGTACCAACGAAGCCGCTTCGATCGGCATGCTGCTGGCCGAACCCGCCCGAAGGTCCCAGGCAGCCCAAGCGGGGTCAGAGTAATTACTCTGACCCCCAAGAATCCCCTGATACGTAACAGCCGATGCGCTATGCTCGCCGCGACAGGCGTGGGGGCCACGCCGCGAGGGGCAAGCCATGGTAACGATCATCCTTCTGGTTATCGTCGTCGCGCTGGTTGCGTATGCGGTATCCATCTACAACGGGCTCGTCACCGCGAAGAACGGTTACAAGAACGCCTTCGCCCAGATCGACGTGCAGCTAACCCGACGGCACGACCTCATCCCGAACCTCGTGGAAGTGGCCAAGGGATACCTGGCCCACGAGCGCGGCACCCTGGAAGAGGTGATCCAGGCACGTAACGCTGCGGTTTCCGGCCTGGCCGCGGCCAAGGCCAATCCCGGCGATCCCACCGCCATGCAGAACCTCTCCGCCAGCGAGAATTCGCTGACGCAGGGCCTGGGCCGGTTGTTTGCGCTAAGCGAGGCCTATCCGGACCTCAAAGCCAATACCACGATGATGCAGTTGTCCGAGGAGCTCACCTCCACCGAGAACCGCGTCGCCTTCGCCCGTCAGGCCTATAACGACTCAGTAATGAACTACAACAACCGCCGCGAAACCTTCCCGGGCTCGCTGCTGGCGGGTGGCTTCCCGGCTGCCGAACCGCTGGCGCTGGAAAACCCTGCCGCCCGCGAGGCACCGAAGGTCTCCTTCACCTAAGCCTCCGGCCGTCCAGGCATGGATTTCTTCGCCCAGCAGGCACGGATGCGCGGCACCAGCCGCCGCCTGGTGTTCCTGTTCGTGCTCGCCATCCTCGGCATCGTCTTCGTGGTCGATGCCGTGGTGTGGTTTGCGTGGGGCCACCACCGCACACCGGAAGATGGCGAAGTGGTGCAGTCGTCGGTGGGTCTGCTGGTGATGAGCTCGGCCGCGGTGCTGGCGGTGATTGCCGGCGCCACGCTGTTCCGCATGGCCAGTCTCCGCGGCGGCGGCTCGGCCGTGGCGTTGCAGATGGGAGCGCGGCAGATCCCGCCCGATACCAACGATCCGGACCTGCGCCGCCTGCGCAATGTCATTGAAGAAGTAGCCATCGCCGCCGGCGTGCCGATGCCCGACATCTTCATCATGGAAGAAGAAATGGGCATCAACGCGTTCGCCGCGGGCTATGCGCCTACGGACGCCGCGGTTTGCGTTACGCGTGGCGCGTTGGCCATGCTTACCCGCGATGAATTGCAGGGCGTGATCGCGCACGAGTTCTCGCACGTGATCAACGGCGACATGCGCCTGAACATCAAGTTGATGGGCCTGCTGTTCGGCATCCTGGTGCTTACCATCATCGGCCGGCAGGTCCTTTGGTGGGGTCCGGGCGCCGGGCGCAAGCGCGACAACAACGGCATCGTGCTGGTGGGCCTTGCGCTGGTCGTGGCCGGATGGATCGGCTATTTCTTCGCGCGCTTGATCCAGGCGGCAGTGGCGCGTTCGCGCGAAAGCCTGGCCGATGCGTCGGCGGTGCAGTTCACTCGCCAGACGTCCGGTATCGCCGGTGCACTGAAAAAAATCGCCCGGGCCGAAGAAGGCTCGCGCCTGCAGCGCGCCAACGCCCAGGAAGTGGCGCACATGCTGTTCGGCGAGGCCGGGCGTTTCAATTCACTGTTCGCCACGCATCCGCCGATCTACGACCGTATCCGTGCGCTGGAGCCTGAATTCGATGCCCAGGCGCTCGAGCGTGAACCGCCGCCGGAACCGCTGTACCGGCAGGCTGCCGAACCGCCGCCGGTGCCGACGGGATCGCACCGCTCACCGTGGGATGCGGTAACGGGGCAGGGCGGTTCATCGCCGGTACCGCCGATCCCCGGCGTTACCGATCCCCGCTCGCCGCTGAATATCCCTGGCGTGTTGATCGCCGCCGGCGCGGGCCTGGCCTCGCAGGCCGATGCCCCCGCCGCGGTGGCGGCGCAGGTGGGTTCGGCCGATGCGTCCGACCTGCAGCGCGCCGAAGAGATCCGCAAGGGCCTTCCTGACGACCTGCGCCAGGCCGTGCGCAATTCGGAGAAGGCGCAGGCGGTGCTGCTGGCCATGGCGCTGGGCGATGGCCCGCAGCGCGAAGCACAGCTGAAGATCATCGACAGCATGGGCGGCAACGAGCCGCGCGCCGAGGTGCTGGCGGTGGAGCCGGTGGTACGGGCGCTTGATCCCAGTCAGCGCCTGCCGATCGCCTCGCTCGCCTTTCCTGCACTAAGGCGGTGGTCCAGCCGTGCGATCACCGTGTTGATCAATGCGCTGAACCAGATGGCGCATGCCGACGGCCAGGTGGACCTGGATGAATACTGCCTGGTGAAGCTGGTGACGGTGCAGCTGTCCGAGGCTTTGAATCCGCGGAATATTCCCCTGCCCGGGACGGGCAAACTTGCCGCTGCACGCGGCAGTTTTTCCCTGGTCTGCGCCGTGATGGCGCAGTTCGGCAACGATGACCCGCTGGCTGCGCGCAAGGCCTGGCAGGCTGGCATGAATGAAGCGCTGGCAGGCGACACCTCTGCGTATGCGCCGCCGCCAGACGACTGGCAGGGCGCGCTCGATGCAGCGCTCACCGAACTTGACCGTCTGGCGCCGATGTCGAAGGAACTCGTGGTGCGCGGGCTTAGCCGCGTGGTGATGGCCGACGGCACATTGCGGCGCGTGGAAGCCGAACTGCTGCGGGTGATCTGCGCCACCTTGCATTGCCCGCTTCCGGCTTTGGCCTGACTGCAAACTTCAAGGAACGACAAGGACGTGGCCAAAGAACCGGTGATTCGCTGTCCCTTGTGCGAGTGGGTGCCCAAGGCCGATAGCCGCTGGATCTGCGCGCCGAGCGAACCGGGTGCTGGGTGCTTAACGTCATGGAATACCTTCTGGACGGCCGGCTGCTGCCCCGGCTGCGGCCACTTCTGGAGCCGCACGCAGTGCCTGTCGTGCAAGCAGGCGTCGCCGCACCAGGACTGGTATTTCTTTCCGCCGGACGGGGATCTGGCGAAGGATCGCGAGCGGGAACTGGAGTCGACGCATTGAAGTGGGCGTGGGTCATGGCGATGTGCCTCGCCGTTATCCCGGCGTGGGTGGGATCGACCACTGCGCCCCCCGCTGAAGTGGTCGATCGCGTCGTGGTCAAGAAGGCCGATCACACGCTTTCCCTGCTAAGCCATGGTCGCGTGATCAAGACGTATCACGTATCGCTTGGTCCGAATCCGGTGGGTCCCAAGCGAAAACAGGGCGATGGCAAAACGCCTGAAGGCACCTACGTCATCGACTCGCGTAACGCCGCCAGCAAGTTCCATCTCTCCCTGCACGTGTCGTATCCCAACGCAGCTGACCGCGCACGGGCGAAGGCAGCGGGAGTGGATCCTGGCGGCGACATCATGATCCATGGCCTTGGCCCGGGTTTTGGATGGGTCGGACCTTTGCAACGAATACCTGACTGGACTGCTGGATGCATCGCCGTGACCAATGCGCAGATCGAGGAGATCTGGGCGCGTGTCAAGGTTGGTACCGTGGTGGAGATTCGTCCTTAGGCCCCGTGTTCGATCCACTGCTCCAAAAGGAATTAATCGCATGGCAAGCAGCACGCAAGACCTCGAGCAGTTCGTTCGGACCGCGCTCGAAAAGGGCGCGAAGCGCGATCAGATCGACAAGGCCCTGGCCGACGCCGGATGGGCCCCGGAACAAACACGAAGTGCGCTTTCCGCCTATGCGGACGTCAATTTCGTGGTGCCCGTGCCGCAGCCGCGGCCGTACCTGTCGGCGCGCGACGCGTTCCTTTACCTGGTGATGTTCACCACGCTCTACATGAGCGCCTTCCACCTTGGGAGCCTTCTTTTTGAGCTGATCAACCGGGCCTTCCCGGACCCCGCGCAATTTCGCAGCGGTGGGCTTTCCACCTCGATACGCTGGTCAGTCGCCTCGCTTCTGGTTGCGTTTCCGGTATTCCTGTCGATGTCGATCAAGATCGGGCACGACGTGGCGCGACAGCCGGTATTGCGCCAATCGGTGGTACGGCGTTGGCTCACCTATCTCACCCTATTCGTCGCTGCAGTTTCCCTGATCATCGACCTGATCATCCTGGTCGACGGCGTGCTTGGCGGGGAGGCCACCGCACGTTTCATGCTGAAGGTGCTCGTGGCAGGCGTGATTGCCGTCGTCGTCTTCGGTTACTACTTATGGGATCTTCGCCAGGATGAGCGCACGCCATGAGTAGACGCATGGGTGTTCGCGTGCTCGCCGTGGGCGTGACGGTTGCGATGGTCGTTGCAGTGGCCCTGGGTCTTTGGACCATGGGTCCGCCATCCCATCAACGGGCCTTGCGCCTGGACAGCGCTCGCGTCAGGCAGCTTTATATGCTCGATAGCATGCTTGTGTTGCGGTATGCGACCAAGAAAACAATGCCATCGACCCTGATCGAGGTTGATCCCAATAGCGCCAACCGGCTTGATCCGGTAAGCGGCCAACCGTTCGAATATAGCGTCACCGGTCCCGGCTCGTTTCGGCTGTGCGCCACGTTTGATGCCGCATCGGAGAATATGGCCCGGTCAGGTCTCTACGAGTTCCCGAGTGGGGCGGAGTGGAAACACCCTGCAGGGCGTTTCTGTTTCGACCGGCCGGTCAAGCCGACGACTGAGTAGAGCCCATGGAGTTTTTTGATGTATATGTCAAAAAATAGCGTAAATCGTTCACTTTTTGACGTATACGTCAAAATTCATCGACACATGTGAGCGGAAGCCAGCGCAACAAGGCGTATTGATCTAGGCGTCCAGAGCTCTTGTCTCATGCAACCGCCGCAAGTCCAGGTGCAGGATGCCTTCCACGTCCGTCACCACGTCGGCGAACTGGTGGTCGATGAGAACCTCCTTGCGGCCGTAGCTGTGGCCGCCCAGCGACTGCGTTGCCAGTAACGTGTCCAGGCCGCCCACCATTGCCGCCAGGATGAAACGGTCAGTGCCCAGCAGCGCCTTGAGCAGTTCGCTGTCGGGTTCCAACAGGTGCACGAGCGTCCACGACAGGCTGAGCATCGGGTTGTGCGAATGGACCAGCGGCAGCTCCACCAGCCGCCGGTAGGTGCCGCCGTTGGGTTCGTCCACGCGCTGCAGCCATGACAGCTGGGCGGTAACGTCGGCTAGCGGGCGCGTGCGGATCGACGCCATGCGCACCATCAGTGCCGGCTGGCCGCGGTAGAGGCCAATCACTGCGACCTTGCTGAAGACGATGCTGGCGCGCGGTCGCGCGAAGCGGGCAAAGATCAGGCCGGTGTTGGTGGCGGTGAAGAACAGGCCCAGCAGGATCTCGCACGCGGCGATCGAATGCCCCAGGTGACTGGCTGGCGCCATGTTGCCGTAGCCCACGGTGGCCAGGGTTTCCACCGAGAAGAAAAAACCATCGGTGAAGGAGTGCGGCGCGGCATTGGCGATGGCGCCGGGAAAGGACGCGTATATCGCACCGAACGCGACATTGATGCCGATGAATACCAAGGTGACAAAGCCGATGAATGCCGGCCAGGTCATTTCCATCGTTCGGTAATAAAGGTCGCTCAGCGGGTGCGGGCCGCCGACCTTGAAGGCCTGGAAGCCGCCGAGGTCGATGCGCTGCCGGTGGGGACGTTTGAAGGGAGGCATGCGCCTAGTATGCAACGTTCGTTGGCCCGCTCAGGGACTGGAAGAGGCCGGGTCGATCTCGGGAACGTTGGCGAGCATGCTGGCTGATGGCGGTCGGGGGTAGACGAGGTCTACCTCAGGGGATTCTGACAGCGAAGCCAGGAAGGTCTCGACTTCCCGCCTGGAGGACAGCACTACCACCCGCTTGGCCCCGCGCATGGCGTCGAGCTGCTGCATCAGCGCCGGACGGCGCGTGTCGGGGTAGGTTAGGATCCACCACACGAATGACAGGTCCAGCCGTTCCTTGCAGCCCTCTGCGCCGACATCCGGCCGTACGTGGCCCCGGTACAGCCACCAGCGGCGAAGCGCGCGCCACAGGCAGAGCAGCCGGGGCATGTCCAGGAACACCACCGTGTCGCAGGCGGCAATGCGGCGCTCAAGCGTGCCGCCGTAATTGCCGTCCATCACCCAGGCGTCCTCGGAGAGCAGGCGCGCCACCGTGGTGGACCATGCGTTCTTCGACGGTTCCGTCCAGTTCGGCAGCCAGTAGTGGGCGTCGAGATGGATCAGCGGCAGGTCCAGTTCACTGGCCAGCCGACGCGCGAACGCCGACTTGCCGGCTCCACCGGAGCCCACGACCAGGACACGCTTCATGCAGGTGTTCTCCTTAAGTCCCCTGTCCGGCAGATCGGACCCCCTGTAGGACCTCGCCGGCATTTGAGCATAGTTTGAGACATTTTTACCCGGGAATCTGCGACCGTTACTAAAGACATCGCTGATGCCGCGCCGCATCATGTTGCGGTCGCCCGTGTTGGGTGACCGGGCATGGAAACCCGAAACGGAAGGCGCGGCGTTGTCGCGCCTTCTGTGCGCTGCCTATGGCGGCGTGTCAGTCAGGCTTGTCCTGGCCGTTTTTCCGTTTGCGGTTTCCATCCTGGCACGCCGCCACCCCATTCCGGGGTGGCGGACAGCCCTGGAGCTAAGGATGGCCTCCCCCGACAACACCGAACGCTGAAGTCCTGCGCCTGGAAGAGGAGTGCGAAGCCGCCGACGGATGGGCGTCGCTGCTGACAGCGCGCATCGAAGGAGGCCGGACGCTGACGTCCTAGGCGATTTTTCCGTCATCGAAAGTGGTGGCATGCTTCTGTCTTGGACATGTTGACGGAGGCCAACCATGGTTTCGAAGGTTTCAACTTTCCTGATGTTCGAAGGACACGCCGAAGAGGCGATGAATTTCTACGTATCGCTGTTCCCCGGATCGACGGTGGAAAGCGTGCAGCGTTACGGTGCCGGAGAGCCGGGCGCCGAGGGCAGCGTAAAGGTGGCCTCGTTCCAGATACACGGCCACGCAATCATGTGCTCGGACTCGCCGGTCAAGCACAGCTTCACTTTCACACCTTCGATTTCGGTATTCATCGACTGCGATGACGACCAGGAGCTGACCCAGGCCTTCGAGAAACTGTCTGAGGGCGGCAAGGTGTACATGCCGCTGGACAACTACGGTTTCAGCCGGAGGTTCGGCTGGGTGGGTGACCGCTTCGGGGTGTCGTGGCAGTTGAACTGGCCCGCGGTTCCTACGGAAGCATAATCAGTGGCTTAGAAAGAGCTCGGAACCATATGTCGAAAATTCAGTGAAAAATCGACACGTTCCGAGGATATGTCGATGACATCGACATATCCTGCCCGTATGTCGAAAAAATTGGGTTTTATCGACATATCCCATCAACCTCCGTCGCCCCTACGACTTTCCATGTTCGGATCCATAGATCGCCAGATAGGCATCAAGGTCGGGCGTGCGAAGACCAAGCGTTTCCAGTACGGCCGCCATGAAGGTCACCGGCGCCGCGCCAGAGGCCGTGACTATCTTGCCGTCGATGACGGCGCCGGGTTGGTCTTTGTACCGGGACGCGCCCTTGTAGCCCGTCGGCGGCAGGTTGTCGGGCGAATTGGATGTGTGGTCGACCTCGTCGAGGAGTCCCGCGCGGGCCATGGCGACAGTGCCATCGCAGATTCCCGCCACCGTCTTTCCGGCCGATCGTGCCGCTTTCAATGCCTTGCTGATATCGGGTGCATCGGGACTGGACCACGCCGTGCCGCCGCTGACGATAAGCGCATCAATGGCCGCTGGATCGATATCTTCCACCGCCAGGTCCGGCGTGACTTTAAGCCCACCTGCCGACACCACTGGCCTGCCGCCGGGTGTGGCGAAGCGTGTGTCGATCTTGAAGTAACTGCGCGCACCGGCGTTGAGCAGGGCGGTTTCCCAGTCGGCGTAGTCGTCGGTGAGGATGGTGACGATGGTGGTCATGGGATGTCTCCTGGCGCGGGGGATTGAATCCGTCGTGGAACCGGAAGAATATCGGAATGGTAGCTACCGACCAGGGGACTCATGGACGTCATGCCGACCCGGCCGGTTCGCCGGCGCCGTCGCCTTTGGTTCGGCGAGCGCACGATCGCACTGCTGCTTACCGCGCTGCTTGCCGTGGTGGTGATCGGCCTGATCCTGCATGACGTGGAACGCAGCCTGCTGTACCCGGCGCCTCCGCAGACCGAGGCCTGGGGAACCGAGGTGCTCAAGCGTCCTGATGTAGTACTCCGCGGCTGGATCGTCCGGCCCGAGGCCGCCGATGCCTGGGTGGTGTTCGGCGGGAACGGACTGGCGCTGCCGCCGGTGGGTCGTGCCTGGCAGGGATGTACGGAGCGGGCGATCTATCTGGTGCCTTATCGCGGCTACGAAGGGCAGGAAGGGCGGCCGGGCGAGAAGGACATCGTGGAGGACGGCGTGGCTGTGGTTCGCCAGGCCCAGCAGGCGCACCGCCATGTCGGCATTGTCGGCGTCAGCTTGGGCACTGGTGTCGCGACCCAGGTGGCCGTGCAGGCGCGGCCGGACAGGCTTCTGCTTGTAACGCCTTATGACCGCATGGATCTGGTCGCTCAGGACTATCTGCCGAACTGGCCGGTAAAGTGGCTGGTCAGCGACACGTATGACAGCGCCGGTGCGGCGGCAAAGTTGGGCGATCTCCCGGTGGCGTTCCTGCAGGCTGATCACGACGAAATCATTGCCGCCGAACGAACACGGGCCCTTGCTGCTGCATTGTCCAAACCGCCATCACCCTGGTGGCACGTGGATAGCACGCACAATGGAGTATGGAAGATGCCTGAGCTGTGCAGCTTCGTGAGGCAAGGGGGATGAGTACTCCGTCGACGCCCATGGTTCTGACGGCCCTCGACGACTGACCGTTCCCGGGTGTAGGAATAGGAACCCCACCGAAGACGAGGGATGCAGATGGACGCCACCCAGGTATTGATCGCTGGCGCGGGCCCCGTCGGAATGACGTTGGCGCTTGCGCTGTCCCGCCAGGGCGTGAAGGTCCGCATCGTGGACAAATCGTCCAGCCGGACCGATAAATCCAAGGCCCTGGTGATGTGGCCAAGGACGCTGGAATTGTTCGACATCGAAGGATGCGTCAAGTCCTTCCTCGACGCGGGCATGCAGGGACGCCGGGTTCGGATCGTGTCGGATGGAAAGACCCTTCTGCAAGCGAATTTCGATCTTGCCAAGAGCAGCTTTCCCTACGCGCTGATGATCCCGCAAAGTGAAACCGAGCGTGTGCTGGAAGATCAGCTTGCCTCGCGCGGCGTCCATGTCGAAAGGAATACCGAGCTTCAGTCGTTCGTCGATGATGGTGACGCGGTAACGGCAAGGCTGCTCGGCCAGGGTGGGAATGTCGAGGAAGTGCACGTGGCCTACCTCGCCGGCTGCGATGGCGCGCACAGCGTGGTGCGCAAGGGCATTGGCGCCGAATTCACAGGTTCCTCCGAACCTTCCGGCTGGATCCTGGCCGACCTGATGCTCGACGGCGACGTCGCACCCGACGAAATCGTGATCATCTGGACGCGGCACGGAGTATTGGCAATTTTTCCCATCGTGGGGGGCCGTTACCGCGTGATCGCGGACGTCCCGGCCGACGAGGGCGATGCGTTGGAGCCGCTGGCGCTTGATCGCGTGCAGAAAGTACTGGAAGAGCGCGGCCCCGGCGGCTTGCGTGCGCACGATCCGTTCTGGTTGAGCCGCTTCCGCATCAACGAGCGCAAGGTGCATGATTACACCAAGGGACGGTGTTTCCTGGTGGGTGATGCCGCGCACATCCATAGCCCGGCGGGCGGCCAGGGCATGAACACGGGCATGCAGGATGCCTTCAACCTGGCCTGGAAGCTTGCCCTCGCGGTGAACGGGCAGGCCGGCTCGAAGCTCCTGGCGACCTATTCACAGGAGCGCAGCGCGATTGGCGACCAGGTGCTGCGCAATGCCAGCGTGCTGACGCACGTGGCAACGGTGGGCAATCCGTTCCTGCAGAAGCTTCGGAATGTGGCGGTGGGAGCGCTGGGCGACCTGTCGATCGTCCAGCAGCGACTGGTGGATCAGTTGGCTGAGCTTGATCTTTCCTACCATCACAGCGACCTGGGTGCCCCGCATAATTCGGTGGCCCACAGGCTGCCCAAAGGTAACCGCGTACCCGATGTGGGCGTGACTTCCCAGGGTGCTGCTACGCGGCTGTACGCCGTACTGCGATCTGGCCGATTCGTCCTCCTGACGATTGGCACTGAAGCCACGGAGGTGCCGGTGGCACTGCACGAGTGGGTTATTGCCGCGACCGCGGCGCCGGGTGGTGTGTTCGAGGAGGGCCTGGTCTACCTGATAAGGCCCGACTCATATCTTGTCGGAAGTGCGACCGTGGCTGGAGTCCCGGACCTGCTGGCTTCCTTGCAACCATTCACCACTTCGGGAAGAGGTACCTGATGAAAGGGATGCATGCCATAGCCGTTTTCCTGATGGGGATTTCCACGGCTGTCGCCGGCGAGCGATCGGCATTGCTGCCGCCAAGCTACGCGATGGAACTGCTTGGACAATGTTCTCGCGCCACGCCATCGGACGTGGCGGGAGTCTGGGTTGTCCCTCATCGCGTCATTACCGATCTCGAAACCGACCTGCCCAAGCTTTCAAAGCTCAAATCTACCCAATGCTGTGGGGAAGGATCGGTCGCCCATCCGGAAACCTTCTATCGCCAATACGCGGGTGTCGTCATTCATGGACGGAAATACGTTTACATCAACGCCATGGATGGACACCCGCTTTATTTGAAAGAGCAGGATCGAGATGCCTGGAGGAAGAAGCCGATGATCGCCTGCGATGGGGGTCAATCGTTGTGGGGTGCACTCTACGACCCTGAAACGCGGACGTTTTCGCAGCTCGCCTTCAATGGGCCGGCTTAAGCGGCAAGTGTAAATTCAGTGCTGAACTTTCAGAAGCAACTTGCCTGTATGTGATCCATCGAACAACCGATTAAGTACCTCGGGCGCATTCTCCAGCCCCTCGGCAATGGTTTCCTCGGTCTTCAACTTCCCCTCCAGGATCCATCCAGCAATCGCCTGTACGGCTTCCTTCGTCTTGCGGTAGTCAAAGGCAAGGAAGCCTTTCACGGTAAGCCGCTTGACGATCATGATCGAGAAGTCGTCACTGGGTTTCTTCTCGCCCGTGTAGCCGGAAATCAGGCCACATAGCGCCACGCGTCCGCCGATCACCATGCGCGAGAGCACCGCGCGCATCACGTCGCCGCCCACGTTCTCGAAGTTCACGTGCACGCCGTCCGGCGTAGCGGCCTTCAGCTGCTGCTTGAAGTCGGCAGCCTTGTAGTCGACGGCGGCATCGAAGCCGAGGGTGTCGGTAAGGTACTTGCACTTGTCCGGGCCGCCGGCGATGCCGACCACGCGGGCGCCCATGATCTTGGCGATCTGGCCGGCGATGGAACCGACCGAACCCGCCGCGGCGGAGATGACGATGGTCTCGCCCGGCTGCACGGGAGTGATGTCTGTCAGGCCGTAGTAGGCCGTGATACCCGACAGGCCGCACGCGCCGAGCAGGGTGGGCAGCGGAAGCGGCGATTTTGGCAGCTTGACCAATTCCTTGGCCTGGGAAGCATCGAGGATGGCGTGGTCCTGCCAGTTCAACAGGCCTTGCACTAGATCACCTTCGGCAAAGCGTTCGTTCTTTGAAGCCACCACTCGGCCTAGGCCGCCGGCGCGCATCACTTCACCGATGGCCACCGGCGGCATGTACTGCGGGATGTCGCTCATCCACACGCGGTTGGTCGGGTCCATGGAGATGTAGAGCACCTTCACATGCACCTGGCCGTCTTCGAGCGCGGGCAGGCGGCGTTCAACCAGGTCGAAGTTGGACTTCTTGACCAGGCCTTCGGGGCGGGATTTGAGCAGGAGCTGGCGTTGCGTGGTCATGGCTATTCCTTCAGACGGCAGCGGCGCCGCCATCGATGAGCATTTCGGCGGCGGTGACAAAACGGCTTTCGTTCGAGGCGAGGTAGACAGCGGCATAGGCCACGTCGTCCGGATCGCCCAGGCGTGCCATGGGTACGCCCCGGATCAGTTTCTTGGTGGCTTCTTCCTCGCCTAGCGCCTTGAAGAACGGCTCCACGATGCCAGTGCGGATGAAGGCCGGGTGGATGGAGTTGCAGCGGATATCCACCTTCTGCTTGGCGCAATCCACCGCGATGGATTTACTGAGCATGGCCACGGCGGCCTTGGAGGTGTTGTAGACGGTGTAGTTGGGATCGACCTTGTGGGCGGCGAGCGAGGAAATGTTCACGATCGACGCCGGGGCGCTTTCCTTCAGGAACTTCATGGCGTGCTTGCAGCCGAGATAAACGGCTTCCACGTTGATGTCCATCACGCGGCGCCAATCTTTCGGCTCCAGGGCTTCCACGCCTCCGAGCGCGCCGATGCCGGCGTTGTTGACCAGCACGGAGATGCCGCCCATGGCCTTGGCGGCCTCGTCGAGTACGGCCAGCCAGCGCGCTTCGTCGCGCACATCCTGCGCGGCCGACCATGCCACGGTGCTACCGGCATCCCGGTTGATCTCGTCGGCCACCGATGCGATGGCGGCGGCATCGAGATCGGTAACGAATACCTTGGCGCCTTGCCGCGCGAACATCTGCGCCATGGCCTTGCCTAGGCCGCCGGCGGCGCCGGTGATGAAAGCCTTCTTGCCTTGCAGCCGGCCCGGATGGTTCGTGCTCATGCTTAGGATTCCTGATTCAGACCGAGAGATAACCGCCGTCGACGTTGAGAATCGCGCCGGTGGTGTAGGAGGCGGCATCGGATGCCAGGTACAGCGCAGCGCCGGCCATTTCCGAAGGTTGCGCAACGCGGCGCATCGGCACGTGTGCCAGGGCCTGCTTCAGGATGGCCGGAGTATTGACCAGCACCGATGCAAATTTGGTATCGGTCAGGCCCGGCAGGATGGCGTTGCAACGAATGCCTTGCTCGGCGCATTCCACGGCGAAGGCTTTCGTCATGGAGATCACCGCGGCCTTGGTGATGGAGTAGATGCCCTGCTGGAAGCCCGGGACCACGCCGTTCACCGAAGCCACGTTGACGATGGCCCCACCGCCGTTCTTCGCCATCAGTTTGGCGCCCAGCGACGACATGAAGAAATAGCCGCGGATGTTCACATCCACCGTCTTGGCGAACACGGCTTCGTCGGTGTCGGTGATGTGGCCGAAGAATGGGTTGGTAGCGGCGTTGTTCACCAGGATATCCAGGCGGCCGTGCTTTTCTTCAATGGCCGAATACAGCGCTCGGATCTGGTCCATCTCGCCGATGTGGCAGGCCAGGGCCTCGGCTTTGCCGCCATCGGCCTTGATCGTATCCACCACGGCCTGGCAATCGGCCTGCTTGCGGCTGGAGACGATGACATGCGCGCCGCGCGCGGCGAACAGGCGGGCGATTTCCTCGCCGATGCCGCGGCTGGCGCCGGTGACGAGGGCGATCTTGCCGGAAAGGTCGAAAGGATCCTGGCTCATGCGTGTGCCTTGTCTAGCGATGGGTGAGGAGCGCGGCGTCGCCGGCATCCTCGAGATGGGGAACGGAGTTGTAGCTGAAGAAGGTCGGCATGCCGCGCACGGTGCGCAGCGTGGTGAGGCTGGTGTTGACCAGCGGATAGGCCAGGCTGAAGGTGTTTTCTTCCGGCATCCCCAGCAGCGACTGCGCCATGACGGCGATCGGGCCGCCGGATGTGAACACCCAGGTCGTCTGCGCTCCGTTGCTGGCAAGGTTATTCAAGGCACCAAGCACGCGTTCGCGAAACATTGGCCAGGTTTCATCGTGGGCGGCTTCGCTGCCTGCACCTACCCAATCGGCGATGGCCTGACTGAAAAGCACTTGGAAGGCCTTGTGCGGATCGGGCTGGGCGCGCAACTCCGCCTGCAAGGCGGCTTCGTCGGGAAGATCGGGCCGGTGCCGGCGAAGGATCTCCTCGTGGTTGAGTTCATCCAGGCCCGGATCGACCTCGAACGCCATGTCGACGCCGGCGGCCTCCAGGCACAGCGACGCGGTGCGGTGGTGTCGCTGCATGCTGCCGGCCAGCACACGGTCGGGCTTGCCGTGGGTGCGCGCCAGCCATCGGCCCAGCAACACCGATTGTTCTTCCCCGCGGGGGGAAAGCCGGTCGTAGTCGGCCGCACCGAAACTGGCCTGGCCGTGGCGGATCAGGACGATGCTGCCCATCAGCGGCCTTGCTCCATCAGCTTGCGGCAGCGCTGGCCCATGTAGGCCGCGGCCTTTCCGAATCCCTTGAAGCGGGGATTGGTGGTCTGGCCCAGCGCGAAGCGGCGGTAGATCTGCTGGATGATCACCATCAACCGGAACAGGCCGAATACTTCGTAGAAGCGGAAGTCTTCGATCCGGCGGCCGGTGCGTTCGGCGTAGTAGGCCACCACTTCGCTCCGCGTGAGCATGCCCGGGGCGTTCGACGGCTGCAGCCGGAATGCCTGGAAGGTAGCGTCGTCGTCGGCTTGCACCCAATAGGCCAGCGACGAGCCCAGGTCCATCAGCGGGTCGCCCACCGTGGCCAGCTCCCAGTCGAGCACGCCGATGATGCGCAGCGGGTCTTCAGGATCCAGCACCACGTTGTCAAAGCGGAAGTCGTTGTGGATCACGCAGGATGCGACATCCGCCGCGCGGTGGGCTTCGAGCCAGGCAATGATGTCTTCGCCCGGATCGGTGCCTTCGGTAAGCGCCTGGCGCCAGCGCTGCGCCCAGCCGGAGACCTGTCGTTCCACGTAGCCCTCGCCGCGGCCAAGCGAGGCGATGTCGGCGTCGCTGGTGTCGACGGCATGCAGATCCACCAGGCGGTCGATGAAACCGTGGCAGAGTGCGCGCGTGCGCTCGGTGTCCAGGCCCAGTGCATCGGGCATGTCCTTGCGCAGGATCACGCCGCGGATGGGTTCCATGGCGAAGAACGGCCGGCCAATCACGCTGTCGTCTTCGCACACGGCGAGGATCGACGGGACATGGGGATAGCGTTTGCCCACCGCCGCCATCACCCGCGCCTCGCGCAGCATGTCGTGCGCGGAAGCGGCTTTGGCGCCCTTCGGCGCGGTGCGCAGCACCACCTGTCGGCTTCCCCAGCCAACCAAGTAAGTGAGGTTCGATGCTCCGCCGGGGAACTGTTCCAGCGTGGGCGTGCCATCCAGGCCATCGATGTGTTTCTTCAGGAAAGCATCCAGCGCCACGATATCGAGCTGGTCTTCATCGCGAACGGGCCGCGCGTGGTCGGTCGCTGCCGTCACGATGCTTTCTCCTTCTGCATCTTCAGCTCCTGTCGCGCGATCACCGCGCGGTGCACCTCGTCGGGGCCGTCGGCCAGGCGCAGCACGCGCGCATGGGCATAGAGCGCGGCCAGGGGGAAATCATCGGACAGGCCGGCGCCGCCGTGGATCTGGATCGCCGCATCAGCGGCTTTTTGCGCCACCGCCGGCACGATCACCTTGATCTGGGACACAAGACCCAAGGCCGCCTTGATGCCCTGGGTGTCGATCGTCCACGCTGCCTTCAAGGTGAGCAGGCGCGCCTGCTCGATGGCGATGCGCAGGTCCGCGATGATGTCGCCGTTGCCGCCGAGCGCTGCCAGCGGCTTGCCGAACGCTTCTCGTGACAACGCTCGCATGCACAACAGGCTAAGCGCACGCTCGGCCGCGCCGATGGCGCGCACGCAATGGTGGATACGGCCCGGCCCCAGCCGCCCCTGGGCGATCTCGAAGCCGCGGCCCGGGCCCAGGATCACGTTCGACGCCGGCACGCGCACATTGTCGAAGCGCACCTGGCCGTGGCCTGAGGGTTCGTCGTAGGTACCGAACACCGGCAGCATGCGTTCGACGGTGACACCCGGCGCGTCGAGCGGGCACAGCACCATGGAGTGCCGGTGGTGCGGATCGGCATCGGGATCGGTGAGCCCCATGAAGATCACCACCTTGCAATGCGGATGGCCGATGCCGGTGGACCACCACTTGCTGCCGTCCAGGACGATGTCGCCGCCATCGGGCGTGGCCGTCGCGCGCATGTTGGTGGCATCGGAGGAAGCGACATCGGGCTCGGTCATGCAGAAGGCCGAACGGATGCGGCCGGCCAGCAGCGGTTCGAGCCAGCGCTCCTTCTGTTCGGCCGACCCATAACGCAACAGCACTTCCATGTTGCCGGTGTCCGGGGCGTTGCAGTTGAATACTTCCGGGGCGATGAACGAGTGGCCCATGATCTCGGCCAGGGGCGCGTAGTCCTGGTTGGACAAGCCGCCTTCGTCCTGGGGCAGGAACAGGTTCCACAGACCTGCGGCGCGTGCGCGCTCCTTGAGTTCTTCCATCACAGCAGGTTGCCGCCAGGCGCGCCAATCGGCGCTGCCGTTCAACGATGCCAACCAGCTTTTCTCCGCGGGAAGAACTTCCTCCGCCATGAAGCGGGCGAGTTTCCCGCCGAGCTCCTGGCTGCGGGCCGAAGGGGCGAAGTCCATCGTGCACGGTCCTTGGGTTCACGGGCGGAACCCGGAGCGTACGCCAACGTATGGGATCAGTAAAATGAATGTGCTTTATGCATGGTCATAAACTGAGATAATGTGTACGGCATGGCTCGCAACGACAAGCGTATTGATCTGAATCTGTTCCGCGTGCTCGACGCCATCCACACGGAAGGTGGCATTGGCGCGGCCGCGCGGGCGCTGCACCTGACCCAGCCGGCCGTCACCCACGCCTTGAACCGGTTGCGCGAACACTTCGACGATCCGCTATTCGTCAGGCAGGGAAATCGCGTGGTGCCCACTGACCAGGCCAGGGCGATCATCGACGACGTGCGCCTGCACCTGAAGGGCCTGCAGGACACCACGCGCCGGCAGGCCGCGTTCGAGCCTTCGCGCCTGCAGATGGAGTTCACCGTGGGCTTCCGCGACATCCTGGAGTCCATCGTGTTTCCGCGCCTGTTGCCGCGGCTCGAACGCGAAGCGCCGCAGGTGCGCATTGCCAGCCGGCGCGTGCCCGCCGGTGACGTGGAGCGCGAGCTGATGGCGGGCAGCATCGACCTGGTGATCGACCGTTCGCTGAAGGTGGGCGCGCACGTGGTGCAGGAGCACCTGGTCGACGAAGGCCTGGCGGTGGTGATGCGGCGCGGGCATCCGCTCGATGGTGCGGCGTTGCGCAAGGCCGACTACCTGGCCGCCCGGCACGTGGCGGTGTCGCCCTTTGGCGAGCCGGCCGCACTGGATGTCCTGCTGGGCCAGGATGGGCGCTTCCGCAGTATCGCGCTCACCTGCCAGCACTATTTCTCGGCTGCACAGATCGTGGCGACCGGCGATCTGTTGCTGACCATGCCTGGCTCGTACGCGCTGGCCGTGGCGGATGTGCTGGCGGTGTCCATCCATCCGGTACCGATCCGCCTGAAGCCCATCCCGGTGCGGATGTACTGGCACGAATCCAAGCGGCACGACCGCGCCCACGAGTGGTTCCGTTCAGTACTGGCACAGGCGGTTGCCGGCGCCATGCCGTCGCCGATCGGTGGGACGTCGCAATAATCCACCGACACCCATACTGGGCTCCGTCGCAGTATTCTATGTCGAGGGAAGGACCGGAACAGGGGCGGTCAGGCAATGCTGGTTGGAATCGATCTTGGCACTACCCATTCGCTGGTGAGCGTGTGGACCGACGAGGGGCCGCGGCTCATCCCCAATGCGCAGGGAAGGCTGCTCACGCCTTCCGTCGTGGGCGTGGACGACGCAGGCACTATCCTGGTCGGCGCTCTTGCGCAGGCCCGGCTTGTCTCGCACCCCAACGCTACGGTAGCGGCCTTCAAGCGCTACATGGGCACCGACCGCATTGTCCAGTTGGGCACGCATCGCTTTCGCAGCGAGGAACTCTCGGCTCTGGTCCTGAAGTCGCTGCTGGCGGACGTCGAGGCTGCGATGGGGACGCCCGCGACCGAGGCCGTCATCAGCGTGCCGGCGTACTTTTCCGATGCGCAGCGCAAGGCTACGCGCAACGCCGGGGCTCTCGCCGGCATCGCCGTCGACCGACTCGTCAACGAGCCGACGGCCGCGGCGCTGGCTTATGGTCTCGAGCAACGCGATAGCGAGTCGCGCTTCCTGGTGCTTGACCTGGGTGGCGGCACCTTCGACGTGTCCATCCTGGAGGTTTTTGACGGAGTGATGGAGGTGCACGCCACGGCTGGCGACAATTACCTGGGAGGAGAGGATTTCGTCGACGTGCTGGTGCAGCAGTTTTTCGCAGGCCATCGCATCGAACCTTCCAGCCTTTCCGCCGAGGATCGTGCCGCCTTGCGCAACCATATGGAGCAGGCCAAGCGCCAGTTGTCGCAAGGCGCAGTCGTTGCCATGCCAGTGGCGTTGTCTCGTGGTGAGTTCCTCTTCGACATCGACGAGCCGACCTTCGAAGCCCGTTCGTCGGCCCTGGTGGCTCGCATGCGAGGCCCGATCGAGCGCGCGCTGCGCGACGCGAAGATCACAAGCAACGATCTCAACGAGATCTTGCTGGTCGGCGGTGCCTCGCGCATGCCGATGGTGAGCCGATTGGTTACCCGTATGTTCGGGCGCCTGCCGCTGCGCCACATCAATCCCGACGAGGCCATCGCCCGCGGCACCGCGGTGATGGCGGGACTGAAGGCGCGTGCCACGGCGCTGAAGGAAGTGGTGATGACCGACGTGTGTCCGTACACGCTGGGTATCGAGGTAGCCGACAATACCGACGGCGTGCGCCAATCGGGCCTGTTCCAGCCGGTGATCGAGCGCAACACCATCGTGCCGGCCAGTCGCGTGCAGCAGTTTTTCCCGTTGGCCGATAACCAGGCCATATTGCGCCTGCGGGTGTTCCAGGGCGAGGCGCCGCGCGTGGCCAACAACGTGTTGCTGGGCGAGATCGAGGTACCTTTGCCGAGGGGCAAGATCGCCGATCTTGCCGTGGACGTGCGCTTTACCTATGACGTCAGCGGCATCTTGCAGGTGGAGGCGGTGGTGGTGCAAAGCGGACAGCGCCATGACCTGGTGATCGAGCACAACCCCGGCATCATGACCGACGCGGAAGTGGCGCAACGACTGCAGGTGCTTTCACACCTGAAGATCCACCCGCGGGAGGACCAGGTGAACGTGACCCTGGTGGAGCGCGCCGAGCGGCTATATGAAGAACACACCGGCGAGATGCGGCAGATGATTGGGCAATGGTTGTCGCAGTTCCGCGCCGTGCTCGAGTCGCAGGATCCCCTGCGCATCCGTACCGCACAGAAGCAGTTCGACCAGGCACTGGCCAGTGTCGAATCGGGGATGTCCGTGTGAATCCATGGCCGGTGCTGGGGATTGCCCCCACGGACGATATGCGAGCGATCAAGCGCGCCTATGCCGTGGCGCTCAAGCGCTGCCGCCCCGAGGACGACGCTGAAGGCTTTGCGCAGCTGCGCTCGGCCTATGAATCGGTATTGGCGTGGGCCGCCCGCGCGCAAGCGGAAAAGGCCCGCCTTGCGACCGTGGCTGCGCAGGACGAGGAACGCCTGCCTGGGCTTGACGAAAGCCCGTCTGCCGTCATGGTGACGCCCGACGAGGCGGAAGCGGGAGCGGGCGATGCGCCACCACGCGCGCCACCGCCCGTGTGGCCGCGGGCGCCATGGATGCCTGCGGCGCTGCCGCGACCACCACCCCGGTCGTTCCCGATGGTGGCGGCGGAAATCATTGCCGAAGCCAACCAGCCCCGGACCTCATGGACGAACTTCGTGCTGTGGCTCGACCAGCGCGAGGACCTCTTGCCGCTCGACTACAAGGCCGGTGTATCCCGCGCCGTGCTTCGGCTTCTGATGGAAGACGCTGCGGTGCCGCGCGATGCGGTGGAAGTGTTCAGCCAGTTCTTTGGCTGGGAAGACTACGCCACCCAACGCATGCTGATGCGCGAGGGATTGGATCTTGGCGTGGTCCAGCACCGTTTGATGGTGGCTGAGTTCGAGCACTGGCTCGAGCACGCCAAGAGCAAGGAGGCCCGATACCTCAAATCGGCACGCGAGGCTGGCGATGGTCTTCATGCCTGGTATCTGGCCAAAGTCCCCGCCCTGCATAAGCGCACCGTCGCCGCGATCGTAGGGGCTGAGCAGAGATACGGATTACGCGCCACGCGAGTCGTACTGGGTGAGTCGACCATAGCCTTCTGGGCGCGCATCACATCGCGAGAGCCGAATTGGTTCCAGTTCTGGCAACAACTGCCGATTGTGACCACGTTCTGCTGCGCGTTATTGACCTTGATCGTCTGGGGCGTCACGCCACAGGACGAGGATATGAATCTTCCCCTTGTCGTCGCGGTGTGGGTTGCGCCGGCCCTGTTCTTCCTGGCAGGAATGGCAAACCTCGGCCGCCGCCTGTTTGTCCAGCGAATAAAGCCGCGGATCCTGGCGGACACGGAAAGGTTTCTCCGTGCCACGCACCTTGATGTGGTTCCGGCAGTCCTTTGGCCACTGGCAGGCATCGGACTTTTGATTGCCTTGTCAGTGTACTGGCCGCCAAGCCTGTTCGAGGGGTGGTACTACGCTCTTTACCTGGTGTTCGTGCCGCGTGTGTTTGCGCATCGCGGCATCGCCATCAGCTTCAGCGTGGCCGTGACGCATGGCTCAACCCTGGCTGGCATTTTACTCGGCAACCCCAAGCCGCCATTCACGCTGATTCCGCTCATGTTGTTTCTTGGAAGGCGGATCTATCATGTATCGCGCGGGTGGAAAATGGCGGCACATTGGACCGAGCGATCGGTGACCATTGCCGTCGGCGTGATGGCTTCGCTTCTCGTTTTTGCCCTCGGCATTTACTTCGGCCATTGAAAGATCGTCCTGCCGCCCGGAGGCGGCAGGACTTCGAGGACTTACCAGATCTTCACCCGCTGGTTCGGATCCAGGTAAAGCTTCTGCCCTGGTTGCGGCTTGAACGCCTCGTACCAGCCATCGAGGTTGCGCACGGTCTGGGCGCGGAACTGGCCCGGCGCGTGGCCATCGCCGATCACCTGCGCGCGCAGCGCCGCTTCGCGGGTCTTGGTGCGCCACGATTGCGCGAACGCCAGGAAGAAGCGCTCGTCGCCCGTCAGGCCGTCGATCACCGGCGCGGGCTTGCCGCCAAGCGACTTGTGGTACGCGGCCAGGGCGATGGTCAGGCCCGAGACGTCGGCGATATTCTCGCCCAGCGTCTGTTGGCCGTTCACGTGCAGGCCCGGCAGGGCTTCGTACTGGCTGTATTGATCGGCCAGCTTCTGGCCGGCGGCCTTGAAGTGGGCTTCGTCCGCCGGTGTCCACCAGTTGGCCAGGCGGCCCTGGGCGTCGAACTCCGCGCCGGTGTTGTCGAAGCTATGGCTGATCTCATGGCCGATTACCGCGCCGATCGATCCGTAGTTGGTGGCCGCGTCGGCCTTCGGATCAAAGAACGGTGCCTCAAGGATGGCCGCCGGGAAATTGAGCGCGTTTTGCAGCGGCAGGTTCACCGCGTTCACCGTTTGCGGGGTCATCCACCATTCGTTGCGGTCGACCTTGGCATCGAGCTTGGCCAGCTGGTGCGCCGTCTCGTAGCGTTCGGCGCGCAGGCTGTTACCCACCGGATCCGTGGCCGAGATCTTCAGCTTCGAATAATCGCGCCAGGTTTCCGGATAGCCCACGCCGACGACCAGGGTATCGAGCTTGGCCTTTGCCTTCGCACGCGTGGCCGGCGTCATCCAGTCGAGCGAGTCCACGCGGTCGGCGAAGGCGGCGATGATGTTCTTCACCATCTGCTGCACTTCGGCCTTGGACGAGGCCGGGAAATAACGCTTCACGTAGACCTTGCCCACGGCATCGCCAAGATCGGCGTTGACCCGGCCGATGCCGCGCTTGTAGCGGTCGCGCTGCTTGGGCGTGCCGGAAAGCACGGTGCCGTAGAAGCCGAAGCTCAGGTCGTTGTAAGCCTTGGGCAGCAGGCCCGCGCTGTGGTTGATGGCGTGGAAGCGGAGGTAGTCCTTCCAGGTCTGCAGCGGTTCGCTCGCTACCAGCGCCGATACGTCGTGCACGGTGCCCGGCTGCCAGACGTTGATGGTCTTGGCCTTGTCCAGGTGTGCGGCGCCGAAGTACGCCGCCCAGTCGATGCCCGGGGCCTTGCTGGCAAATGCCGCCGTGGGCCAGGGGTTGTTCGCCTTGTGGATGTCCTCGCTGTCCACGATGCTTTCCTGCGCCGTGGCGATCTTGGTTTCCAGATCAAAGATGGCCTTGGCTTTCGCCTCGGCATCGGGTGTGCCGGCCTGCTTCAGGATGGCGGCGATATAGGTCTGGTAGGCCGCGCGTGCATCGGCCATGGACTTGTCCTTGCCCAGGTAATAATCCCGGTTGGGCATCCCTAAGCCGCCCTGCAGCAGGTAGGGCATGGCGTGATCGGGGTCTTCCAGGCCCTGTGCTACCCACAGGCCGAACAGGTTCTCGGTGTCGAGGTTGGTGGCGTTGATCGGGTCCACGTCGGCGCGCAGGCCATCACCCAGCACGCGGGAGAGGTCCTTCACCGAGGCGATCGCATCGATCTCATCGAAGCTGGCCTTCAATGGCGCCAGACCGTTCTTCTCGATCGCGGCCTCGTCCATGAAGGCGGCATAGTAATCGGCGATCAGGCGTGCATCGCTATTGGCCGCGGGATTGCCCTTGCCAGCATCACGGATCAACTCCGCGTTGCGCTTTTCGGCCTTCTCGAACACCTGCAGGAAGATGCCGGTGCTGGACCGGTCCGCCGGAATCACCGCGGTCTTGCGCCATGCTCCATTGGCATAACCGTCGAAGTCGTCGCCGGGCTTTACCGACTTGTCCATACCGGCAAGGTCGATGCCTGACGGTTTGGTCTGGGCCATGGCGGGAGAGGCCAGGGCAGCGAGGATGGCGGTGGCAAGAAGCCAGCGGGAGGCGGTCATGGCGGGACGTCCTTGAGAAGGGTCCGTGAAAGATAGTCCCCGCGGGGTGCCGCGGGGACCATGACCTTTGGGAGGGGTGCCCCGCCTGCCCAGGCTTCTCGGTCAGTCGAAGGCAGGCAGGTCGAACACCAGCACTTCGGCGTGGTCGCCGTGGTCGAGCTTCACTGCCGATTCCGAGCGCATCATCACTGCATCACCGGCACGCACCGCCGTGCCGTTGACTTCAAGCGCACCGCGCACCACGTGCACATAGACGATGCGGCCGTCGGCAATGCCGAGGCTTGCCTCTTCCGCGCCATCGATGAGCCCGGCATAGAGCCGGATGTCCTGGTGCACCACCACCGAACCCTCCGCGCCGTCGCGGCTGCCGACCAGGCGCAGCCGGCCGCGCTTGTCGCTATCGGGAAATTCCTTCTGCTCGTAACCGGGCGCAAGGCCCGCTCGCTCGGGGATCACCCAGATCTGCAGGAAGTGCGTCTTGCCGTTGGCGTTGTTGCGTTCGGAGTGCACCACGCCCGTGCCTGCGCTCATGCGCTGCACTTCGCCCGGGCGGATCACCACCTTGTTGCCCATGGAATCTTCGTGGGCCAGTTCGCCCTCCAGCACGTAGCTGATGATTTCCATGTCCCGGTGCGGGTGCGCGCCGAAACCGGTGCCCGCCTCGATGCGGTCTTCGTTGATGACGCGCAGCGGGCCGAAGTGCACGTGGTCGTCGTCGCGGTAGTCGGCGAACGAGAAGCTGTGGTGGGAATCGAGCCACCCGTGGTTGGCGTGGCCGCGGTCTTCGGAACGACGCAGGGTAATCATGGCTAAAACTCCGTAGTTGATAGGTGCTATTTTCCTCGCGTGGACAATAACCCGGTAGATGGCGAAAATCGCACCGATCGTTTCCCTTTCGATACCAATCACGATTTTTGCCCTGGGCCCAATCCCCGTCGGAGGGCGCAAGGGGTAGCATTCGTCCATAGGCAGCAGGAGCGGTCGTGAGCGACAAGAAGGTCAAGGGCATCGAGCCTTACGACAGGCCGGCGGGCGGCTGGGGTGCGTTGCGCGCCGTGGCCTCGGCCCTGGCCGGGCAAATGGCCGTGGGCCGGGAATCGGTGGCCCTGACAAAGATGAACCAGCCCACCGGGTTCGATTGCCCAGGCTGCGCCTGGCCCGATCCCAAGCACACCTCCAGCTTCGAGTTTTGCGAAAACGGCGCCAAGGCCGTGTCGTGGGAAGCCACCGGCAAGCGGGCGAAGCCTGAGTTCTTCGCGGCGAACCCCGTAAGCCAGCTGTGGAACCTGTCCGACTACGCCCTCGAAGGCCTGGGGCGCCTGACCCACCCGATGGCATACGACGCCGCCACCGACACCTACCGTGAAGTGAGCTGGGACGACGCCTTCGCGCGCATAGGCAAGGCGCTGCGGGCACTGCCTGACCCGGACATGGCCGAGTTCTACACCTCCGGCCGCGCCTCGAACGAGGCGGCGTTCCTGTACCAGTTGTTCGTGCGCGAGTTCGGCACGAACAATTTTCCCGATTGTTCCAACATGTGTCACGAGGCCACGAGCGTTGGCCTTCCCGAATCCATCGGCGTGGGCAAGGGCACGGTTACGCTCGAAGACTTCGATCACTGCGATGCGATCTTCTGCATTGGCCACAACCCGGGTACCAATCATCCGCGCATGCTCACCACCTTGCGCGAGTGCAGCCTGCGCAACGTGCCGATCGTGGTGATGAACCCGATGCCCGAGCGTGGGCTTGAGCGGTTCACCTCTCCCCAGCATCCCACCGAAATGCTCACCGGCAAGTCCACGCCGATCGCCTCTACGTATTACAAGGTGAAGATAGGCGGCGACGTGGCCATGCTCAAGGGCATGATGAAATCGCTGCTCGAGCGGGACCTTGCCGACAAGGATTTCATCAGCGAACACACCAGCGGTTTCGAAGCGCTTGCCGCCGACATCGCCGCCACGCGCTGGGACGACATCGAGACCGTCAGCGGCGTGAGCCGTGCCGACATCGAGGCGGCGGCCGATATCTATGCCAATGCCAAGCGCGTGATCGTCTGCTACGGCATGGGCATCACCCAGCACAAGCATGGCACCGAAAACGTGCAACAGATTGCCAACCTCATGCTGCTGCGTGGCAATGTCGGCAAAGAGGGTGCGGGCATCGCGCCCCTGCGTGGCCACTCAAACGTGCAGGGCGACCGCACCGTCGGCATCACCGAGAAGCCCAACCAGGCGCTGATCGACGGCATCGAGCGCACCTATGGATTCAAGGCGCCGGCCGCCCATGGGCACGACGCGGTAGCGGCCATCGGGGCGATTCGCGACGGACGCTCCAAAGCCATGATTTCCCTCGGCGGCAACCTTGCCGTGGCGATGTCCGATCCCGAGGCCAGCTTCGCCGCCATGCGCAAGCTCGACCTTGCCGTGCATATCGCCACCAAGCTCAACCGCTCGCACCTGATCCTGGCGCGTGAGTCGATCATCCTGCCGTGCCTGGGGCGTACCGAGGCGGATGAACAGGCCACAGGTCTGCAGTCGGTGACGGTGGAAGACTCCATGTCGATGGTGCATGCCTCGCAGGGCAGCCTGAAACCCGCGTCGGAATTCCTGAAGTCCGAGCCTGCCATCGTCGCGGGCATCGCCCGTGCCACGCTGCCCGGTTCGAAGGTGGACTGGGAAGGCCTGGTGGCCGACTACGACCGCATCCGCGATGGCATCGAATCGGTCTTTCCCATCTTCGAGGATTTCAACCGGCGGATCCGCGAGCCGGGCGGTTTCCGCCTTTACATTGCAGCGTCCGAGCGCAACTGGGTGACCGAAGACAAGCGTGCGCATTTCCTGGTGGCGCGTGGCCTGCACGAGGACGGCCTGGTCCGTGGCGGCGATACCCTGCTGCTGACCACCGTTCGTTCGCACGACCAGTACAACACCACCATCTACGGCTTGAACGATCGCTACCGCGGCGTCACCGGCCGGCGCGACGTGGTGTTCGTGAACCCCGAGGACCTCGCCGCCCGTGGCCTGAAGCATGGCGACCGGATCGACGTGGTGGCGCTGGGTGCCGAGGCCGGCCAGCATGCCGAGCGCGAGGTACGCGGATTCGTCGCCGTTAGCTACGACATCGCCAGGGGTTCGGTGGCGATGTACTTCCCCGAGGGAAACGCCCTGGTGGCACTGGAAAACCATGACGCGAAGTCGGGCACGCCGGCGTACAAGTCGGTGGCGGTGACCTTGCGTGCCGCCCGGGCCAGCGATACCCGTGCCGCCTGAGGACACTGTCGACCGGCGCGGCGCGTCGCGGCGCGAAGTGTTGCGGGTGGAGCGTGGCGAAGCTTCGATGGCGCACGACTGGCTGGCCGATGAAGTGCCGGTTCAGGTCAGCGTGAACGGCCAGGCGTTCGCCGTGATGATGGCCACGCCCATGGACCTGGAAGACTTCGCCTGGGGTTTCGCCGTCAGCGAAGGCCTGCTTGCCGACGGTGCCGGGATCGATGACGTCCGCGTGCGCGAGCACTTCGAGGGCATCACGCTGGACATCATCGCCGACGCCTCGGAGCGCGCCCAGGGCGAGCGGCCCATGCCCGGCCGCAGTGGCTGCGGCATCTGTGGTTCGCGCCTGCTCGAGGACGTCGTCCGCCAACCAGAGCCAGTAACGGGCGGCCCCGTCGTCGACGACGGGGCGATCGAGCGTGCCCTGGGCATGTTGCGCGAACGCCAGCCGATGAACATCGTCAGTGGCGCCGTCCATGCCGCCGCCTGGGCCAACGAGCAGGGCGAGATCTCCCTGGTGCGCGAGGATGTGGGCCGGCACAACGCCCTGGACAAGCTCACCGGCGCCATGGCGCGAACGTCAGTGGATGTGTCGCGCGGCTTCGCCGTGGTGACCAGCCGTGCCAGCTATGAGATGGTGACCAAGGCAGCATCCGCGCGTATCGCCATCCTGGTGGCGATATCGGCGCCCACGGCGTTGGCCGTGCAGTTGGCGAAGAGTTGCGAGGTCACCCTGGTGGGCTTCGCCCGCCCCGGCCGCCACGTGGTGTATTCAGGCGGCCAACGGGTGCGGCGCACTCAGCCGCGGTCACGCTGACGACGACGGCGCACGCTATCGCGCACATCCACGTCGAACAGCACGGCCAGGCCATCGATATCGAACGACAGGCCATCACGGCTGGGCAGGCGTGCGGCCAGCTCTGCGATCTCTTGCCGGGGCAGGGTGATGGTGCAGGCGGACGCTGTTCCGTCGATGGCCGCGACATCGCCGGGCGCCAGCCTGAAAGCCAGGCGGAAAACACGCCCGACTGTCGTGATTGCATCGAGCACGGTGCCATCGAGCAGGGCTTTGAACTCGTCTTCATCCACACGCAGCCGAAGCGATTGCTCCTGGAGCTGGATCCTCATGACGACAATGCCTCCCATTCGGCCGGGGTGTTGCCGTTGGCCAGCATCAGTTCGATGGCGGGCGTGGTTGCCAGCACGTGCGTACCGATGCGCTGTTGCAGTGCGCGTATCGATGCTTCGCGGCCACCCGTGGCCAGGCAATCGGCGATCGCCGCGCGGGTGTCGCCGCGCAGTTCCAGCGCCATCGGCAGGGGCGCGCCCTCGTGGCATGCGCAACCGTCCTGGGCGCGCCAGTAGGTGTCATCGTCCATCAATGCGCGCAGCAGGCCGGGTGTGAGCCGCGGCATGTCTACGGCAAGCACCAGCAGGCGGCCGTCCGGCAGCGCGGCCGTGGCGCTGGCGAGGCCGCCCAAGGGGCCAAGCCCGGGTTCAAGGTCGGGGATCGACCGATAGCCGGGCCGATCGCCGCTGACATAGACATGATCGATGCCGGCCTCGCGTGCCAGCCCGATCATGTGGTCCAGCAGCGGGCGCCCGTGCCAGGGCAGCATGGCCTTGTCGCGGCCCATGCGCGTGGACCGTCCTCCCGCCAATACCAGGGCGGCGCGCAGGCTCATGGCGGCACTTTCATCATGCCGGCAAGCGTAGCGCAGTCGCGTGATTGTTACCCAATGGGCGCTATGATGCGTCGATGGAAACGATCAAATTTGAAGTGGAAGGCGACTACGTCGAGCTCAACCTGTTGTTGAAGCTCAC
>Ga0307510_10000689_pt1 | contig 34568 bp, 41 predicted proteins | sample 12_EM_MG_FD_207224 | JGI IMG/M metagenome (GOLD analysis project Ga0307510, IMG submission 207224) | Populus trichocarpa ectomycorrhiza microbial communities from riparian zone in the Pacific Northwest, United States - 12_EM | ecosystem: Host-associated > Plants > Roots > Unclassified | place... | reverse complement strand
GAGGCACGTGCGGGAACCGTGCGAAAACGGTGGTTTCCCGGACCGACGCCCCCGACGCGCTTTCCCACTTTTTTTCCCACATTCCCACACGGCCAGAGGCGTGACTGACGTAAACGCACGTGACGGTCGGGAAAGCGAACTTCCCGAGAGAAGGGTGGTGTAAAACGCTCCGCTCGGGCCACGGGGGAGAAAGACTATCTTATCACATGCACCAATCAAAGTTCTACGCATGTTCTACGAACGAACGGGATATCTCATAGTATGTTTCGAACTTGTCGCATAAAGAATGCCAAGTAGCACCACTGCTCCAGAAAGACGAGTACATTCAAGTTCTACAAATAATACGTATAAAAATTGCACAAGTACATTTGCCTACATACACGCGCAAACAAACTTGCACAATTAACGATGAAATAGTAAATGCACGAGAATCCTGCTGTGCTCCTGTGCTCGTTCTAAACGTCATGGCTGGCCACGACCGGGGTTAAAATGAAATCCTGTACTAGGGGAGAAGGAATGGGGATATCCTTGATGCAAGAACTCAGCCATATACAAACACGAGCGTCTTGAAGACCCTGAACATCCGGATTGCGTTGCGCTCTAATTGATATGCATCCTTTGACAGTTTGAACACATTCCCGTGGCACGTCCCACAGCCTGCACGAAGTTTACGCAATCGCCAGTCTGACTGTCCTGTAATACATACACCGGCGGTTGCGGTGACGCACGCACGTCGGGCCGGCGTGGAGGTGGGGGCGGAGGCGGTGCCTTGCGTACTTCAGGTTGTCTGCGTGGGAGGGGCGGAGGTACTTTCTTCGGAGGCCCACTGCCACTGTTGTCGTTATCATCGTTAGTACGACGATTGAGGAAACCGTCGTCGTCACTCGCGCGACGGCGTACGAGACTCGATTGCTCATGCTCCGACTCGTCGGCGGCGCTCTCCGCGAGGCTCTCCGAATCGTAGCCAAACCCGCCGCCGAGTGCTGCGCTAACGGGGACCCCCTGCTCCTGGTCCGTATCCTGCGTCGTCGCGTTGTGGTCGCCGAATGGGTGTGACACGTCGTTGTCGTCACCTGAGGTGTCTGTCGCCTGTGTCTGTGCCGCGCGGGGGTAGGGACGCGGAGGTATGGGTGCAGCAATGTCGTCCACGAGTGTCTGTCGGCTGCCCGACGCCGACGGTGAATCTGACATCGAGCCTGCTTTGGAGGACGACTTTCTTCGGTGTAGCGGAGACGTCGGTGCAGCTGGTGGCTTGGATACAGTGCGTTTGGACGCAGCCGTGATGGATTCCGTATACACCGTGGGAAATAGGCCTTTCTTTCCGTCCAGTTGGCCCATCATCCAGCCATCTATGACCTCCCCGAGGACGACAATTTCGTCACCGATGCGGAACGAGAGCTCGTCCGAACTGCCGAGGTAATCGCTCACTGCACGGACGATGATTTGACGATCCGACCTGGCACCCAGGGCCGGTATACGAGAAGTCGAGTTGTTCTGTTGAGATTTGGTCCATTTCCCGAGGGAAAGTAAAGAGGGGTTCTTCGAGGCCTGAGTAGGACTTCCAGGTACTCCTTCGGAATCGCTGCTGTCACTCTCGTCGTCTGGGTCACCGCGCAGAGACGCAAATTGGTCGCGGTCCTTCTTCGAACCGTTACGGTTCCACACGGACCAGCTCCCTTTTTTCTTCTCCTTCTCCTTCCTTTCCCGTGATCCTTCCACGATGCTACCTGTGGTTGTCTGAGAATCGGAGCGTTTACGGCTGCCCACAGATCCTGTACGGGAGTGCACAGAACCTTTGCGAGAGCGCGGCTGTGGGGGCTCGTCGTCCATTTCGCTGTCGGCGCTGCCTGGTGAAGGAGATCGTGATCGCGTGCGAGCGTTAGAGCTAGCGCGAGACCTGATAACAGGCCTAGACGACTCTGCGCTTTCACGAGAAAAATCGTGCATCGGACCTATGGGCCTTCGGGGCTCCATCAGCTTCGCGATCTGTTGTCTGCGGAGTGGATCAGTGAGTGTTGTGTCAGGAGGAAGCAGGCAAGACGCACTTCCCCGGCCAGCTGTCTTTGACATCTCGCAGGATCTGCGCGTATTGTTCTGCAAAGTTGAGTTCATTGTCCAGGAGCAAGCCCAATTCGCGGATTTGGTCAATCTCATTGTGCTGGATAGCGTCAATACGCGACTGGACATCAGCTTCGGCCTCGTCGCTTGAGGGGCGGCTGTCAAAATTTGTGGGGCAAAATGAGGTGAAGTACATACTAACGGAACTCTGATTTCTCGAGCTCTTCTTGTGCTTCACGTCGCTCCTTTTCTTTGGTCTTCTTGTTGTTTTCCAAGCGCTCGACCTGTCTCATAGCGGCGTCTCTATTCAGCCTATGCAGTAGCAAGGTCAGTGTCACTGTGCGTCGTAAGGAATTCTTATTCATTTCTACCTGCGAGTCTCGAGCTTCTTTCTTTCAACCTCATAGTCTTTGATCTGGTCTAGAAATCGTTGGAGTGTAATGACGAGGGAGCTGCTGAGGGTTCGGCTTAATGCTTCTTGGGCTGTCGCAACATTGCAGAATGCACGTCCGAAGCTGACAAGGACCTGCCCTATCGTTATACGTCATCGTTGAGTTTAGGAGGAGATTGGATGGATGCCATGGTTACCAAGTACAGAGTCATCAGCAAAATCTTCGCCATGGCGAGCCATGGTAATTCCGAATGCCTCTCTGGGTAAAAGTTTGTCTGATTCATCGAGAGCAGGAGAGTGTTTTTTCTTGGCTATCGACTTGTAGTACTGTTCCGCAGCGAGTTGTAACCTTGGTGGCATAGCAATAGTCCGAGGATGGTGCAAGGTGAGGCCATGGGTGGTCGAGAAGGAATCGAGCAGGCGCACCGATGCAGTCCTTCTTTGCGGAGCTCGATCTCCAGTTCGAGCTCCTTGGCTTCTCCTGTGAGAGTCGTCTTGTCTTTGGTGTTGATGACCTCATCTGCCCACTGTTAATCGGGTCGCAGTTAACAACCTCAGCAATGGGAGTAGGAACGACTGGACGCACTTGGCGCAATCTCCCGAGCTTATGTGGGCTAGTTGTCAGATATCGAGTTGAAATGTACGCGACGGTGCTCACTCACTCTCTTTGTGGCCATGATTAATCATAGGTAATGTACGTTTAGGCCGTTTCAGAAAAAGCACCGCGTTATTTGTGCTTATTTGTTCACGCGCTTGCACTGGCACGGCCAAACGACACAATTTATTTATTTTGAGCCACGAGGTCGCAGCGTGGGCTCGGCCGCCTTTGTTAGCTTTACCGACGACGGGCCACCACTCGACTCACGGTCCTGAAGAGTAAACTGTACCCAACGAAATCGGTTTATTTTACTCAACTATAATCAAATTTCTTTGGCAAGTTCTTTTTTTAAGGCAATGTCCCCACCCGAGATCGCTAAATTAATGGACCTACAGCGACACACACACACACCATGCCTTCTTTCCTCTCCAAACTTCTAGGACGTAAGAAACTGCAGGGACTAGAGCCATCCTCAGTTAATCCAGGGTATCCTGCTCCCTTACTAGAGGGTAAATTCGAGGCCATCTCGCCTAATGTCTCACCCTCTGCCGCGTTCTTCACCGACCCCGGTGCGGCACAGATCCGGGGGAACGACAGACCAAGAGATAAGGAATCACCTTTCTATATCTTTCGCGCGAGAGCCCGTGGCTCCTCAGACGTGGTGGAGAAAGCACCTTCGGACGTTCCTCATCTCTCTCTCAATCTCCCAATCACCAAGGACCGTGGTCCGTCTTTGGACGTGGTTTTCGAATCCGATCCCGATGCATTCGCACTTTCAAGTGAGGCTGCTATCAGAGAGAGGCGTCTCACACCTCACGAATCCCTCGCTCTTGTGCGCGCATGCTCTCAAGTCATTATTGAATCTGGTGCGTTTTCCTATCACAGCTAATCAACGTTATCAGCTAAGCCATCATGTCCAATCCTCTTCCAGGTCTTGAGACTCTCGGTATCATGCACCCGCACTGGCACTCTACATCTCCAGCAGTGCAACAAAAACTTATCTCCCTCTATCTCTTATCCTTGGCTTCCACCAGCCCCGATGGCGTAACTTCTCCTACTTCCCCGACAGCCGTTACCACCTTCGAATCTGAACTTCATTATACTCGTTCACCGCATGACGTCGCTGCCGTCCTTCGTTGGGGCTTGCGCCACCTGAAACTCGAAGGCGACAGTTTTGGCAAGGAGTCTGGTGATTGGACGTGGTATAGCACATTTACCGAGGCCGAACGTGCAGGTTCCTACCCACGCGATGCATTCTCCAATTCCTTAATCCCACAACTCCCTACTGCACACGCCGACCTCCTTCTGGCCACTCTTGACATCATTTCATCTCTCTCTACCCGCTCCGAAGCAAATGGTAGTTCAGGCAGCAAGCTCTCGAAATTCTTTGGTTTATGGCTGCTCACCTCCGAGCAATCTACGGAGGGCGATGACTGGAGTGCGCTCTATGACCGATGGGACCGCGCAGGACGTATCCTGGAACACTTGTTCTTAGCTCGGATACGGTTCGTATCCGTCGTTTTCAAAATTTCTTGTCACTTCTGACAGTCACACATACACAGTAATGATGCACATAGTTTACCTCGAAGGCTCACGGATCTCGTTGAGCACTACCCTTACGACTATGGCGTCGACGTACCCAAGAATGATCTGCTTCCACGCCCACGGTTCTCAACACGGCAATTCGATGCACTGTTCGTGCAGCTGGACACGGACTATACCGGTTCCGTGAAACCTAAGTCACATCCGCTTCGACTCATTGCGGACGCATTCCATGCCCAGTCTTCAAGCGAATCCGCGACTGCTGAAGACGATAGTTTATGGGACACAATCAAGAAGGCCTCTTTTGATGCTTCGGAAGGCCCAGACGACACCGCGCCCACGGAACTTATTCCTATATTTGCGAACGTCTTTTCTGATGAGACTATCCGCCTGCTTTCTCTTATTCCTGCAGATGCATCAGACAAGGACAAGTCTGCGCCGATATTTGCTCTTCGATCACCCATCTCTCCAGGAGGACCGCACTCATTCTCTCTTCCCGAGACCCCACTCCTTGTTCAGTCTGAGCGTGGCCGTCCACCACCATCTGGCCACGCCATCGTAGCTCCTGGCCTCTCTGCGAATAATAGCACCGCACCAACAACCGCCCTCCCCGAGACTCCGACTGACTGGCTGCAGTTCTCGAATCAAGGGTTCGGAACCTTTCCTGGCTCACGCGACCTCGTCACGAAGCTATGGGACGACGACGTCGAAAAGACCGTTCCTCCCGCCGTACCATTATCGCGTAAATCCTCTCACCAGGCTCAGTCCCGACATTCCTCTGTTGACGACGCCAAGACACCCGTACAACCTGTGCCTCCTACACCCGCGCCTCCAGTTTCGAAAGTGACACTTGTAGCCAAGGTCAAGCTGGACGAGGCCTTCATCGACTTTTGGACCGATTCCCTACTCGACCCAATTTCGAAACGTTGGCCACGCTTTGTTCTTTGCCAGCTCAAGCCGTTCTCTCCTACTGAAGCTTCTGCCACTCCCACCCCAGCGTGGCTCATCATTGAGCAACGCTTCGTCCGCCCCCCACCTATCTCCCCTGTGAAGGAGGAGGCCGAGGTCACAGTCCCACCGGCTCGTCCCCGTCCCTCGTCTCCTCGCCCATCTTCCCGTGCCGAGTCATCCCGTCTCAGCACCGCGTTCTCCATCGTATCAAAGAAGCGCTTCGGTTTCTTCCCAGGAGGCAATGGTGATCCTAAAAGCCCGAAGGATAAGACTGCCAGACTACCCCAGGTCGGTGAATATGGGGAAGTTGTCAAGGGAACAGAGGACGGTACAGCAGCAACAGAGAAACCAGAGGAGGTTGGAGTGAAAGACAATGTGGATGGGGGTGCACCGTCGTCGACGGCTGATGCCGCTGTGCCTATTGCCGTTGTCGTCTCAGCAGCCGCAGTGGCGTCCGCGGCAGAGGAAGTCAAACCTAAGGAGGATGACCTTCCTGCCATTACTGCCGCACCGTCCGAGCTTGCGGACATCTCAGTTCCAAAGGCTGACGTGGCTGACGCACCTATGAAAGATGAACCCCCGCACGGCGCCACATCCCAGAATGGCCTCGCCAATGACGAGCATCATGATGAGGAACAACGCAAACCCGAACCCGAGGCCGCTACTCCTCAAGGTCCCACTGGTGACAACGATGCCGTGATACCGCCCGTGACGAGCGACCCCATCAAGACCGAGGCTGAGCCCACGCAACCAGAACCTGAATGTGTCCCAGCTGCCCCTGATTCAGCTGGCATCGATGAAGCCTTAGTCGCGCAAGTTGAAGTCGCTCACCCTGAAACTGAGCCTTTGATTCGAGAGTCTGCCGCTGTTATGGAACCTTCTGTACCAGAACCGTCTTCCACACTTGTAGAAGAAGCAACGCCCGTCGAGGAGAAAGACAGTGTCCTCGCCGTCCCAGGTGCACCCATATCAGAGGAGCCAACACCCACTAGCGCGGCGTCAGAAGGGGTGGCTAGAGACTCTCCAAGCGAGCCTGCTTCAGCTGCTGCTCCTCTCCCGGTCTCCGAGCAACCTGCTCCTGAGGACGACCTACAAATGGTGGGAGAAATGCAGGTTGCCGCGACAACTGACTTGGTGCAAGCTATTGTCGAGAGTCCTCCTGCCGCGGAACCGGAACCTGTTCCTACTGATGACACTGTGCCCGTCATCGAGATAATTTCTGCCGATGAGGGTCCGGCCTTTGCTGACGCGGTCGAAACGACAGTTCTTCTTGAAGAGCCAGCTCCGGTAGTGGAGGAAGTCATCGTGGAAGATGCTCAACCTGTTGCTATTCCCGAAAGAGACGATGCCATGCCGGACGAGCATGATGCGGAAGCGGCCACTCCCGAACCGGAGACAATACCCGCTTCGCTAGCCGATGCTACCGCTACCCCTTCCCTTGAGAATGCCGAATCTGCTGCCGCTCAGGCTGGTCCTGAGGAACCCGCCCCCAGTGCTGAGCCAGACGCGGAACATGACGCCTTTGTCACTCATTCCACAGAAGAAGGTCTTCCCTCGCAAGCCACGCCCCAAATCCAGGATCCTGTCATCGATGAGCAACCATCTGCCGAAGAAACAACCCCAATTCCTGAGGCTTCTGCCAGCGAATCTATCCCCGCAGAGGATCTGGCCACGTCGCACGAGGATGAAGCTGTTACTGCGCCACCAGAATCAGCCGTCGCTGATGGTATGTCTCTGGGTACATATATTCTACTTTGCGTCCTGACAACCTGCTCAGGTACTCCTGTTACCGGACCAGTTTCGGGTGGGGCCTCTGCCCCCAGCGAAAATTCCCCGTCAGATGTGCCAGATGTGCCTGTGACTGAACCCGTGCCTGAGCCTGCACCCGCCGTTGCTGAAGCTCCCGCTGAACCCACATCTGTATCTGAGATACCTGCTCCTATTGATGAGGCAGCCACACCCGCCACTATCGAAGCTCCCACTGAACCCGCACCTGTAACTGACGAAGCCGCACCTGTCACCACCGAAGCTCCCGCTGACCCTGCATGTGTGCTTGAAGAAACTGCTCCCGATGCTGAGGCAGTCGCGCCTGCAACCGAAAACCCGTCCCCTGAGCAGTTCACCCCTGATCTTAATGAGACTTCAGCACCACCCGATGAGCCGGCCCCCGTTCACGAGGAAGAAGAGCCTACTGTTCCAGAACCGCCAGTTGAGGACCCAGCACCTGTACACGAAGATCCCGCTCCAACTAGTGAGAGTGCCATGCCCACTGCAGATGATACTCCCGCAGAATGTGTAGAAGAGGGTGCAGAAGGGTCACCCAGTGCAGGGACTGCGGCAGCAGAATCTGCTTCTTCCGCAGAAGAGGACGCGTCTGGCTTGGAAGGGACTGTTGGAACGGAGCCCGCTGCTGAAGAAGAGCCGGCGGCCATCTCAAACAGCGAAACCCCCGCGATCGCAGCCCAGGAACCCCCGAGCGTAGAGACCAACGCTGCTTCTGAACTGGAAACTCCCATCGATGCCTCGGTATCTAGTAAGGCCACAGACGCCGGTAAGATAGCGGTTTCCATTTTCGTCATGTGACCTCTACTAAAACTTTGCGCCGCCATGTAGAACCAAACGCTGAGGCGAATGAGTCGGCCGACGACGCATAATCGGGCGTTTTGGACAACATCCATCAATCACCTTTCTTTTTTTTGCCATGCCTGCTTAGCCCGATAACACATTTTACCCACCTTCCCTCTTGATTCAAATCTCGACTCCTTCAAAGCCTTGCTCAAACATTCCTTTTGTATTCATACGGAAGAAGCCCTTGTATATACCCTTCCTATTCCCCAGATTGTTGTCTTGAGCGCGTACAAACACACGCATACACATATCCTGTGTTGTCTTTACCAGTTGTCTTACCTCATCTATGCTTTCTTTTCCTCCTAATTGTTCTCATTTTGCATTTATCCGCCCCCATTCGCATCCACCCCTACCTCTAATTTCCCTTTGATCTGCTTTTCTCGGGGTTCATCTCTATGCAACGCACGATCCTCTACTTTGACACAGTCCCTTCATTCATCTGACTGACATGTACAAATGATTGATTGCTCTCAACCTTTCCTCTCACTTCAGTAGTTTCGGATCCCTCCTCTATGGTACTTCTCGCGACTTTCGTTGTGCACTACCGCCGTTCCTTCTTTACTCAATCATAGCTCTTTCTCACACCCGTAAAGCTCACTGGGCACCCTAGTCAGTAGTCGTCAGCGCAATTTTTATTCGCCTTTTGTCTTCAACCTTCAAGTACACCACGAGTTCGCAACTACCGTTAGTCCGGGCGCTCCTTCCGCTGAGTGTATCAATATCCGAGATATAAAAAGGACAACAGTCCGTGGGATTCTATAATTGTACAGATATGTTGGGGACATCTGGTAGATGGTGAAATCCCTTTTAGAACTTGACGCTCTCGATGTTCCAGTACTCCTGCGCGTAATCCTGGATCGCGCGGTCGGAGCTAAACTTGCCCATCTAGTTATCAAGTGGTTAGATCAGGCGGTTTTTCTTGCGAAGGAAACACGCGTGTATGGACAAAGAACGTGCCTTGGCTGTCGTCCGGATGCTCTTCTTAATCCACTCAGTGCGATCCGTGTATGCCTCATCAACCATTTCCAGTGCGCGAATGTCTGAAAACAGTCATTAGTCGTTGTACTCACTCGTCGACATTTTTCATCATGGAAAAAACTCACATGAGTCGAAATCGTCCGTCAAAATGTAAAAATCGCCCTGGCGGATGGTATTGAGCAACCTGTTGCGATACTGCGTCAACTCGATCCTCGTGAGACTTGTCCCAAGAGCACTTACGGTTCGTACACGCCATCGCCCCCAAATATACCGGAGGAGACCGTATTGAGAACATGGGCGAGGGCAGGTGCTTTTTGCTCGATTGGGATCGGGTGGTATGTGTGTTGATATCGCAAGTCCTCTACATCTGGCGTGAGATGCCCAAAGAAGACTGCATGCCCAAATCAGCACACCGACATCCGTAATCGATAGATTAAGAAATTAGCAACTCACAGACATTGTCTTCGCCCACTTCCTCAGCAATTTCAATATTTGCACCGTCAACCGTACCAACGAGCAATCCGCCGTTAAGACAGAATTTCATGTTAGACGTGCCAGATGCCTCTGTGCCGGCTGTCGAGATGTGTTGCGAGATGTCCGAGGCCGGAATGAGAATTTCCGCGAGAGAAACAGAGTAGTCCGGTAAGAAGAACAGTGACAGGTACTTGTTTGTGTCTGGATCCGCATTAATTACTCGGGCGACATTCACGATGAGTCGGATCGTCTGTAAATTAGGATTCCGCCACCCGTTTTATAGATGAGATGAGAAAGCGTGCATACAAGTTTTGCAATGTAGTCTCCATGGGTCCGAATATCAGACAGGGGGGAATAAAGTAGATGGATAAACGACGTACATCCAGGCGCAGCCTTACCGGCAAAGAATACCACCTTTTTCACGAATTTTTTTCGTTCCTCAGGTGTCGCGTTTTTTATCAACAAGTACCTCTGCGTGGAAGATATGGAAGTGTTAGCTCCTTCGTCAACCCAAACCCGTAATACATACGTGAATAACCCCAAGAATGTTGAGTGTCTGGCGCTTGTACTCGTGAAGTCGCTTGATCTGGACATCAAACATGGCGTGCGCATCAACCTTGATGCCTAACTGACGCTCCACGAACAACGCGAGGCGCTCCTTATTCTGGTGCTTGACGGCTGCCCAGCGCTCCTGGAACTGCGGGTCATCTGCGTGCGCAAGTAATCCCTCAAGCTTGAACAGATCCTTCAGCCATACACCGCGGTCAAGCTTCAGGGCCTCCGTGATGAGAGCAGACAGAGACGGGTTGCACTGCGTGTATCAAACCATAGTCAGAAAGAACTGATAGAAAAGGAGGAGATTGGAGGAGTACCTGGTCGAGCCACCGACGGGGAGTGACTAGAAAAGGCTCGATGAGTGATTTCGTTTGAAGGATGACGTGGAGTGAGCACCCACTTCCGTTTGTAACGTTCCCGAATTTGCTTTGCCCGTAAAACTCGACAAAGTCCGGGAAGAGGTTCTGCTTTACCAACTTAGAATGGAGCTCGGCAACTCCATTGACCTTTCTGCTCCCAACGACTGCGAGATTCGACATGCGGACCTGCTTTGGGAAGCCCTCTGCAAAGTAATTCCTATGTTAGCCACAGCGATGATAAAGAACTGGACAGAACCTTCTATGAGTGACAAACGAGAAAGCTTGTCGCGATCTCCGGGGAACTTCTTCTCCACAGCTGCAGGGGGGTGAGCATATGTGGATGACAAGTCATGAAGCGCATACATTGGAGGAAGAGCCTTCGGGCACGAGTCGATATGTCAGGAAAAGCACCTTGCTGGATATAAAAGAGACGCACATGTTCTTGAAGAAAGTCTGTCAGGAGCGAAATCTCGAGTGACAGCAGAGCGACTCACTATGTCAAAGATTATTTGCATGTGCCTTGGAAGAAGGTGTTCCAGAAGCGGAACCGACCACTTCTCAAGAGCCTCCTACATCCCAGAAGGTAAACTGTCTATAAGTGCGAGGACAGATGAGGCCGAAGACGCACGGGGAGTACTGTGTGGTTTGTGAAAAAGAACGTGTTGGTAACAATCGTCCATGCGTTATCCCACGGGACTTCCTCCTCATCGACAAGGATGCGCATGAGCTCGACGATAGCAAGTGTTGGGTGTGTCTGCAATTGCTATTAGCAGTTGATATCGTCATAGGTGGTGGAAGCCCCACATCATTCAGCTGAATTGCATTATCTGTTCATGTACAGGCATAAGTGAGAAAACGATACGGGGGTGTAGATGAACGCACAATCCGCGAACTCGTTGATGTGCTTTCCAAGGTTCTTGAAGCGACGTAACATGTCCGCAAGACTGGCAGCAGTCCAGAAGTATTGTTGCTTCAAACGCAGCTCCTTCCCAACTGTAGCCTGTCAGCACCTATATGATATAAAGAGGGGTGAGACTTACACGTAGTATGGTCGTTTGGATAAAGTACCGAGGTGATTGCAGCCGCAGAGTTGGACGCCTCCACAGCACGTTCATAGTTTCCGGCTACGGGGAGAAGTAAAAGTCAGCAAGGACGGCGACCGAAGGATGCGTACAGGAGATTGACGAACCGTTGAAGCTCTGAAGATCGAACCCACGCTTTGGCTTACTCTCCCAAAGCCGGAGGTTATTCGTGCTCTTGGTTCCATAGCCCGGAATCATCACATCATACGCGACTGCAAGTACCTCCTGCCCACCGCTCCACGTCGCGCGGCCGGTGCCCTCACCCCATCGCTGAGAGCTCCCATAAAACCTGACATCGTAGGTGACGTCGAGGCGTGGGAGCTCCCATGGGTTCTGATGGTCGAGCCATGGGTCAGGCGCTTCAAGTTGCGAGCCATCATCGGACTTGATGAGTTGCTGGAAGATGCCGTATTTGTAGCGTAGGCCATAGCCCCACACAGGGAGCTCCTGTGTCGCAGAGGAGTCAAGATAGCAGGCCGCGAGGCGGCCGAGACCGCCGTTTCCAAGTGCGGCGTCGCGCTCCTGTACGAGGATGTCCTCAAGTGAAAAGCCGAGGGAAGAGAGTGAAGAGGAATAGCCGTTCAGGAGACCGAGATTAAGGAGGGCATTGGATAGAGTGCGGCCCATCAGGAATTCGAGGGAAAGATAGTAGGCCCGTTTGGGAGACTTGCGTGAGTACTCGAGCTGAGTCGAGTTCCAGTTCACCTGGATTGAAGAATGTCAGCTCTCAGATACATCGTATTCGTCATTAGTGCATATTGCGATGACCGAGACAAAGGGACTAAATCGACTAGGATCCTGAATGGGAAAAGGGAAATAAAATGTGCACGGTGAACAATAGACGACAGCTGTCCCGTGTAGGAGTAGGAAGCAAGCGAGACGGAATCTTAAGACAGCCGAGGATATCATCACTGACGATTAGGTTATCGCGAACAGATAGCGCTGCAGCCTGATAGGCGCCGAAGTCGTCTATATTATAAGGCGCGCGAGCGAGGGATGTCTGGACATGATTCACGATAGACTTTGTGATGTGGGGTGTGTCTGCGGAGGCCCAGTCAGACGGATGAAGTGAAAAGGGGGCGACGAGAATAAGTACTTGCCTGTGGTGATGTCACGCATGGCAGTTTTCCACGACGCCTCATCGCCTTTGGGCCATTTCTCCTGGCCCTTTTCGTCGACTTCAGGGAAATCACCTGTGGGAAAATGCCGCGACTCAGTACGGGACCATGTATGAGGGGTTCAATTCCATGAGCAATTACCGGTGAGAGAGCGGACGTGCCTCCTCTTTGCACGAGCAGCACTTAGGGGAGGTTTTCCAATACTGGTAATATCGATAGTGGAGGTCATCGTCAAATGAGAAAAGGATGGAAGAGGTGGGACGAAATCAACAATCAACCCAGAGATGTGAGAGAAAAGATAGGCAGGCTTATATGCGCTGTCCGGTCCCGTGTGCGGCCGAGATCTCTGCAGACCGATTTCTTTTTCCTTCCCTCCTTTCTGACGCGTTCCTTATCAATTTTCCTTTGGTCTGGTCTGGCCGCGACCCCTCTTATGCCATCTGGCGCCCTGTGTGCCATAATCTGTGCCTCCCATCCCCGGATTGTTTTTTTATTTTCCTTTGACGAGCAACGTGCGCTTGACTTGACCCCTTCCGCCATATGTATTATCTAGGTTTGTCGAGTTGGAGTGGTTTCCGCCGCGAGCTTCTCGAAGTCTTTCGCTGGGCGTCTAGTCAGTCCTTGGTCTAATATCGGGAATTCTCGGTCTCGGACATGGGGATAACGTTAGATAGTGGCTCTCAACCGTGGTTGACCCGTACATCTTTCTCTCGAAGCTCATCTAGCCTCAGGCTCTGGCCCAGCTGCCACGAAAAATCCGAACAACCCGCGGGGGTAATACGCAAATCCAATCAGCCCCCGAACTCCTGTGCCAGCATCTTCTATCACTGGGACTTGCCAGACGCCCTCTTCTCCGATTCCCGCTCTGCCACGTCGATCGTCGAGGTGATATCTTTGCCAAGTTTGAAAATGATCAGGCCTGGAATGACAATCCAAAGCCTGGGCACATCATTCGCTGTCAGTTCTTCAATTTCCAATTAAAGGCGTTGGGTTTTGGCTCACCCATTGGGAATGATCCAATAAACGACCAACGTCTTCATATCGTTGTGGCCAATCGAGCAAAAACTGCAGTAGTATTCCTGGAGTAGGTACAATACCGTCTTCCAGAGTGTCATCACTGCGCCTGCAAACCCAACCACCGAGGCAGCTGGATACTTTGCCACATGCGCAAGATACACGTAGAAACCGTTAAGAACGATCTCTACGAGATTCATGAGAGCTATATCAAGACAATTACGATAATAATAAAGTCAGTGCATCGAGCGACAACCATGGCAAACAGGAACTTGCCCTGAGCATTGGTGAATCCATCATTTTCCTGCAGGGCCTTGACACCATATATCTATCCCCGCACGCGCAAAACGGTTCCGTCAGGGTGAACACCCACGCCAGATCAAAAATCGATTTCGATTGAACGCACGTAATCAATCTCCTGATAGAGTGCATACGGCTTCCAGATCCAGTGCAGGTCACCTCCAACCATCGAGCGGGGCCTTGTTAATGGCTACGGGTCAGGCAATGGCGACGGAAGACGGAATTACCGAAACGACCATGTTTACCTCATCAGGCAATAGAAAGCATCCCAAAACACAACGGGTGTCGAGAGTAGAAACCAAATAGAAGCCAACTTGTACGTGTTAGGTGCCATATTTTGACGTAGTCAGTATCGAATGGGATGGTTAATGAGCAAAGACGACAGCCTCGAGTAGCCCCGTCACCAGGTGGGAGTGGGAGTTAAATTCGGACCAGGTGGGAACAAGCAACAAAACGAATCAAGGTCTCGTGATGTCATTAGCCTAGCCCTCCTCGATTACTCCTCGATTGAGGCGGAGCTGCTGCCCTGCCTGCCCATGAGCAAACACCGAGAACCTTTGTTTCTTCTTACGTCTAGCACTTCCGCCAGGAATTCCTCCGTGAAACGGCTGCTTGCCAAGAGATCAGGAAGACCTTGCAAGCCAACATCACGCCCATTGTCTTAAGACCGCTGTGTACGTCAGCACAACGTGGGATGCATTCGGGAGTCGTGGGTCAGTCGGCAGTTTTGTGAAATACAGTATTCTAGACGCATAGTCCAATATCTATACACACGTATTACATCTAGGTGTATCTAGGCGTATTGAAGACAAGCCCGATTGGAATGGAATACAAGTCAAAAAGCTGCTTCTCACGGCCGAGCTACTGGCCAAGTGGAATGGCGGAGTTTGAAGTTACCTGAGTGTGAGTGTGAGTTAACATCATCGTTCTTGACGATGGGCCAAAGAGATGTTGTGTATTGCAGAGCAAAGGCAATGACCAAACCGCCTGGGCCACTTCGAATCTCGGAACCCGTTTGTTCCGCGATAAGGATATCCCTCATATCACTCCCGTTCACCAGTCCTGTGCATTGTGTACAACAAGTCTACTACACCTCATCTAGATCTGTAAGTCGTACAAGTGATATTGGTATAGATATAGCAGTGGTGTCCTTGGTATGCATCTCGCTTTGCGAACCTTGGGACCCTGTCTCCCGTGCAACATGGAACCAGCCTTATGCTGCACTTTTGCCGGATGTCACGTAGGAATGTATGCCTTACGCTTATATATATCCCCTCACACACTCCATTACACGCAACACCTGGAGGAATTGTTGTCGGGGGTAAACCAATTGTTTAGTGTCGGTGGTTGGTCGCTCCTAGCGATTTGCGAGTGGGGGGATGGAAGGACCTAGGTCTGATATTGTGTGCAGCGGCGCGGAAAAAATGAAGCTCGAATTTGCCGATTTGGAAATCTCAGGAGAGCAGAGATTAGATCTGGCCATCTTCCCCGTTCGTTTTTGCACTCGTCCACCACCGAACTGACAATGTCCACTTCGAAAACACCCCCGGATATCATCCAGGAGGGCGAAAAGAACCCTCGAGGCATCCCAAAAGCTCTTTTCATTGTGCGCTCTCTTCGTCGTTCTCTGGCCTTGTCTCGACCCCGCCCTTTCGTCTTCCTTCGCGTTGTCGACCATACATTATCGTTGACCGTCGTCGTATTTTTCAGAACGACGTGGAGGAATATCTAAGCGGCTCAGACACGGCCATCGAAAGGGTACTCAGCGCTTTCCAGGATGCCCTAGCGTGCGTGTCGTGTCCAGGTCCGCTATACTCGTCTAACCTTCCTTACTTGTTGCGCTCTCTTTTACATTCCTTTTGCCCCTTCCTTTTTCTCTACCAAACCTCTCTGGTCCACTCACCCTTTATGACGCGTTCGTCCCTGTAGGAAGTACCGCTATATGGACAGCAACCTGACGCAGCGGAGGCGCGGGCTCGAAGAGAAGATCCCGGATATCCGAAAGACGCTTAGCATGGTCGAATATTTGCGCGATCGTCGAGTACGTTTACTGGTTGTGGGCGGCATATTATCGTCGCCCTCGCCTCTCTCTTTTTTCTTTCCAGAGCACGTTTGTTCATTGAGCCCATAACGTTGTTTGTCGTCCGTCTTTTCCTTCCCTCTCTTAGGAAGGGAAAAATAGGGCAGCGATGGGTTCGGACACAGGCGATGACGATGACGATGACCTCGGCGAGGATGGACTCGAGGATGATGGAGGCGGGAAGCCCAAACCTGTCAGGACGACCTTCGAGCTTGCCGACACGCTCTACGCCGAGGCAGAGCTCGAAGAAACGGACACAGTGTACCTATGGCTCGGTGTACGTTTTATGTCCCTTTCCCATTCCCTTCCGACACCTTGACCATTTCAACCCTGCCCAGGCCAACGTCATGTTGTCCTACAAGATACCCGCGGCCATAGAACTCCTCGGCTCCAAACTCGAGGCGGCGAATGTCAGTTTGAACAACACGGTCGAGGATCTCGAGTTCATCCGCGAGCAGATGACAGTGATGGAGGTCAACACGGCGCGGGTTTACAACTGTGATGTCAAGCGGAGACGAGAAAAAAGGGAGAAAGAACGATTATCCGGTGAGGGGGCGGTCGAGACATGATGCAAAGGGAGTAAAATTAGTAGCTGTTATGACACTGATGATGGTATCTTATTTGACGATTTGGATTGTGACATGCGAAAGAATGAGGAGAGGCTCCATAATCTCGTACATTATAATCCATACACTGCATTAATTGCTCTTGTGGATTAAGTTTATGAAGGGATGGAAGCCGAAAGGGAACAAATATTAATGCTAGGCATCGTCATCTCCACCCTCGCCGTCCTCATCCAGTACAAGTTTCCTCTTCTTCCCAGGCATATCCGAACCGCCCCCAAAGCCGACACCAGCCTTTCTGCGAAGCTCTTCGATATTCGCCTCGCCCTCCTCCGCCCACTCCAACACGAGGTGGCGTCCGAGCAGGTGCGTATGTTTGAGCGCGTTGTATGCGTTCTCTGCCTCGTGCCGCGTGACGAACTCAAGGAAAGCAAAGCCGCGCGAGCGACGATCAAAGCGCTTCGGTAAACGGACGGACTTGAGCTGGCCGTGTGCACTGGCAGGAGGTGTTAATAATTCCACGCGCGCTCGATGAAGGAACCACATACCTGAAGAGCCCTTGGATGTCCTTTCGTGTCGCCTCGAACGGTACGTTCTTGACCAGCATCTTCGTCGTCCTGGCCTTCTCCTTCCCACCTTTCTTCTCCTCTTGTTCCTCAGCCCCCCGTCCAGCAAACTTGACATTGAGCGTGTGCCCATCGAGAACGTATCCATGCATGCCCTTGAGCGCCTTCCGCGCCGCGTCCATGGCGCTGAACCCGACGAAACCGTAGCCCATGCTCAGCCGTGCACCCGGATGTTTTGGGTCCGACTTTGTCTGCAAGCGGGCAAAGGCAAAGCCGGGTAGATGGCGGAATGCCTGCGCAAAGCGCTCTGAAGGGGTTGCAAACGCGAGATTCTTCACAAAGAGGGTCTTGCCACCCGCAATGTCCGTGTTGGCGTCGTCCCCCGCGTCTGGGTCTTCAACGGCAATGGGAGTAACACCATTTGCGACCTCCGAGGTCGCAGAAGTGGACTGGAACATCCCAAGTGGGCCTTTCTCCAAGTATATTACTGAGTTACCGAGCCGACGGTAAGCGAGGGCGCGGAAAGCCTTGCGAGCCTCATCCGCGTGCGCGAACTCTATCACCGCCAACGTTCCAGCAGGAGGGACAAGTACGCGCTGCAATTCGCCGTGACTGACAAACATTTCGTGCAACTGCTCCGCGGTTGTTCCATAAGGTATGTTCTTGACTAGAATAATCGTGTCGGAACGTCCGCGTCCGGAGAATGCGGAGAGGATGACGCCATGAGACTCTAGGTATGTTTTGGTTTCTTGGATGACGTGTGTCTCGGCGAGGGCAAGCTTGACAGCAGCATCGGACGACTCTGGGTCGAGTATGTCAGATTTCGATATATTCATCCGATCAGCCACAGAGGATAGCACGGCATCGCTCTACGAGTGGGGCTCAGCAAAATACCAATGCTACGAAATATGACCCTCACTCACGTTCATATAGAGCATGCCCCAATTAAATTCCTTTCCTGCCGCTGCTCTGCGCTTCTCGCTCCGTTGTTCTTTGAGCGATTTAGGGGTGCCCGCACGATCTGTGGTCGCCGTACTATTGTTCCGATTGACTGCGCCAATTATGTGTAGTAACCGACCCTGAAATGGCTTTCCGTTGAGAGCCCCGAAGGCGGCCAAGGCGTCCTGGGGTCGATCATATGTGACAAATGCGAGACCTTTTGGTCCTTTGGTCACGGAATCGATTGGTATATGAACCTAGAGGAAGGATTCAGAACAACTCTCAAGAAAACTTGTAAGGGTAGAAGGTATGTCAGTGTCTACTATCTTTAATATCCCAGGTGATCAACACTCCCCGAAGGGTCTGCTGTCCCTATGCAGGTTTCTCATCCGAAGAGGGGTTGCATACTGCAAGAGAAGAAGAATGCTTGCTCACCTAGTAATATCAACCAAAGACAGTTGCTAAATAAGCAAGGCAGAGGCGATAGTAGGCCTTGAACACACCTGCGGGAGGCTCGTCAATAAAAAAGATTGAAAATCCAGAAAAGGAGGAGTATAACGGCGGAGGAGACTACGCAATCGAGATCGGAACGTATCCAATGCGTAGATTTTCACGTTATTTCTCCCCACTAACCCAACGTTCAGTTCATCTTTAGACGTAGATTCTACTCACCTGGGATATCGGCCCAAATTGTTCAAAGAGCGGACGTAACTCTTCTGCGGTACAGGCGAACGTGAGGTTCCGAACGAACAGCCTTGCAGTGCGAAGAATCGTCTCCTCTGTTGGATCTTTCTCGTTTGAAACTTCCTGGTCGTTCTCCTCGTTGTCCGACTGTTCAAATACCCTCTCTGGGCTGTTGGGATCACCAGGGCCTCCTCTCATCCGTTGCCGCATCCATTCCATGTCTGTTAGGTTCTGCTGAACCTCCTCCGGTGGATTCTGCGAGCCGCTTTGAACAGATGGTGCCTTGTCTTTCTCTGATGAAAAGGAATGTGGCGCCGCCATCTTCCTCGCCTTGGGTTGCATGACTTCTAGGAACTCTTCAAGGCTGGCGCTTTTCCCCTTGCTTTCTACGTTAGGGACATTCGAGATGCGCCTAGACTCCTTCGTTTTGTTATCGGTTGAGGTCGTGTCATGTTTAGTAAATGACGCATCCAGACGCGGCCGCTTGTTTGGTCGGGAAGCGGACGCTGTTGGAGCATCCTGGTAAAAGACTGATCAGAAAGTACAGTTCTGAGAAAGACGGGGTAAAGATGGAAGAACACCCACATCAATAATTTCAACCCTCACCCGGGTTGAGTCGATGAAGGTTTTATCGTACCATTCCTTTGCCTTCAAAGCCTCTTCGTTGGTCTTGAACCCGACAAAACCGAACCGTCGTGCTGTGCCATCCTGCTTTAGAACGACCTTGACATCGGTGATTGTACCCGCGGGTCCCTTGGATTGAGAAAAGTGTTGCTTTAGAAGTGCAGGAGTGACATAGGATGGTAAATTTTTAACAATGAGGCGAGACATTCTCAGTCGTCCACGAAGAAAAGGCGGAAATTTGCAGGGATTTATTTGGATTAGTAATACGTGTGACTGCGCGTGACCGTGTCGCGGAACGCGTCTATTGATTGACTCATTTAGGGACACCTCTTCTTCCACGCCATCATCTGCTGCTCCGTTCGTCACCACGAAGCATGCGCTCTTCTGCTTCTTCCCACCACCTTTCATACAGAACGAGAGAGAGGTCGCGGCCTGGAGGTCCTGCATGTCTCACGCTCAATTGCAATTTGATATTGTCTCTGTTACACTTCCTACTGGACGAGAATTCTCCTGAAATCCAGTCATCCACTGCCGCGGGACAGAAGCGCCTACGTCCACTTTCGCACACTGCATCAAGAAAGCGGAGGAACTTTGACTCAGAACAAAGCGATGCATATCGTTCCCCTAATGAGGGCATCCCCGTCTTCCGTCATGAGTTCAACCTACAATACTCCAAGCAATGCCCAGAAGTCTGCCCTTATGCCCAACTAATCTCCGATAATGAAGCAGAGGAAGTTGGCCTCACTTCTTTGGAAGAAGCCCTCGTGGCTTTTCTGAGGTATTCTTGTACCAGTCCGACGGAGCCCATAACCCTCGATTGCGGTGACGTCCACATCAATAGTCACGGGGAGCACGGAGGCACCGTTGACGCAAAGCCCTCGCATCTCGAAGAACAGTGGGCCAACCTCTGTAATATTTTAGTCATCCCCCCTCTACATGCTGAGGGTATGGAAGCAGGGGATGGTCACCTCCTCTCCTGGGCTGCAGCTCTCCGACAACTCACCGTACACCACCCTGCAGTAGAGGTGACGGCTTGTCTTCGTATGGTCGTTTTGCCCCTCACCTCATGGGACGAGACTTTGCATACTTTACCTTTCCGCTTGGTCGTAGACGTCGTGCTCTCGTTTGTTCCTCCAGCTATTTTTTGGCCATTCGCCAACCCTCGTATAGGGCAGAATCGTGCGGGGATTGAGAAGGCAAGGCGCGGGCTCCTCCATATCGCATTTCCTCGTCTGGAAGTACCGTCTTCCTCTTTCCACGGAAGGATTGACGTCCCTTTCCTTTATACAATTACACAACCTGCTAGAGCAATTCCGCACGAGTCGTTAGACAAGTTTTTGCAACCACGAGCCCTCCTACCCACGCTTCTCCCTTTCCAGAGGCGCACCATTGGCTGGATGCTCTCGCGTGAGGGCAAAGCTCTCAACTCCTCAGGGGAACTTGTTTCCATGGTGCCAGACCCAACGGAGCTGCCCGACCTTTGGCAGCGCATCACTGTACAACGAAGCGATGGACAACTGACCTGGTATTATCACCGTCTTACGGGAACCCTAACGCCCGATCGTCCAGGACCATGGACTGTCGTAGGAGGGATTCTGGCAGAAGAGCCTGGTTTGGGGAAAACCCTTGAGTGTATCGCACTCATCCTTCTCAATCCTGGCGTCGAACGAAGTTTATGTCATATTCGGTGGGATTCCGAGGCGAGAAGGACTATTAGGGAGATCCGGGTATGTTTTATCTTTTCATTTACTATGCGGGACTTACTTTAAGCCGTAGACCACACTCATCATCACTCCGAGCTCACTATCCCAGCAATGGATCGACGAGCTCACCCGCCACGCACCGTCACTTAAGGTTCTATTCTATCCTGGATGGAAGAGTCTTTCAAACGAGGGAAAAGTCAAAGAGAAACCCGCTTCAAAACGGGACACGAAAGGGAAAGCCAAGGATGTGGACGCTACTGGTGCTGAAGGTGCCAATGCCTCAGTACTTGACAGCTGGGCTGTCTACATCAATGACTTTGACGTGTGTGTCACAACATACGACACTTTGCGACGGGATTTAGTCGTAGCACGCCCTGCACCTTCACGACCAGTGCGTCAGACGACCGAGTACGCCAGAGAGAAACGACCTATCAGCCCGTTGGTAACGTGTGAATGGTATCGTGTGATCATGGATGAGGTTTGCGTTACTTCATCTGACATCACGACAAGTCGAAATGTGGACTAACTCTAATTTGAAGGTCCAAATGGTTGGTGGAGGGAAGGCATCGTACGTCTTCAGACAACTCTACCTCGATTGCCTCTCATTCTCAAGTCCTTTGCACCAGAGAGATGGTGTCTCTCATTCCACGCCATTCTTCGTTTGCCGTCTCTGGTACACCTGCTAAAACCCGTGTTTCTGATCTATCCTATGTTCTCAAGTTAAGTGACTGATAGCTCTTCGCGTCCTGATGTTCACAATGCGAAAGGTTTCTTCGTGTTGATCCGAGTATATATACACTCAAGAATTGGAATAGGCTCATTCAGCCTGGTTATGCTGCTGAATTCGCGGCGGTAATTCAGAAATACACTGTCCGGTACGTCATCTGATAATCTCGTTGTTCACCTCAACTTACTGTTCGTCAGGACCATGAAGTCAACCGTACAAGCTGAGCTCACGATCCCACCGCAGACGCGCTATGTATTCCCAATTCATCTAGGCAGGGTCGAGCGACACGTACGCTTTCTTTTCACCTTCCAACGCCGGAGTTAATATGTGCTTTTTCTTCTTAGGTTTACGACGAAAACTTTGAGAAGGCTCTAGTAGAACTTGGGCTCGATGCACGCGGCGTGGCCAATGGGGAAGTGAACACGGCACTATTGCGCACCTGGCTGAGAAGGCTTCGCCAAATATGCACCCATCCTCAAGTGGGCCAACTGCAGAAATCCGGAGATAGGTTGTCCACCGGAGTCCTGAAGACCATAAAACAGGTTCTTGAAGGGATGGAGGACCAGAACTGGCGGAATGTCATAGATGATAGACGCAGCAAAGTATGCTTGATCTTAACACTTCCTACGCCCTTTGTTAATCCGCTGTATTAGATCATCGAGATGCTTACTGCTACGCAGATAATGCAGCATGATGTTGGTCTCGACGGACGCCCACAAAAGTGCCTGGAAATACTCTTACGCGCAGAGACAGAGGCTGATGGAATCATCTCGGACGTTCTCTCTGTCATTGCAAAACATGACGCTAAAGGAGCCGAGTTAAAGGCGGAAGCGGCGTCGCTTCGCGCAGCGAGAGGTGAGAAGCAAGCTTTCATTCGGAAAGACCGTAAGAGATGACCGTGGAGGCACCAAGGTGTTGTGGTCGACGACGACCACTCCTCCGTAGATGACGATGATGGTTCAGATGATGGCGGGCTACCAAAGACACCAGCCGGCGAAGAACACCTACACAAAGCCCGCGCTCTCCAGCAGCGCTTGCGCGATTGCTATCTCACACTACACAAAGTCAAATTTTTACAGGGCGATATGTACCACTGGATGGGTGAAGCCAAATTTGTCGAAGAGCGAGTGTCGTACAAAGCAGCAGATGATATACGCAGCAAGTTACTCAAATGTGCGTTCTGCTCATGTCAATCAGTTTCTTAATAACCCCTGTTTATTGACAGTCACCGAGGAATCGGCCATGAGGGCCATGGGACAACTTAGGACAGATGTCGGGAAGAAAGGTCTTGTTGGGAAAGATATCCTTGTCAGAATGCCCTATTGCCCTCGAGGCGGGATCCTCTCCGCATATCTCGTACGTGAATCTCAAGGAAGTATCAGGCTTCTAACAGCTTAAACGTATCCCAAGCTGGAGGAAGCAGACCAGCTCATAGATCAGGTACTCAACGCACAGTCTCGTTTGCTCTGGCAGTGGAGGACGTGTATTTATAACCTACTCACGCAAAGCCTGACCGCAAGCAATGACAAGGGAGAGGTAGACGGACAGGAGTACTCAAGAACTTTGGACACTCAAGCGGAGGCGGAGATTTATCTGCGAGCCTACGCTATGCTGCTCGCTGATCGTCGCGAAGTGCTATCTGCGGAACGGACAGCCTTGGCTGTCCACGACGCTAAAGAGCGCAAACGCCGAATAACTGCAGCAGCGGCGAAGGCCGCCGCCCTGGAACCTGACGAGCCAGATTTAGAATTGGAGGCTGAGGACATCGAACCACAGCCCGAACATGACGTTCTCAAGAAAGAGTTGACGGACGCGCGCAAGGCTTTGTTGATTGACTTTCGTGGCCGAGCCGTGAAATCCATCGTGGTCGACTTGACGGCGGTAGCCGCGAAGATAGTAAAGGAGGATGATCCAGAAAAGATCCTCGCAAAGGAGGGCATTTTCAGCCTTCGACGACTGATGTCTGCTCAAGGTTCGTATTCGAGATGTTGAAGCATAACGCGTCGTTCTCACCCTAATGATTTCGCAGCCGCGATAAACGACCAGATAGAAGGTGATCTTGCGCTTTTCCGCAAGGCGTTTAATGAGCGAATCCTGTGCGATCCCTGATTGGTCCCGTGACATTTTTCACACAAAGGCATGCTGACATGTGCCCGTGCCGGGTCTAGGTACTTCCGTCAATTGCAGGAGATCTCCGACTCGGTTGGAGAAGCACATTGGGATGACGTCGATGTTGGGCTAGCCCTTGAAAGGAACAGGGCGACCCAGACTGAACTTGAGCGCAAGATTGTCACGGGCCTTGCTAGGCAACGTTATGTATACACCACCCTGTCCCCCCCAGCGAAAGAGTCCTCACTCATGAGTACAGCTCACCCATCTATCTGAAGAGCAAGACGCTGGACAAAATGAAGCGGACGAGAGTTGCATCTTGTGTGATGGGGAGTTGGCCTGTGGATATATCACACGTTGGTGAGGCCCGATCGTCGTGGTACATGCCGGTTCATCGATGCTGACGGTATGGGGTTTCACAGCGCCCACGTTTTTTGTGAGGTGACGGGCGCATTTTTATCAACGGATAAACATTCTTGGCTGATGAGCCACCGATATGCGTAGGATTGCATGAAGACGTGGCTGGCCCGCCACAGCAGGATCTGTCCAGTGTGCCGGTATGTGCACCCTCAATCTTCTCACGTCTTCCGTGCTCAGTGCACCTGGCTACCCCAGTTTTCCTATCAATGTCAACGCGCTACAGCGCTTCTCGATACAGAAGAAAGATAAGGATAAGGCTGCGCAACCTCCAGAGAAGCTTCAAGGCGACGCCATCCCGAAGTCACGCCGAAAGATCGAGTATAACACCGTTGGTCCTAGTCTCCTTGCTGAAATCGACACGATGGAAATGCGCGGCAGCTTTGGGACGAAGATCGATACGCTGGTGCGCCACCTCCTGTATCTACAACTGGCGGACGCCGGCGCAAAGAGTATCGTGTTCTCGGCCTGGGAGGACTCACTGCAGAGTGCGCATTATTCCGTTGAACTCGTATCCGAAGCATCGATGACAGCACCTTGATGAAATATAGTCATTGAACACGCCCTAACTCGGAACGGTATGTGCTGGTCCATCATTCCTGCTTAGCTACGTGTTTGGTCTTACTTAGGGTTACGATCAGACATTCCGTGTCTTCGGATCGACTCGGGAAACCGCAAGCAAGATGTGGCGACGAGATTCCGCAATGAACCCGACATCCTTGTTTTGCTCCTCCATGGGTGTGTCCTTTCACAATCATTCCAACGCTGAACTAGGCAAGTTTTACTGATAGAAACCCAAGGGAACGACAAAATGCGGGCTTGAACGTGACCTGCGCCTCTCGAGTTTTCCTGCTGGAGAGCGTAGTCCACCATTCATTTGAGGTTCAAGGTTGGCTCTCCGACCGCTATCATCCTCATCGATCGATTTCCTGACGAGGTATTAACGGCGTAGCAATCGCCAGGATTGACAGGTTGGGACAATTGCGTCCGACCGAAGGTAATGTTCATTTTGAAAATCCACGTGAACTTATTTAACTTATCGGTCGCAAGTGTTTTGCTACTACGCCGAAGGCACGTTTCTTACCGGACGATTCCGAGCCCAACCAACGCGTCTCCCCTCCACTCCCCTCCATGTGTCTCTGTACGCGTGTGTGTGACGAAATGCGCTAATGATGACTTGCTGCAGACACGGTAGAACGGAATATATTGGATCTCGCCGTACGCCAGTGCTTATCGCTGTATACTGCCGACCGGGCTCGTGGCACGGTAGATACGACGGTCATCGCACCACCAGAGGGCGAGAACTCGATCGTAGATGCGCCTGCGAAGAAGCAGCAAAAGGGCGATTTCATCTTCAGGTGCGCGCCCTCTTTCACACCAATCACCAGCTACGCAAGAGGTTCCGGACCTTGGTGCCCCCTCGCGCGTGAGCTGGAGCAGGTTGACAAACTGACACTGGCCATCTGGTTGGCTGGCCGGTTGTTTGGTTGTTTGGATGGATGGTTTTGGCTTGCATTTTTTTCGCTGATGTGGCAACCCCGTACAGGCTGGATGACATGATGTCCATCTTGTTCCCACATTTGTGCGAGGATGTGGAATTCTTACTTCCACCGGATCCTGACGTGGAGATGAGGGACGACGACAACAACATCAACTTCTCGGGTGTCCCTACTGCTGGTGGGGGTGCCAGTGGGGGTGCCAGTGCTTCGTCATACGCCGCATCCCCTTCGCGCGGCAGCACTACTGCTCGCCGAGCTGTACAAGAAAACGCCGTAGCGGGCCCATCTAGGCTCGGCTAAACGGGCTGTACGCCTCACCTTGACTCGCCTACTCACTCCTCCACTCACCAGTGCCACCAGTGCCAGTGCTTGGCTGGCCGACTCCTACAGCACAATACTTTACTTACCGGCCATACTAACTACATACCGGCATACGTACTCACCCATCCCACTCGCTTGTTAATTAGCGTCAGTCGCACACACACAATTGTCACTCGCTTGTTCGAATTTTGCCGCTATGTACAACATCATCACGCCGAGTGCGCAAGGGCTCGTCGTGTATCAATGAAACTAAAAACAAACGTATGAAGGGAAGGAGCAAACGAAACGAAGAAAATGAGGGGTGCGCTGTCCGTGTCCGTTTGACGGACGATGACAGTAGCCCATACGGAGTTGTCGGGACCGTGACGCCGCGCCGGGATCATGGGTGGGTTGGGGCGTACTGCCAGTGTCAGTGCACATTTTAGCCGATTGACGCAATTCGTCATCGTTCCACCCTCTCCACTGCCTCATGTACCCATGCACCCACGCATCATGAACGCATGAACGGCATGATGACCCGAGAGGAAAATAGCATTCGATCTCGAGGCTGTTTTACGTGATAGAAATTAGCGCCCTCTCGGTTACCTCCGCACAACCACACCCCACCGGCACCCACCCGCATCCTCCCCCTCAGGCCCTTCCCCCCCCTTCCCCTCCCCTGGGGGCGGGCATGTACAGGCACGGTCCCTGCCGTCAATGGCGTCACCAAAACGCTTTCACATAAGAACATTGAGTAATCGTAATGTCGGCGATCATCACAATGACGACACCATCATGCACGCAGCCCTGCCGTGATTATGAGAGGCAGCGAGGCGAGCCAAACCCAATCAACCGCCGGCCTCTATTTTCACGATCTTAGATGACTTGTCATTTTTTTTTGTTTTTCTTTCACACTGGCACATCCGAGTCGGCACGCATGATTGTATGATCCCACGATCCACGATCCCGTGAATGACAAGTTCTGGTCGTATTGCTGCTGTTTATTTACGTTCCCAGACCATGATATGCGACTTTCTTGTAACTGCAACAACTAGCGAGAAGAAACAGAGCGTGATGGCCAAAATGAAGACCTGAGACATGTGTGGTGCATGAGTTTATAATTGGTTGGTGGGTATGGACGACGTTTATGCATGTGACGAGACTTGGGTAAGTGCAACGTGTGATAAGTAACAGTAAAAAAAAAGGGAAAACGCAAAGAAACGAAATATCGAACAAAGGATGATTGATGTGCAAAACTCTCTAATACCCGTACAAACCTTGCCAAAACCAGCTCAGCGTGACCGCCCATCCCAGCTCGCGCGTTTACGCTTGTTATCCCCACTGCACTTGTTCAACAAGAGGTCTTGTGGCGAAACAGCACTCATCCCACGTTGATGCATCCGCTCCCTTGGCAGGGGGCCACCGGCGCCTGTGACAACCTTCGTCTGCACAGCTGGACTGACACAAGCCAGGTCCAAAGCAAGGCCTTGACGTCCCTCGGCGTGTACCGCCCGCTCTGTGGCGGTGGCGAGCCTGGCATCGCCACTGTTTCCACCGGCGGCGGCGACAGCAGCGGCTGCAGCCGCGGCGCTGGTAGCATGGTTCTGGAAGTAATGGAGATCGAGGAATGGTAATGTGAAGGCATCAGTCGCGTCGCCGAGGCCGTGGGGCATCACGAGTGCGTGTTCGGCGCCGTTGCTACTGAGGCCAGCGAGGTCGAGAGAAAGGGAACGAGAGGGTGTTAACGGAGGGGCCATCACATTCTGAAGGAAACGATGCTCGGGGGGAGGGACCGAAAGCGATCTGCTTTGCTGGTGCTGCGATTGATGATGATGGTGATGATGGTGATGGTGGTGGTGTTGCTGCTGCTGTTGTTGTTGCGGGAGCGTGCGTTCCGGGCGTACCGGTGTGGCTGGTGGTGATTGCTGCACATCCATGTCTAGAATGTCGTCGGGTACCACGCCAAAGCCATTCTGAGCCTGTGGCGGTGGCAGCCGGGGACGAGACTGGGACTGAGGCTGAGGTGGGGGCTTGCGCTCGACGGCGTCCATCGGAGTGTCGAGGTCGACCGCCTCCGGCTCTCCATCGTTGAGATTGATAGCCGCGAGCTCGATCTCATCGATGCCTGGCAACGCGGGCGTGTGCATCTGCAGCGGGTGCAGGGCGAGCCCAAGTCCCGCAGCGGCACCAGCAGCACCGAATCCAAATCCCGGGCCGTAGTCCACCGAGACGGGCGGCTGGTGTGTGCGGGTGCCAAAGATGAGATCACCGGCGTAATTAGAGTGGTGCGTCACTCCGTGGAAGGCACTGCTTGGCATCATCTCAGGGTCGCTGAACGTGCTGAGACCGTCATGTTCGGGACCCGCTTCGGAGGCAAAGTCGTGCGCAAGGGAGGGAGGAAAAAGGTCGTATCGGTCGAGGACACCATGAGTGAGGTGGGCAAAGGCAAAAGGGGAGTTTGGGGAGGGCGACATGCCACCAAAGTAGGACGGCGAGCTAGAGTTGGCCGTCGATTGGTCGAGGCGGGGGTTTGCCGAGAGCCAGTCGGTGGGACCCCACGCGGACTTGCCCACCATGGTCATGCCATTGGGGCCAAGGCCGCGCCGTGAGAAGGGAGAGTCGAAAAAAAACTCGTGCGAAGAGGATGCGGGTGAGGCGGCAGTGTTGCCGGTGGACCAGGTGGCGGTCGAGTGCATTGGGGTATCGAGGGCAGACCACGTGTGGGAATGTGAGGAATCGGTCACGTCGGACTGTGACGCGCTGGGGAGGAACTCGGGGATGGCCAAGGGTTCGGCGGTGGAGGGCATTCCGAGGTCACGAAAGGACTCGAGGTTCTGCTGTTGTTGATGGCGTGTCTCCGAGACCATGTGTCTCATCGGCTCCGGATGACTCGCCCGTTTGGCACACTTTGGCACGTATTCGTCGTCGTCATCTTCCCCCGAACTGTCCTCCTCTTCAGAGCCTGTCGGACTTAGGGGGACACTCTTCGTTCCGCCCCTTAGAAAACCCTGAGTGGTGTAGCGTCGCTTGCGGCGGGCAGGACCAGTTTCACGCGAGGCATGAAGCTGCTCGTCGGTCGCGGCGCGCGCAGCCGCGGAGAGCCTCTTCTTGGCAGAATTGCGTGGCTTGTATCCGGCCGCCTGGTAGAGATCAGGGAAAGCGTTGCGGAACCGGTCGCGGAGGTCGGTGGAACGGCGATTCTGCTCCTGGAAGATGGGGTCCTTGACGATGGTGGCCCAAACGGTGCCGTGCTTGTCGTAGCCTGCTTTGAGCGCGCGGTCCTCCTCCTCGGTGAAGGGCCGTCGCTTCTTGCTACGCGTCTTCTCGAAGATGGACGTTCCGTCTGGCAGGGCAGAGCGGACTTTGGAGGAAAGGTGGGTCTTGGCGTTCGGATAGTGTTGTTTGTACGCGTCCGGGAAGTAAGTGCGGAAGCTGGAGAGGAAGAGAGAAAGTGGTTGAGTGATGAGGGAGCGAATCGAGAGGGGCGCGTGCATAGACACCTACCGATCTTTGAGATCTACCGGAGAACGGTTGTCGAAATGTAAAGAAGGATCGTTCAGGATCGCTTTCCAGTTGCCCACTCCGTGCTACGTTACGTGAAAAAAAATTGAAGGGGTGGGCAAGAAAGGGCAAATGAGCACACGCGTTTGTACCCCACAACGGCACGTAGGGAGAAGGATGGAGACCTACGCGATTGCAGCCCTCGACGAGCATTTGTGTTTCTTCCATGGTCCACTTCTTGCGGGCCTTTTTCTCGGCAGGTGCAGGGCTGGCGAGACGACGAACTTTGCCGCGCCGCTCTTCGGATGGCGAGGGCATGGGCAGTCCCGTGTCATCCCTGAACTTGAAAGCGGGTACCTCGCGCTCCGAAGCTGGTGTGGCGAGCGAGACACGACGTTGTTTGGGGCCAGTAGAGGACGAGGGGAAGGGTGCGGTGAATGAGAATGTGGAGGTGTGTGTGCTGATGGCTGTAGTCATTGTGGGGGGATGGGTGTACCGGGAGGAGACCGGGAAAGGGATGAGCGAAGAGGACTTGGAGAGGAGAGAGAGGACTTTATGGACTAGCTCGTGAGTCGGTGTAAAGGCTTAGTTTGGGACTATCCATCGAATCCATCCATCAAACATCGTGTTCAACGCCCATTTCATTTCAAATCGACGCTGCTGACGTCTGTCTCTCTCGTTCGCTCACCCTCGATCTCTCTACTACTCAATCCCGTCCCTGATTCTTCAAAAAGAACCACACACACACTAGCCACGAGTCCCCTTCTAAATGATCACACAAAAACTTATTATCGCACCTGACGTTAACCCATCTTTCCTTCTTCTTGCGGCGACACCCGTTAGAGGTTCTCGCCTGCCTCGTTGCATCCTTGTGCATCATCCCTACCACACCTCTCCGTCACTCACTTGACAAATTATGGAAACCTCATCCCGGTCCCGTGCTCCAGTTGACAAGCAGGCGGACCTCAGCGGCCATACCAATCCAGTCCTCTCTGGTGGCGGAGCGCAAAAAAATAAAGGCATGTGTTGGACGATGCGGTGCAGCCTATTCCCTGTCCAGTCTTGCCTTGTGTGCAAAAAGTGAATTATCAGCGCATCCCCACCCCAATCGTGATACCAGCCAGCAGTCCACTGGAGACCCCACTTCTAACTCATTCACACCTCTCCGTGGGGGCACAAGACCACCCGCAGTGTGGGCTCGACTCTGTCTAGAGCAGTCCGCAACCAATTTCTCGCATCTAACACATCGTGATTCTAAGTATAGCTTCACAGCCCAACAGAGCGTCGAGGAGGGGTTCCACATATCACTCATTACACGGCTCTACAGTCATAGAAGAATATTTGTTAGGTAAAAGCAGTGGGGTCGGCAAAATAAAAAAGGACTACAACTACTCACTACGAGGACACGAGTAATTCCGGGGCGATACGTTCCGCCACACCATCCAACTTCTTATTCCAAGCTTCTAGCCTATCTGCAAGCTTGTCTATCTGTCCGCGAGATAATACTCGCGGCTGTACCCATGTAATTACTGCTTTTTGGTCAACCTGGTCGATTGAACCCCGGATGAGCTTCAAGCTGGACCCTCTTTAGTCAGCATCATAACGTCCGAGATCGCGGAAGTGAAAAGAAGGCACCTCAGCGCTTTCATGATAAGGTGCTCGACCTCATCTAGTGGCAGTCTGGTCTCTTCGGAGATGGTTTGGAACGACATCGTCCGGTCATAGGCACCCCGCGCGAAGACTGATTCGATCAATGCCATGAGGCAGATCTTCTGCCGCAGGAACGGATAGTTTCCCAGGAGTATCGGCTGAAATAAACGATCATCATCATCATTACACGTCTCTGACATCTCGTCTTCCCGGGCCTCGAGGGGGTGATGGCGTACCTCTTGCCCAAAAAGAGGGCTCTGCGCTTCGAATTTGCCGATATTACCCTCATTGAATGTGAAGAGGAGCTTCTTGATCCATTCGTGGGGAGTACCGTCCAGCGAGTCGAGGATGGGGTGCATTAACTACGCAATAAGAGTCCACCACATCAAAAACGCCGCAGCGATAAGCGCAGTTCTGGGCCCACCCCCAAAAGTTAGTTGAGAAAACGTACCAACTCGCCAAAGTTGTAGATCGTCTCTGCCAGGAAGGCAGAGAGTGCCAGATCATGTGCACGTAACAAACGCTCGTCTTGTGACATGTCCTTTTCCAGGTCGACGCAGGCAAGGTAAAGGAGCGAGTTCCTGTAATACGGTGCATATTCGGCCTTTGCCTGATTGTTCAATCACGACGTATTGAGTGGGGGACGTAGAAGTCTTCACGCCAACGAAACGCACCTTGTAATAGTCAGCCGCGACGCGATAGTAAGCACCGTTGACCGAATTGTCGACCGCGTCTAGGTCATCCAAGATCTTCCACGCGGCATCGATGTCCGCCTTGCTCCCTTCGAGATCACCGAACAACAACTTTGCGTGTGCGAGCGTGGAAAGGACCAAGACGTGCGCGTCCGGGGACTTGTCCTGCGAGATGCGAGAGAGCAAATCGGTCAAGAACTCAAGGTGTTGCGCGGGGTCTGACGCGGGCGCCGATTGAAGAATCAACGGACAGATTCGGGGACAAGGAAGAAAAGCGGAACGCACTGTCGATATCTTGGGAGATCTTGATACCCATCTCCGCCAGCCTCAAAGGGTTAAGACGCTCCTCGAAATCGCGCACGAAGCGCGTATACACGTCGACGCGATACGGCTTCGCGAGTGGATGGTCGAAGAATTCGTCGACTTTTTGCGTCAGCTGATGCCATAGTCTGCACAAGACGATTGCCTATCAAGTCAGGAACATCCCATCAGGGGAATGCGGGGGAGTGGGGGGAAAAGAAGGGGTGGGTGGGCGTGCGCACTTGCGTGAGTACAAGTTCTGGAAGGCCTCGAAAAAAGGGTGGAGGTCGGATGGGGTGGCAGAGATGGCGGTTGTGAGATATTCATCCACGTCGAGCTTGGGAGGTCTTTGTCTGTCAGATGAGGTCGACATTTGAGGGTAGTATTAACTGTCGCTGTCGCTGCACTCGATAGTCGACCGACCGCCGTGACGCGTCGCCTGTTGTTTGTTATTGTGTGCCTTTACGAGACGCGGAATTGGCGCGGGAGTGGACAGCAAGCATAGCATACAGTACTAGTACTCATAGCACCCATGGTACTGTATGCCCTGCCCCACAGACAAATAGATTCCATTCCAGACTCTCCAACTACACAATCTGTTGCATTTGTACACCGGATTGAACAATCCCGTGGCTGTAGTAGCTAAAAACATGACCACGAGTCCCGATGCATTGACATGTTGGACTGTTGTTTGTACATTACTCCTCTCATATCAGGTCTCTCTGCCCGCCTGTGATGACAGTAGGAGTGTTACAATGCCGCCAGCGAGCGAGCCTCAGGTCTGGGGCCAGAATCGACCGGGCCGGGTCTCTTGTCGTGGCATCCAAAAACGCTTGTTCGCTCGAGACGTTTCTACGACACTCCCACGACGTCGGCCTACTACTCTGACCGTATGCTCGGTCAATCCTACTCGCACGCACTCAACCGTCATGTGTGCGTCACTCCTACAACTACCATTCGACGTCCTCGAACACATCATCCAGACTTTGGACCGTCAAGATCTACTTGCCCTCGCTCTCTCCTGCTCCACATGGAAAGATATCATCATCCCTCGACACATCCAATATCGCGAAATCTCCCTCTCCGTTGACCACCATTGGATATGGAAACACCTTTCGGAGCGGCCAAGCCTCGCCGCCAACGTACGAAGACTGGCCATCTCCGACGCCGAGTGGTACCAACCTGGCCTATCTTTCCCATTGATAGGCGGCCTCCGATGGCACATTCCGACGACCCTCGTCAACCCTTGGTCAGATATCCCAATTTCCCGCATGCAACAGCCAGGCTACCCTCTGTTGGCGTTGCGGAATATGAGACTACTCAAAACCCTCGAATTTGATAACATCTCACGCTGGTCTCTAGGATCACCTGACACCCTCTCTCAGTTTCTCGCGAATGTTCCTAACGTGGAAAACTTAATATTGAGGTCTTCGAGATCTCGCGGTCTTGATGTCGATGGAAGGTTTGACGGTGACCAGGTAAGCACCTCTGCAGTGTTCCAAAGGCATCCTGCCGACATGCTTGCTAGCCGGTTTGGGACCTTCCCAATCTCAAGTCGGCCGTGTTTACCGGCATGCCTTGGGATAGAAAATACGTTCGTCCCTTTCATTCTGCCCTGTTATCCTGCTTGGACTTGCAGGTCAGTTTTCGTTCCTCACGCCTTTGAAGTTGTCGTCAGTGCACGTTTTCAATGACTCAATCGAACCCGCAGGTTCTTCATTTGCCACATTTCGTCGGCTATACAACCGAGGTCGCATCCTTGCTGAACGAATGTCGATTTCCCCACCTTCTGGAGCTCAACCTGGGCTGGGGCTGGACGTTTGACACGTACCAATACGCGCAGCGGTTGCTCGAGGCGCACCCGACGATCGAAACCCTGACGTGGTCCTGCGCATACAACGTCGTCCTCCGCCAGGGCTCGCTACCCAACCTGAAGCACCTCTCCGTGTCTCACCTCTCCTTCGTTCGCGCGCTCAGCGCGGCCCGCAGTCCTCCTCCACCTCCGGCTTCAGAGACAGCGACAGACGGGCCACCAAAACGCAAGCTCACGCTCGAGACGCTCGGAGACCTCTTCCTCTTCTCGAGCGACCTCCCGACGGAGATGCAGGACATCGACGGCACGTCCGTCCGCCGGCTCTCAATCAAGTTTTGCGACAGCCTCGCAAC
>Ga0307510_10000688_pt1 | contig 34580 bp, 28 predicted proteins | sample 12_EM_MG_FD_207224 | JGI IMG/M metagenome (GOLD analysis project Ga0307510, IMG submission 207224) | Populus trichocarpa ectomycorrhiza microbial communities from riparian zone in the Pacific Northwest, United States - 12_EM | ecosystem: Host-associated > Plants > Roots > Unclassified | place... | reverse complement strand
ACGGCATTCATGTCGCCGCACACCGATCTACTAAGCAAGATTTCTCGACGGATTGAGAGCGGATGACGCAGGTCCGCGCGGAGGATGGCGCGCGCATGTGCCTGACACGCATCCTCGAGTAGATCGGATCATCATGACGAAACAATGTCTCAAATCCCTGCCTGCTGCATTTCTGGTACTCAATTGCGCAAGCGCCTTCGCGGAATCCGCGGACACCGGCAATGAATCCACCCTGGACGAAGTGGTCGTCGTGGGCTCACGCAGCGGCTCTGCAACTGTTCTGAAGAGCGCGTCACCTGTTCAAGTCATCACTGGCAGTGAGCTCGTTGAATCAGGTGCGCGGACGCTCAGCGAAGCACTACAAGCCACAGTGCCCTCCTTCAGATTTCCCACTTCGGTGCCATCGAGCAACGCCGCCAGCTTCGTCAAAGGAGTCTCACTGCGTGGCCTCGCAACGGATCAGACGCTGGTCTTGATCAATGGCAAGCGTCGACACGCCACTGCGCAACTGAACGCCGGGACGGGCACGGCCAAAGGCGCGCAGACAGTCGACTTGAACAGCATTCCGACGAGTGCGATCGAGCGTGTGGAGGTTCTCCTGGATGGTGCCTCTGCCCAATATGGATCCGACGCAATCGCCGGTGTCATCAACATCGTGCTCAAGGAGAAGAGTCACGGCGCCGATCTGTCCACGCTGTACGGCCAAAATACCAAAGGCGATGGCCAGACTGAGACCGCGGAAGGGAATGTCGGTACCGCCCTGCCGGGCAATGGATTTCTGACAGCCTCCTTCGATGCCTGGTACACCGATCCCACGCGCCTTTCAACAACCGATACGCGGCAGATGTATTTCAGCGGCGATCCGCGTGAAGCCAGTTATCCAAACCGCGATTGGTTCTACGGCAGTGGCAGGTCGAAGCGCTACAACCTCGTGGTCAATGCCGAAAGCACCATCGACTGGGCGACGCTGTACGGGTTCGCAACCTACGGGTGGCGGGAGGATACCGGCTTCGGTAACTTGCGCCAGCCGAACGCGGATCAGACAGTCCGCGGGATTTTCCCCGATGGATTTCAACCGTTCCTCAACGTCAAATCGCGCGATGCCTCCGTAACCGGAGGCCTGAAGTTCGGCGCCGAGGCGCTCGGAAAGTTCGATCTCAGCGCCACCTACGGGCGCAACCGTGTCGCGAGCGTCGTATACAACACGGATAACGCCAGCCTCGGTCTCGACAGCCCCACGGCGTTCAACACCGGAGACCTGCTCAATACACAGACGAACGTAAACCTGGAATGGACGCGGCCGTTCGGGCTTCCGGGGCTGATCAATCCCCTGAGTGTCTCGGCCGGCCTGACCTACCGGCACGAGAGCTATGAAGTCTTCCAGGGCGATTACGGCTCGTGGGCCAATGGCGGCGTACCCATTCTCGACGGACCGAACGCCGGCAAGGTCTCGACGCCGGGATCGCAGGGATTCGGCGGATTTTCGCCTGCCGATGCCGGTTCGCTGAGCCGTAACGTGGGCGGCGCCTACGTCGACCTCGAGACCAACCTCACGGATAGCTTCAAGGTCGCGGTGGCCGGCCGGACCGAGCACTATTCGGACTTCGGCTCAACCACCAATGGGCGGGTCGCACTTCGCTACCAGATCGTGCCCGCGCTCGCCTGGCGTGGCAGTGCCAGCACGGGATATCGCGCTCCCTCCCTCGGCCAGGAAGCGTATTCCCGGACCATTCCCAACATTACCAACGGTGTGCTGAGCACCAACCGCATCGCGCCTGTTGATAGTGCCCTGGCGCGCGCGCTGGGAGCAACGGATCTGACTCCGGAGAAATCCACGAACCTGTCGACCGGGCTCGTCTGGGTTCTGGGAAACCGTGCGTCATTTTCCGCTGATGTTTATCGCATCGACATCAATGACCGCATCGTGCTCTCTGACGTGTTGCGCGGTACTCTCGTGACCCAGGCGCTCACCGCCGCCGGCTTCCCAACCTTCTCAGGCCTGCAATTCTTTACGAACGCGGCCGATACACGCACCAAGGGCATAGAGCTGACTGCCCGCTACGACATTCCACTCGGAGTCGCGGGTGAAGTTGACTTGACGGCCGGCTACAACCGCAGCGACACGGAAGTCACTTCGATCGAGCCACCCCCCAGTACCCTGGCAGGCAGCGGGCTCGTTCTGATTGGCCATGAGGCCATCGGTGTCATCGAGGGAGCGAGCCCCGGGTCGTCTGCCCGAGTCGCCGCTGACTACACGCTCAGTCGCTTCAGCGCTCATTTGAGCACCGAGCGGTTCGGTGCCTACCGGGCACTGAACAGCACCTCCGCCACGCTCGACCAGACATTCAGCCCACAGACAATCACGAACCTGCAGTTGGGTTACCGTTTCAGTGAGCTGCTTCGTGTGGCGGCCGGTGTAGACAATCTCTTCAACAGTCATCCGGACCAGGTGATTCTGGCGGCACGCAATCCTGTGGTGTCGCTGTACTCCGGCCTTTCACCCGAAGGCGGAGCAGGCTCTTTCTGGTACGTGCGCGCTGCCCTCTCCTTCCGATAAAGGACTCTACAATGAGACGATTTGATATCCGATTCCTGTTGTTGCTGATGGGCGTACTGTTTGTGTCGTTCAGCGCTGATGCAGCGCCAGGCGACCCAGCCACTGTCCGCACGGAAGTCACACACGCCATCGAGCAGTGGAAGCAGGCGGTCATCAGCGGTGATCGCGCGGAATTGGAGCGGGCTTACCACCCGGAGCTCACCTATGGACACACCGATGGCGCGCTGCTGGACAAGAAGCAGCAGATTGATCGCACAGTGGGCCCGGGCCACAGCTTCCCTGCGATAGACATCTCCGATCTGACAATCCGCCCCTGCGGGAATGTCGCGTTGGTCACCGGAGTCTTCACGTTTCATTCGCTCAAGGAGGGCAAGGAGACTGTGTCGCGCTTGAGTGGGCTCGATGTCTGGATCAAGGGCGAAACGGGTTGGCAACTTCTCGCCCGTCAGTTGACACGACCCGTCGCAGACGCCGATTTACTGAAGCGTGCGGAGGCCATTCACAAAGCCATCATCACTTTCGACAACCATGTCGATCTGCCGTTCGAGTACGGCAGCGGTGCCCTGGATCCTGCGAACGACGGGACGACGCAATTCGATCTGCCGAAACTCAATCGCGGGATCGTCAAGGGTGCCGCGATTGCCATCTTCGTGCCGCAGGGACCGCGCACGGCAGCCGCCACTCAGGAAGCGCGCAGCAAGGCGGAACAGAAGTATCAAATCATCACATCCATTGCCACGAAATATCCCGATCGCGCCGAGATTGCCTATTCACCGGCGGACCTGAAGCGCATCCAGGCGGCCGGCAAGTTCGCGATCGTGCTCAGCGTTCTCAATGGCTATCCCATCGGCGACGACCTGGGACAGATCGATGCCTGGTACAAGCAGGGTGTACGGCAATTCGGCTTCACTCACGCCGGCAACAATGAGCTGGCGGACTCGGCGCGTCCCAATCTATTGCGTGGCGACAAGCTCGATGAGCATGGGGGCCTGTCGAAGCTCGGTCGCAAGGCAGTCGCGCGCCTGAACGATCTGGGCGTGTTGATCGATGTCTCACAGCTTTCAGGGCCGGCATTTGCCCAGGTTCTGAGCCTGACACGGGCGCCGGTCGTCGCTTCACACTCGAACGCACGCGCGATTATCAACCACCCACGCAACCTCGACGATGGGCAACTGTTGGCCCTCGCGCGCAACGGCGGAGTCGTCGCGGTCAACGCCTACAGCTCATGGGTTCGGCCCTTGCCCGCCGAGGCCCAGGACAAAGCCAACGCGGTCCGCCGGAAATATGGCGTCCCGACTGAACCGAACATCGCGGCCGTCCAGCCGCTGACCGCGGCCGGCGTGAAAGTGCTGACACAGGAGCAGTTCGACGCTTACAGCAAAGAGTTCCACGCAGTAACAGGCGATCCCGGATATCGGGCAACAGTCGCCCAGTACGTGGACCAGATCGACTATGTCGTGAAGAAGATCGGCATCGATCATGTTGGAATTTCATCGGACTTCAACCATGGTGGCGGCGTAGTTGGCTTCAACGACGAGGGTGAAGCACTGAATGTGACGGCGGAGCTGCTCCGCCGGGGCTACACGCAGGAGGACATTGCCAAGCTGTGGGGCGGCAACTTCATTCGTGTGTGGGAACGAGTCCAGTCGCTCGCCAGGGAGTAATCGATGCACAGGCGTGAGTTTCTGAACCTGGCGGGTGCGGCAGCGCTGACGGCCGCTTACGGCAGCCGGACGGAAGCGGCCGCGGCCTCCGGGGACCGCGTGGTTATCATCGGCGCCGGCATTCTCGGTGTCACTATTGCCTATCAGTTGGCTAAACGTGGAGCGCGCGTAACGATTCTCGAGAAGAGCACGCCCGCAAGCGGCGCCACCGGAGACTCATTCGCCTACCTGAACGCATCGACCAAGCCGGAGCGGCCCTACTACGAGCTGAACCTGCTCGGCATCGCAGGTTGGCGGCGACTGCAGCTCGAGCTGCAAGGCGCGCTACCACTGCAATGGGGCGGCTCTGTGTATTGGCGTGACGAAGCCGCCGCCGCCGCGCAGTTGCTATCGACTGTGCGGCGTTATCAGGAGTGGGGATACGCAGGCCGGCAGATCCGCGAGAGCGATTTGCAGCACCTGCTGCCGAGCGCGCGCCTGGGACCGGTCGAAGGCGCCGTGTTCTATGAGCAGGAAGGGACCCTTGACCCGGTGGGTGCGGTGAATGTACTGCTGGCCCGAGCCAGGAAGCTCGGTGCTTTACTCGAAACAGCGGTCGAAGTGCAGGGCTTCGAGACTGCGCAAGACCGGATTCGGACAGTCCGTACCTCGCGAGGTCCCGTCGATGCAGACTTTGTGATTGTTGCGGCAGGGCTCGGCAGCAAGCCCTTGATCGACTCGCTCGGGTTGAATCTCCCGCTGACGTCCTCAACCGGTGTGCTCATTCATACGGCGCCTCAGAGGTCATTGTTGCAGGCCGTGGCGTTCGCGCCGGGCAGTACGATCAAGCAGAATCCGGATGGGCGGGTGGTCAGCAGCTCCGGCCACGAAGGCTCGAACCTTGCACTCGATGTCGCGGCCCAGGGTCGGCAGATCCTCTCCGCCGCCGCACGCTACTTTCCGCAGTTGCGCGACACCAGGATAGAGCGGGTCAGTATCGGGCAGCGTGTGCTGCCGCGGGATGGATTTCCGATCCTGGGATTCCCGGCGCACTTCCGAAATCTGTACCTGACGGTCACTCACAGCGGGGTCACACTGGCGCCCATCATCGCGCAGTTTGCGGCACAGGAGATTTTCGACGGTGTTGTGTTGGAGCCGTTGGCGCCCTATCGCCTGTCGAGATTCGGGTCGCCGCTATAGGCCGGCTGCGAAATCCCCGTCCTCATCGGCAACAGTGAAAGACCCCGGCGCCGGGGTGTACACTCGACAGTAAACCTCGCGCCGGAGACTGACATGAGCGAGCTTTACTCAGACGCGCACCGGGCCTTCCAGGACTTGCACGACACGCGTCGGCTCGCGGACCGGCTCGAAGCGCTTGCACATGGTGAGTTCGATTCCAACGACCGTGCCTTCATTGAAAGCGCGTGCTTCTTTTTTCTCAGCACCGTGGATGAGAAAGGACGGCCCACTGTTTCGTACAAAGGCGGCCCACCCGGCTTTGTACGCCTCATCGGGCCTGCCGAGCTCGTCTTCCCGGTCTACGACGGGAATGGCATGTTTCTATCACTGGGCAACATCGCAAGCACGGCCCAGGTAGGTCTGCTGTTCATCAACTTCGAGCCTCCCCGTCGGCTGCGCGTTCAGGGCGCTGCGAAAGTGATCCCCAACGAAGGGCCCTGCCATTGTCCGGGAGCCGTGCACTTGGTGCACATCGCTGTGGACCAGGTGTTCGTCAACTGCGGGCGGTACATCCACAACTTCGAGCCTCGGGAGCTCTCACCCCACATACCCGACGAGGCGGGACGCCAGCCCTTCCCCGCCTGGAAGCGTATCAATGTCATCGCAGACTCACTCCCGGATCGAGACAAGAGCAAAGTCGCTGAGGCTGGCGGCCCGATTGCGCTCGAAGACTATCCGGGCGAGGGATTACCAAGTCGAGACGAGACCGTACGTTGACGCACGGGCAAGCGTCATCGCCATAGCGACATGGCGACGACGCTGCACAACATCAGCTCATCCGCGCCGTGCCCCCGCAACTTCGCGGGCCGCCTTCTCAATAACGGCCGCCACGTCGCGCGGCTTGGAAACATACAGTGAATGGCTCGCTGCCGTTTCCGAAACCGCGGCCCCGGCGCGTTTGGCCATCGCATGCTGGGCCGGCGGCGGAATCATGTGATCCTGAGTGGCGACCAGATACCAGCTCGGCTTCGATTTCCACGCCGGGGTCGTCACCGCCCCGTTCAGCGCATCGAGACCCCAGGGCACCTGCGAGACCGCCATGAACGCCGCCTTGCCTGGATCGACATCAGCGGCAAAGCTCTCCGCAAAGCGTCCCTGGTCGAGAAAGAGGAACCCGTTCTGCGGCGGAAGGATGGGCGGCACTGGAGCCCCCGGCGGTGGATCCTTGATCAGCGAGGCCACGGATTCACCCTTATCGGGCGCGAATGCCGCGATATAGACCAAGCCCGCCACTTTGGGATCGTTGCCAGCTTCGGTAATGACGACTCCGCCGTACGAGTGGCCGACCAGGATGACAGGCGAAGCCAGCGCCCCCAGCACCAGCTTGGTTGCGGCGACATCGGCTTCGAGCGATGTCGTTGGGTTCTGGACAACGCTGACCTCATAGCCGTCTTTCTTGAGGATGCGATAGACGTCCTCCCATCCGGAACCATCGACAAATCCGCCGTGGACCAGGGCGATCGAGGGAAGAGTATTTGTGCTGGACATGGTAAGTCTCCCGTTTTCTGTCAGTTCACCGTGAACCGATGGGGCCATGGTCTTCCACGTGCCCGTCCTGCAATATCCGGTTCTCGCAGCACTATCCCCTTTTCGCAGCGACGTCTCCCGAGAGCCGATGCCAGAGATCCAGAAAGGTCGTATCACCAGCGCAAATCCGGACGAGCTCGCCACCGCGCTGGGGCGCGTGTACTGCCCCCATACAACCGTCTTCACACGCCCGGCAGGCAGTGTTCCGGCAATATTCGAGATTCGGCACGCCGGCCCGCAGCCGGTGGTCGAGCTTCGGTATGGCGTACCCGTAAAGGTGGATGCGGGTCAGTTTCCCCGGCTGATGCTCATGCAGACCTGCCTCGAAGGCAGTGGATTCGCCCGTCAGCAGGGTGTGAGCGCTTCGCTGCGTAAGGGACAGACCATGCCGCTTTCGGCAGGCCTCAGCACCCAGCTCGAGTTCGATGCACGCTTCGCACAGCGCTCGGTCAGGTTGGACGTCGACCGGCTGGAAAGCCAGTGCGCACGCATGCTGAATCATCCGCTCGATCGCGCTCTGAGATTCGAATTGCACCCATTTTCAGAAGGTCTGGAAAAAGCATGGTCTCAGGCCGTGGACCTCGTGACCACTTACGCGAGCATGAATCTCACGTTGCCGCTGGCAGCGGCCGCGAGCCTCGACGAATTCCTGATCTCGCTCGTGCTGACGCAACATCCGAACAACTACAGCGCGGACTTTCAGGCGCGCACCCGCTCCTTGCCACCTCGGCTGATTCGCGAAGCCGAGCACTTGATGAGAACAGGCCGCAGCGAGCTGACAGTGAGTGAGATCGCCGCCCAATTGCGGGTGAGCTTGCGAAGTCTCGAGGCAGGATTCCGCGAGCACTGCCGCACAACGCCGTTGCAACGGCTGCGCGCGATTCGTCTCGAGCGGGTTCGCCACAGTCTGTTGACACCCCAATCATCGACTTCCGTGACATCCGCAGCGCTCGAATGCGGCTTCGTCCATCTGGCCAGATTCAGCGGCTACTACCGGGCTGCGTTCGGTGAATCACCGGCGCAAACGCTCAAAAGGAGCCGCACGAGCCTGCGGTGAGCACCCTGATGAGCCTGCAATGAGCGCCCTAACTGACGGCGCGATCCTGAGCACTCCAGAAGCGCTCTCGCAAGGCCCTCTTGAGAATTTTTCCAGCGCCGCTCTTGGGCAGCTCAGCCGGCGAAAACTCGACGCGCCGCGGAATCTTGTAGCCTGCCAGAGACTGTCGGCAATGCGCGATGAGCTCGTCTGCGCCGAGCGTACTGTCAGGCTTCAACACAACGCATGCCATCACGAGCTCGCCCCACTGCGGATCCGGAATCCCGAAGACCGCTGCCTCACGAACAGCCGGGTGCTGGTAAATGACGGCCTCGACCTCGCCCGAATACACATTCTCACCGCCCGTCACGATCATGTCTTTCATGCGATCCAGAATGTAAACAAAGCCATCAGCATCCTGGTAGCCGATGTCGCCGGTACGGAACATCCCGTCCCGAAATGCGAGTTGAGTCTGATCGGGGCTGTTCCAGTAACCGCGCATCACATTCGCACCACGGGCAACCAACTCACCTGATTGTCCGGTGGGAACATTCCTGCCCGACTGATCTACGACACGCACGTCGACTCCAGGGCACGTCCGTCCGCAAGACAGCAGCCTGCCCGCGCTATGCTCGTGATCTTGAAGCCCGGTGAGGAACCCGGTTTCGCTCAGGCCATAAACCTGCACCAGCTTCACACGCGGCAGCGCCTGCCGCGCCCGATGAAGGAGCTCGGGTGCAACAGGTGATCCGCCGTACCCCAACTCCACCAGGCTGCTGAGATCGTACTCGGCCAGGCGCTCGAATTGAGTCAGCAGATTGATCATGGTCGGCACCAGGACGGTGCGCGTGACCCGCTCCCGTTGAACGGTCTCGCAGAAGGCCTGTGGGTTGAACTTCGGAATCGTGACCTGACAAGTGCCGAAGGCCGGCGCTGCAAACATGAATGGGAAGTCGGCGATATGAAACAGCGGCGCCGCGTGTAGATACACACCGCCTTCTGTGTAGGGCATCCAATAATTGACGTGGTGCAAATTAGCGAGCAATGCCGCGTGTGTGAGAGCCACGCCCTTCGGGCGACCGGTCGTGCCACTCGTATAGATCAGCGCGAGGACAGCTTCCGGATCGTAAACAACGGCGGGAGGCTCGCCGCCATCCACTTCCAGCGGTTCCAGGTCGAGAACCCGCTCCCAGGGAGGCCGCCGCGCAGGAGCCGACAATGAAGAGTGCCGAATCAGACCACGCGCAGTCGCATCGGCGAGCACATGATCAATTTCGACTGCTGATAGCCGCGTGTTCAGCGGAACAGCGGTTACGCCGAGCCACGCGCACGCATATATCAACTGTAGATATTCCGCTTCATTCGGGAGAAGCAGAGCCAGGCGATCCCCCGCTGCAAAACCCTGCCGCATCAGCGCCGTGGCAATGCCTCCGACCCGGGTGTGCAACTCTTGAAATGTCAGACGGGCAGTGTCTGACACGAATGCGGTAGCGCCGGGATGGTAACGAGCCGCGCGGTCGAGCGAATGAGTGTGAATCATGTCAGGTACCCGCGTGAGTCCGCGTGTCAGAGCGGATGTGTGGCTTCAGCGCCCTGGCGCAAAACAAGCCGCCGAACCCGCAGCCGACAATGACCACGCGACGGGGCAACGCCACGATTATTTCTCCTTCATCTTTCCAAGGGCGCCACTCGACACCAATGCGCCGATATCGCTCGCGCTGAAGCCGAGCTCCTGCAGAACGGGCTCGTTGTGCTCCCCGAGGCCCGGGGCACGCCGGGCTGGCACTTTCTTGACGCCATGCACCTGTATTGGGCTGCTGATAGTGGAAGTCAGCTTGCCGCCGGCACCCTCGAGCGGAACAACAATGTCATTGAGCGGAAGCTGCGGATCCTGGATCACTTCCTGCGGCCCGCGCACGACGCCGAAAGTTACGTTGACGCCCTGGAAGACCTTCTGCCAATACGGCATCGGTTGCGCTGCGAAGATCTCATCCAGAATTGCCGTAAGCTGCGGCATGTTTGCCGTCAACTTGGCCGGATCGGAGAACCGCGGATCGGTCAGAAGGTCTTTGCGGCCCAGGGCCTCCGCTACCGCCCCCACCTTGTCCGGCGTAACAAGAAGAACAAACCAGGTGTTATCGGCAGTGCGGTACACGTTCATCGCCGCATTGGCAGGATTCTTACGATCATGGAGGCCGAAGAACTTCGCCTCGCACAATGCGGCCTGGATCGAAACGCTCGCGGCCCAGACACCCTCCGCCAACAGCGACGTCGTTACGTACGCACCTTTGCCCGTGCGTTCACGACGATAGAGTGCTGTGACGATCGCGGAATAGAGGCCCACCGCGGTCGCATTGTCACCGCTGCCGGCAACGGGCCATGTTGGTGACGCGCCGGCATCGCGCGTCATGGACAGCAGTCCGCTGCGCGCCCAGTAGGAAGTGATATCGAAACCCGGCAATTCGGCATCCGGCCCTTTTTCGCCGAATCCCGTCAGATCCGCATAGATCAGGCGCGGGTTGTGTTGCACCACGTCGTCATATTCGAGCTTCAATCGCTTGCGTGCCGGATGGGGTGTGTTGACGATGAGCACATCAGCCCATTTGACGAGCCGTTCGAGGACGGGCTGAGCGCCCGCGGACTTGAGATCCAGTGTGATGCCGCGCTTGTTACGGTTGGCCAGGTGCCAGGGATAGGGATCCTTCGCTTGTGGCTGCGGTGGGATCTGGTGTCCATGTCGCCAGAGATCTCCGGCCGGAGGCTCCACCTTGATGACATCAGCACCAAAGTCGGACAGGATGACCGCAGCTCCGGGACCTGCGATGAAGCTCGCCAGGTCCACCACATTGAGACCGGAAAATATATTGTCGTCTGCCATAGCTCATCGCCCCTGAAACTTCGGTGGCCGCTTCTCCAGGAAGGCGGCCGTACCTTCGCGCTTGTCTTCTGTACCCGCGCAGATCGCGAACACCGAAGCCTCCAGCAACAAGCCCGCGGCCAGACTCGTCTCCATTCCCTTGTTCACCGCTTCCAACGCAAAGTGGACGGCCAGTGGCGCATTCAAAAGGATTTGCTTCACGATCGTTTCACAGCGCGCCAGCAACTCGCCGGCCGGCACTACTTCGTTGACCAACCCGATGCGGTAAGCCTCCTGGGCATTGATCATCTCGCCGGACAGAATGATCTGTAGCGCACGTCCCTTGCCGACGAGCCTCGGGAGTCGCTGCGTTCCACCGGCGCCGGGCGGAATACCCAACTTGACCTCCGGTTGGCCGAACTTCGCATGTTCAGCGGCGACCCGGATTGTGCAGGCCATCGCCGTTTCACAGCCGCCGCCCAGGGCGAAACCGTTAACGGCAGCGATGACCGGCTTCCCGAGGTTCTCAATCAGATCGAGCACGGCCTGTCCGCTGCGGCTGGACTTCTCCGCATCCACTGGCGTTGCATGTGCCAGCTCACTGATGTCCTCCCCTGCGATGAAGGCCTTGTCGCCAGCTCCTGTCAGGATCACGCCGAGCACTGCAGCGTCGTCGCGCGCCTGTTCGAAAACCGTTCTCAAATCTCCCCACGCGGCCTGGCTCAGTGCGTTGAGAACCTTGGGGCGATTCAAAGTCACATACGCAATCGGACCTTTCTTCTCATACAGGACATTCTCAGTCGTCATTTAGCTTGTCCTCGAGTCAGACAAAGGCGCTGAGGCCGGTGACTGCCTTACCGACAATCAGGTTCTGCATCTGATAAGTGCCTTCGTACGAATAGAAGGCCTCTGCATCCACGAAGAATCGCGCAACCTGGTAGTCCAGGGAGATGCCGTTGCCGCCGAGCAGCTCACGTCCCCATGCAACGGTTTCACGCATCCTGGCGGTCGTAAATGCCTTGGATAGCGCCGCACGTGCATCGGTCAGCTTGCCTTCGGCATCCAACTGCGCCGTGCGAGCGACCAGGCACTGACAGGCCGTGATATTGGCGATCATCCTGGCGAGCAGGTCCTGTACGAGTTGGAAAGACGCGATCGGCTTTCCGAACTGCAGACGCTGCTGGGTGTATTTGAGCGCGTTTTCGTAGGCGCCCATCTGGCACCCGGTTGCTTCCCACCCCACGAGAAACCGCGTCATGCGCAACACTTTCGCCGTATCGCGGAACGAGCTGTCGTTCTGAAGCCGATTCTCTTCCGGGATTCGGCAGTTGTTCAGAGTAATCAAGCCGTTCTGCACCACCTTCAGCGCGATCTTGTTCTGAATCTTCTCAACGCTGAAGCCGGCAGTGGTCTTGTTCTCGACAATAAAACCTTTGACCTGGTTATCGGCAACATCACGCGCCCAGATGATCGAAACGTCACACCACGGCGCGTTTCCGATCCACTTCTTCTGGCCGTTGATGATCCAGGTATCGCCGTCACGCGTGGCGGTCGTCGTGAGTCCACCGCCTGTTCCGGACCCGACCAGCGGCTCAGTCAAGCCGAAGCAGCCGATCTTCTCCATGCGCGCCATCGGCGGCAGCCATTTTTTCTTCTGCTCTTCCGACCCGCCCATGTGGATGGACCCCATCGCGAGCCCGCTGTGCACGCCGACGAAGGTCGCGATCGAGGCGTCGAAGCGCGCCATCTCCATTGCGATCAGACCGAACAGCAGCCCACTTCCTCCGCGGCAGCCGTAACCTTCGAGCGCCGCCCCCATGATGTTGAGTTTCTTGATCTCGGGCAGCAATTCGAACGGAAACGCGTCCTCCGCCCAATACTTGTTGATGACCGGCGCGACCTTGCTCTGCATGAACTCGCGCACCTGCTTCAATGTTGCACGCTCATCGGCCGGCAACGTCTCGGCGAGCTCGTAGAAGTCCACATCCGGCTCCGGAAGGGGCTTCGGCTGCTTGATGTCTTTCACGCTTGGCATTCCAGTTCCACCTTTCACTTCAACACATGAAGTCGCAAGTGATGCTGGACCCTTCGAACAATCGCCACATTCCCCTGAATGGGGGATTAGAAATTCGCGTCCGTAGAGGCAGGGTCACTCAACTGCAGTCTGTAAGTGGGGACCCAATGCCGCTGTATACGCTCACGACACAGGTCGGTGTGCTCAACGACGAAGCCAAGGCAGATCTCGCCGTCCAACTGACCAAACTGCACTCGGAGTACGCCGGCGTGCCGGAGGACTGGGTACACGTTGTTTTTCAGGACTACGGTGTTGGAAGCGGGTTCACTGCCGGCAAACCGGCGGCCGCAGCCGCACTCACGGTGCTCATTCGCACGGGACGCTCGTCCGAGTACAAGCGCGAACTGTTGAGACGCCTGTGGAAGCTATTCCAGGCTGCAACACGCGCACCCGATGACCAGATCGTCATCGGCATTCAGGAGGTGCCCGCCAGCCAGGCCATGGAGATGGGGCAGATCATGCCGGAGACCGCGACCCCGTAGCGTTCGCAGCTCGAGGCGGTACCGATTCACCCGGTCTGGACGGGGTTGCTCAAAACCCCCAGTCCCTCGATCTCCACTTCGAAGACATCGCCCGGCTGCATGAAAACAGGTGGCTTGCGCGCCGCCCCGACGCCACCGGGTGTTCCGGTGATGATGACATCACCCGCCTCCAGGCTCACTGCGACGCTGATCATTGCAATCAGATCGGGGACGCTGAAGATGAGTTGGTCGGTACGCGCATCCTGCATCACCCGGCCGTTCAAGCGGCCCTGAATGCGCAACCCCCGAGCCCCCGGTGGCACGGCATCGGGCGTCACGAGCCACGGGCCGAATGCTCCCGTGGCGTCGAAATTCTTGCCCATCGTCCATTGCGGCGTGCGCAGTTGAAAATCGCGAATCGTCGCATCGTTGAACAGGGAATAGCCCGCAACGTGCTCGAGGGCCCTGTCGTGTTGGATGCGGCGCCCTCCCCGGCCGATCACGACGGCGAGCTCCGCCTCATAGTCGAGTGTGGACGACTCGGGCGGCCGCCGGATCGGCTCGCCGTGAGCGATCAGACTCGTTGCGAAGCGCGCGAAGATTTCGGGATAGACGGGCTTCTCGAGCCCGCTTTCCTCCAGGTGATCATCGTAGTTGAGACCCACACAAATGATCTTCGGCGGCCGGGGCACCGGAGGCAGAATCCGAACTGCGTCCAGGTCGATGGCGGACCTGGTCAGAAGGTCTGCGCCCGTGCGCAACAGATCCGCACCTTGCGCAATCAGTTCGGGCAGCATGCCTGGAAAGCCGCTTTCGCGTTCTGTCAGGCCATGCCAGCCCGAACCGCCATCCGCCGCTATTCCGGGGACACCCTGTTTCTCGAAATTGACAATGCGCATAGAAGTTATCTTCCCGGTGAGAGTCGCGCTAAAAACTCCAACTCCAGCTCGCCGTCATAGGTTTCGGCGCCCACCTTCAACGCTTCCCTCACGCGTGCCTGGGTCACCTCGCTGGCGACACTCAAATCGGACTCATGGGCTTCCACCAGGAGCCCCTCTGCAAGCGAACTGAATGCCCCGGTATCAACGGCCGCCTTGGCGTGAGCGATGGCATGCGCAGGAAATGAGGCGATGCGGTGCGCCAGTTTTTCGACAAAAGGTGTCAGCTCGTCCGCCGGCAACGCTCGATTGATATAGCCGTAACGCTCCGCCAGCTCGGCGGAGAAATCATTGCAACCCAGGAGCACCTCCAAGGCGCGTCCCCGCCCGATGAGCCGTGGCAATCGTTGTGTAGAGCCGCCACCCGGGACGAGCCCGATCGCCACTTCCGGTTGGCCGAAGATCGCTTTGCCAGCGGCAGCAAAACACATGTCCATGGCGAGTGCGATCTCACTCCCCCCGCCCCGGGCCCGTCCCTCGACTTTGGCAACGGTGACCTTGGGCATGTTCCTGAACCGCTCGCCGATCATCTGCGTAAGACGAAAGCTGCGCGTAGCGGAAACCGTTTTGGAAGCGGCTCCTACCCGGCCCAAACCCGAATGGGCTATGAAGAAATCAGGCAGCGCGCTTTGCAGGACCACCACCCGGACGCTCTCATCGGCCTCGAGCTCCCTGCCGAGTTGGTCGAATTCCCGTGACAGAGCTTCATCGAGAAGATTGATCGGCGGGTGATGGATGCTGACAAATGCAACTCCAGCATCGAACTCGAACCGCAAACAGTTGTAATCAGAATATCCCATGGCTAGCCCTCATTCGGGCGACTCAGTTCCTCGAGCAGGAAAATAAACGACTCATACGGCCGCCCGGTCGCATGCCGAAGGCCCATCTCACAGGTTCGGTTCGCCGACAGATAGGCGTCGGCGGGCTGAGCATCCAACACCGCGCGAACTTCCCGCGTCGCTGACACGACCAGCTCGGGATGCAACAGCCCGCGGTCGCCGGCAGTGCCGCAACAGGTTGTGCCAATCGGGACCTCGACTTCGTCAGCCAGGTGGCCCGCTATCTGTTTGAGCACGCCCGCCAGCCCGAGGTGCGTGGTCGAGCAAGTCGGATGCACAGCGACTCGCCGCAGCGTGCGCGAGATTGTCAGGCTCGGCAGAAGATCACGACACCACGCAATCGAATCGATGATCTCGAGGCTTTCGTACTGCTTCCTTTGCTCGCCTTCGAGCTGAGTCGCAATATCCTCTTTGAGACCCAGGCTGCACGAGGCGGCGTCGACGACGATGGGAAGAGCTCCGCCATCACTCCAGCGCCATAGAGCCGCGGCAACGGACCGAGCCATGTACTGGTGCCCTTGGTGGTAGGCTTTCGATTTCCACGGCGTCGAGCAGCACAGGCCGGCGACATCCGGCGGAATCCACAGCGGCTTACCAGCGCGTTTGGATAAAGAGACAAAGGTTTCCGCCAGTGAGGGGCCGGCAGGACCTGCGGGATCGCGACCGAACATGCGGTTGATGCAGGCGCAGAAATAGACTGCCGCGGCACCCTGCCTGTTGGTTTCGGGCAGCCCGGAAGCGGCACGCGGCATTGACCCGGGCACCGCGGGCATGAGGTCCGGGCTGACAACACTGCGCGCGATAGCGGTAAGAGCGGTGAGTGGCTTCACTCCAAACACGGAGGAAAACGTATGCGCTCCCCGCAGGCTCACGCGCGACAGGCGTTCGACTGCTTTCCAGTGCTGAGCGAGGCGTAGCGCTGCGGCCTCTGCGGCCGGGCCGTTCTCACGCGCTCTGAATTCCTTGATCAACGCTCCGGTGTTGATTCCGATCGGACAGGGAATGGCGCATGTGCCGTCGCCGGCGCAGGTCTCGATCCCGTCGTACTGATACTCGCGTTGCAGTTGTGCAAGCATCGCGGAGTCACTCTTCTGGCGCGACATCTCCCGCCGCGTAGCGATCCGTTGACGCGGTGTCATGGTGACATTGCGGCTCGGACAGACCGGTTCGCAGAAGCCGCACTCGATGCAGTGTGAGGCCCCCGTAACGCCCTCGATTTGCGGGAAGGACTTCAGGTTCTCCAGGTGAAGGCTGGGATTGCGCGTCAGAATCACATCCGGTGCCAGAATCCCGTGAGGATCGGCGAGCTGTTTAATGCGCCACATCATGGCGGTGGCCTTGTCACCCCATTCTGCCGCGACGAACGGCGCCATGTTCCGCCCCGTTCCGTGCTCGGCCTTCAGCGAGCCGTCATGTTTCCTGACGACGAGATCCACGAGCTCGGTCATGAAAGCCGAGTACCGGGACAGTCCATCGCTGCTACCGAGATTCGCGACGAGTGTGAAATGAAGGTTCCCGTGAGCCGCGTGTCCGGCGACACCGGGAATGAATCCATGCTTGGCGAGTAATTCCTGGACGTCGTGCGCACCCTGCGCCAAACGCTCCGGCGGAAAACAGACATCCTCAGTGATCAGCGTCGAGCCTTCCGGACGATTCTTGCCGACCAAACCCAGCAGTCCCTCCCGGACGTGCCAGGCAAGCTCGATGGCCTCCGCGACACTCGTGAACTCGACAGGTCTGATCAGCCTGGCGCCACTGACGAGCTCGATGACCTGATGTTGTGTTGCTGCAAGCGAGTCCGGGTCCTCGGCGCCGATCTCGACGAGCAAGGCAGCGGCTTTCGGATCGAGGGTTCGCCAGTAGCACGGCGTTTCCGCAAAGGCCTGACCGGCCGCGGTCAGGGCCGGAGCAACCATCAGCTCGACGGCGGAGGCACCGAGGCCGACGAGACCAGGAACGAGGGCAATCGCTTCATCGATCGTGGGGACCGGAATCCATGCCACGCTCGTCACGCGCGGTGCTGGAATCGTCTCAACAACCGCTTCAGCGATGAACGCGAGCGTGCCCTCAGAGCCAACGAGCAGGCGTCGAAAAATTGCGAGCGGTGTTTCAGCGTCGAGAAGTGCACAGAGTCGCAATCCGTGTGTGTTCCTGATTGCGTACTTGCGACGCGTACGATCCGCCAACACCGGATCTGCGAGGAGCTCGCGGCGCAGCTCGAGCAAGCCTTCCGCAAGCTGCGGCTCTGCCAAAGCAAACTCTTTTTCCGCGTCAGGTTTCGACGTGTCGATTAAAGCGCCGGATGGCGTTACGAACGTGAGCGCGGAGACAGTATGGTAGGCATCCTTCTGCACGGTACACCGCATGCCACCGGAGTTGTTCGCGATCACTCCTCCGATCGTGCAGGCATGCGAGCTGGCGGGATCCGGCCCCAGCCGGCGACCGTGCCGCTGCAGCAGTGAGTTGATGTGGCCGAGGATCATCCCGGGGCGGGCGCGTACGCGTCGGCCGTCGTCCTCCACTTTGCCGCCATACCAGTGACGGCGCACATCGATCAGAATGTCGTCGGATTGCGATTGACCATTGAGACTCGTGCCCGCTGCCCGGAACGTCGCGTGCCGCCCGGTCTCACGGCAATAGCGGAACAACTTGACGATGTCATCGGTCGTTCGAGGCAGCGCGACAACTCGAGGGATGAGCCGATACGGGCTCGCATCGGACGCATACCGCACCAGATCGATTGCTCTGTGCAGGACGTTCTCTTTTCCCAGGAGGGCAATGAGATCGGCCTTCAGGTCACCGGGTGTGCCATCGACCAGAGAGGCGGTGACTGCGTCGCTCGCCGGTGGCCCTTCGAACCGTCCTATGCGCGCAGGGTCCGCAGAAAATAGCTTTCTAGTCACTCAAGGCTCTCATATGCATGACCGGGGCACATTCAGCTCATGTTGACGAGCACCTCCCGAGGGCGCTTGGCCGGCCCTGCTCAATGAGTAGGATCCTGCGGTTCGACGCCGGGCGAATCTGTGTGTTTGAATAGCGTTTCGGCAGCGATTTTGCCGCAGCGCGTCCGTCACGCATGGGTATGCGAAAATTCCCGCAGCTTGGTTGGTTTCTCGTCTGCATCGGAGTGCTCTGCAGCCGCGGGGTATGCGCCGTGGCACCCCCTTCAGTCACCATTGATGCGCAGGTGATCAGACTGCCCGTAACGGATGCCAACGACATCCGGTTCTCGCATCTGTCTGCCGCCCAGGGCCTGTCCCAGCGTCGCGTGACGGACATTCTGCAGGACCGGCAGGGCTTCATGTGGTTCGGCACTCAGTATGGACTGAACCGCTATGACGGCTATCGCTTCAAGGTATTCAAACATGAGCCGGATGCCCCCCACAGTCTCTCGGGCGTCTCGGTCTACGCACTATTCCTGGACCACCTTGGCAGGATGTGGGTGGCAAGCGGCGCGATCCTGGACGAGTTCGATGCGCGAACGGAGACCTTCACGCATCACATCATCGATGCCGATCCGAGCCCAGACGTTGCCAATACAGTCCGGAATATCAGCGAGGACTCACGGGGTGCATTGTGGCTCTCTACGGCTCGGGGGCTGTATCGCTTCGATCCAGGGACGGGCAATTCCGTCCGGTTTCATCACGATCCGGGCGACCCGTTGAGTCTGAGCAGCGACGATGTCAAATGGAGCGGCACTGATCGCAAGGGAACACTGTGGGTTGCCAATGCTACAGGCCTCGACGCCTATGACCCCGCTTCGGGTCACGTAACCTTGCACGTGCCGCTCGTGGAACCGCATGAGCTGTCTTTCCATGAGGACAAAGCGGGACGTTTTTGGATCCTGTACGCCTCCGGAGACGGACTCGCCCTGTTGGACCGACAGAAACGCCGGCTGACGCGCTATTCGTGGGCACCCGTCGCGGCACCCGATCTCGCGCTGACGGGTGCCATCAGCATGGTGGAAGACCGGGCAGACAACTTGTGGATCGGGACACTCTCCGACGGAATTTTGCGCTTCGATCCGGGCGCACAGCGATTCGTACGGTACCGCAACGACGCGACCAACCCCGAGAGCCTGACAGAAAATCGCATTACCACTCTGTACCAGGACCGGGAAGGTGATATCTGGACGGGCTTCGGTGCAACCGAGCCTGCGTTCATCCGTGCGCATCCTTCCTTGTTCCGCAACCTGCCTTTCGATTCAGGCAACCGGGCCAACCTGGGGGAGACCCTGGTCAACACCATTTATGAGGATCACCGCGGCAATGTGTGGACCGGAACCACGGGGGCGCTCAATCGTTTCGACCCCATCAGCCGGACTTATCAACACTACGAAATTCCCGGTCACGGCATCGCGAGCGATGTGTTGGCGCTTGTCGAGGATGACGAGGGCCAGCTTTGGGTCGGCACCTCAGGGCACGGCCTGTATCGCTTTGACAGGGATACCGGAGCGTTGCGCGCATACCGGCATTCCGACACCGATGCCGCCAGCCTGAGCAACGACACGGTCACCGCTCTGCTCAGTGCCGGCGATCACATCCTTTGGGTTGCTACCGCGGACGGACTGAACAGATTTGACACCGGGAGCGGAGAGTTCAGGACCTTTCGCGTCAAGGCGCCGGGCACAGCCGCCAAATATCCGTCCATGGCGCGGGATGCCAGCGGAGCGCTGTGGCTGGGCAGCTTTGGCTCCGGACTGTTGAGATTCGACCCCCGGACCGCGGAATTCGAGATCTTCGGTCACCGTCAGCAACACGGACACACCGTCAGTAGTGACCATGTGAATGCAGTTTTCATCGACCGTACGGGTCTCATCTGGGCCGGTACCCACGATGGACTCGACGTTCTGGATCCCAAGACCGGACAGCGGCGCACGTATTCGGAAAAGGATGGCCTGCCGAGCAATTCGGTTGCGTGCATCCTTCAGGATTCTGCCGGCCGGCTCTGGATGAGCACGACCAACGGGCTGTCGCGCTTTGACCCGGCAACCGGCGAGTTTCGCAATTTCTCGTCTCCGGACGGACTTCCGGGAACCGACCTCACCGGGTACAGCGCGTGTCATCGGACCAGTGACGGTGACATGTACTTCGGAGGCTTCGCTGGAGCCGTGCGATTCTCACCGCAGAGCCTGGGAGAGGATACCTACGAGCCCCCGGTCGTACTGACGGGTATCGAGCTCAATGGCACGCCTGTTGGATCGGGCCGCACCGTCCGGGAAGCAGTTACGTACCTGCGGCGCCTGAGCCTGACACACGATCAAAATAACCTGTCGTTCGAGTTTGCAGCGCTGAGTTACGCGCATTCCGGCAGCAACCGTTACCGGTACATGTTGGATGGACTCGATTCAGGATGGCGGAGTGTGGACGCGTCGCGCCGAAGCGCCAGCTACACGGTCCTGCCGCCGGGTTCGTACGTGTTCCGCATTCAGGCGGCGACGAGCCGGGGACCCTGGAGTCAGCCCGGTGTGGAGCTGGCGATCACCATTGAACCACCGTGGTGGGCGAACTGGTGGTTTCGCGGCACCGCGCTCGCTGTTGCGCTGCTGCTCATTGCGGGCAGTCATTTTTACCGGGTACACGGGATCCGCCGGCAGTTCGAAGTGCGCCTGGAGGAACGGGTTGGAGAACGTACGCGCATCGCAAGAGAGCTGCACGATTCACTTCTGCAAGGGTTTCAGGGCCTGTTATATCGGCTGCAGGCCGTGCGCAATCTGATACCGGAGCACCCCCCCGAGCTCGGCGCCGCGCTGGATGCCGCCCTGGATAAAGGGGACGAAACCATTATCCAGGCGCGCGCAGCCGTCCAGGACTTGAGAGCTTCGGGGATCGAGGCGGGCGATCTCGAAGCGGCCCTGGCAGCACTTCGGGAGGAATTCGCTCAACCTGACAACCCGAACGAGCCCACCTACCGGGTGGTCGTCGAAGGCAAGCCCCGGGCTCTGTCGCCGCTGGTGCGTGATGACATGTATCAGGTTGCACGGGAAGCATTCCGCAACGCATACCGGCACGCCCGAGCCACTCACATCGAGGCGGAAATCGATTACGGCGAAGCGGTCTTTACACTTCGCGTTCGCGATGACGGCACCGGTATCGAGCCGGAAGTCCTCGAGCGCGGCCGGCGCTCGGGACATTTTGGTCTGCAGGGCATGCGCGAAAGAAGTGAGCGCGCCGGCGGCACACTGAATGTCTGGAGCGAACGCAAAGTCGGCACGGAAGTTGAAGTTACAATCCCGGCCCAGGTGGCCTATGGCCGTATCTGAAAAGCGTATTCGCATCCTGACCGTCGACGATCACCCGCTGCTGCGCGACGGAATCGCCGCCCTGATCGAGGGGCAACCTGACATGGAGCTGGTTGGAGAGGCCGCAAACGGCCTGGAGGCAGTCGACTGCTATCGTAAGTACCATCCGGACATCACGTTGATGGATCTGCAGATGCCGCAGATGGGCGGCATTGACGCCCTGATCGCGATTCGTGACCGCTGGCCCGATGCCAAGGTAATCGTCCTGACTACCTATGCAGGTGATGTGCTTGCGCAGCGCGCCCTGCAGGCGGGTGCCCGGGCGTACGTTCTGAAGGTTCTGGTCCGCAGGGAATTGCTCGATACGATCAGAGCAGTGCACGCTGGATCAAAGCGCGTCCATCCGGAAGTTGCCGCCAATATCGCGAGCCACCTGGGCAGCGATGTCCTGTCGCACCGCGAGATCGATGTCCTGGTTGCGATTGCGGCCGGCAAGTCAAACAAGACTGTTGCTCAAACGCTCGGCATCGGTGAGGAGACTGTCAAGATGCACGTCAAGGCGATCCTGGCCAAACTGGGTGCCAACGATCGCACCCACGCGGTGACCCTCGCGATCAAGCGTGGAATCATTCACCTGTAACGTACCCTTATTAGAGGGTGCCGCAACCACTCTTCCGGGTGTATGGCTCACGCGGCGGCTGAACTACCGTCAGCGCAATGATTCAACGGCTCTTCTCGACTTTCCCCAACGCTGCGCCGGGCGCCGGGTTGCTGCTGCTCAGATTCTGTGCAGGTGGGCTGTTGATATGGGAATTTCTGCAGCACGCATTCAACCCTGCATCCTGGACCGCCCAGGGCGTTGGTTTCGCACAGCTTCTGACCGGCGGCCTGCTCATACTCGGGTGTTGGACCCCCGCCGCTAGTACCTGCGCTGCCGTCCTCAGCATCGGACTCGCACTGACTGACAACCGTTGGGAGCTGCACATCGCCCAAGCCGGCATCGCATTGGGCTTGCTCGCGCTCGGACCCGGCGCATGGTCCATCGATGCCCGCCGGTACGGCCGTAAACAAATCGACATCTGAAGACCGGCCGGGCCGGCAGCGGCGCACTCTGTGACGCGCGCGGCGCCCGCGCTTGGTGTTTCCTGATCTGCTTTGCACAAAACCCGCACGCGCACACCGTGCATGAACGCTTCTCAGGTTTCGACAACTTCCTCCGCTCACTACCAACACGGCGCGGCTCATCGGAATAACGTAGCGCACATCCACTGATGAGCGGCTGTCGGAAACAGTGAGCGCCAATCCGTACATCTCGGAACCGGACTTTCCAATCCAGCCTGTCCAAGGAAAATTCGCCGTCTTTTCAATTGCCCGGAGCCTCCCATTCGCTCCGAACGCCGATGGCGCGCTGGAGATTTCCGAACAGTGCCGGGATGCGATGCTCGAGTTCCGCAAACTGCGCCCCGTGCTCGCAGGCCGCCTTGCGGAACATGCGCTGCAGACTGCTCGGGAGCACCTGGGCCGCGATTCCTCCGCGACCCACCTGCCGGCGGCCTTGTTGGCCGAGTCCCTCTACGAGCAAGGGCGCCTGGATGAGGCCGACAGTCTGCTGCGCTTCAGGATACCCGCCATCCGCTCGTCAGGCTCTCTCGAGTGCGCTGCGCGCGCCTATGTGGTGTTGGCTCGTGTCTCGATGCACAGAGGCCGCCGGGATTTCGCACTGACCTTGTTGAGGGATGCACGAGCGCTGGGCGAACGACAGTGCTGGCCCAGGTTGGTTGCCGTCAGCGTGGCGGAATGCTCGCAGATCCTGCTGGAAAATGGCGACATCGCCGCGGCCGAAGACTCCTTCAGAGATCTCGTGGCACTCGTCAAGGGCTCAACCGCCGTTCCGCACGCACTGCACATGCAGCTCGCGCTGCTCGAATTCCGGCTCCAGATCGCGCGCGGCTCCTGTGACGAAGCAGTCCACGGTCTCACGCAGTTGTGTGCGGCAGCGGTACATGGGAATTCCGATGCACACTGGACGCTGGAGTTACAGTTGCAATTGGCTGCGGCTCATGCACGTTCTGATCGAGCGGCAGTCGCACGTGCCATTCTGACCAAGGCACTCGAGACAGGAGCCGGTAACGGGCTGTGCATGAGCTTCATTGACGCCGGCCGCTTCGTCAGGGATCTCATCGCCGGGTTGTGTCACGAGCCGGTCGCAACAGACGCACAGCTCGCGGACTTACTCCCCTTTTCCCGCAACCTGCTCAGGCACTTCGATTGGACGGCCGCGCCGCATGGCTCCAGACGCCTCGCGAGCGAAGTCAACCAGCCGCTCACGAAGCGTGAAAGCGGCATCCTGCAGTTGATAGCCGATGGGCTGTCAAACAAGCGAATCGCTCAGTGCCTCGACATCACCCCCGAGACTGTCAAGTCACATGCGAAGAACATCTTCTTCAAGCTAGCTGCGCAAACGCGCGCTCAGGCCGTGGCGCGCGCCGAGGCGCTCGGAATCATCTGACCCCCTACCTCGAGATCCATGTTCGGCGTCCGGCGGCGCAGACGCCGCCAGGCAGCCGGCGTTTCGCCCGTCAACTGGCGAAACTGCTTGCTGAGGTGCGCCTGATCGTGAAAGCCGCATTTGAGCGCGATCTCACTCAACGGCGCGCGGCTGGCGAGCATGAGCTGTGCGGCGAGCTCCACCCGCCTGCGCACAATGTAGGCGTGAGGGGGTTCTCCACAGGCAAGCCTGAATGCCCGCGAGAAGTGCGCCTCGCTCAGATCGAGGAGCGCGCTGAGATTGGCGACCAGGATAGGCTGGTCGACATGTTCCTCGATGTAGTTCTCCACCAGCCGCATCTGCCAGGCCAGCAGTGCCTGGGACGGGCCCTGCCGCTCAGCGCCCTCGAAACGCATCTGCGCCTGCAGGAGCGAGGCGGCTCTATGGATCGAGGATTTGGCCGCCTCCTGAGAGTGCTCCAGCTCGCGACTGGCACCCATCAGCAGATTGACCACGCGCGCGAACACTGCACGCGTCTGCTCACCGCCCTTGGACACCAATTCGAATCGGATCGTCGTATCACTGTCCATAAAGCCCGCCACTTTGCATCCTTCCCAGGAATCAAAGCTAGCAGTGCGAGGGCGCAACACTGAATCCCAATATGCAGTGGAGGCGCACTCACCATAATTGGGTAGTGACCGCGGCCGCGGGAACGGTGATGGTTGTCACAATCAGCGGCGGCAACCCGCAATCCGTCCATTTCGCAGGTGTCAATGGACCCGAACAGGAGCTCGCGGACACCATTCGCGCCGTGCACGGCGGCGCCGGGGGATAATTCAACTCTGACTCGCGATCAGTCGTACCGCCGGAAGTGCGCAAGCTGTAAGGATCACCCACGGAACTGCTGCCCACAGATACTCGGACATCGCTGTGGGGTTGTCAGTCCCTTCGGAGCGCTGCTGTGCGCGATGCCGCGCGATCTCGGTCAGCATGACGAGAAACAGGAGCGCGGTGCCAGCCGCGCAGACCTGTAGAAGGATGAGCCGCACGAGTCACCTCCCGGACTGATTCGCCTCGTGAATCACATAGGCACGAATGGCGGTCGCGGCTGGTTGATCCAGCACCTTGCCAAATGCTGCCATGCCGGCGTCCTGGAGCAGCCCGTTGAGAACGATCTGGTACCAGACATCGTTCGTCAGGAAGCTCGAATGCCGCAGATCGGGCGTGATGCCGCCTGAAACCGCGGACTGGCCATGGCAGACACTGCAATACCGGCCGAAGAGATCGGCTCCTGTCGCCACGGTGTTGGCATCCGCAGTGTCAGGCGGAGGGCTGGTTGCGGCGAGCCCGGACGGCTGTGCCGCCGGCAACTGCGCGTGACCACCGAGCTTGAATACCAACACGCGACTGGCATTGTGAGTGTTCCCGGACGCGGCCGCTGACTTTCCCTGCATGAGCGGATAGCCACCGCCCCAGCCCGAGAGCACTGCAATGAACTGCTCGCCGTGAACCTCATAGCTGACCGGCGCGGCTATGATTCCGGACTGTACGTTCATCGACCAGAGCTTCGTGCCGTTGTCGGCACGATAGATGCGGAAGTCTCCCGCAGCCGTCCCTTGCGCGACCAGGTTGCCCGCCGTAGTCAACACTCCGCCATTCCACGGCCCCAGGTAATTCGCGCGCCACACCTCTTTCTGTCCCACGGGATCCCAGGCGAGCAGGTAACCCTTCACCGCATCCCCGAACTCGGCTCCCGTGGCCAGATTCCAGCCGATCGGATGCGGCGCGAAGTGCGGATCCGCCGAGTACGTTGTCGAGAGCACCTGGGTTGGAATGTAGACGAGGCCGGTCTGAGGGTTGAATGCCATGGCGTGCCAGGTGTGTGCACCCAGCGGCCCCGGGATCTGGTTGGAGGGCTTGCCGGTCTTGTCATAACGAATGCCGGGGTTCTCGATGGGACGCCCGGTCTTCAGATCGACGCCGCGGGCCCAGGTGATCGGCGCGAAATTACGTGCGGAGATCAGCTTGCCGCTGGTGCGATCGAGCACGTAGAAGAAGCCGTTTTTGTTGGCCTGCATGAGAACTTTCCGCGCCGCGCCGTCGATCCTGAGGTCGGCCAGGGTCAACTGCTGGACTGCGTCGTAATCCCACTCTTCTCCCGGAGTGGTCTGGTAGTGCCAGACGTACTCGCCCGTGTCCGCATTCACCGCCACGATGGAGGACAGGAACAGATTGTCACCCTTTCCTGCACTTCGGACGGTGTGATTCCATTCGATGCCGTTGCTGACACCGAAATAGATCAGATTGAGGGCTGGGTCATAGGAAAGGCTTTCCCACACCGTTCCGCCGCCACCCAACTTCCACCACTCCCCCGACCAGGTCTTGACAGCGTTGGCCATCGCTTGGTTCTCGAAAGGCTTCGCTGGGTCACCCGGAACCGTGTAGAACCGCCAGGCAAACTTGCCTGTCTCGGCGTCATAGGCGGAGATGTAGCCGCGAACACCGTACTCCGCTCCGGCATTACCGATCACGACGCGTCCCTTGATTACCCGCGGTGCCTGCGTGATGGTGTAAGGCTTTGCAGGGTCAATCGTGAGGACACTCCACACAGGGTTGCCACTGGTGGCATCCAGAGCGACCAGCCGGCCGTCGAATGTGGCAACGAAAATTTTGCCGTTCCAGGCTGCGACTCCCCTGCTCACGACATCACAACAGCCGTTCACTCCGAGTCGACGGGGAACCTGAGGGTCGTAGGACCACAACAACTTGCCACTGGCAGCATCGTAGGCCTTGACCATGCTCCAGGCGGTGGAAACGTACATCACGCCGTCGATCACGATCGGCGTTGCCTCTTGTCCCCGGTTGGTGTCCAGGTCGGCAAACCAGGCTAAACCAACATGAGTCACATTGTCAGCCGTAATCCGGTTGAGCGGGCTGTAGCGCTGCTCGCTGTACGTGCGGCCATATGTGAGCCAGTTGCCCGCATCCTCGTCCGCATGATCGAGACGTGTGCTGTCAACCGCCGCTGCCGCGCCGCCGGCGGCCAGCGCGACTCCGCCACCGCTGCCGAGGAACACTGTCAAAGCCGCAAATGTCGCGACTGAGGACAACTTCTGCCATCGGTTCTGCATGACTGTACTCACCGCTCGAGATTCACACGTGCAAGATCGATCAACTCGTGCGCGCGCCCGTCCAGCACTGCCTTCATCATGAAGAGCCCGAAGTGCTTCGCCTGTTCGACCGTGGTGGTCGGCGGCATGATGAGCTCCTGGCGCACACTCATGACCTCGACCAGCGCAGGCCCCGGGTGAGCGAGCGCCTCTTCGACGGCGGAGCGCAGCTGTTGGGGCGACTCCACGCGGATGCCCCTGACGCCCGCCGCCTGAGCCATGGCGGCGAAGCTGGGATTGACGAGGTCACAGCCCGTGTCGAGAAAACCGTTGGCTTTCATCTCGAGCTCCACAAATCCCAGCGTGCCATTGTTCAGCAGGATGATCTTGACCGGCAGCTTCATCTGCCTGAGCGTCAGGAAATCGCCCATCATCATGGAAAAGCCGCCGTCGCCGGAGAAGGAGATCACCTGCCGCTTCGGGAAGGCGGCCTGGGCACCGATCGCATGCAACATCGCATTGGCCATGGAGCCGTGACTGAAGGAGCCAACGATGCGCCGCCGTCCATTCACATTCAAATAGCGCGCAGTCCAGGCGATCGGTGTTCCCACATCGCAGGTGAATATTGCATCATCAGCGGCGAGCTCGCTCACCACGCGCGTGACGTACTGTGGATGCACGTGCCGGCTGTTGGGATCGATTTCGGCAAGTGAGTCCAGCTCCTTTCGTGCACGCGCGTAATTCGCCAGCGCGCTCTCGAGGTGCGCCGACTCCGCCTTCGCATTGACCCGCGGCAGCACAGCGGCCAGAGTCTCCTTCACATCGCCGAGCAATCCCAACTCGAGCGGGCAACGATTACCGAGCGCCTCCGGCCGCAGGTCGATCTGCGCGATTCGCGCACCCTCGGGAAAGAATTGGCGGTAGGGAAAATCCGCGCCCAGGATCAACAGGGTGTCGCAGTCCTTCATGGCGTGATAGCCCGAGGCGAAACCGACCAGTCCGGTCATTCCGACATCGTGCGGATTGTCATACTCAATGACTTCCTTGCCGCGCAGGGAGTGCACGATGGGAGCCTTCAACTTCTGCGCCAGCGCAAGCACCTCACCGTGCGCGCCGGCGCATCCGGCGCCGCAGAAAAACGTGACCCGCGAGCCTCCGTTGAGAAGCGCTGCGAGTCGATCGATCTCGGTATCATCCGGACGGACAACGGGCTTGGAAGGAAGCAGCCATGCCGGAACGACGGCGCTGACAGGTTGGAGAGCGACGTCTCCGGGAAGCACCACTACCGCGACCCCGCGCCGCCCTACCGCCACGCGCATGGCACGGTTCAATATCTGCGGAAGTAGCCCTGGATTCGACACGAGCTCAACGTAGTGACTGCATTCCTTGAACAAACTCTCCGGGTGGGTCGCCTGGAAGTAGTCGATACCAATCTCGCTGCTGGGAATGTGGGCGGCAATCGCCAGCACCGGCACACCACTGCGCTGCGCATCGAACAGACCGTTTATCAGATGCAGATTCCCGGGACCGCAACTGCCGGCGCACACAGCCAACTCGCCTGTTAGATGTGCCTCCGCAGCGGCGGCAAACGCAGCACCTTCCTCGTGGCGCATGTGTACCCATTCGATCTCGCCGGACTTGCGCAGGGAATCGGTAAACCCATTCAGCGAGTCCCCGACGACACCGTAGACGCGCTTGACACCCGCCTGTACGAGTGCCGCCACAATGTAGTCCGCACCCGAGGTGCTCATTTGGTGTAGTCCTTGACGATTTCGAGATCCGTTACCGAGTACGACAATCCGTACCTGAATCCCGCGCCGACCTTGACCGGTCCCAGCGCGTGAAGCTCTTCACCGGGCACCTGCGGGAACGCGAGCTGGCCCTCGCCGCGCCACAACTCAACCAACTTCAGATTGTCAGTGAGCGAGACGGTCAACTCATTCACGGCCGGCTTGTCGTGCTGTCCTTTGACCAGGCGAGGGAAATACCGGGTGAGTGCCGTGGGGCGATTGAATACTGTGAAGGGATCGGCAACCGGTTCGCGTAGGGTCACGCGCGCGTCTGCGAGACGTTGTCCGTGGGCCGATACGCTCGCCCCAAAGCGCGCGCCAGGCCCCACCTGCGCGGCGGCAGCACTGGGTGCCGCATAGGTACGCGTCTGGAAAATGCTGCCGAGCTTTTTCGGGAACCCCTGTGCCCAGCCGCGAGCCAGTGCCGCATCGTTGTCGACGTAAATGAACGGGCAAAACATGACGGCCCGGTTGCCGAGCTGGGCGTCAATCAAAACGAAAGCCTCCCGGTATTGATAGCGTGCCGGGTCGAGATATTCGTCATTGGAGGCGGTGAACTGCCAGTCAATAAACATGGCAAAGGCGTGACCATTCGCCTTTGGATCGGGAGTCAGCCCTTGCGGCAGCATGGACGCGGTCACCGCCGGATCGGCCCAGAATTCAACCGCGAGAACATCTCCGGAATAGTGCCACGGCGGCGGAGGATCAATGGACGCGTGCCCCAGAGGCGAGCGAGGAACCATGAAGCCTTTCAACATTGGGAAACTCCTTGCCGCTCGCGCGGCGTATCGTCGCCTTCGGGTAATCTGTTTTTACGACGCGCGGCGGCTGGCGGCTTGGAAGTTCCGGAGCGCTTTGGACAGTTCTGCGAGCGCCAGGAGCCATCGCAAGCGACCGCCCGCACCGGGCGAAGGCCCAGGTCAGCAGCGCGCCATATCCCCCAATCGGGGGAATCCGTTTCGCAGCGCGCGTGACACACACTAGAAACGGTATGCGATCCCGATTCCTTTCAGTTCTGTTGGCCTTCGGAGTGAGCGCGTGCGACGGATCACCGTCGCGCAACATCCTCGGGTCCTACTTCCCATCCTGGATGGTGTGCGCCCTCGCAGGGATCGCCGCGGCTGTCATCGGTCGCTCCATCCTGAAAGCCACCGGTCTCCTGGGGGAGCTCCCCGCGCCACTTGCCGTGATGCTGGCCATCGCGTGCGCCGTAACTTTCAGCCTGTGGCTGGTGTGGCTCGCATGAACATCCCGGCCAGCCACGGACCCACAGTGCGCGGCAAGATAATTGCGGCCGTATGCATCTGCGCAGCTCTCGTGTTGTGTTTCGTCGTGTTGGTTGTAATCGACCGGCGGCCCCGCACTCATGATGGGCGGGTGTTCGCCTACAGCGCGGCCATGGCCTCGGAGATCAATGGCAGGATCGTTCGCATCCTGGTGCGAAATGACCAGCAGGTAGCCAAAGGCGCGCCCCTGATCGAACTGGATCCCGTCCCCTACGAGATGCAGTTGCGGCAGGCGCGCGCGCAGGTGGCCGCCCTGAAAGCCCAGGTCGCACTGACAGGCCGGCAGGTCACCTCGCAGGGATCCGGGGCACAGGCGGCCGAGAACCAAGTGCAGAAAGCGCGAGAGATGTTGAAGAATGCCCAGGATACCCGCAAGCGCCTCGAGCCCCTGGTGGGCCCGGGCTATGTGACACAACAACAGCTCGACGACGCCCGCACCAACGAGGCTGCCGCGCTGGCCTCCCTCAATGCGTTGATCAAAAACGCCGCCCAGGCGCATGAGGCTGTCGGCGACACCGAAAGTCTCCAGGCGCAATTGGCGGGTGCCGAAGCCTCCGAGGCACTGGCCGCGCGCAATTTGGATCTCACCACGTTACGCGCGCCATTTGACGGCATCGTAGTTGGGTTGGGTATCGCCGAAGGGACCTTCGCGCTGTCGGGCCGGCCGCTATTCAGTCTGATCAAGTCAGATGCCTGGTACGCGATCGCGGACTTTCGCGAAACGGAGTTGTCACAAATTCACGTGGGTGACCCGGCAACCGTTTGGACCATGGCCGCGAGCGATCGTCCCTTTTACGGTCGGGTCGAAAGCCTGGGTGCCGGGGTGGAGTCGACGGATCAGGAAGGTCCTGGTCTGCCGAAAGTAGGCCGTGATCTGAACTGGGTGGTGGTGGCTCAGCGTTTTCCCGTGTGGGTACGTCTCGATCATCCTCCAACAGATGCCATGCACGTGGGCATGACGGCGTCGGTCAAAGTGGGCCATGTCCCCGCTGGGGACGTCACCGCTGCCGCGGCTCCAGTGGACACTCGCTAGTGCGCGGCGCATGCGCAGCCCCCTGATTGAGCTGTTCGCTCGTGAGCTCGCGCCGACCGAGGGCCGCGCGCAAGCAGTACTCCGGATCGCCACTGCCTGTTCAATTACGGTCGCTATTGCGATGGTGTTCCAAATCCCGGAACCCACTTACATGGCGTACATCGTGTTCCTCATAGCCAAGGATGAAAGCTCAGCCACGGTGACTGCGGGTGTCGGAGCGATGTTGGCAGTCACACTCGCCATCTTCTTGAACCTGGGTCTCCTGCTCATCGCCACCGCCGAACCGGCGCTGCGACTGCCGGCGATGGCTCTCGCTACATTCGTTGGGATGTACAGCGTACGTACTTTCGCCCTGGGACCCGTTTCATACCTGGCCGGATTTCTCGTGGTTCTCGTGCAAACGCTCGTCGATGACATTCCGAACCCGGAAGTGGTCACGCGGCTGGCTTTGTGGACGTGGGTCGTGGTCCTGATCCCTATCGCGACCATTGTGACGTTGAATCTGGCGTTCGCGCCTGCCTCCAGGGTGCTCATCGGACGCACTTGGCGCGAGATTCTAAGCGAGCTCGAGTCCGGGCTGCGATCGCGGATATCCAGGGTAGATCTGGCCCGGTGGCGGGAAGCGGCCGTACCTTTGCTGTCGAAGTTGAATGAGGCTGCGGCCCACGGAGAGTCAAACCTGCCCGTCTCACCATCCGGTGTCGAGCGACTCATCGAGGTGTTGACGATTCTCGAAGTGTTGCCGGAAACGCGGCCAGGTGACGCCGACGCAAAATTACCCGCTGAGATCGCTCTCCAGCGTGCCCTCGCGCGTATGTACGACGCGGTAAATCAACCGACCATCCCTCCTGCGCAACCCGAGCCTCCAAAGCACAAACAGCTCTTCGTGCCCGATGCGTTGAGCAATCCTGCGCACTGGCAATTCGCGCTGAAGACGACCATTGCGGTCATGGCCGTGTACATCACGTACACGCTGCTCAACTATCCCACCATGCGCACTTCGGTCGTCACTTGCTTCTTCGTAGCACTCGGTAGCCTGGGGGAAACCGTACACAAACTGACACTGCGTGTCTCAGGCGCAATCATCGGCGGACTGGTGGCCGGAATCTGCATCGTCTGGGTACTCCCGCACATGACGGATATCGGTCAACTCTGTGCGTTGGTCGCCCTGGTATCCGCTGGCGCAGGTTGGATCGCGACCAGCAGCGAGCGGCTCTCCTATCTGGGTATGCAGATGGCATTTGCATTCTTTCTGGGTGTGCTCCAGGGCTATGCCCCCGCCACGGATCTTTCACTCCTGCGCGATCGAGTCGCGGGCATCGTGCTGGGCAATGTTGTGATCATGCTCGTCTTCAGCATGCTCTGGCCGGAGTCGGCTCAAACTCGGCTACGTACGGCGCTCGTGCAGGCACTGCGCGCCATCAGCGACTTGCTCGCGACACCCGAGAAGGCCGGAGAATCCCGCATCCGCGCGGCACAGGCACTGGTGCAGTCGCAACATTATGCGGAGCTCAGCGCGTTCGAGTTGCAAATGCTGCCCGCGGAAGAGAATCGGGCACCTGCCGCGCTGGAAGGTGTCCGAGGGGTCGCCGGCGCTGCGTTTGTGGCAACGAGCGATGCGTTCACCAACCTCCCGGATATCCGTCAGTCCCAGATCTCAACCGCCCGCTCGGCCACCGAGCAGTTACGCTCGGAGATTGAACATGCCACCGCCACGACGCGCTGATTGTCTTTGGAGCGTGCTATGCGCTGTCACCGCAGCCCTGTCGAGCGCGCAGGCCGGCGCACAAGCCCCTGCGACGCCAGACAAACCGTGGCCGATTCCGCAAGACATCATCGCCCGAGGGGTCCAACAGCATTTTGATGTGCGCGGGCTCGAGCCCAGGAAGCGCTATGGTCTCGTCGACCTGATCGACCTCGCTCAGCGCAACAATCCTCAGACACGTGCCGCGTGGGAAGCCGCTCGCGAGGCAGCGGCTGCGGAAGGTCTGGTGGAGAGCTCCTACTTGCCGCAGATATCGCTGCAGGCTCTGGGCGGGCTCGAACACACACCCCTACCGGCTCCGAAGAACCTCGTGCCGGAAGGGTTCTTCGTGTCAAATGCGCGCGAAATCATTCCCTCCGTGGCGTTGAAGTGGCTGCTGTTTGACTTCGGGCAGCGCAAGGCGAAACTCGAGGCCGCGCGCGCGGATTCGTTTGTCGCGAATGTCTCCTTCACCGGGACACACCAAGGCTTGATCTATCAGGTATCGCAGGCCTACTTTGATCTTGGCGCCGCGCGGGGCCGCCTGCGCGCCGCGCAGACTGCGCTGAAAACCGCGCTGACTACCCAGGACGCCACGACGGCCAAGCGCAACAACGGCCTTGCGACTATCGTGTCGGTCGCCCAGGCGGAACGGCAGACGGCGCAAGCGCGATATGGCGTGACAGCCGCGGAAGGCGCCGAACGTAACACCTATGCAAGCCTCATTGCGTCGCTGGGTATTCCCGCCGACACGGGGCTCGATGTGGTGGACAGCAATGAGCTGCCTTTGCCCAATCAACCGGTTCAGAACGTCTCCGCGGCCATCAGAGAGTCCCTGGCCAATCGCCCGGATGTCATAGCTGCGATCGGCAAAGTGGACGCCGCGCGCTCGTCTCTCGATGCAGAACAGCGCTCCCGTTATCCTGTCATCGACGTCTCGGCACATGCTTTCCAGAATGCAGGTTGGGTGAGCTCCGATGGCAAGCCCTACTCGAGCGTGAACCGGCCCGGCGGCAACATCCTGTTCTCCTTCAGCGTGCCGCTCTTTGATGGAGGACTGAGGACCAGCCGGATCTCCATCGCCCGCTCCAAGGTCCGTGAAGCCGAGGAGAAGTTGGATCAGACCCGCGATACGGCCGCGCAACAGGTTGTGAAAGCCTACAACGGGCTGGTGACGAGTCTGGCCGAATACGAAGCCTCAACCGAGCTGAGCCGTGCCGCACACACGGCCTACGATGCGGCCTTGCGTTCCTACCGTCAGGGTGTGGGCACCTACACGGATGTGGCGACGGAGGAAAATGCCGTCGTGCAAGCGGACACACAAGTCGAGGACGCACGGGCGAGTGCCCATACCGCGGCCGCGGCGCTGGCCTTTGCGATGGGGACCCCCGAATCGAACTAAGGGCCTGCGCCCTCGTCAAAGCGACTGCGGTACCGCTGTTTCCGGCGCTGCGTGGGCATAATTACCCATGCAAATGGGTCGTATGTTACAATATGGCGGAACCCTTGCGAGTAGGTGCAGCCATGACGAGCCCGACGGTTCGAACCCTCGATTCCCATCACATCAATGCAGTGGCGCTCGATCTACTGCAAAAGCCGGCCCCCTCCGGTCGCGGAGCTGCGGATCCAGCCGTTATCCGCGAGTGGATCGAGAAGCGACTCGCCAGCGGTAGCAGCACGATCAGTGGGATCGACCTGCATCGGAAAATTGAGGCAG
>Ga0307510_10000687_pt1 | contig 34592 bp, 30 predicted proteins | sample 12_EM_MG_FD_207224 | JGI IMG/M metagenome (GOLD analysis project Ga0307510, IMG submission 207224) | Populus trichocarpa ectomycorrhiza microbial communities from riparian zone in the Pacific Northwest, United States - 12_EM | ecosystem: Host-associated > Plants > Roots > Unclassified | place... | reverse complement strand
CCCTCACTAACAAACAGACATCTACCCCCGACGTTAGGGGTAATGCTTGCAAAATTAGACACTGCATACTCGACACATGTGAACGCACGCATGTGAAGCCCTCTCGATTTAATCGTAAGTCGTGAGGAGGGTCTGGTTGCGCGACTGTGTGCCCTGTGGGTTGCTGCCGGACCGACCGGAGGCCGATAGGGAGGGCAGGGGGGAAGTTGGGATCGGAGAAAATGTTTTGCTTTGAACATGAAGCTATGGGTTGTAGGGGCTCCTTCCAGAGATGGATGGGCTATGGGTTTAGGGGAAGGATGGAATGGAGGGGTGTTGGTTAGCTTAGGTACCATATCTAGTTGCTAGCTCATAGTATGATAAGAGCTAAGGCGCAGATTGACGGCTACGCAGTGAGATGATGTCTGCTTCCTCGTCTGCGAGAGGGCAATTCTGTGCTGGGGGCTCAACACTGTATAAACTCTGGAACTGGTTAGGCATAGAGGGATATAGGTAGAGGATATTAACTGTTTAAGCCAACTAGTGAAAAAAAAAAGTGGAGGTTACAATAGCAATTGTTGGGCCCATCAAGCCCCCGCAGATATCCAGACAACTTAGATAAGTATGGGCTGACCGAAAAGATGCCAGACCAAGCTGGGCACTGCTGTCCCAGCCATGCACCATACTCGGGGGTGGGTATGATACGGTGGTACAGCGTGTAAGTTTTGTAGGTTCCACAAACCAGGGCTGCCGTCCTTACCCCCTGTGTAACCTACAAAACCTACATGCTGTACCTTCGTAAGTCGGGCGCAATGCTACTGGTAGGCTTGGCGGCTTTAGGCCTTGTTTTTGGCCCGGGTAACCAGACCCTTATCCTAATTTCAGGATTTACACCCACGCCCGATTCACCCCCGTCCCCCCATACCCCCTTTATGGCTCGATCAACAGCTGCAAGCCTGACAGGTATCGTTACTCAGTTATGAATACGGGCCTTTTAAATACAAGCAATGGTAAAAGCAGACCGGTAATCCTGTGGGTCCCTGGGTCTGCCTGTAGGGGGAGAATACCACCAGAAGGAAGAAGTTGCAAAGTAAGCCATACTTTTATCCTTCACTTGTTATAATCATGAGAAATCACTCATATTTCCTAGTTTGCGTTGATTTCCACACGGATTCCCTACCCGTTCGGGAAGTACGCCCGACTTATGGTCATCCCCGAGCAACAGATGACCTGCATACAAAACCATGCATAAAAAGTTCTCCTTCTCCGAGTTTGCGCAGTAGTATAGTAGTAGGGTATAAAGAGGGATGTATTGCGGCAAAGCGACCGAAGTATAATAATATTATGACCTCGTGGAATGATAAGAATGAAGAGGGTAGCAGACTCCGGGGATTTGGCGTCGCGTCTATCGTAGCCCTTGGTTCGGGAATAGTTAGGCTTAGGTATCCATAGGCTAATGGGTTTCGGATATTGCCTGCTTTAGAGGCTAATAGTAGGGTATCTTCGCTGTGAAGCTCGGACTCGCGGAGGGCATTTCGCGTCGGGAAAGATGACTCTGGTATCCAAGGATCTGGTCTGTAGAACAATCGGGGTGTAGATGGAAATTGAAACCTGTGCTGCAATTGAGGGAAATGGCCGTGGACTAGAGCGCTCTAGGTTCAAATCTTAGGAAGGGCGATGTGGAAAGTATTCACAATGACTACCACCTAGTTTTTCTAGAAGGACACAAGCGTAAGAGCTAGGCATTAGAAACATTCACAGCTTTGAAATGCCCTTAGACAAAACTCACAAAGACCCCCTTGAAAGATGCGACCGGAGAGCTGTGAGAAAAAACTATTCAAGCATTTCTACAAGCATTGCGGCCCTGTCGGTCAAGGATATAGGTTCGGTCAAATAATGCCCGTTTTCCTCTCCTCAGCTTTTCTCTACTCACAAATTCGCCTCAGACAAAAGAAAAAGGTAGTAGGGGTTGTTAGGTGTATAAAGCGGAGTGATATCTTGTGATTTCGCTCTCACTGCTACCCCAAAGCCCCATAAATGGTGAGAGATTATACCGACAGTCAACAGGACATCCAGTTCTTTGATCTTGATATGTTCTACAGGTGAGAGGTAGAGCTTCTTCACGGGTACCTGTTCCTTTCTCTTTTCCTCCTATTGTATAGTTTGTCCTCTCTCACCAAGTCCTCCATTCTCCTTAGACACTTCTATTCGGAACAGCAATAACTAGAAAGCACACACTAGTATCTAGGGGGTTTGCGACTCATACCCCTTGATATTTCTTACGTTATTTGTACTACAGTGCTGTAACTCTTTCTCAAAAACAAAACATTACATGGGGAGTTAAGCATGCAGAACCCGGAGCGGTGTGTAGAACAGCAATGATTGAAGTTTGAGCCAGGGCTTACCCTAGAGGGGGGCCCTCTTTTTCGACACTCCAGGCAGCTGGGTGGAAGCGGGGTAGCTCACCCACTTTGGGGGTAAGTTTCTCTAAACTACATATTTTTGGAAAATAAATTGATATACAAGACAGGCCCAGATAGTGGACCAAGTGCGCTGATCCCCTCACTCACCATTATCCTCAAGCCTTTTAGGATAACTTGCCAACTAAAGATGCCGCAGGTTTCCGTAGAAGCCCACGCAAGACGTGAGCTGGCAAGCCGGAATTTCCAGGCACTCATTTAAAGGTCAACTCCAGGGGGATCCCAAGAGAGCTATTAGGCCATCCCCCCCACTCATAGACTGCGCTCCTAGGGATTCCGTCACCTATAAGATACCCCTGCCATTCAGCAGCACGTCTGATTTAATGGCGGAGACCTGGCAGGAGAGCCGTACCTTACAGCAGATCATCTAATTATCCCTGTTTGTCACCCACCTCAGCATTTATGTTTGTCCGTGGGAGAAGCCTACTCCGTTTCTCTAAACTGAGGGCCTGAAAGAATCGGCTATCTTGGAAGGGAGGGGGGCCGTGGGTACCATTGTTGTCACATCTGGGGTATGGCGGGGGAGGTCTCACGATGATGGTATAGCAACTCGCAGGCGCCAGTATTCCAAAATCAAGCCAAGCAAAATCAACCGGGTTTTCTCGTAGAATTCTCGATATTCGGGGCAAAGATGAAAATTCCTCTTTCTAAGGCTTGAGCTAATTTGTAAAGTCTGTGTGGTATTAGGGTTATTGGCCATCTCTGAGGTCGGTTTAACCAACTCCCCAACTCACGCCCATGTTGAAAATAACTGATACATACGGGCACCACTGTGGCCTCGGAGCGCAGACACATCCCGCACCAAGTGCTGCTATTTCCAACACCCCAAGCTTAATGCTTCCCGAGTGATAAAACATGAAGCTCATTCCCCCCCCATTTTTTTTTAATATTATTACCTACCGTCCTCAACAAATTTAGCCTAGATTAAAACCCAATGAGGCAAAGATGAGTTATATAACTCCCAGCACACGAGCACAGCCCACCCCCGCCCCAACCAAGACTTGCTTAGTAGCCGCTATAAACCTCGAAACCCAGGGAGAGTCATTTAACCCCTGTAAGTCATCCGCTATCCACCTAAACCCTAACATTCCGACCGCCCCAACAATACTTCCAGGTAAAAGAACTACTCCCACCTCCCTGTGGGTTCATTAAAAATTGGAAACTAGAAAGTGATAACGCCGGGATTATGCGATTGGGGGATCATGCCATCTGGAAAGAGTAACGATGGTATTTTACAACAGAAACCCTGAGCAGTGTAGTTTCTTCGAGGTGTCACGGAGTATAGCCGGGGAGAATCTAAGATTCGGAGGAGGCTTCTCGCAAATAACAAAAAGACTCGTATAAATCGCGTCACAAGGTTCTAATTGCCCTTTTTGACCGGTAATATCACGAGGCTGTTCTTGCATATTATCATGCTTAGTATTCCTGCCCTCAATCTCGGTTGCCCCCCGAGGACCTTTATTTCCCAGTTTTTCCCCCCAATATAATCCTGTCGATCACTAGAGAATACTGACGATCACTTTTCGCGATTTTGACTGGCCCTGAGTATAGGACCGCACGAATTTTATGGCGTTGCAGCACAGGCTCAGTAAACGGCCCCCCTTCCGTTCTGCCCCGAAGCAAGGCCGCAAATCCACTACAGATTTCCATTTGCTGGCTCTCGTGGAGAGCTAGTTGAGCAGACTCGTGCGATGATAAGGTTGTGCATGAGGCTGTTTTGCTACGCTAGGTTCCGGGTCGGGGTTTCGTGCGACTTGGTGGTGGGATGGGATGGGGAAGCGGCGGTGTGGCGTGGTGGGGGGTCCCGCAGTCTGAGGAGCGGGGCATGACCACACCTTGAAACGCGGGGAGAACTTGGCGAGCAACACTTCAGCCGACCTGTGACCCCCCCTGAAAAAGCCAGACACAATTCTCTAGAACGAGGTCACAAGTATGATAATACATATTAGGACACTTCTGTTTCGCGCTCATTTGCATCTAGTACCCTTATTTGCCGGTAGTTAGGATCCGAGCAATGCATAAATTTACAATTAACCAATAGGAATACTTCATGAAAATAAGGTTGTGAATTGTGAAAGGGGCTAGGGTTTTACCTGTGGAGAGGATAAAAAGGCAGAAGAGGGACAATCTATCTGAGCCAACCCCCAGCCAAATCGAGAGGCGGGAGGGGAGCTTAAATAGGCAAATCAACTACAGGTAATAAAAAAAACCCCCATGCGAACTGACTAGAGGACTCCTCCAGGAGATATCGAAATACTCGACTCTCTCCCTGGATACTCCTGAACCTTTTTGAACTTGTAATCGGAGCAGAAGATCTCGTCAGTATCTGACGTTTCCGAACTAATGACGCCATAGCCCATACCCGTCCCTTCACTCCGTGATGTTCGCACTGTTTCCCTCCAAAGATTGCGCAACCGAACATTTCTTCCGATATGCGACCGAGGAACCCTGGTCCTTAGCTTATATCTAAATTTTCCTAAGATAGGAAACAAAGAGAAGCAGCAGAGCTGGGCAGAGCGAATGGTGCAGGGTAGGTGTTAGAAATGGTGCACAAAAGGTGATGAAGAGTATGAAAATACGTAGGCCCCAGCAGCGGAATAGTTGATTAATTGACCCATCTCAAGACACAATAACAGACACAGCTCTCATATAGCCACCCTTCTCGCACATACCCAGTGTACGCAAACTAGTGACAAGGAAGACGATGCTAGGCTAACCTGGGGGGCTTAAACAGCAGAGAAGACAACAGAGTAGCATATCTCAACAAAGAGGGCCGTGAGGTCCTCCGAGTGAGCGATTGTGATTACCAGCTAGAAAAAAATCACATTCAAAATAGCGACCGCCATCATACTCACCCGTATAATATCTAGAATAAATGAAAAAGCTCAAGTAGTGAGCTGCGGGTGAGTAAGTAAATTTGTAAGTCACCCCCGGCCCCTAAATGCTACTCGCTTGGAATTAGATCGTGGTTTTTTTTTTAAATAAGTATCGTCCAATTAGGGGCAACCCAAACAGTAACGTTTTGTTTCGTTTTACCTTGTTTTAGTCCACAATTAGAAGCCAGTATCCAGAGCCCAACATAGAGAGAAATCTTCTAGGAAGACCCTCTTTTCCCGGATGAACTTAAATCGGCTGGCACTCCCCTCCAGAGCCATAATTAACATCCTTTAGACAGTTCCTGACACTAAATTTACCGAAATTAGTGGGGCCGAGCCGTGTTGATGTCAGTAGCAGCAGTATAGTATGCTCACGGCATTCATTATGTAACCCATTAGGAATGTATAATAGATGTTTATGTAGGATATTAGAGCATCATAACTAGAAAAAAATGACTATTAAATAACAAGGCACCCCTCTTAAAAGATGGAATTGGTGAGAACAAACAAACGAAAAGCAAAAATCTATGATATGAGATGACACCTGTAAATGCAACCCAGTCTATCAACTAAATTAAATCATATTCCACCCACCCGGAAACGGCGAATTCCCCCTCCTCATATTCTGCACCCTCTCGCTCCCCAATCTCTCCCTCCCCGCACTCCCCGCTCCCATGACGGTAGTCATATCACTAACAGCGCTAATGGTACTCTCCTGTCTTCCTCCATCCGCCCCTCTAGCGCTGCCCCTATCGCTGAGGGCGCTGACAGTGCTAACACTGCCAACACTCAACATTCTCTCCATATCCCTATCAGCTCCTCTCGAGGGGGGATGATTCTCTGGCTCAAAATTCCCTCTAAGCGGATGTACTTCCCTGCGCACTTCTATAGGCGCCCCAATCGTGATTTCACCGCTCCGGGGCGCCGGGTGTACGCGCTGTGGGAAAGTAGGAGAATTCCTTCCTCTGCCCACGCCCTCTCCTAATTCTTGCCCCTGCTCATCCTTCTTCCTACCAAATACGCGGCTAAAAATCGACGACGCCGCACTCCCCCCGTCACCATCTCCATCCGTGCTACCGCCCCCAGAGCCATACAAAACCAGCCAAACAATTCCCAAAAACCCCACTGCCTCGAAGAAAACCGCAGCCCAGGCAACAGCAATTCCGCTCCCGCCCTTCCGTGCACTTAGCCCGCCGCCTCTGCCCCCATGCACGCTATCTAGAACGGCAAAGGCCACAAGGCCAGACTGGTAGAATAGGACCGCTGAGAAAACCCCTATGACCACGGCTGATAGCCCGACGCCCAGGTACACCCGTTCCAGAATCACCAAGCGGGTTCCGGTGAGGGGTGTCACGAACGTGAGCGTTATCGTTGTGATTAGGAGTAGGCCAAGGCAGATGATTGTTAGGATAGGTGGGAGCGGGGAGAGTGTTTTCTGGAGCGCCCTTGAGAGGGCGTGCAAGGGAGGTGGGAGTGGGCTGGAGGAATTAGCTGTGGTGCGGTGGGAGGTGCAGTACCACTGGGTTTCTGGGGTGTAGGTGCACAGGCCGAAGTATGAGATTAGGATTCTGGCATCGGAGGGAGGTGTGGGGGCGCGGGGGCGGAGTATCTGGTGGATTGTGGGGTTGTTGGTGTGTTCTGCTCTTGGGATTACCAGAGGCGGTCTCTTGCCCTTCCCGGCTGGTGGGTGGGCATTCACTGCTCTCCGGCGTTCGGAATTGCGCTCAGGCCCATGCGTTGACCTATCAACCTCCCCCAGCCCAGTAGCACCAGTAGCCTCAGCGCCATCCCTGACAGCCAATACCCGGCGCCTGCCCTCCCCACTCGCTGATGTGGCCCATGCGCCCGCCACCAAGCCCCTCCTAGTGACTTCCACTACAGCATCCTCCGTGAGAGGTTCCCTAGACATGCTCGTCGCCACCGGGGTACTCGGTCTCGCAGTTATCTTGGGTGGAGTGGTAGCGACCTGGTTCTGTGTCTTGTCACTAAGGACTTCACTGGCTGGCGCTGTGGTTGCTGTTGAGGCAGCTGTTGTAGCTGACTCGGTCCATTTTAGCTCGACGTTGTAGAGAGCGCGGACGCCGGAGGTTTCACTGGTTGAGCCCGAGAGGAGGAAGGCTTTTGCATGTTAGCTAGAGAAGCCTGTAGGGATGGGGGGAGGTTGCCTGTTAATATGAGGGCCATGAGTAAGCAGAAAGAAGTAGCCAGTCGGCCCCATGCTGTTACGAACACCATTCTCGATGTCCTATAAGTTTCTTGTATATTCTTCTCTGAGGTAAAGTCGCAGTGACGGTGGCAATGAGTATATCCTTTTGCACTTTGTTCAGTCCTTTTCAATTTTTATTTTTTTTCCCTTTCGAAACTCAGCTCATGGGGATTATTCCTATATATGTTTTTTTCTTCCCGTTTGTTCATGATAAGTTGCACATCTTGAAATTGAAAAGTCTTTCGCCTTCAAGACAGGCTTTCTATCGGTATTTCATGCTTGTTCAGTTACTATGAACTGATTTCAAGTATGATAGTATGCTCACTTGTTGTGAGTTTCTCCTTCTCAAGATGTGAAATGTTGTAGTTTAGGTTAGTAGAGTTGGGGTAGTTGGTGACGGCGGTGCGCTACTGCAGTTCTATTTTTCTCTATATACACTCACGTTTGAAAAGTCCTCGTAGCCACACTGGTACATTTATGTATTTGTGGCTGATGCTTGGCTGGGGACCTAATATTGCTAGCCACAACTACATGAATGTACCAGTGTGGTTACGAGAACTTTTCAAACGGGAGTGTATAGTAAAGAGTAAAATTGTGCCTATCAATGAAACATTGTTTCGTTTGTCAACTTCTTTGTGCAGCACGTGTTCCGAGAATCGGCGGTGCTATAGGAGAGTAACCTCAAAGCTCATAGGATGATAGCAGCATCACCGCTCCAGAGCAGCAAGCTCAGAGCCTCAAGCTTTGTCAATCACGCGCTTCAGTTGCGTATCGTAGCTGACCACAAATCTCGGGCACTTCGGTCGTCTCCCACCTGGTGCTTTTTGTGAAAGCCGTTCCAAGAGTGGTGGTCCGGTGATTGGGTCATTCGGGTCTCACGCTGGGCGTGCTTACAGCTTCGTAAACAGTATGATACACTCGTAGCATATCGACGCCGAAGAACTGAAACCCCCCCAAAAAAACTAGCTTCCGGTACTATACTCGAGAATCAATAGTTCATTTCCGGCCATCAGGGCCGGCCTCCGAAAACCGTAGAAACGGCCAAGTCTGAGGCCCTCTATTGAGCCGCCAGATTTGCTTTCAAGTGTGGTCTATACCGACAGTAGAATGTTTGTGCATATTAGAGAAGGGTGTTTCGTTGTGTTTGTCAAACAGGTGTTTGTGCAACCCAGCTCCGTCTGTGATGTACTGTAGTAGCCGAAAAAGAAGGTGCAGTGTCCCTAAAGGTAGGTAAAGGACTCGTGCATGGCACGAGAACCCCAGTACTGTCTCCGTGACCTTAAGCAATAAACAAGCCAAAACTTCGAATTCATAATAAATAGGGAATGAAATAATAACCCCGTAATTTGAACACGTTAACCCTTATAATAGCTATCATCTCAGAAACCAAACAACGTGCCATTATATGTGGACTGAAGCGGCTCTTGCACACTAGAAGTTGACTAAGGTTTTGGGGCAATCTGGACTTTTTCTTTCCCGCTACATAGTGCAGCGCCCATACCCGGCTCAGAGCAAGGGGGGAGTCAAGTATACAGTATGGTACAGTATGGTACAGTATGGTACAGTATGGTACAGTATACCCCCCCCGAGACCAACCACCACAAAGGCCAAGGCCTTTTTCCCTTCCTCTTCTTCCTATTAGCTACTTTCTGGAACACTGCTTACATTGCTTTCTTTGGCCTAGCCTACCCCACCAGATGTCCAACCAAGCAGCCGGCACTTTGGCTGACTTAGATCAGGTTTCTTGGAGGAAAGTCGCAAGTTATCTATAGTTGAACTAAGGTGGTACTAGTACCGAACGCGATGCTACTTGTGCATTGATCATGTGGTCTCTGTGAACATTACCTCCTCAAGTGCTGAAAAAGTGGAAAATTCTGTGCCGCCTCTGTTTTTGATAGTATTTGAGACATATGCTTGCAATAACACGTCAAGGGACATTTAGAATTACCCGAAAGTTTTTAGAGTAACCTTTGCGAGGAAATCTTTAAATACTCTCAGTCTATCTAACACTCCCTCCGATCATTCATTGATACAGTGTCTTTACCCCAAGTTACCGACTTACCATGGTTTGCATACTTTCTAGGGAAGTGACAGGAGCGGCACAAAATTTCCTCGCACCCCAGCAGCCCAGGGCACAGGGCACAGGAAAAGCCGTTCCATCGGCGTTGCTGATGAAACACGTAGTTTTTCCTTATAAACTCACTGACACTGTACCCAAGTACAAGAGATCGGTCCGACATGACAGAACATACCGCAGTTGCTCCCAGACCAACTACAAAGCCTTGAAGTTTAAGCCTCTCTTCAGCTGGAAAAATCTGGCCGCTTGGGGGGCTCTCTTTTTTTTTTTGTTGCTCAAATACTTCCCTAACTTGATAACCTACTTGTACCCACCTGTCTCAGACAGCCAAGCTCAGGTTGCTCCAGCTCTTTCACACCTCCAATCTGACATCCTCAAAGGCGTCACCAGCACTTGTATCACGAGAGGTTCGGTTGAAATCGGTTGCCGAACTGATCGACCGATGGTAACACCTCCAAAAAAATCGACATCTGAAATCAATTGGCTCAGCCTATGAAGGCCAAGGATCATATCAGCTACAGGTGGGAGCTGCCGTACGATCATTACCACGAACACACGAAGTGGAAAGTAAACTTTCCGCGCCATGTCCAAGAACACTGGCCAGACTAGCGAAGTTCAAACAAACTCTCACCTCCCTTGCTTTGTTCTCGCCCCCCACGCGAGGTTGTCTTTCCCCACGTTGCAACCCCCTCAAACTATTTTACAAGTACTGTCGCTCCTGCTCCGGGATACAGCGAGCCAAGCTGACAGGCCCCCTTCCCCCAAGACCCGGTTGAAGAGAAGGGCAGAATTGCCCGCGGAATGAGGCTGCGAATCAGAGCGAGTGACTACCTTATGACGGGTGATGAGGCTTTTGGTACGAAATAATGACCTTTTCCTCATAAATCGTGTGACCATACCTGTTTTACCATTATTACTATAACCCATAATGCCGATTGCAGTAGGATCGTGGATTGATTCCTAGTATGGAGCATACCACATCAGTACATGCTTCAAAGGCTTTTTATTGTGAGAAAAGAAAACATGTATGGGGCGAGCGGCGAACGGGCCGCGGAGGGTCCTAAAAGTGCACTTTACCCAACCTGCTGCTGCAGCTCGAGAAAGTCTTAACATCAATTAATCGCTGGATGGGATTCTCGGCGTACGCGGTGGCAGACGCGGTATTTTATCATATTGATGTATACCAAGCGCTCCCCCCCCCTCCCAGGAAACACCACGCATTGATTAACGCTGAACAAGCTTGATACGGCACCGCAGAGTTAAGATGTATAACCTTTCATTCTTTCTCCCTCTATTCCCTCGGCGAGCGGAAACCTCGGCCGCGAAATAGCACGGTAGCTTATTGTTACGGCATTCCCAAGGCTACCTAGAAAGGCGCGCTAACAGAGAGAAATAATTGGCCAAAACAAGCAGCGATGCCACCTTTCCCCCGGAAATTACTCGAGCAGTAGTTTATCGTAGACAAGACCGAGCCCCCCACGGCAAAGCTTGGACGAAGCTTTGACCTGCGAGCGAAGAGAAGGGGAATAATTCCCAAGAGTTCTTGAAACACCCTACCGGTAGTTCATATTAGTCTAATACCGGTACCGGTAAGTGATACCGGTAGCTATCAGAGCTACACTGCGTGGGCCGCGCTATCGCGCGAAAGACGAGACACAGGAATGTCGGAGGCTCCCCCAGCTGGGGCACAGTAGCGAGATAGTTCCAGAAGTTGCTTCCTGAGGGATAGTCCAGCCTGCCGTAATCCCCCGAAAGAGCTTCTAACCAGATAGATACAAACTCCAGCTGCTGTTACGGGTGTTACTACCAGACAAACCCTCTCTTTTCCAATCCAATCCGATTCGAGGATAGGCACATATCGTTGCTACTCGCCATGGTGTTTCCTACCGTACTCGATACCACCTTACATATTTCATGCTGGACATTTTGAGTTCAGCGGGCCTCAAGTCCGGCTTGCAGGCGAAAATAAGTTAGCTAAAGTGGTGCAGCCAATCCAGAGAGCAGACCCCACTGGGAAAAACGGCGTTCCGACGAAATCCAGATCACGCGACCCTATCTTCTTGATAGAGTGTCTTGGCACATTCGTGGGAGGACTTCGAGTGGGGAAGGATTTTGCTGATTGGGCACGGTTGAAGAGACGAAATGCCTGGTGTCACCCGCGTCATTGAGGCTCGGCGGGGGGTATTCTCAAAACTATTCCCTTTCTCTTCGGATTTCCCCTTCTCTGGATTGATCACAAACCACGTTGCACTTTTACCGCCTCCCCACGGCGACCCGGAGCGTTTCAGGCAGGCTATTGGTGGGCTGCGGATTGTCCCACTTGCCCTGCCTAGGAGTGAGAGCTATACGGTAGTCCCGCTCGGGTTAGACTAAGGCTAAAGTATGTTTGACAAAGCTGGTGATTGGGTGGAAACTAACTTCATGCCGGTTGAGCATGTCTCTCTCCCAACGGATTTTCCATTAGGAGCGCATCTCGGGGGACTTGTTCTAGAGCCTTTCTCCCTCATGTCGTGCAATGGGGTTTTTGCTTTGTTCGTGCTTCTGCTCGCTACGTTGTACGCGCATTTTGGATTTTCTTGCGGTCCGCAGTATGATATGTGAACTGCAAATATCCCCGAAATACGGTGCTGCCTCAAACCAATTTATGATAGGTGGATATGATATAGGCTCTGCAAGGCCGGTGCCAGAGGAATTGATTTGAACATTCTTGATACATCATTTGTGTTGCTTCAAGTCACAAACAAGTTTCTGCATCTACCGTACCAGGTAGTGTAATGGTAATAATGCGGGGTATTTATCACGAAAAGCAATGATATATCATACGGAATTTTATAAATTTATCCCCGAAAATATGCAGTGGGCGGGCAGACGGATGAGAGATGCGCCGATAGTTTGTAGGATGCCAGTGCTGTGGGTTTAAGCAAAAACGGGCGAATGAAACCAAAAGCAGCACGAGTGATCGCCACTTTCCATCCAGAGAAGCTCGACTCAGTCGTGATCCGTTGGCTGATACTTGCTTGTCCTGTAGAGTGCTCGCCACTGCGGCATACTTATCGTTCAAGTACCGATGCCATAGAAACCTTGCAAACCATAGTAAGGCGAACTTAGTGGATAAAGCAAAAGCAATAGACCATAATCCTTCTACCAATGTTTATGAGATTCCGAGGATATCGTGCCATGGTACTTCCAAGGAAATAAATCAGCACTGATCCTGACGTCCTGTGTGGTTGTTCACACCAGCCATGCAGTTGGACGAGCAGGGATGGGGGCATCCTTCCCAAACACCCAATGGTATTTCCCACTCGGCACCTAGCGGTCTAATAAACTAAGCGACAACAAACCGTCCCTCCAAGAAAATAGTAATTGTGCTTGCTCATCGTCAGTGCTCGACAGACTATAAAATCCCACCCATCTCGCGAGCCCTCCGGTTCTTTCACCATCTTCACCTCTCTCTGCCACCGGCATTCTTCCACTCACCCCTGCATTCCCCTGACATTTTTTCATCATTTCTCAGCGCTTCTCAATCCCACAAACCTTCAACCTCTGTTCACCCTTCTGCTCTATTGAATGGTCAACCCCAATTCTCTTTCCGCTCCTCTCCCCTCAACCTCCCCAACCGCCCTACAGCACGGCTCCGGCATCACCCACTCCGCTGCGGAGGAAGGCTGTGATGATCCCCCACCTATATTTTCGCCTCCTGTCGGTAACGCGGCAGGAGGCGCCCCTTCTCACCATCCGGATACAGGTCCGGCAAACAATGACCGGAACAATATCTCAAGTTCTGGCCCCTACATGACTACCCGTAGTGAACCTGGCCGCCCCCAGATCACTACTACTGAGAGCTTTCAGGGCAGCCGTGTCTACGATTATGGCTCATCACCAGTTGGTTCTGGCGGGATTCCCTCGCCACACACAGCTGCTCAGAGCCCGGTTTATGGTGACACGAGAAGCGGACAGAGTTCTACGACAGCTGTTGATACACTCGTCGGGGATGAATCCACCCTAGCTGACGAGGTAGCACCGCATGCAGCCACTCCATGCGCTCTTGCTTCGCTCTATGGTGTTGATATGAGCTCCGGATTGAGCACGAAGGTAGCAGCGGAGAGATTGTCTCGAGATGGGCCAAACAAGCTGACCGATACCGGGGGCATTACCTGGTGGAGTGTGCTTGTAAGGCAAATTTCGAACAGTTTGACATTGGTAAGATTCAGTTCCCAAAGCCTAAAGGGCATTCCCTGTTTCTCTCTTCTGCTATTTTCACCCCAATTGGGGTCTCGAGCTTCTGAAATACACTTCTCTGTCTCTTGAAGCCACCGAGATTTGTTTTCATCCTGTATTTAGCCCAACCCCCCGGAGAAGAAACTAATCCGAGAGCCTCAATTTCCCTAACCTACTCCCTTCCCCACACCCGAGCAGCTTATTAATGCATTTTATGCGCGGGAAATTGGTCATCATTGATTGGAAAGAGTGGGTGAAAATAAATAAGATTGAGCATTCATTTATTTCTGTCAGCCACAGGGGCTTGCCTTCGAGCTGGCCAAAAAAAAAATGTCTTGCGCCCATCATGTCTTTTTTGAAGGGAAATTGCCCATCGGCGCGTTGGGAGAGCTGTGTTGCGCCGAGCAGTGTATACTCATGATTTTTTCTTTCTATCTTTTTCATTCATTAGAGAGAGGACAAAATCCAAACTCATGAATCACTTCTACATTTGTTGCGTGTTGTTTGATTTGTTTCTTTCCAACCGGAGGTGGAAACGAGATCAATCGAGAGTGTGCTCTCCTCGTCTAAGATCATACGGAAATTCCGGTGCCCAACCAACAACACAACAGCTTTGCTAACGCATGGTTATCTGATGGGTCTAGGTTCTTGTGATTGCCATGGCAGCTTCTTACGGAATGCTCGACTTTATCGAGGGATCCGTTATCACCGCTGTCATTATTTTAAACATTGTCATTGGGTTCGCTCAGGATTATCGCGCAGAGAAAACTATGCAATCCCTCCATTCCCTTTCGGCCCCCATTGCAACAGTCGTCCGTAACAATGGGCGCATCGAAAAAGTTAAAGCCGAAGAAATTGTTGCTGGTGATATTGTCCGTGTATCCGTTGGTGATGTCGTCCCGGCAGATCTCAGGCTTTTCGAAGGAATGAATTTCGAAACGAATGAAGCTCTTCTTACCGGAGAGAGTTTGCCAATTACCAAAACCCCACTTTTGACCCTCCCCCACGCCGATTACCCATTGGGAGATCGTACCAATATGGCCTATTCTTCCTCCACTGTCACTAAGGGACGTGCTGTCGGAATTGTCGTGGCAACTGGAATGAACTCGGAGGTTGGAAGAATTGCCGAGTTACTTCGTGGGAAGAAACAAGATATGAGTGAATCATTCATTGCGAGAATCTGGGGCAACGTTAAGAGGACCATGAAAAACGTCCTCGGTCTAGTCGGAACCCCGTTACAGGTCAAGTTGAGTAAATTTGCCCTGCTCTTGTTCGGCCTTGCTATATTGTTGGCTATAATCGTCTTTTCTGCAAACAAGGTAGCGATGTCCCTTCCCCGTGGGCCAAGAACCTGTATTAACGTGAGGATCATAGTGGAAAATCAGTGATGAAGTCCTGATCTACGGAATTTGTGTTGCTGTGGCCGTCATTCCCGAATCTCTTATCGCAGTCCTCACAATCACAATGGCTGTCGGTACTAAGACTATGGCTAAGGGACACGTTATTGTGCGAAAGATGCAAGCCTTGGAAGCTGTTGGCGGTGTCACAAATATCTGCTCAGATAAGACTGGTACACTCACGCAAGGAAAGATGATTGCTCGTAAGGCGTTTATTCCTGGATTGGAGGATGTCGTCAGTATCCAGGATACCTCATCTCCGTTTGACCCTACTAGTGGGACCGCGACAATCGGAAACACGATTGTCGATGGGGGCATGGTTGAGGAATCAAAACCCTTGGAGCAATTCCTGGACGCTATTGCCTTATGCAACTTGTCTGTTGTGCGTAGAAATGATGATTTGTCTATGTCTTCCGAAAAGCCTACTGAGAACTGGTCCGCGTCAGGAGAACCTACCGAAATTGCATTACAAGTTCTTGCTATGAGATTCGGACATGGAAAACCCTCTCTTATTGATAGCGGAAACTGGGATCTCTTGGCTGAGCATCCTTTCGATTCTACCCTTAAACGCATGACCGTTATCTATAAGAATATACACACCAACACCATCGAGGCATTTATGAAGGGAGCCGGAGAAGTCGTCGTTCCAACTCTCAACATCCCAGAGAAGCAGAAAGACGCAATCTTGAACAGAGTCGAACGACTTGCTGGAGAGGGACTTCGTGTTCTTTGTGTGGCACGGAAGACTATTTCCCCCGGCGGAAAGTTCGATACCAGCAACCGTGCTGATGTGGAATCGCAGATGAACTTCCTTGGGCTAGTTGGCCTCTATGACCCACCGAGACCCGAAACCTTCGAGGCCGTTCGCAAGTGTAAGGTTGCCGGCGTTAAGGTCCACATGCTGACCGGAGATCATATTCGAACTGCAACAGCGATCGCTCACGAGGTAGGAATTATTTCTCCTGCTATGCCTGCGGCCCAGGCCGCTACGATGGTTATGACCGCTGGTCAATTCGATGCCCTTAGCGAAGATGAGATTGATAAGCTAGAGGCTCTGCCTTTGGTGATCGCTCGTTGTTCTCCTGCTACTAAAGTCAGGATGGTTGAAGCTTTGCATAGGCGTCGTGCTTTCTGCGTCATGACTGGTGACGGTGTCAATGATTCTCCTGCGCTGAAGCGAGCCGATGTTGGAATTGCGATGGGTCTTAGCGGTAGTGATGTCGCTAAAGACGCCAGCGACCTCGTTTTAACCGACGATAACTTTGCCAGTATTGTTCGCGCAGTTGAGGAAGGCAGAAGGTTGTTTGATAACATCCAAAAGGTAGGATCACCCCCCTCTTAATTACTTGCGCGCTATTATTAAACACCGCCTTAGTTTATCATGCATCTTCTTATTTCGAACATCTCTCAAGTCGTCTTACTATTGATTGGTCTCGCTTTTGCCGACAGAAATGGTGTTTCTGTATTTCCTCTCAGTCCATTGGAGATTCTGTGGGTCAACATGATCACCAGTTCCTTCTTGGCATTAGGACTTGGTCTTGAGGAAGCTCAACCTGATATCATGTTGCGACCCCCTCATGATCTGAGGCAAGGTGTTTTCACCTGGGAGGTTATCACCGATAAGATGATTTATGGTATTACCATGGGAACCCTCTGCCTGGTAAGTTTTGTTATTGTTGCTTACGGGCACGGCGGCGGTGATCTCGGCTACGACTGTAACCATGCCTACAATAACTCTTGCGCCAATGTCTTCCGTGCACGCGCCACCGTATTCGCGGTATTATCCTTCCTCTTGCTCCTTACAGCTTGGGAAGTCAAGCATTTCTCCCGCTCCTTGTTCAACCTCGATCCTGCCCGTCACAAGGGACCTCTCAGCATTTTCCACACTCTCTGGTACAACCAGTTCTTGTTCTGGGCTGTCTTTGCCGGTTTCGTCATCACCTTCCCTGTCATCTATATTCCAACCTTCAACACTGTCGTGTTCAAGCACATGGCTATCACTTGGGAATGGGGTGTCGTCCTTGGCTGCTCGGCTGCTTATTTGGTGATTGTGGAGAGCTGGAAGGGAATCAAGAGGTCGAGGGGTATTGGCAGTGGCGTGTTTGCCAGGACAGGGGTACAGCTCGAGGACGGATTGGAGGTTGGGTCTGGGTTCACAAGCGGAAGGACGAGTCGTAGCGGAACGATTGTCGAGGTGGAAGAGAGGAAAAATTAGGGTTGGTGAATCAATGGATCTTGTGGAAAAATTGTGGAAAAATGTGTATCATACACGTCGAACTTATGTGGTGGTACAAATGATGCAGAATGAGAGATGATATCCTTTCCTTTTTTATATACTTTAGCTAGCGTACATTCTCGCCTAGCGTTGTAGCTACTTTTGCTTTCAAAAAATAAAAATAACATAAGTACACATGCCAGTATATGACGCTACTTAATTTTTGATTGTGGTGATTGTTCTGGCTAAGTGCCTGTTTGGATTATATCTTTCGCAGAGTAGGCCACCGTATTTTGCCGACTCGCTCCCCCAATGCGAGACTCAAGGCCCGGCATCATCCTGTCGGTCACGTGGATGGCCATGGGGAAAATTACGCAGCAGCACGCAAAACATCGGGAATGTTTGTTCTCTTGGTTCGGTGATGATGCCCTGCTCTCGTCCACTTTTCTCCTTTAAAAACCCCTTTCGCTACAGTGCTAAGCTACCAGAATAACGGATTCAATCAACTCTCATCACTTTTTCTCTTACACTTTATCTCATTCCATCACCGGCTATGAAATTGAGATAAACGGCTCTACTTAACCCGTCTCTTGTGATTGCTGACTGCCTTCTCTGATAAGTTTGCTTCGTAGTTCAATTGGAGCAGTGACTTTCGGAAGTGCCATTACTGTACCCACACAAGAACGCCGGAGATCGGAAGGAATTCCGATAATACGGTCTTCCTCACCCTCGATCCCAGCTGTACGTATTACTAATGGACGAAATCTTAATGTTGAAACATACAAACCGCGCTATCCCATTCGCAGCCTGACCACCTACCGGTACTGTACGAGTACAAGTACCTTCACCGCCACTCACCTTCAACAAGATACCCAGTATCAGGGCCCGCCGCCACCGTAAGGACTCAGACAAGCGGATGATCCGCTCGATAAGTTAGTGCGAATTTTTCTCCCACTGGGAAAAGGGTAAAAATCACCGAGAAAAGACCTGCCCTCCGAGTTAAATAAAAAGAGAGTATCATACCAGAAATTATTAGGAGACGCAACCCCAATGTCCTAGAACAAGGTCTGATCATTCGAGTTCGAGGCTTGATGTTCCAGCGAATGGTGGATGGCTGGATAGGCGCTTGCTGCCTACCCACCAGAATTACCCTTGTTATTCTCAGTTGTGCTGCGGGGCCTAGAGAATATATTGGGAAAGTCAAGCGTATTTTGGATGCCGTTTGGAGGCGATATGCTGAGTACGCGTTCTTGTAGGACCTTGCTGTTGGTAAGTGGTCATTATCGGGGTACGAGTTAACCCGGTGAAGTTTAGTAATACATAGTGGGGGTGGCATGGGCGCCCGACTCCTTCCAGCATTATGGTGCAAGGGCCTCCATGCTCCACCGAGCACCCTCCATGACACCATCGCTATAGACTCCCCAAGGTCCCCAGTATTACCGGTATCCTAAGGGAACTTGTCTCTTCTTCGCGCAGGGTTTATAGAATACCCGAGTGCGCTGATGGGCGGGAAAGTAGCTTAGTTAATGCCTGGCCGGTTTTGCGCGAGGAGGGCTATGATAGTGATGGGGCGAGTTGCGAAAGCTAAACTATGAGTGGAGCGGAGATGGGGTGCCGAAATCGTTTCTAGGAGGATTAGCGAAGGCCTCGTATAGATTGTTTTACCAGATCTATAGAGGAAACAAAATCCCACTAGGATATGCACCAATTAGTTCATTTGCTATACGGAAACCCCTTATTGGTCTCCTCAGCTGCGAAATTTATCAAGCGTACCAAGTTTACCATAGGAAAGTCACTTCTGCAAATTCATCCGTCCGCACGATGGGGGGGTCCGGTGGACTTGTGGCTTCGACCACTTGTTAGAGCCAGTCCTGTAGGGGCTTTTAGGGAGAGTTGGATGTTAGTGTTCTCCTGTTGATACGATGGCATGCGAAGCACCGCTGACGGAAATAATGCTGGTGTTGTCCGGAGTGTGCTCCTGTAATGGAGATAGATGGTATTGGTATGATATGAGTTTGTTATGGGAATGGTCGCCGCGGGGAGGGCTGTTGAGGGTATGTATATGGCAGGAGCTCCAGGGATGGGGATTGGTATGAAAGGGACGGGTGTGAAATGTTGGAACCTTGAAACTAAGGATGCCGCACTGGCCTAAGAGACTGGTGCGTATTGATTCCTATTGTCGCCTTCATGTTGAGATAGCAATATGAGATGCTATCCCCTGCAGTGTTGATAGTGCCAAATTTCCCTACATCGTGCTCAAGAGGGATTAGTGAGATTAGAAATTAGGGTATTTCCTTGGTTAGTAGATCCAACCTCGTAGAGGTTTAAAGCTATCACACGACTCCAGATCTTCTTTAGTAAATATCGACAGGTGCATTAAATTTACCTCACAACTATCCGTAATGTCGCCTTCATATCAGGTTCAGTGCACCTGTTGATGGGAAAAGATCTGCATCGTAACTTGACCTGAAATGCTCCCGATATCACTCGATTGAGATTTCTAGAAAAGTGTCAAGCTATCATGGTTTTTTTTTTAAGTTTGCATTTTAGCGTGATGTAGGGAAATTCGGCACTATTAGCACTGCAGGGGATAAGGGTTGACTTGGGATTTCGGTTGGTAGGTGTCTGGGCTCGAGTGAGAATTTGTGATTCTACGACACTCTACCGTAAGAACTGGAATAATTGAACCTCACGCTAGGAAGTTGGAGTTGCCTTTTGTTGGTATGGTCTGTCTCTTTTTTTTCTGTCTTAAGCTCGGTTTGAGGGGGTCACTTTTCGCCCTGCGCTCGCCCCCCTATCCGAGAGAGGGAATTTCGAACGTCTTAGCGCGAGGTTCAATTATTCCACGGTAGGTGAGTGATTTTGGGGGGATATTTTATACCGGGAATGGGCGCTTTCGAAAAGGCTGGTGAGGTAGCTTTATATGCGGTGGGATGTTTATTAGGGGGGGTCGGAAAGCCGGAGGTCAGAGGTGGGTCAGGGGGGTAATTAGTGAAGCAGCTGCTGCTGTGTTGAATAGCGAAGAAACTTTGTGAAAACTTCCCGCGCGGGGCATATTAATTCATGAGCACCCTATAGCCACATCTTGTCATAATGAGGACCAAGAATCAAGACCCCAAAGTCTCATTTACTAACTTTTTCTGTGGGCGTTCACTATAGCAAGCTGCCCTCTCAATGAATTCACTAGCCTGGCTGCAAGACACTGTTCCGCATAGCCTAGGATCCGTTCCAAAGAGGTTCATTATAGCTAGGTGCAACGGTAAACTGAATTCAGAACCGTACCTCGCCCATCACGTTATATTATTCCCCATTGACCAGACTATCGCTTCTGTCAGCAGCTTTGGGCGCACGACTTCAACTCAGGGGGGCGAGTACCGGCAGGTTAAATCCATTCAAGAGTCTAACGGGGACTTTGTGTCTGCGGTAAAACTCGCTTTCACGCTAAGGGGCCAAAGAAAGTGCGGCAAGATACACGAGCTCCTTTGGGTAGAGGGCAGCCTGTAGGGGTAGGATTTTCACAAACATTTACTGTGGGTGTCGTTTTCGGGACATTTGTCATCTACGGTATGCAAAGGAAACAACTACAGCCGCGTCCGTAAAGTTCTCGTACCCTCCCGAGCACCACGAGTAATTAGAAACGCTTTGCTAACCCTCTCCCTTGATTATTCGGTATGGTAAATGGTGATAAGGGTTTACAATGCCCCTAGGGGTATATCCGAAAAATAGTTATCAGAAGGCTTCTTGTTGTCCTGTTGTTGTAAATAAGTATTATTCTTGAGGTACAAGGAGGGGTACGAGAATTTTGCGGACGCGGCTGTACTCGTAACCGGGGAGGATCACTTTGTGAAAAATCCTGGCTCACACCTGGCTCTGGCATCTTAGCCCAAAACGTTTTTTCACCAAATTATGTAGCACCGGTATCTTGGGAACAATCTTTCCCTACGTTACGAGCACCCGGCAAAGCGAGAAGGGGGTACACCCGACACTCCATTTGGGTTTAGCAAGGCGAGCTAGAGATGAATAAACTTCCTGTCTACGAGAGAATAGAGTTTAGTTGAATAGTGTAAAGAACTGGAAAGCTGAGCGGGTGATGACAGAGAATACATACTTTGGACTTTTGATGTGATGGGAAATATTCAAGCCCCCTTTGCTTGAACCAGGATACAGTATGTTTCTAAAGCCAGATTCGAAATGAGGGATGCCGCGAAGAGTGAGCGGTGTTGGGGTGGAAAGGCTCCATTCAAAATCAAGTACACTATTCGGGGAAACCTCAGGCTTTTGGATGCTAATAGGTTACAAAACTGTGGCGCAATCCAAACGACATTAAAGAAGAAAATGAAGAAATCCAGAAACGCGGCAGATCTATCATCGTCCCTCTCCTCACAATGGCTCAAGGATTGACGCTAGAATTTAAACCTTTTCTTCTTTGAGACCGTGTTTCCAGAAAACCATGTATGGAGTTTCACCGTCATCCCTGTAGTTAAGGAGAACAACCCTATTTGCGGTGGGGCTGGCGTTAGTAACTGATGGCAAAATGGGGGTGAAAAAACATACATCCCATCCACATCCATACTCTCGCCAATGTAGAACTCCCATTTAGGAAAATATTCCTTGTTACAGTAGGTACCCACAAACTTCTTAGCACAGGTCTGAAAGGCTTGTATTTCCTCCGGCGAGGCTCCGGTATTGGTCATGTGGGCCTTAACGTTCTTGAAGTATCCTAGGGTGGAGGTGTTAGAAGACGAAAAATCGGGGACTACTACACTCCCGTTTGAAAAGTTCTCGTAACCACACTGGTACAAGGGGCCGGCATTTAGCGATCGCACACACTACTTTGTGACCTCACTAGTTTTTAAGGATCTTTTGCTGGTATGCGACTTTGAGGTGTGCGAAGACTAAATGCCTGTCCCTTGTACGTTCATGTAGTTGTGGCTGGCAATAGTATGTTGGCGCCAGCCAAGCATCAGCCACAAATACATAAATGTACCAGTGTGGTTACGAGGATTTTTCAAACGCGAGTGTAAAAGCGAGCATTACCTCTAAGGTAGGTAAGATAGGAGTCCCTATCAAAACTTGTCGGGGTGAGGCGGAAGGAGTAGGCAAGGTTGTTAACAGTTTCTTGCCCATCCTCAAGTGCCTCGGGGGCCTCCTCGGTTGAGGCATTGGCACCAATATCTGCATTTTTGTAAGCTTCCTTCCGCTAAAATGGTAAAAGGAAAAGGATGCGTGTAACGAACCGACGTCGGCACCCTTCTTCACCGTAATCATCTTGCAGTCGACCTCATACACAACATCACCAGTGAGGCTCATGTCAAAGGCATCAGAGATCATCTCGTCACCGCTGACGATATCCTATTTGAGAAATAAGCGTCAGAACCATCCATCGAAATGTCCGTCGACAAAAAGGGGGGGCGGAGTTTGGCGAGAGAAAAAATTATTAATCGGTGGATATTGAAAATTGTCCGAAGAATGGCGGACTTTTTTTCGAGCAACACGAAAAATGGGACCCTTGAGAATCCTCTACTCACCTTGTAAATAATCATCGTTAAAGCTGGAGCGTTTTGCGTTCAGGAGCGTTTTGTGAGAAGGGGGAGCGAGGAATAGGGAGAGAGGGGTGAAGTGGGGTTGGAGGGGCAGGTGTCGCTTAGGTTGGTCTCTGCTTTTTCTTCTTCTCCCCTAGGGTGCGGAACGTCTGAGATTAGCCCCCATTAGGATCAAATCCAATACGGTGCACGTACCGGTACGGTGGCATCTAGCTATAATGAACGCCAAGAACCAAGACCCCAAAGTCTCGTTCACTAATCTTTACTGTGGGCGTTCACCGGAGAGCGTGACTGGACAATATCGTCGACAGGATAATGCCCCGCTGCCCGTATGGCCAGTTTGGTTGCAACCCCGAGTACTCGAGTAAAGCCTGTTTACTTACTAATACGCTTAATTTTTCTAGAAATGCGACATTATCCTGTCGGCGACATCGTCCTGTCATGCTCTTTACAGCAAACTGTCCTCTGCGGCAGACTCACTAGCTTGGCTGCGAGGTACTGTTTCTTATAGCTAGAGGTTCGTTATAAGGAGGTTCATTATGGCTAGGTGCGACAGTACGGGGAACGAACTGGCCCGCACAAGAAATTTGTTAGAGAACCACCTAAAATCGGATCCTCTTTAGACGCTTTGTGATGAAGCGTGTATTGGTTGAGCAGTAAGAGAGGCATTTTGAAATAGACGGCCTCCCATGCTACGGACGGATGCTGATTGGTGGGTTCTGTCTGAGGAGACAAGGGATGCTCAGTGCAGTAGCCAACTCGTCCACTTGAAAGTTTCTTATTTGGGGTCTGTCTGGGTGGGGTGTCGGGGTGGCCTAGGACGAATTTATGCCAAGGAGCGACTATTTATGTGTGGTGTTGAAGAGGGCCTTAAGTTAGTTTAATAAATTTCATCCTATTACAAGTATCATATGTCAACCGAACAACTTGAACAGGGTCGGTTTTTGGTGTCCGGCGCTCTTCCTGTAGATAGAGGGCTCGAGAAGCCTGGCGTATTCGTACTGTACTCGAGTACTTGTAGGTGGGCATTATTAAGAGCTTGTTTGGATACGATAGTTCCATTCCGTTGTCCCATACGAACAAAAGGGAAACGGTCGTTTGTATCTCTTCATTCGTACCGAATTTCACCCACTTTTAGCGTAGTGATGAGCAAGGCCATCATCCTGATTAGGTCGAATATCACCCATTAAAGGAATAGACTCACTCACAGAAAGCCGACCTAGCCAATCAATGAACTTGACATTCCCCTAGCTGAAGACAAACCACCGTTTATCTTCCAGAATTACAAAACCAGTGCCTGAAAACCGGTTAAGGGATGGGACAACCGAAAGGAACGGTCGTATGCAAACAGGTCTTAAACTCGGTCATTTTGAGAGGTCATACAACGACCAACTCTCAAGTACGGGTACCTTAAAAATTTAATCATCCTTGTTAAAGATATGCTTAAAAAGCATGGCTGCGAAATCATGCCCTCATAAAGGCATAAAAGTATGGTGGAAGATGGCATTTAGGGCAAGGGATTTTACTCGTACACCTCGGCCAGGTATCATAGGATCAAGGAACCAAGTCGCCAAGCGTTGGCATTAACCTATGTTAACACTGCCTCTGTCCGGCACACGCCCTTCAATGTCCCCACTTCCCCAGCCACCGACAAAATGTTTACTAAACTTAATTCGGCTTCGGCATCCGATGTCAAGTCCCCGGATCTGGGCTTCAAAGTTAGGAGGAATACGAAGTTTGTGAGAGTGTGAGCAATAGGAGGTATGCCGGCGATAGAAGAGATAATATCCGCTCCTGACATTACAAAAGCATTCGGCGCATTTATGTTCCGCCCTTACCACCCCGTGGGCCTCCTGAGGGAATTAGGGATGGAAGGAAGGAAGAGAGGAGGAAATTAATAACCGGCAACATGACTACTCAGGGTTGAGTACCAACGCGCCTCTGTTATCCGACCATCAGATAAAACAGCACCTATTTACCACTCATTCCTCCCAAATTGGCGTCAGGTCCACGTTTTCCGGTGTTACTCTGTGCATTACAGGAAGGCAGCTCCATCACACCAAATTGTCATCTTATGCCTCGTCAACCTTCCACTTGAGAATCTTCAAAAGGAACCTCATTCATTCTGTCGCCCCCCTCACGCGATCTAAATTTCTCGCCCCATCATCGACCACTTTCACTCCACAGAGTCACCCACTAAAACGAGAACTCTTCCGCCTGATCCTTTTACTATCCTTCCCTTCCTCGCTAACTTTCTCCTCTCAAATCTTAGTCGCTCCTTTGCTCCGCTTCAATTGAGTTGTCCATAACAACAAACCCCCGACGTCAACCACCTGTGTACATTTCGTCGAACCGAACGCCCCAGCAATTGGGAAGAAGGGAAGAGGAAAAAAAAACATTTTCAGCCGGAAGTAATTATCATACAGCATACATGAACTTGACAAATACAACCACCACCCCTTCTCCTCCCGACTTATTTTTGAAACCTCTTCCGCCTCTCATCTCGGGCGTACCAGATTCAATTGTTCTCGTCATCCTACCGATAGCCGCTTATTGGGCACTTTCCCTTTTCTTCCACTTTCTCGACGTCCATGATCTCCTCGCTTCGTACCGGCTACACACGCCCGAAGAAGTCCTCAAGAGAAACCACGTAACTCGCCGTGAGGTGGTGCGGGATGTAATAGTTCAGCAGATCATACAAACTATTGTGGGACTCGCTATCGGTATGTCGGAACCAGAGGAAATGATCGGAGGGGAATGGTGGGAGATAATGGGCTTGTATTCGAAGTTTGTTTCGGTCGAGCGATGGGTTCTACGCGGTCTTGCAACTACCGTAGGCATTGACGGCCTCGCGCTGGAGGAGAAGGTGATTGCGGGGATAACCTCTATCGGTGGTGATAAGGTGCTGGCGGGGTTGATGGGAGTGCTGGGTTTGGACAATCAAGCAAGTTCCTCACCGGAGATGGAAGACTGGAGGTACAAGCTCGTGGAGATTGCCTACTGGTATCTCTTACCTGCTGCTCGCTTCTGGGTTGCAATCTTCATCATGGATACATGGCAGTACTTCTTGCACAGGCTCATGCACGAGGTTAAATGGCTTTACAGTAGGTGCTCCTACATGCATCATGACAAGAAAGGAGCTTTGCAGCTTGAACTAACATGCCAATCCTACAACCTAGAAACATTTCATTCTCGTCATCATCGTCTCTATGTTCCTTACGCGTTCGGCGCTCTCTACAACCACCCCTTCGAAGGTCTCCTCATGGACACAATCGGAGCAGGAATCGCCTACAAAATCTCAGGTCTCAGAATCCGCGGCGCTATGACCTTTTTTACATTTTCAACCATGAAGACAGTTGACGATCACTGCGGGTATTCCCTGCCTTTCGATCCCCTACAGTACTTTTTCTGGAACAACGCGGGGTACCATGATGTGCACCACCAAGGCTGGGGCATCAAGGTTTGTTGTCTGCTCCCTCTGTTGCTCGCTTGGAATACTAACCAACCCGCAAGACAAACTTCTCGCAGCCTTTCTTCATTTGCTGGGATCGCTGGCTTGGAACTCAATGGACTGGTGGCGACGTGTCAGCCCGTTACGCTGCATCTCGCGAGAAAGCTGCAGAGCAACTCTTGAAAGATGGGAGCACACTAAAGCCAGAGGGAAATATTACTGTAGGCATTCCCCACACTGGAATAAATTCCACTGCCTACGTGAACGGCGGGGGAACCAATGGCCTAGGGCCGAAAATACGGGAGGTCCTCGACACAAACGGTTCAAACGTATTACGAGAGGAGAGGAACGAAGGAACTACCGCCGGGAATGTACGTCTCCGGACTCGAGTCAATGGGAGCGTTAGGTAGACTAACGTTTCGCTCATGGAATTTAATAAATGTTGAAAAATCTTGTTTTCTGAAAAAAATTGTCGGGGCGTACAGCGGATCGGATTGGATGGGGGTGGTGCGGATGGGGGGCTAATGTGGGGTTGGGGTTTTATGTGCAAAGAGTAGCAACTATTATCTTGGATCCGCGTTCTTTCTTCCCTTTTGCTGCCCCTTGCGATTATTTTCATCTGCTTGTCTCCAAATCTTGCAATGCTTTTTCCCCCCCAACATCACGTTTTTGCAGATATCTTCTACTTACCAACAGCCCATAACCTTAGCTATAACTCTCAAGTTTACTGTCACTTGTTTCCTCTTCAAAATCCCCGGTTTTTATCATCACTTTCTCGTGGGTTTGCATCACGTTTTTACTTCCCCTCTTGGTTGGCCGTAAATGGATGACCAATCGATAGGTACATCACGGCAGACTAATAATTTACCCTTCTCCCCTTCCCTGCCCCCTTGTTCTAATACACACGGGGAATCTTGACGATATCCCACGGCGCCCTTCACACATTCATTGAAACCGCTGCGCTCTGTGTACCCATGGCCCTAATACCCTGTGTTCTATTTTTTTCCTTTTTTGGCCACGCTCGTGTATTATCTCGCTTTGCTATGGATGGGATTTTGATTTTTTTTCCTTCCCTTTTTTGTGTGGCTCTTCAACATTGTTTCTCGTTTCTCGTGTTCTTTTAGGAATGGAGTTTGGTATTATTATTTTCTTTTATTCTATTGCCCGAAGTTGATGTCAAGGAAGTTGGGGATTTGTAAACGGTAATCTTAGCTAACTTATTATGGTGGAATACGGGCGTTATTTATCGGAAGTGATCTTGTGGTGCTTCCTCGACTCCGCACAACGGGTTGAGGGCGGGCAGACAAGCTAGACAGGATCTCTTGACAATTTTCATTTTTTCAATAACTACTGGCATGTCCACTTCACTTAATACCGTAGATTTTGGGTAAACTCGACCCGCCGCCACACTTCTTAAGGTGGCCACTATTCTTCTTAAGGACTAACCTCCGTGGCGAATTCGCCCTTCTCGGGATAGTAACTGCCATACAGGTAATAGTGGCGGGTTCGAGTTTGGCCAAGTTGCCACCCCTCACCGGCCATTTTGCTTCTACTATGTTATTAACTCAAGCAAATAATTGCTATTGGACTATCAGACATGTTTAGTCTGAAAGTGAAAAATTATTGTAGGGGGTGAATTGGGTTGTTTTCTAGATCCCCTTCTACTGAGTATAATTTAGGCCCTGCTCGGCGCGCCACCATATAAAAAATGCCATTTTCCTTAAACACTTGATTTTTACTAAAAGTCAAACTCCCATTTGACCAATGGGTATAAGAGGGTCGATATCTAGATAGCAGCTGCCATTTTGGTTATTGTAATGAAATGAAAAATCTAGCAGGAGTCCTATGAGCTGCTCTATAATCAAAAAGGTTCGTTTTTCTCGCCTGTCGAACAAGGCCTTATATTAGTACGATATTATAATATTGTGCGTGGACAAAATTAACCGAACATCAACGAAGAGGAAAAACTTGGGGTATGATAACACCACTTCCCCACTGACGCTATCATACTGATAGCTAGAATGAAAATAGAAAAGACTATTGAGCCCAGCCGCAGAAGAGGAAGCTTAGAACCGTAAACAAGAAGGGGTTAACCGAATAGTTTGGTTTTGGTCGAGCTTAAGCAATTTCTTGTGGTGGGGTTGAAGTGCAGGGTGCTGGGGAGTATTTGGTTGCCGTGCATCTCCCGTGTTCGGTTAACCATGTCCACGCACAATAGATGACACAATACTATAAGGTCCAGCATATCATACAGTACCATAAGTCTAGAATAACTGGCCCTTACCCTAGGTGTCCAGAATTCCCCACCCTAGATTAAGGGGGGAAGAGCGAAAAACACTGTCCTTCACCCTGCTCAGAGACGAGCGGGAGCAAATTCACGCCCGGTGCTATCCATTGGACGGATGAGACATATAGATTCCGCACCTTGCATTGGGGGAAGGTGGGGCCATATTACTAGGTAGTTGAGTGATATCAAAGCATGCTGAAGAGACAAAATATCATGAAATATTTCACACAGACCACTCCCTAGATCTCAATGATCCAAATACCTAACTATTTCATATTATGGATTATAATACCGTAAGAACTCGAATAATTGAACCTCACGCTAGGACGTTAGAGTTGCCTTTTGCTAGTAATGTCTGTTCTTTTTTTTTCTGTCTTAAGCTCGGTCTGAAAGCCACCTTGGGGTGCAGCACTTGTTGGTTGAGATATTCAGAAAACCGGCTTATGCTCTCTACTAGTTCAAGTTTCCTGTGGCCGGTTGTTTCGACTCGCCGTGGGGTACGTTATTGACCGGGTCCAGGTTAGGCAGCAGCCACAGCAACCACAGCAGACTATAAACCTACCCCGCTTCTACTCGTGGTAGTTCCATCAACAGACCCTCCTCCTCCATAAAGTATCCTCCACTGCTTTCAAGCCTGCGAGAACCAGAAAATGTTTCTGTCTAGAAATGATAATAATACCACCAGTTCTTTTAACACTAACTCTTTTAATACCACCAACTCTCATAACGTTAATAATGTGTCGAACTACTATGTGGCTGATCAGAGGTCGAAGATTTTGGCCTGGCTATCTCCACTGGAGCCTCACATCAGGCACCAGGACGTTAGAAATAACCGGGTCGCCGATGTGGGGGATTGGCTTCTTGGAACCGACGAGTTTAAAAGCTGGCGTGATGGCAGCGGGGAAGATGTCAACAATGCTACACTATTTTGCTATGGAAGCCCCGGGGCGGGCAAGACTTATATCAGGTAGTAGAGGCAAGACAATATGTGATAAAAAAGCGGAGAGTGTTGCTGCTGACAAGCCGAAATATTAGTTCACTAGTGGTAGATACCTTATGCGATCAAGCGGAGCAAGATACTGCTATTGCCTGCTTTTACTTTGACTACGCCTCCCAGAAAGAGCAGTCTCCAACAAATATGCTAGGTTCCCTGCTGAAGCAGGTTGTTGCTGGGCTCGAAGAAATTCCGGAGCACATAGTACAAGCTTTTAAGGGCGGGAAGAGATTTCTTGGTGGTCGAGGATTGCAACTTTCCCAGATCGTGGAGCTGCTGGAGGTCACATTGTCCTCACAGCGCACATTTCTATGTATTGACGCCCTGGACGAATGCATTGCAGCGCACCGGCTCAAAGTCCTTAGTTCACTGAGGCAGATTCTCCGAAAGTCTGCAGACACTCGAATATTCCTAACAGGAAGGGCACATGTTCGGGGTGAGATCGAAAGCCGTCTTGCAGGAATAACAGCAACTTTATTCATAACGCCTAGGAAGGATGATATATACGGATACCTCCGGGCTAGACTGGATGAAGACACAAATCCTGATGCGATGGATGATTGCTTAGAGGCCGATATTTTGAAAAAGATTCCCGAAACTGTTTCAGAAATGTAAGTGCGAAGGGCACTGACAATTATGCCTCTTCCAAAGCAGTCCACTGACAGATGCGCATCTAGATTCTTGCTGGTATCCCTAAATATCGATGCCGTCTTACAGGAAACAACCATCTACCGGAGGCGGCAAAGGCTCGGGGCAATGACAGCTGGTTTAGGGTTAGGCGACGGGTACAAGATGACTCTGGAACGCATAAAAGCACAGGGAGGGGAGAAGGCAAGACTCGGGATGGCCGCTCTAATGTGGATTTGTTATTCGGAGCGGCCTTTGGGTGTGGAAGAACTATGCCAAGCCCTTGCAGTTGAGATTGGATCACCAGATCTCAATCAGGACAATATTCCCCCGATATCGACGTTGCTAGGATGTTGTCAAGGACTTGTCATTGTTGACAAGAGAGCTTCAAAAGTTCGCTTGATCCACTTTTCTCTCAAAGAATACCTCTGCGCCCGGCCCGACCTCTTTGCCGGAGCACACTCCACGATGGCGGAGACATGCTTGACCTACCTGAATTCTCAGCATGTCAATAGCATTCCGCTTAGACTCGATGACATCCAGAAGGTCCCTTTTCTCGAGTATTCTTCTGTATATTGGGGAGTTCATGCTAAGAGGGAACTCTCGAATCACGCAAAGTCGTTCGCTATAAAGCTCTTTAGCCAGTATAGCAATCACATATCTGCTAGGGCCCTTCTGGAGGACCAAGTCGAATGTCATTGGATCTTTGGCCCTCCAGAGGATGATTTCGTGTTCACTGGGCTACACTGTGCATCCATATTCGGAATCGTTGAGCTCGCAAGTGCTTTGATAGAGATGGAGGATTGTGATCTCAACCAAAGAGATTCCCTTGGCTTCACACCACTCATCTGGGCTTCCCAGTATGGCCATGAAGGAATGGTAGAACTACTGTTGGCACAGAAAAATGTCGACCCCGACTTGCCAGACACGTCCGATAACCAATCACCCCTCTCGTGGGCCTCCGAGAATGGGCACGAAGCAGCACTGAAGCTACTATTAGCACGAGAAGATGTCGACCCCGAGAGCCGAGACAACGACGGCCAAACCCCATTCTTGCACGCTGCTCACGGTGGACATGAAGGAATATTGAAACTACTACTGGCACGGGAAGGCGTCAACCCTGAGACTCTAAACAACAAAGGCCGAACCCCACTTTCGTACGCTGCCCATAGCGGGCATGAGGGTGTATTGAAGCTACTTCTAACGCTGAAAGATGTCAACCCTAATAGACCGGACAATAGTGGCCGAGTTCCACTTCACTATGCTGCCCTCTGGGGGCGTAAGGGAGCAGTTGAGCTGCTATTAGCACAGGAAAACATCAACCCAGACATAATAGACAATTACGATTTGACACCGTTCCAAGCGGCTATCGCGAGAGGGCGTAAGGAAATAGCAAAGATACTCCGGGCCCATAAAACCACAACTGCCGGATGCTCTAAATCCCAGGCGGCATGACTGCTCCTGATGAGACCTTCGCACACGCTCATATTTAGCTCTTGCAATAACCACGATGGCATAGACTTTACCTTCGCCTCCTCCTCTTTCTCTCACTCCCACCCCGCCTCTAATCACGAATGCCGTTCTCCGAATTGACTAAGTTTTATACGCCGGGATATGGTTCAGGTGGGGAGCATTTAGGCCTTGTGGGGGGCCCGACCTTGAAGGGCGTTCCAAAACTAATCTCAGCGCCCCCGGTTCTGGTGGAGTAATTACCACCGCTCGAGGGGTATGGGAGGAGGCTCCGTGGAAGAGACATAAATAGATCCACGTAGTGCTAAGGAGAATTGCTACACTTGTTCTTTGGCGGGGTATGAAGGTCTGATCGGTCGGCGATTCTTGTGTAATATCTTAAGTTCTATTTAGGAAGGTTTTTCTTTTAATTTTGGTTCCGTTCATTTGTCGCAATTTTAATTTTTTTGGTTGATTATTATGTCCAGTCTCTGAGAGATATCAGGAATACTAAGACTTTATGTATAATACCGTCCCCCCCCCCCCTCTTCGCCTTAGGGGAGGGGGCAAACATGAACTCTAGCATCTACGACTACCGTAAAAACTGCAAAACGTACCTAATAGCATACTGAAATATACGGCACAGCGAAATATTCGGTGAGTGGAGGAAATTTCCGAGAGAAGTAACTGCACAGGAAAATCTTGATTGCCATCAAAAAACTTCAACAAGAGGAAATCCAGAGTAGGTGGAAAATATAGAGTCTGATTTGGAGTCTGATACTTCTCTTGGTGATAGCGCTTTTTAGCTATTTTATAGTTAATTAGCTTAAATAAAAAATTTACCCCCATTTCACTGTGTAGTCGCGGTGTCCCTCACCAAATATTTCTTCGTGCCGTATATTTCGGTATGCCCTTAGGTATGATAAACAAAGAATGTGCGGTGCAGTTCAGCATTCCCTACTTTAGAAAAGGGGCGAAAAACACGGCAAAAAAAAAGAGCTGCTCAGCCTGTCTGAGAGACAGACGCAAGGGAAAAAAATACCAGACCTTACTAGTGGAAAGAAGAAGTCCAACGACATAACACATTTTTCGTTTATTACAGTTTTTACGGTATGATAGCTTGGTTTTTACCACGAGTGACTGAGTATGAGTGCAAAGGGAAGTCTAGATTTGTCCAGGCCGACTATCAGACAGACTACAGGCAGACTACCCAGAGAGACAAGAGGAAAACAATCCAGTTTCTGATGGGGTCGTGATGAATATCAGCTGGTGGCGAACAGGGGGGTGGTGGTACAGTGAACCCGAATTGGAATATCAAGCAGATTTTTCGCATTCGGTCGTGTTGGAAGGTATACATGGTCAGGTCCAAAGGTGAGAGGACAAAATAATAGAGAGCTGGAGGACGAAGTGGCCCCACTGGCAGGCTGTGAGAATATGTCTATGAATGAGTAAAACGTAAGGAGGGGGGGACAAGTTAGCAGAAATTTCTGTTGACTAACTTAGATTAACATTACTTTCCACAAGATATTCTGGGCAGCCAAAAGACTAGATTTAGCCTTAAGCCTTTACCCGTATAACAGACCTGGCTGCACTGGCAGCAATGTCGGAGAAACCCAATTGTGAGTAAAAGGCAAATCATGTTAGGATTCTATCAGCAAAAACAGAACTTGCATCTGATTCACGGGCTCTATGCCCCGATGCAAAGAGGCTTTACCTTAGCACCCCCTGCATCCTGTACATATTGTGGATGGTAGGGATTTTAGTTTGATCTTGGGCTAGCTCGAGGCCGATATTTTGGGGTATTTTTTTTTTTGTAAAATCCTGTGAGTTTATTTCGTATTTAACTACAGGAAAACTCCGGCATGCACCCTTAAGTATGGCCTAGAAAAACCTTAATAAAACAAAAGAAACTTCAACACCGTCTCAACTACAATATAAAATGTAGAACCAAAGTCTACGCAATAACCATAACATAAGTCATAGTCATCAAGTGGTCATCTCCTCCTCGCCTTCATCCGGCTTATCATCCTGAGCACTCAAAGGGCGGGAGGGGCATCGGGTAGTGTGGGCGTCGTGTGGGCCTTTGCAGTTCACACACCTAAGCACGGTGTGGTTGCATGGTCGGCCGCGTATTCGACAGGTAGCAGTAGGACAGGTGTGATTACCTGTAGGGTGTGGGGAGGCACACCACCGGCAGGTGGCTGGATTGGTGCATTTGTTATTGTGGTGTCCGTAGCCATGGCAGTTGGAACATTGGGTATGAGAGTTGAAACGCAATCAGCGCTCGGTTCTATAGGTGGACGAGAAGGCAGCCAGGCGTTTCCCGACATAGTCAGAGGCCCTGGGACCAGTAATGGTGATCACGACTGTGGAGGCGGATTTTCCAGCTCTAGCGTCATCGGTAGTGAGCCACCTGGGCTGACCGGTGAGGGACAATCCAGTGTTGAAAGTTGTGAGCTCCGTAGCTATTTCTACTAGAGACTTCGAGGTGGGGATGCCGTGCACCAGGACATGTGATACAGGGGTATCCAAAAGAACGCTAACTGTCCCTGGTATCAGGTGGAGGAACGACCCCACCTTGCTGTTAAGCGAGGTGGCCTTGATCGATTCCATTGTTGTGAGAGTGACCGTGTTTCCCCGGATGGAGACAGTCTGTATGTAGGTCGCAGCTAGCGCTAAGTTGATGTCGTCTCTTAGGTCTAGTGCAGAGGTGGGGAGTGGCTCGCCTTCTCGTTTAATGATGAGGCGGCGTTCTCTGGCAGTGAGGCCCTTTTTGAGTTGGGGTCTGTTGTT